>Ga0299914_10000010_pt1 | contig 143929 bp, 137 predicted proteins | sample RVTome_10_FD_201361 | JGI IMG/M metagenome (GOLD analysis project Ga0299914, IMG submission 201361) | Soil microbial communities from uranium-contaminated site in the Upper Colorado River Basin, Wyoming, United States - RVT153D57 (version 2) ... | reverse complement strand
TCGAAGTCCTGCACAGCGATTTCATACGCACCGCACGCGCGAAAGGATTGTCGGCGCGCGAGGTATTGCTGCGCCACGCGCTCAAGCCGGCCATGGTGCCGGTGGTTTCCTACCTTGGCCCGACAGCTGCCGCGGTCATGACCGGTTCGGTGGTCGTCGAGCAGATCTTCGGAATTCCCGGTGTTGGACGGTTCTTCGTGCAGGGCGCCCTGAATCGCGATTACACGCTGGTTCTCGGCGTCGTCATTTTCTACGGCGCACTGGTGGTGCTCTTCAATCTGCTGGTCGATCTCGCGTACGCCGCACTCGACCCGCGCGTGCGTTACACATGACGGTGCTGCCGGCGTTCCGCGTCGAAACATCTGCCGGACAGGCATGGTCGCGCCTGCGGCATAATCGCGCCGCGACGCTGGCAGGCATCGTGCTCGCGGGCATCGTCGCGTTGTGCATCCTCGGGCCTTTCGTCAGTCCGCACGATCCGGCAGCCACCGACTGGAGCCGGATGTCCGTACCACCGGATATCGCCAACAGCCACTGGTTCGGCACGGACGCGCTGGGACGCGATCTGTTCGCGCGCACATTGTCGGGCGGTCGTGTTTCGCTCGCCGTCGGACTTGCCGCAACGCTGGTCAGCCTGCTGATCGGCATAGCGTACGGTGCGGTGGCAGGCTATCTCGGTGGGCGCGTGGATGCCGTGATGATGCGCGCTGTCGACATTCTCTACGCCATGCCGTTCATGTTCTTCGTCATCCTGCTGATGGTTTTTTTCGGTCGCAATATACTGCTGGTGTTCGTCGCCATCGGTGCGGTGAACTGGCTGGACATGGCACGTATCGTCAGGGGCCAGACCCTGTCGCTGAAGGAAAAGGAATTCGTGCTCGCTGCTCGCGCCATGGGCCTTTCGACGCCGGCGATCATTCTGCGGCACATCGTGCCGAACGTCCTGGGACTGGTGGTGGTCTACACGACATTGACCGTGCCACAGGTCATCCTGGTCGAATCCTTCCTGAGTTTCCTCGGGCTCGGTGTCCAGGAACCGGCGACATCCTGGGGCGCATTGGTGAACGAAGGCGCGAGGGAAATGGAAATGGCGCCGTGGTCTTTGCTGTTCCCGGCCGGCTTTCTTGCCACCACGCTCTTCTGCCTGAACTTCATCGGCGATGGACTGCGTGATGCACTCGATCCCAAGGATCGTCGGATGGCGCAAACACGACAATGAATCGATACGACCAAAGGACGTTGCCTTGACAGACAGCAGGACAGGAATCGCCTTCAACGACGCGGCACTCTCGCTCATCTGCGGTCTGGCGCTGCTGCTTGCAGTGCGCGCGGCCTATACGCTTGCGGTCGGTCACGTGCCCGACACGCTGCTGCTGGACGGCAGCGATCCGATCGCGCGTCTCGCGCTGGCGCGTTTCCTGTTGTTTGCGGTCATAGTCGCGCCGCTCGCGCTGTTGCTGCTCTGGCCATTGGCGCGCCGCGCCGTGCAGCGCGACCTGATCGTTGCGATACCAGGCGCAAGCTGCGCCACCGTACTGTTCGTGCTCATCGAACACGCGCAATCATTTGATCCGTTTCCCATGTGGTTCAACGTCGCGCGCGCGTTGCTGCTGTTCACGGCATTCCCGGCAGCCTTGCTGCTGTGGTGGAAGCTGTTGCGCTGATGCTGCTGGACATCCGCAACCTGAACGTGTGTTTCGAGCAGCGCGAGCGAAAAGTGCACGCGGTCAACAATCTCGATCTGCAGCTTGCGAGGAATGAAATTCTTGCCGTCGTCGGCGAATCGGGCGCGGGGAAAAGCCAGGCGTTCCTGTCCCTCACGCGGCTGGTTGCGGAGAACGCAACCGTTACGGGACACGCGTGGCTGGATGGGTGTGACCTGCTGGCACTCGATGAAAGAGGCTTGCAGAAAGTGCGCGGCGGAAAGATCGCGTACGTTTTCCAGGATCCGATGGCGGCCTTGAACCCCTATCTGCGGTTGCGCACGCAACTCGTGGAAGTCGTGAGCCGTCATCAGGGGCTGAAGGGTGCGGCCGCATTCGAAAAAGCCCGGGAAATGCTCGCGCTGGTGCGGATTTCCGATCCGGGTGTGCGCCTCGATCAATATCCGCATCAGTTGTCCGGCGGACAACGACAGCGTGCAATGCTCGCCATGGCCTTGCTGGGCCAGCCGGAACTGCTCATCGCCGACGAGCCGACCACGGCGCTCGATGTCACTGTGCAGCGCCAGGTGCTGGACCTGCTGAGCGACCTGCAGGCCGCGTTCGGGTTTTCGCTCGTGCTGGTCACGCACGATCTTGGCGTTGTCGCGCGACTCGCCCAGCGTGTCGCCGTCATGTATGCGGGACGCATCGTCGAGATCGGCAATCTCCGTGAAGTGTTTTTCGACGCGCGGCACCCCTACACGAAAGGACTGCTTGCGGCCGCACCACGGTTGCACGGCGGCCTGCCGCGTCCCATCCCGGGTGTGCCGCCGAAACTCGAGCACCTTTCCGAAGGTTGTCCGTTTGCGCCCCGGTGCGAGAGCGTTCACAACAAGTGTCAGCGGCAACCACCCATGATTGAAGTGACGTCCACGCACCGTTTCGTCTGCCACAAGGGATTGCCGGATGAATGAGCTGCTGTTGTCGGTTGACGCCGTGTGCGTCGAATACCCGCGCACGAAAGGCGGGATCCTGCGCGCGGTCGACGGCATCAGTTTCGATCTGAAGAAAGGCGCGACGCTGGGCATCGTCGGTGAATCGGGATGCGGTAAATCGTCGCTCGCGCGCGCAATCCTGCAACTCGAATCGCACACCGGCGACGTGCAGCTGCTCGGCAGATCGCTTGCCGCGATGAAGCGTCACGAGCTGCGCCGCGCGCGCCGCGACATGCAGGCCGTCTTCCAGGATCCACTGGCCTCGTTGAGTCCGCGCATGACTGTCGCCGCCATCATCGAGGAACCGATGCGCGTGCATGAGCCGGAACGTGATCGCAACGGGCGGATGGAAAAGGTGTACGCCATGCTCGAACGGGTCGGACTGGATGCGGAGCTTGCGCACAGCTATCCGCACGAACTTTCCGGCGGCCAGTGCCAGCGCGTCGGCATCGCGCGTGCCGTCGTCTGCGAACCGCAACTGCTGGTCTGCGACGAGCCCGTCAGCGCACTGGATACCTCCGTGCGTGGCCAGATCCTGGGGTTGCTCGCGACATTGCGCCGTGATCTCGGCATCGGCATCGTCTTCATCGCGCACGACATGACCGCCGTGCGTTATCTCTGCGATGACGTGCTGGTCATGAAGGACGGCAGAATCGTGGAATTCGCGGCGCGCGACGAAATCTTCGAATCGCCAAAACATCCGTACACGCGCCAACTGCTGGAAGCTGTCCTGCCGCCAGACCCGGATCAACAGCCGCCGCGCGCCCTTTGAAATGACCTCGCGCTGAAAAGAGCCCTTCGCGAATTTAACAATAGCTCGCAAGACTGTTACTATCCTCCCAAACCCGATTATGTAAACAGACAAAGCGCTGTGGGGCCTGCCTTTGACTTCGAAACTCTCACCCGTACCGGAACAGACCGGCTTCGATTGTCGCGCCGATAAAGGCTTTCTCGAGTGGCTTGCGGGCAGCGGTGGCACGCTGGCTGTCAGCACTTACCAGGCCGGCGCGCTGATGCTGCTGGGATGGAACGGGCGGCAGTTGTCCGTGCTGTTGCGGAGCTACGAAAAAGTGATGGGGCTGGACGTCGAAGGCTCCCGCCTTCTTGTGGCAACGCGGCACGGCCTTTCGATACACGCCAACGCGCCCGCGCTGGCCCCGCACTACCGCACACCCGGCCAGTACGATGCGCTGTTCGTGCCGCGAACGACCTGGCACCTGCCGGATCTCAGCGTTCACGATGTCGCGCTCGCAGGTGCCGACACCTGGATGGTCCTCACACGCTTCAGTTGCCTTGCCAACCCGAGCGACGAACACACCTTCCAGCCGCGCTGGCGGCCGAAATTCATTACCGACCTCACGCCGGATGACCGTTGCCACCTGAACGGCCTCGCTATGCGCGACAACCAGCCCGCATTCGTGACTGCGCTCGGCGAAACGGACACGCCCGGCGGTTGGCGCGAGAACAAGGCGTCCGGCGGCATCGTCATGGATGTCGCGGCGAACGAAGTCATCGTGCGTGGCCTGGCCATGCCGCACTCGCCACGCTGGTACCGCGATCAGCTGTACGTGCTGAACTCCGGCGCCGGTGAGCTGCTGCGCGTCAATCACAAGAGCGGTGAAACCGAGCTCGTCTGCAGACTGCAGGCTTATCTTCGCGGCCTTACCTTCGTCGGCAAGCACGCGCTCGTCGGTCTTTGCCAGATTCGTGAAACCAACACCTTCGGCGGTATGCCCGTGCAGGCGGAATACGACCGCCTCCTGTGCGGCATCGCGCTGGTGAACCTCGAAACGGGCCAGCAGGAAGGCTTGCTGGAAATCAGGAAAGGCTGCACGGAAATCTACGATCTGCGCTTCCTCGCCGGGATGCGCCAGCCGAACGTGCTGAACCTTGAAAAGCCCGAATCGCGCCTGGCTGTGTCCGCGCCCGGCGCCTACTACTGGCTCGCGCCGGAGGACAAGCCGGCGGGGAAATGAAGGCAATGCCCCTGCGGCATCGGGAAATTCAGTGAACAAGAAAGACATGGCAGGCCGGATCGTCTGGCCTGTCGTTGGTGTGTGGCGGGGAGCTCAAGCCTGTCGCAGTGATTGTCGCGGCCTGTCCGCGACTGCTTGGGGTCTCGCTGTTGTGTTGAAGCGGTGGTGCGGCCGGTATTTGACTACGAGGGGAATAAAAACATGAAGGTAAGGAAAACGCGCGCTCGCGCGACAAACCGCAGTCCGATCGCGCTCGCTGTCGCGATGGCGCTTGGCACGGCGCCAGCAGCGTATGCGGGTGTCGCGCCCGATGATCCTGTCGGCGCTCCGGTCACCCTTTTCGACCTGACCACAGGAAATTTCGAGCTGACGGGAACTGCGTCGGCAATCGACGCCGATGGCGATGCGATCGTCGCCTGGATCAGCCGCAACAACGACAGCGGCATGGAAGGGGTTTACTACCGGCGCATCAATGCGGATGGCAGTGTCGGCAATACGCAAACGCTCATTGAAGAAAATGATGTGGATGTGAATCTTGTAACGCTGGACGTGGCGATGGATGCCGACGGCGATGCCCTCGTCGCATGGACAATAGACCGCGTCTCCGAGGGGACCGGCCGTCATGCCGAGGCGCGGCGGATCACGGCGGAAGGCGAACCTGCAGCCGCGGCTTTTCAGGTTTCCGCCGATGTCAGCGTCGATGTCGCTGTCGGCATGGATGCCGCCGGCTATGCCGCTGTTGCCTGGCAGTACGCCGGCAACATTCTCTTTCAACGTTACTCTGCCACCGGGCTGCCTCTGACGGAGACCGCGCAGCAGGCCAACACGACCTCGACGGGTAACCCGTACCTGCAGATCAGCGTCAGCCCGAATGGTCATTTCGTCATTGGCTGGCGCGACGGCGGCTTGAACTTGATAGCGCGCCCGTACTCTCCCGTCACCGGAGATCCGGTGGCCGACGAGGTCACGGTCGCCAGCGGCGCGAATCAGTGGCCCGTCCGATTCGCGATGGATGCCGACGGCGATTTCTCCGCTGCCTGGGCGCACTCCACGTCGACGTATACGCCTTCGGGTGACCCGTACATGCCCATGGGCAGTTACACATGGGACGTCTACGTCAGCGCGAAGCGTTTCGATGCGAACGGCAACCCGCTGACCGGACCCGTCCAGCTGTATCACGACGGCGCCTCGGGAATGGGTCCCCCGATGCCGATGATGAATAATCCGGCCGTCAAGACACTGAACTACGGCATCGATGGCGACATCGTTGTCGGCTGGGATACACCCGCCCCGGTATTCAATCGATCGAAGGTGATGCTTGATGGCGCGGTCATTCCCCTCGTGGCCCGGTTCGACGCCAGCGGTTGCCCGTCGTTCAGTCCCGTTGGAAATTGCCTAACCGAACTCGTGACGGATGCGGATGACGACCGGTTGATCGTGTACTCGGCCTTCGACGATTCCAGCAGGCCGACCGGTATCCACGCGCAACGCTACAAGGGCCCGGAAAGCGCAGATCTCGCCGTCACGCTGGCAACCAGCGCGAGCGAGGTAGCCGTGGGCGACGCCCTGACGCTCACGCTGACGGTCGAAAACCTCCACCCGCTCGATAGTTACTACGGCAACACGTCCATGGACCAGACGATCGGCGCCGCCGCCGGTGTGCAGGTGGAGTTCGACGTGCCGGCAGCCTTCGCGTTTCCGGCGGACACTGGCGAGTGGACCTGCGCGCAGGTCGCGGAAAGCGTCAGTTGCACGCATCCGGATCCGCTGCATGCGGCCGACACGATCACGCTGGAAGCTGTTTACGCACCCTCGGCGGGCGACATTGGCGAATACGTGCTGGCCGCGACGGCGAGTGCGATTCCAATCGACCCTGAAACCGCGAACAACGCCAGCGCAGTCAGCGTCACTGTCAAGCCGGCACCGGAACCGGACACTACCGACGACGGCAGCGGCGCCGACACCGGCAATGACGACGGAACCGACACCGACGATGACAACGTCACGCCGGTGACGAACCCTGTCGGCGGTGGCGGCGCACTGGGATGGCTGACGTTGCTGCTTGCGTCTCCCGGGCTGTTTGGCCGCAAGCGTAAACGCTGAAAACCGATCGGCATCGCCGTAGCCATGCGACACCCCGATCCTTCAGTCGATGGTTCGGGGTTTGAGGAAAACGCCGCCGGGTTGCCCCGGCGGCGTTTTGCTTTCCAGGAGTTCGAACGATTTGCTGTAGACATGAAAGGAGACAAGTCCGCCACGTTCACTCTTGATAAACGTGCGATCCATCCGGCGCGCGAACACATCGTGGACAACGCAAACGTTCGTACGATGTCATGAAGGCAGCGAGCAACACCGGTCGATTCCTGCAAAAACCTTCCACCCACCTCTGCAATACAACGTGTCGTACTGCGCGTGCGGTGCGCATTCGATCGCCGCACCAACCTCTCTCGCATCCGTTCCTTGAAAGAAATCGCGCTCGTTAACATTTCGTTAACAACTTTTACATCTCATATATGGAATCGAGTGGCCGACCGAAGCAGTCTGCGCACACGGATTTGTGCGCCAGGGGGGCATGGTGAGTTCTAAACTTTCACCCGTACCAGAACAGGCCGGTTTCGATTGTCGCGCCGATAAGGGCTTTCTCGAATGGCTTGCCGCAAGCGGCGGCACGCTTGCTGTCAGTACCTATCAAGCTGGCGTCCTCATGTTGCTGGGCTGGAATGGCCGGCAACTATCCGTGCTGTTACGTCGCTACGAAAAAGTCATGGGTCTCGATGTCCAGGACTCGCGCCTGTTGCTCGCGACGCGAAATGGTTTATCCATCTTCACCAACGCGCCTGCGCTCGCCCCGCACTACCGCACGCCCGGCCAATACGACGCGTTGTTCGTGCCGCGCATGACCTGGCATCTGCCGGATCTCAGCGTTCACGATGTCGCACTCGCCGGCACGGATACGTGGATGACGCTGACGCGTTTCAGCTGTCTCGCGAATCCGAGCGACGAACACACCTTCCAGCCGCGCTGGCGGCCGAAATTCATCTCGGACCTCACGCCGGATGATCGCTGTCATCTGAATGGCCTCGCGATGCGCGACAACACGCCTGCTTTCGTGACCGCGCTCGGCGAGACGGATACGCCGGGCGGCTGGCGTGAGAACAAGGCCTCCGGAGGCATCGTCATGGATGTCGCCGCGAACGAAGTCATCGTGCGTGGCCTGGCCATGCCGCATTCGCCGCGGTGGTATCGCGATCAGCTGTACGTGCTCAACTCCGGTGCGGGCGAACTGCTGCGCGTGAATCACGAGACCGGTGAGACCGAGGTCGTCTGCAAGCTGCAGGCTTACCTGCGCGGGCTCACGTTCGTGGGCAAGTACGCGCTCGTCGGGCTTTGCCAGATCCGCGAAACCAACACCTTTGGCGGCATGCCCGTGCAAACGGAATACGACCGCCTGCTGTGCGGCATTGCGCTGGTGAACCTCGAAACGGGTGCGCAGGTTGGCCTGCTCGAAATCACGCAAGGCTGCACGGAAATCTACGACCTGCGGTTCCTCGCCGGCATGCGCCAGCCGAACGTGCTCAATCTTGAAAAGCCCGAATCGCGGCATGCGGTGTCCGCGCCCGGTGCTTATTACTGGCTGGTACCGGAAAAGAAATCATCCCCCAATTGAAAGCATCACGGCAATTGCTGCCACGATCGGAGAAACAATGAAACCGCAACGCATGCTACACAGAAGCCCGCTCGCCATCGCCATCGCGGCTGCGCTGGGCGCAAGTGCAGGAATGGCCGCACCCGTGCTCGCCGCCGAAGAGCCTGCCGATGCCATCGGTCCACGGTACGCGATCTTCCAGGTAACCGATGAACAGGAGTATGACGTCGAGGGCGTGGTCGTCGCCCAGGACGCGGACGGTGACGCCGTCGTTGCCTGGCGCGCATACCGCGAGGATCCCGGCAGCGGCTATGAGATCGCCGGCATCTACGCGCGACGCGTTTCGGCCGCGGGAGAACCAGGCAGCGTCCTCACGCTTTTCGAAGTGACGGAAGGCGTCGAGGAATACGACTTTCCCGACCTGGCCATTGCCGTTGATCCGGATGGCGACGCGGTCGTGGCCTGGGCGCAGTACGGCCGTTTCGCAGCGGAAACAGCAGTCCGCGCACGCACGATCGCTACCAACGATACGGTTGGTATCGTCATCGAGGTGGCGGATGAGTCGCCTGACTACATTAAAAGCCTCTCCGTCGGCATGGATGCGAGCGGCGGGTTCGCACTTGCCTGGTATGACGAATACGTTGCCGAAGTCCGCTACAAGCGTTACTCCGCGGCCGGCGCCCCGATCGATTCGGGAACGCCCGCCTCCGATTTCTTCAACGTGGAGGCGGTGCATGTTGGTGTCGGGCCCGCCGGTGACTTCGTCGTGGCGTGGACCGACGTGGCATACGACGCGGCCTTTGCAAGGCCATATGGCAGCGACGGCGGTCCGCTCGGCGTAGCGCCGGTCACGGTGAGCGAAACTGCACCGGAGGATTGGTGGGAAGACATGCGTGTTGCTGTCGATCCCGACGGCAATTTCGCGGTTGGGTGGGATGCGCTCAACGCGGACGCCTACGACTATTTCGGCGAGATGCGGGCGCGACGCTTCATGGCCGACGGCACACCGCTTTCCGGTGAAGTCCAGCTCGTGCGCTCGGTAGTCGGGCCTGTACGAATCAACTCGCTGGTAATTGATCCGGACGGCGATCTGCTCGCGACATGGAGAGGTGTTGACTACGAAGACTATGACTTCCTGGGCGGTCTCGTCACCGTGACCGGTGGCGACGAACCCGTCATTTACACCATTGAACACGATATGGGCGACTGCGCGATTCCCGAGGGGGAGTGCAACTGGCCGGATGACATTGTCATGGACGCGGATGGCGACATGATGATGGCGGTCACCGAGTATGGATACGGATATCAGCCAACAGGCGTGTCGGTGCAGCGTTTCCGCGGGCCCGCCGAGATCGACCTCGCGGCGGAACTGACGATAGAACCCGCCGAGGCCAGTTCCGGCGACAGCGTCACCCTCACGTTCACCATCGAGAACCTGCAACCGATCAGTGCGTACTACGGCGTGGCTGCTCTTGACGCTGCCGCCGGGGCGGCCCGTGGCGTGCACGTGAATATCAACGTGCCGGAGTCACTGGAACTGGATATCACGGCCGATGGCTGGACATGCCTGTCGACGGCTGGCGTGCTCAGCTGCACGACGGATGAGCCGTTGGCAGCCAGCGATGCATTCATGTTCGAAACCGTACTGGAGCTGCCCGCCGCACTGACCGGCAAATTCGACATCAGCGTCGAAGTTGGCGGCGATCACCTGGATCCGGATGCCGGCAACAACACTGCCGAGGCCAGCGTGACGGTCACCGCGCCGGACGATGGCCAGCCGCCTGCTGACGACGACGACGACGCTACCCCGCCTCCAAGTGGTGGTAGCGGCGGTGGCGGCGGTGCATTCGGCTGGCTTGCGCTGCTCGGACTGTTGCCCCTCCTGCGCCGCCGTTGACGCCGGCCAGATCGGCAAAAGCAGCCGTACTGGCGTGCATCAAGGAAGTTCTGGGGATTGATCGAAAAATCGCAGAAAAGACAAAGGAGACAACATGAAACATGCATACACCCGGCGCGCTCAACGGCGCGGACCGATTGCACTGGCGATAGCGACGGCGCTAGGTGCGGGCGTCGTAACCGCGCATGCCGGAGAGGCGGGCGACAAGACAGGCCCGTCGATACTGCTGTTGGCGGCTCCGGAGAACGAATTCATCGACGTCGAATCATCCGCGGCTGCGGTTGACGCGGACGGCGACGGTGTCGTCGTGTGGAGCGTCGATCGTGAAGATGCCGACAACAACTTCATCTCCAGGGGCATCTATTTCCGCCGTGTCGCCAGCAATGGTGCAGCGAGCGGCGTAACAGCCGTCGTGGAAACCACGGATGAGACGTTTGATATCGACGATGCCGATGTCGCCATGGATGCGGACGGCGATTTCGTCGTCGTCTGGTCACAGGCAGCCTACGGTGAACCGGAAATCGTGGTTGCGCGACGCTTCGCGGCCGATGGCAGCGCGGCGGGTGGCGCGATCACCGTGTCCCAGGGCACCGATGACAGCGAAAACTCTCATGTCGCCATGGATGCCGCTGGCAATTTCGTCGTCGTATGGGAAGACGATTATGACGGCGCCATCCATTTCCGGCGATTCGGCGTCGACGGTACGGCACTCGGCAACGCCGTCGCGGCCAACACGACGGCGTTGGACCCGGTCCATCCTGCGATCGCGGTCGGCGCAAAGGGCGATTTCGTCATAGCCTGGGAGGCGTACGATAGTGACGAAACCGGCATTTATGCGCGCCGCTTCGCCGCCAATGGCGATCCGCTCGACGATGAATTCCTGGTCAATGTCACCGAGGCCGAGCAGCAACACGGTCCCCGGGTTGCGGTGGACGTGGATGGTGATTTCGCGGTGGGCTGGACCAGTTACCTCAAGTATGGCTACGGCCCACCGGTCGGAGCAGTGCTGGTGCGCCGATTTGCCGCCGATGGCACGCCGCTCACCGATGAAATCATGCCCGCCTCGATGTCCATACCACCGCCACGGCTGATCGCCCTCGCATTCGACGCTGATGGCGACGTGCTTGTGGATTGGCATGGCGAGGAATATTTCGGCGGCGCCCTGGGCGCCGCAAGGATAGATGCGGACGGCAACAGCGAACTGCGTGCGACGAACTTCGAAAGCGGTGGCTGCGGCATCGGTACCGCGAGCGATTGCGACGTGGTGGAAGATGTCGCAATAGATGCGGATGGCGATCGGCTGATAGCGTTCTCACGTCTCAATTTCTACGACAAATACGACCAGGAACTGCACGCCCAACGTATCCAGGGACCTGCGGAGATCAATCTCGCCGCAACCTTGAGCGCAAGCGACACGGTGACAAACCCCGGCGACGAGCTTGTCCTTTCCGTCGAGGTCGAGAACCTGAACGCGCTCAGCGATTACTACGGGATTGCTGCGCTGGACAACGCTGTCGGCGCTGCCAGCGGCGTACATGTTCAAATCACGGCGCCGGAATCGTTCGAAGTAACCGCCACGAGTGAGGGCTGGACCTGCGAGGCGACAGATGCCGCGCATCTGGCGTGTTTTGCATCCGCAACGCTGATCCCCGCGACCGACGTCACGCTGGAAATCACCCTGACCATGCCTGACGCAGAGGGCGCCTATCCCGTTTACGCCAGCGTCGGCGCGAACCAGTCCGACTCCGACAGCACCGACAACGACGCACAGCTGGTGATCGCGGTTGCTGCGCTTCCTGTGGATGATGACGGTACGCCGGTTCAGTCGGGAGGCGGTGGCGGTGGCGCGTTGGGATGGCTGGGCTTGCTGCTGTTGCCGTTCGGCGTTGGCGGGCGTCGCCGGAGAACCTGACGTCAGAAGCGGCGCAACCAGGCGGTCTGGCCGAGTGGATTGACGCCGAGGCAGTGCCAGCCGAGACGCGTCAGGCGCGTTCCGGCACCGCGCCGCTTCAGGCGTTCGTTTTCGGTAGTAAGAAAAACGCCGCTGGGGCCGCCCTGCGGCGTTTTTTCCTGCAGCAAGGCGTAGGTTTTCGCCAAGGCCTCCACGACCAGCAGGCCGCGCCGGTCGCGGGGCCGAACGAACGTGCGATACATCCAGACGCGCTCGCCGGCCAGCGGAGCGAACGCGTCCAGCACTGTGCATACGCCCGCAAGTTCTCCGTCGTCCCGTTCGATCAGGAAGGCAAGCTGGCGTGAGCGTTCCAGAGCATCTTGCGAAGAAGCGAATACCCGCTCTTCGTTCCACAGCGCGATCGCCCGTTCCCGCTGCGCATCGGACGGCGGAAACGCGGGTTCAAGCCGGTAAGCCGGACTACGGTTCGTTTCCGTCATCTGAGCTCGAACTCCGCCTGCACGTTGGCGCGCACGACAATGCGCCCGCTTTCGTAACTGTCTTCCGCCGACTTCGCGTCCGCCGCGAGAAAATGCTGCTCCATGCGCGCCATCGGTACCGGCGGGCCGCTTTCAACCGCACTGATACGGCGCGCCTCGCCCAACGTCGCATCCAGCGTTTCCGCCAGCGCTTCGGCATTCGCGCGCGCGTCTGCCGCGGCAAGTCGCAGAACCTCACGATGCAGCTTGCGGGCATCCTTCACGTCGAGTTCCGGTGCGCCGACATTGTTCACGCCCGCGCTCAATGCGCGCTCCAGCAGCGGGCCAAGCTTCGAAAGATCCTCCAGCTCCACGCGAATCTCGCGGTGCACCAGGTACCCGCGAAACCGTTGCTCGCCCTCGTGCCAGTCGTACTCCGGCTGAACGTGCAATTGAGTGGACTGCACAGCCTCCCGCGGAATCCCGATCTCATCAACCAACGCAAGTACCGCGGCGACTGTTTCACCCGCCTTTTGCTGTGCCGCAGCGAGATCGCGGTTGCGCGCGTCGATCGCGAGGCGAACCGTGGCGATCTCGGGCGCGACGGAAATTTCCCCTTCACCGGAGACCGACACCAGACGGCGGGGTTCGCTTACCGGCGCCGGCTGGCAGGCACTTAGCATCAACAACGGCAGGAAAAAGGCAGGCATGAAATGGCGGTACATGACGAGCTCCCGATGAAAAACTGCTGGAATACTAGCGCGTTGCGCGGTCCGAAACACGGGCGTACGATACGCGCCCTTCCGCCTGAAACCTGATACCCAATGACAAGCAGCGCACCCCGCATCGGCTTCATCAGCCTCGGTTGTCCGAAAGCGCTGGTGGACTCGGAACGCATCCTCACGCAGCTTCGCGTGGAAGGTTACGAAGTCGTCGGCGGCTACACGGAAGCCGACGCGGTCGTCGTCAACACCTGCGGGTTCATTGATTCCGCCATCCAGGAATCGCTCGACGCCATCGGCGAGGCACTCACGGAAAACGGCAAGGTCATCGTCACGGGTTGTCTCGGCAAACGCGAAGACGTGATCCGCGCGGCGCACCCCGATGTACTCGCCATCACTGGCCCTCAGGATTACGAAGCCGTGATGCGTGCCGTGCACGCGCAACTGCCGCCGCCGCCGCGCGATCCGTATCTCGATCTGCTGCCGCCCTCGGGCGTGAAACTCACGCCGCGGCATTACGCGTATCTCAAGATCGCCGAAGGCTGCAATCACAAGTGCAGCTTCTGCATCATCCCTGCCCTGCGTGGAAAGCTGAATAGCCGCAACGTCGCCGACGTATTGCGTGAAGCGGAAAAGCTCGCGCGCGACGGCGTGAAGGAACTGCTCGTCGTGTCGCAGGACACCTCCGCGTACGGTCTCGACATCAAGTACGCGAGCGGCGAATGGCGAGAGCACGAATACCGCACCGACATGGTCGAGTTATGCGAAGGCCTCGCGAAGCTCGGCGTCTGGGTGCGGCTGCATTACGTGTATCCATATCCGCATGTCGACAACATCATTCCATTGATGGCGCAAGGCAAGGTGTTGCCATACCTTGACATGCCGTTGCAGCACGCGAGCCATAAAATACTGAAAGCGATGCGCCGCCCCGCGAACAACGCGAAGGTGCTGGACCGCATCCGCGCCTGGCGCGAGATCTGTCCTGATCTCACCATCCGCTCGACATTCATTGTCGGCTTCCCCGGTGAAACCGAAGAAGACTTCGCCGAACTGCTGGATTTCATCGAGCAGGCGGAGCTCGACCGCGTCGGCTGCTTTACTTACTCGCCGGTCGAGGGAGCAGCCGCAAATGAACTTCCCGATTGGGTGCCGGAAGACGTCGCACTGGAACGCCAGCGCATCTTCATGGAAACGCAGGCGGAAATCTCCACACGTCGCTTGCAGCGTTTTATCGGTCGTGAACTCGTCGTGTTGATAGATGAGAAAGACGACGATTACGCCAAGGCGCGATCATTTGCCGACGCACCGGAAATCGACGGCGCCGTGCATCTCAATGACGCGGAAGAGTGTCTTGTCGGGCAGTACGTGACGGTTCGCGTCGAAGATGCGGACGAACATGATCTGTACGCAAGGCCGGTCTGAAGCTCAACTCGAGCAGCGAGCACGAAGGTCTTCAAAAAAGGGCGCCCGAAGGCGCCCTTGAGGCTTCAGATATCTCGCTGAAAGTTATTCGCTAATCCTGGAGCCGTTGCTGCGCGAGATCAGCACCGTCTCGCCAGTCTGCTTGCGGACCAGGTTACCGTCCTCGTCCTTGTCGAAGCCCGGCTCGCCGTCCTCGTCGACTGCAACCGCCATCAGATTGATCGCTACGACTTCGCGTCCGCTGTCGGCATCCGGCAACTTGCCAAAGGCATACAAACGCTCGCGTTCCGCATCCAGTGCAAAGCCGTTCAGGCGATTGATCGCCGTACCGTAGCCCGGCATTACCTGGTTGTCACCGGCAACGGTACGGGCTATTTCGGTCACCGGTAGCGTTTCCAGGTCGCCCTCCAGATTGCTCAGATCCAGCCAGCCAAACTGCGTCTCACCATCCTGATCGATGCCGCCGGCCATGTACAAACGCTTGCGAGCAGCGTCATACGCGTAGGTATCAACGCCGGATATGTTCCCGGGCACATTGGGAACGAGGAGATTTTTGACGACGGGATCGCCAGGATCAGTGACGTCGATCAGCTCGATATCGGCGAGATCACCGTGAATGAACAGATTTCCATCGAGCTTCAACAGGTGTTTACGAAGTGCTCCCGTGTGTGCCGTCGAGAAGAGTTCCGTTGCAGCGTGATCATCATTCCTGTCGACGAAGTAAACAGAATCCCTGTTATTTTCCGATACAGTTTCCGTGCGTCGTGTACCGACAATCACGAAATCTTTCTCGACCATGATTCCGGTGCTGTTTTCGAATCGATCCGGATCGTTCAGTACCTCGTTGAACACGCTCGGTGGTGGCGCATCTCCTGCACCAAGTTCGCTCCTCGCAATGGTGCCTAGGCCTCGGCTGTTGCCGTTCAACGTTACCCACAGGTCATCACCGAAGATCTGCATGCCGCCCATTGACGTTCCTTCCGGCATGACAAACAGATCGTGCGCGTTCCGATGCCCGGTATCGATATTCACGCCCTGGATGCCGGAAGGGGATAGCATCAGCAGGCGATTGTTCGCGACGTCCAGGGTCATTGTTTGTGGATCGTCGAAAGCGAGACCGCTGTCGGATTCTCTCGACGGGATGACGGATTCATTCCGGTCGTCGAGACCGATCTCAACGATCTTTGCCGAGGCGGTGTCGACCATCCAGAAGTATGTTTCTCCATCCCTTTGGAACAACAGCAGGTCTGCCGGGGCAACGAGCTGTTGCATGTCGTCCCGAGGGTTCGTGCCATCACTTTCATTGGAACGGATGATGGTATACGCCGCGACAGGGGCGTTCGGCTCGATTTTCAGCAATGACGCATTGAACTGCCCGTCTAGCGTGCCTCCATGGAGAACATAGACAGTTCCTGTGGCACTGTCGACAGCCAGGCCACGTGGGTCGTCATCGGGATTAAAACCGCTCGTATCAATGAGTGTCCGATTGCCGGAAACGTCGATTCTGAAGAGACCTTCGCTGAAAAGATCTTCAGCTTCGGTCACTTCAACGAGGTAAAGAAAATCGCGAAGTTTGTCGTAAGCCATACTCGCCGGAAACGTCCAACCGTCGCCCCCGCCGACCTGCCCTGGTCGTGAAAATACTTCGGTGTGGCTTCCCGTGTCACCGAGAGTCATCTTCAAGACAGCCAGCGGGAGACCGTTTGCATCGCCCTGCAGCCTGCCAAGCACAAATATGGACTTGTCGTCCTGAGTGACAGGACCTGTTTCTATTGCGACGACATTCTTGAAACCACGGGCCAGCTCGGCGACGTTGCCGTTGCTGATATCAATTGCGATCAGCCTGTTGTTTTCTGAATCAAGGGAGTCGACTAACAACAACCGGTTTTTTTTTATATCCAACAGCAAATAAGGTTCAAGTCGCTCCGTTGGGTTGCCCGCCGCGTCCCGGCCTTCCGAATGAACCACCCGGCGTCGATTCGTCGTCAAGTCGATCTCAACTACCTGCCTTACCAGAGGTGAAGCGTCACCAGATGAAACGCGACCGTTGCCGACAACATACATCTTGTTTTCAACCTGATCGAAGGCCACCGATGTCGGGCTGGAGACGAAGGATGCCTCGCGCATCACGGTGATTTCCTGCGAACTGCTGTGGATTCCGTCCGAGTTGACCGCATCGACGGAAAGGTCGTTCCGGCCTGGTTCAAGCGCGACGTTGATTTGCCATGTACCGTCCGGGAAGACGGCGTGCGATGGCATATCGATCTGCTGATCGTCGTGTGCAAATTGCAGCGTGACAGGCTCGTCACCGTCGTCGCTCCAACGACCGGTCAGGGTGATGGTTTCATCGTGCGTGGTAGACCAGGGTGTTGGAAAACTGATGGAAAGGTCAGGTGCCTGCTTGTCGACGACGATCAACTTGAGCGTTGCACTCTTTGCGTCACCGCCCTCGCCGACTGTGATGGTGGCGGTCGCCTTGTGGCCCATTTTGGCTGCGCCGCCAATGCTCGTACGTAATGTCAGCGCGTCGCCTGCGGATACCGAGAGTGCGTCGACGCCTTCCGATCCCGATTCAAGAGAGAATCCGGCGTTTCCTTCCTTGTTGCTGATCCGCGCGGTGAGTTCGCCGTCGAAGCCGGTAACTGTCGCCGTGGCGGTATACGTTCCACCTGCAACAGCATCAATCTGTGCAGGGGAAAAGCCGAACGCATCCGGCGATTTGTCGGCGACCGACGGATTGTTGTTGCCGCTGCCGCCACCGCCGCCGCCGCACGCGACAAGGAAGAGGGCCAGCGCGGCTGCCACCAGCAGTTGCACCGGATGACTGGAATACCTTTTCATGATGAATCCTCCGTAGAATCTCGAAAGGCCGGAATCGTGGCCAGCGGAGAATTCTTTCAGGGGGATGCAGGCGCGAGAATCAGCGTCGCCCCGAAGGGCAGGTCGCGTAACCCGGAAGTCATCGAATCGGTGGCAACGCTGTTCGATTTTCCATCGCATCTTCCGATCGAACGGTTTCCAGCGGTTCTTGTGATTGCTTGTGAAATGTTTATCCGAAGGTTCCGGTCCGTGTTGAGTGGAAAAGAAGAAGGGGAAACACCGTGCCACGTATCACCCTGTTGCCGACGGTCGCTGCCCTGCTGCTTGCAGCATTTTCCGATCCAGGTTTCGCTGCCAATGAAGCGGTGGTTCATGCCGTGCAGGCGCCCGCCTGGATAGAGCGCGCCGGCGGGATTGTTCCCCTGCGTGCGGGCGCACCACTGTTGGCAGGTGATGTGATCCGCACCGGACCGGGCGGACGCGTGCAAGTGGATCTGCCGGAAGGCTCCCGCGTGAAACTCGGCGAAGAAGTGAATTTTCGCGCCGAACGCCTGCAGGAGCGCGCCGACGAGCGCGGCGGTTTCTTCGATGGCGCTTTCACCATCCTGAAGGGCGCGTTCCGGTTCACTACCGGGCTGGCGGGTGTGGAGAAGCGTCGCAACGTCAGTTTCCGTGTCGGTGCGGTCACGGCGGGTATTCGCGGCACGGACATCTGGGGAAAGGCAATCGACGACGGCACCGACATGGTGTTGTTGATCGAAGGGAAAGCCGAAATGGCGATGGAAGGCCATGCCGAAATGATGATGATGGAACAGCCGCTGCACGGCGTGATGATGATGCCGGACGGCGAGATGCAGATGATCGCCGCACTGCCGATGGACCGCCTTCAGCAGTACGCACGGGAAACGGAAATGAACGACGAGCGCGCGATGATGATGGATGTCGGCGAATGGCAGCTGGTGGTGATGTCATTGCGCAACCGGGCAAATGCAGAACGCGTCTCGAATGTTCTCGTTCAATCAGGCTATCCCGCGGAGGTCCGGGCGGTAACGCTGCCGGACGGCGACTGGCACCGGATAACGATTTCCAGGCTGGCGAGCGTGAAGGATGCGCGCATGCAAGGCGAGCAGTTGCGTGGCCGCTTCGGCGTCACGGATTACTGGATACGCAGGAATTGAAAGCCGCCGGTACTCGTTGTTATGAGATATCGCGGCAGGATGCCGCTTCTGCATTGATTGGGGAGAGCGGGATGGCGCGTTGACGTGGCCCGTGGAATTTCGCGGTCGGAGACCGCTCCTACAGTGCTCCGTTTGCCATTGTCGCAACCGTGCAGGAGCGGTCTCCGACCGCGAGGCCTTGATATCAATACTTCATTTCCAATCGTATCGGTCCATCTCTGCTGCCAATCTGTGAAGAGAAAAAATGCCCGGCATCCGCCGGGCATTTTCGTTCTCGAATAACGCTTTTCAGTACGACTTCTTCAACAGGTTTCTCAACATTGACACGCATCGCCCTCAGGATGGAGGGTTTGGGTTGATTGGATGCTACGACAGCGATACTTACTGGATCGTCGCGACTGAGAGACTACATCAGGAACGGTCAATTTCGTCGGGTGAACGAGGCGGAGCACGTTACCGAACGCGATCTCGAACCATTGTCAGTCGCGGAACAAAGAAAGGGCGCCTGGAGGCGCCCTTTGCATGAAAACGCACTACAGTCAGGGAAGATCGCGCGGCCCACTGCGTGACAGCAAGACGGTTTCACCGGTTTGCTTGCGAACAGGATTTCCCTCTGCGTCCGTGTCGTAAGCTGAATCGCCGTCCTCGTCCACGGCGACCGCCATGAGGTTAATCACGACCACCTCACGGTCGGTATCGGTACCCTGGAGGCCACTCAGCGCGAACAAGCGCTCGTGCTTTTCGTCCAGGGCGAAACCGTACAGCTGCCCGATCACTGTCGGATAACCCGGCATCCCCCCAACACCTCCATTGGTACGAACAATTTCCACGACAGGGGCGGTTTCGGTATTCGTGAGATCGGAAAGATCAACCCAACCGAGCTGCGTCTCCACGTTGGTGTTTATTTCGCCGAGTATGTAAAGGCGCTTGCGAATGCTGTCGTATGCGTAACTCTTCACGTTGTTCACATCCGCTGTCACGTTCGGCCTCAGGATGCTTGTCACCACCGGGTTCAGTGGATCGCCGAGATCCACCAGTTCGATATCGCTCTCGTCGCCATGAATGAACCGGTCGGTGTCGATCCGTTGCAGGTGCTTGGTATTTCCACCGGCAAGACCGGCAGAGAGAACAGATTCCACGGCATCGGTGCTTCTGTCGATGCGATAGACGGCATCCTGGTCGCTTCGGATTCCGACAAGCACAGTGTTCTCATCGACGAGCAGACCGCTGGTCCTTCCCAGTAGCGGCTGATGGAAGAAGTCGCCGGACAACTGATTGGGCGGAACATCTCCGCTTCCGATTGCGTTCAATGGCATGCGCGCAATGACGGGGAGATTCCCGAGCTGCGGATCCACATAGAGCGACATCCATAAATCGTCTTCAAAGAGCACCGCGTCACCGAGGCGCAGGATCGGAATCTGAAGCAGGTCGTGAGCGCCGCGGTGACCGCCGCGGTGACCGCTGGCAAAGGCAACTCCCTGTACCCGCTTTGCGGAAACCGCCAGCAACCGGTCGTTGGCTGCATCCAGTACCAGTTCCTTTGGATTTGCAAACTCAAGGCCCTGTTCGGCAGTCGCAATAGCCGCGTCGTCCGTCCTCGTAATGATCAAGGCGACGGTCTCCGTCGCGTTTCCGCTCGAATCCGTGGCCGTCAAACCGATCAGGTTATCGCCCTCATCGAGGGGCAGGTCGACCTGCCATGTACCATCCGGAAACATCATGTGCAGAGGCATATCGATCTGCTGTCCATTTCGCGCCAGTTGCAGCGACACTGCTTCCCCGCTGTCTTCGGACCAATGACCCGTGAGCGTGATGGTTTCGGCCGGGGTTATCGAGACGGGCGGAGGGAATGCCACGGAAAATTGCGGCGGCGAGCTATCCACCACCGTGAGCTGCAGCGTTGCGGCGTTCGCACCTTCGCCCTCTCCTACGGTGACGCTCGCGGATATCGCATTGCCAAGTTGAGCATCACCATTGACGATCGCTTGCAGCGTGATGGTGTCGCCACTTGAAACGGAAAGCTCGTCGACGGCTTCGCCCTCTTTCGAGAGAAGCTTGAATACGGCATCACCCTGGATGCCGTTGATTCGTACCGGAAGCTGGCCATCGAAACCGGTGATGGTCGCCGTAGCGGTATAGGTTCCTCCCGCAACCGCATTCTCGATATGCGATGGATCAAAGACGAAAGTGTCGGGTGAACGATCCGGGTTGCTCCCACCGCCGCAGGCGGAGAGCGCGAGCAGCGCGGAAAGTGCAAACAGATGGATTCCATGCGTCCTCATGATGTGTTCCTTGTTTTTGCAGGAAAAAAATGCCGGATAGCGCGACGATTAACCCAGAGAAAAAGGATGCGGACCATCGGCGGTCCCCCGACATTCACGCGTGCATAACCCCGCAAGACAGAAGAATGGAATCATTCGATGGAAGAGGAACGTCTGGCTGGTGGTTGTACGCTTTGGGCAGGGACGCTTCCGGGAAGAAGACGACATAAGATGCTGGCGCTATGTCAGCGGCGGGTTTGTGGATTGCCCGTAGCGAAGGGTTACAATCGAACCCGTCTTCACGCCAGTGGATGCAAACGATATGCGAGCGATTGAACAGTTTCCCGACGGAATCGTCGCCATCGACACCGGCTACGTGAAACCGCAGCTTGCTGCGAGTCACCTGATCTTGCGCGAGGGCCGCGCTGCGTTTGTCGATACGGGAACGACGCGTTCGCTGCCAAAACTTCTGGCCGGTCTGGAAGAAAACAACATTCCCCTGGAATATGTCGATTACGTATTCGTCACGCACGTGCATCTCGATCACGCGGGTGGCGCCGGCGCTCTCATGCAGCAGTTGCCGAACGCCACGCTGGTGGCGCACCCGCGCGCCGCGCCGCATCTTGCAAACCCCACGATGCTTGTCGAGGCCACGAACCAGGTGTACGGCGAAAAGACGTTCCGTCGCCTGTACGGCGAGATCATTCCGGTTCCGGAGAGCCGCATCCGCGTCATACACGACGAGGAGCGCCTGCTGCTGGGCGGAAGCCCGCTGGATTTCCTGCACACGCCGGGACACGCGATGCATCACTATTGCATTCACGACCGGGAAGCGAACGCCATGTTTACCGGCGACACCTTCGGTGTGTCGTACCGTGTTTTCGATACGGCGAAAGGCGCGTTCATATTTCCGGCGACGACGCCGACGCATTTCGATCCCGAGCAGGCGCATGCATCGATCGAGCGCCTGCTGGCGCTCAACACCGGGGCCGCCTACCTGACGCACTACAGCCGCGTCGAGAATCTGCCCAAACTGGCCGAAGACCTGCATGGCGACCTCGTCGCGTTCGTGGAGATCGCGCACCGTTGTGCGGGCCGGGACGATCGCGTGGATGAAATGAAACGCATGATGCACGCCTATCTTTGTGCACGGCTTGATGAGCACGGTTTCCCGGACGATGGGCGGCGCGACGAATGGCTGGACATGGATGTGGACCTGAATGCAAAAGGCCTGGCCGCCTGGCTGGATCGCCAGGGTTGATCAGGCCTTTTTCAAACAAATCTCAGGCTGGCAGCGCTACGGGCAGCAACGCGACAGTGACGGGCTCCGGGCGTTCACGCGGCGATTCGATTTCCGAAAGTTGTACATCGATCTTCGCCATGTAGGACGTTGCGCGCATGGCTGCGGATGCCATGAGTTCCACGTCGAAGGCCTTGGCCTGGTAGTGGCCGCGCACGACGCGAATATCATCGTCGCCGCTCGAAACACAGGTTGCCGTGGCAAGCAGGTCGTCGAGTACTGCACGCGGCGGAATGTCGCCGCTGTATTCGGAAACCAGTTCACTGAACGAGCGTCTGCCCGCTACAGCGCGGAATGACAGCGGCAGCGGCCGGCCCTTGACGTCGAGGTAGCGCTCGTCGCGCAGCCAGCCGTCCAGCACCCGCGCGGCGCGGTTGGATTGCTGTAAATCCGGATCGTCCGCGGGCCGCTGCCCATCCAGCAGGCGCAGCACTTCCTTGCGCGACAACGCCGTCAACAGCGCAACACGTGACTTGTACTGGCGGCGGCGCCGCGAAATACGGAACTCGGGTTCCTGCATTGCGATGTCGACAAATAACTTGCGCGAAATCTGGTTGAACTCGGGGTATGAAAGACCGTAGCGAAGCAGTATGCGGATCACGGGACGCAGCACGGTTTCCGTGAACAGCAACAGCGTACGGCGCATGATGTGCGATTGTTGGTTGGACGCTTCCATTCTTGACTCCTTCCCTGGCATGAGTGCGTTATGGCAGCGGGGAGTGTCACCGCAGCGGCGAAAAGCGTTCATCCGGTCATGGCGCATTTTTCCCTGCGAAGTCCCGAGTAAGTCGGCGTGAGTTTCCCTGACCAAACGGACAACCAGCGTTAACGTGTGCATTCATTCGCAACTTCTTCAAAATTACTTCCGAAACACCTCGATCCCCTTAGAATTGCGTTAAACCACATCGCAGCCAATGGAAGGCACGACGATGAAAATCAAAATGGACGTGGATCGCGTGTGCGTCGGCATGTTCGTGGCGGAACTGGACCGGCCATGGATAGGCACACCCTTTCTTTTCCAGGGCTTCCTGATCGAATCGCCGGACGATATCGAGCAACTGCGCGAATGCAGCCGGCATGTATTCGTCGACGATCTTCAGTCGCGCCAGGACCGGGACATTCAGGACGCGCTGCGTACCGCGACGGGTGGTATCCGTTCGGGCAGAGTGAGCGCGGTCACCGTGGAGTTCGAGGAATGGAAAGGCGCGGCGAAACTGCGCCGCACGCTGGACCGCCTCAACAACACCGTACAGCAATCGCGCGATCGCATCGCAAACGTCATCGAGGACGTGCGCCTCGGTAAAAGCGTGCAGGCGTCGGAATCGCGCGCTGTCGTCGCCGAACTCGTGAACGATGTCAGCCGTAATCCGCAGACGGCACAGTGGATGATCATCCTGCAGAGTGAAAACCAGCAGATAGCACAGCACTGCATGAATGTCTCCGTACTGGCGACAACGTTCGGACGCTTTCTCGAATGGGACGAGTCATTGTTGAACGTGATCGGTGAAGGCGCGTTGCTGCACGATGCGGGCATGTCGCGAGTACCTCGCTGGATACTCGACAAACCCGGACCGCTCACGCAACGCGAGTTCCAGCTGGTACGCATGCACGCCGATTACGCGGCACGCATCCTCGCTGCAGATGGTGGATACGATTCGCGGGTCATCGAGATCGTGCGGCACCATCATGAACGCGTGGACGGCACCGGCTATCCCGATGGACTGCGCGGTCACAATATTCCGGCCTACGTGCAAGCAGTCAGCATTGTCGATGTCTATGAATCCATGACCGCGGAAAAATCCTACGAGGCCGCGTTGACGCCTTCGCTGGCGCTGACACGCCTGCACCGCCGGGTCGATCGGCATTTCAACCGGCAACTGGTCGAACGGTTCATTCGCTGCATCGGCATCTATCCGCTTTCCAGCCTCGTTCGCTTGCAGAACGGTGCGCTCGGGATCGTCATCTCCTCCCAGGAGGAAAACCGCTTGAAGCCCGTACTGCTGCTCGTCAAGGGTCCGCAGGGCGAGACGTTGATGCCACGGCGCATGCTGAACCTGGCGCTGATGGAAGCGCAGGGTGTGTCGAGGTGGGGTATCGAGAGCATTGCCGATCCGGACGCCGAACAGATCGATGTGCGCCGCATTCTTCTCGAGGAGTTCATGTTGCGCTGACGCGTTCAGCGCACGTCTCGCTCGCCCTTCTGTGAACGTGCTTTCTGTCGTGCAACCGAGCCGGATTCCTTCCGAAACGTCCACCTTGTCGCTGCCCGTAATTCAGGCGTCCCGCTTGCCGAAAGACGCGTGCGTGCTGACTAATGCAATTGTCAAAAGACGATTTTTCACGAACGTCGCGCGGAATTGGCGTTGACGACAAGGCGGCGCAAAAACGCGGCAGGGTGTGCCAGAATGCCCTTTCCGTCTGCAATCCCCGTCGAGAGATTTTCAAGGAGCCGTCCATGAGCAAGCCGTTCACCGCCTACCGCATTCATCAGGAAGACGGCGGAATCCAGGCACGATTCGAACAACTGACGCTGGACGACCTGTCCGAGGGCAACGTCGTCATCAAGGCACAGTATTCCGACGTGAACTTCAAGGACGCGCTCGCCGCAACCGGCGCCGGCAAGATACTGCGCAAGTTTCCGCTGATAGGCGGCATAGACGTTGCCGGTACCGTGCACGAATCGACGGATCGCCGTTTTACAAAAGGCGACAAAGTGGTCGTTACCGGCTGCGGCCTGGGTGAGGATCGCGATGGCGGCTACTCCGAATTCGTGCGCTGCCCCGGCGAGTACGTCATCCCGCTGCCCGAAGGCTACACGCCGAAGAAAGCGATGATGATCGGCACGGCCGGGTTTACCGCGGCACTGGCGATACATCGCATGGAACACAACGGCCTGCGTCCGGATGGCGGCCCTGTTGTTGTGACCGGCGCGACCGGCGGTGTCGGTTCGCTCGCCGTCAACATGCTGGCGGGCCGCGGCTATGAAGTCGTCGCCGTTACCGGCAAGAAAGATGCGCAGGAATACCTCAAGAAGCTCGGTGCCAGCAGCATCCTGCTGCGCGATGAGATCGACTACGGCAAGCGGCCGCTGGAAAAGGCGACCTGGCAGGGTGCAGTCGACAACGTCGGCGGCGAAATGCTGACCTGGCTGACACGCACCATGGACTGGTGGGGGTCGATCGCGAGCATTGGCCTGGCCGGCAGCCACGAGCTGCACACGACCGTGATGCCGTTCATTTTGCGTGGCGCGAGCATACTCGGCATCAATTCCATGGCGACCCCGCGCAAGCTGCGCCTGAAAATCTGGCAACGCCTCGCTACCGATCTCAAACCGTCGAAACTGAACATGATCGTCGGCAACGAACTTTCATTCGACGAATTGCCGAAGGCGTTCCAGCCGTTGCTCGATGGCAAGCAAACCGGAAGAACGTTGATCAGAATTCGCTGACAATCACGCATGAGTACAAGGAGGTACCTTTCATGAACAGACAACCGCTTCTTTATGTTGCATTACTGCTTTGCAGTCTTCCATTCGCCGACGCGCAAGACTGGTATGTCGCGACAAGCGGAAATGACAATAATCCTGGAACTCAAGACGCGCCATTTCTGACCATTGGTCATGCCATTGGGCGTGCCGCGGGCAACGACACCGTCATTGTCCACGGTGGTATTTACGATCAGGGCAACAGCGCGTTGACGATCGATCGCGAAGGACTCGTCCTGCGCGCATTCGACGAGAATCGCCCTGTGATTCGCGCCAACCTTGGAGGCCCGTTCGCTACCGTCTACTTCGAGGAAGACAATTGCGATGGAAGCCGAATCGACGGATTCGAAATCGAAGGCGGCAGGCACGGTATCCAGGTCGGCTCCGGCTGGCCGCAGGAAGACAATCCCGACCCGTCGCCGACCGACGAACTGACGTGCGATGACATCGTCATTCACAACAACATCGTTCACGATGTCGCCAACGAAGGCATAAAGCTGCCCGCCGGCGTGCGCAACATCACGATCACCAACAACAGAATCTACAACACCGGTATGCCGAGCCTTTCCAATGCCGAGTGCATTGACGCGGTCGGCGTGATTGGCTTGTATGTAGCGGGCAACCATCTGCATCACTGTGCGTCGAACGGTGTATATGCCAAAGGCGGCTCGGTGAACGCGATCATCGAGAACAATTACATTACCGATGTCGGGCGGGTGACCAACTCGGGTGCAGGCATCTATCTCGGCTTCACCACCACCGATTACCAGCTGTTCGATCTCGAGAACAATCCCGAGCGCTTCGAGAACATCAACAGCATCGCGCGCAACAACATCGTGATGCGCGCGCGTGGCGCGGGTATCGGCGTTCAGTCGGCGTTGAACGCGAAGGTCTACAACAACACGCTGATCGACGTCGCGCGCGACACACAGGCAGGCATCCGGTTGGGCCAGGGCCAGCTGTGTACAACATTGCCGACAGATTGCAGAGAAGAGCTTATTGACTTTACGCAGACGAACGTCGCTCCACGGATCTTCAACAATATCGTCGTCGTATCACAAGATCGCGCCGTAATGGGTGTCGATGACGATGGCGTGGATACCGACAGCGATTTCGCGTTCAACAACAATCGGTATCACCATATCGATACCACACCGACATTCCGCTGGCTTGGCGATTCGGTCAGCACACTGACCGATTGGCAGGTCGCCACCACCCAGGATGCACAGAGCGCTCAGGGGAATCCGGGCTTGGCGGGTGATGGCGTACATCTCGCGTCGAACAGTCCGCTGATCAACGCCGGCCTGCACATCGAATGCATCGGGCGGGATTACGACGGCAACGTACGTGGTGATGGTTCACACGACATCGGCGCCGACGAATACGGAAGCGGCGACGCGCTCGCGGTACCGCCGCCGACCGGCGTTGTCGGCATTGGCCTGCAACTTCCCTTGCCGGTCGAAGAAGACGACTGTCTTGAAGACGGCGATGGCAATACGGGCGATGATGGCAACGAAGACGGCGCAGTGTTGTATGCACAGAATTGTGCGAGCTGCCATGGCGCGCTTTCCAGCAGTACGCGACGAGGCCGCTCTGCTGTGCAGATCGCGGCTGCCATCAGCTTTGTGGCCGAAATGAACTCGTTGAGTTTCCTCACATCCAGTGAAATCGACGCGATCGCAGCGGTTCTGGCCAACGGTACCGGCGGTGGCGGTGGCGGTGGAGATGGAGATGGAGATGGCGATGGCGATGGCACGCCGAATGGACCTGCAGGATCCGGTGGCGGCGGCGTGATCTTCTGGCTGGCGTTTGCGCTCGGTGCATTGCGAGGCGCCGGTCGCCGGACTTGAAACCGTATGTTCGAAAAAGGCGCCGGGTAACCCCGGCGCCTTTGGCTACATCAGTACGCGAGTCTGAAAACGTATAGCGGATCCAGCGTGCTGCTGTCCTGGTCAGTGTTGTCGCTGATCGCCACCAGCAAGTCCTCGCCGGTATCCACGATCTGCTCGATCCATGGAAATGTGAATCTGCGCGGTGACTGGATACGAGTAATCGCTTTTCCTTCATCGAATGTTTCGTACAAGGTGAAGTCGGCCGGCGCCGGCCCCTTGTCAAAACCACCGAAGATGATGTGTTTGGCGTCTGCAGGATCCACCCAGATCGCGCTGACATAGGCGTATTCCGTATGCGCCTGCGTCTGACGCATCAACCATTTGAAATCACCGTCCGCTTCGATCTTCAACAAACCGCCTTCGATGCCTGCATACAAGGCGAGAGGCGAACTTTTCGCGCTGGTCAATGCATTGGGCCGACGATTCTCGATCAGCAGATCGCCGGAGGTATCCTGATAAACGAGATATTCGAAACCGGACAGATTGGCTGCGTCATTGGCAGAAATTGTCTGCCGTGCAATCCACGCGAAATCCAGCGGCGCTTCGCACCCCTGGTAGACGTGGGCATTATCGGTCGCGGGCACGTGAATCACGCAGGGATAGTTGAAGCCGGGTTCCGCGTACCCTTGCTGCAGGTGCCAGTTCGCGCCGCCATCGATACTGACGTTGATCACGTTGCCCGACATGTTTGCGTAAAGCGTATCGGGATGGCCGGGGCGCGCCTCCAGGTCATAGAAAACGTAGTACATATTCTCAAAGGAGTTGAAAACGCTGGTCGCGGCGTTTGTCCAGGTCATGCCGCCATCCGTGGACCGCGCCATCGGCACCTGCGTGCCGGAGCTGTATTCGCCGGCCGCAAACAGCACGCCGTTGCGCGTGGGATGAGCGAGTATTTCCTGAACCTTCATACCGTTCAGCCCGCTGCGCGACCACGTACCCGCTGACAAGGGCCGCGTCCAGACCCCGTCGTTCGTTCCGATGAACACCTTGCCGTTCGAGACAGCCATCGGAGAATGATTGCTCGCGCCCGTATTACGTGCGGCGGGAACCTGACCAAGCTCAATCCAGCGATCGCGCTTGTCCTCCTCTTCCTGTTGCAGGCAGCCGCTTGCCAACAACACGCACAACACCACGCCGCCCAGCAGGCGGAAACCCGTCATACGCATGTGAAATTCCTTCGTTGATTAAAGGGGAGTTCCGATTAGCCCCCCAGGGCGAGAGCACGATATTCCTGCGCATGGACTTCGGCAACAAGAGGTGCGCGGCCCGCAAAAATATTTCGGGGCGGTTGAACCGGCAGCCGCTTGCATGGAAAGAACGATACTTTCCTTGCCGCATTCGAACCGGCGCATTCCGGTTCTCCTGAACCGATCATGCCGCGTGGATGCCTCCGGCGGGGCCTTTCCAGAAGGTCTGCGACGTCCTCCATGATCACTGCCATTTCCACAGATACCTGCCAACTTCCGCGATCACCCGGAAAACCTGCCTGTCTGCATCGAATAAAGCCTTTTGCGACTGCAAGAGCCGCTTCCATGGCCCCGCAATCCCTTCTCGGTTAAAATTCCGCCTCTTTTCGCCGTCCGAACCGAAACGGGTCCGGACGACCATAATCGGAATGCCAGGGAACCCCATGACGCAAGTCTCCGCAGGCGCGAAATTCCGCGCCGCCGTCGAAACCCACAGACCGCTTCAGGTCGTCGGTACCATCAATGCCTACACGGCGCGCATGGCGAAGAACGCCGGGCATCACGCCATTTACCTCTCCGGTGGGGGCGTCGCCGCCAACTCTCTGGGCATGCCGGACCTCGGCATTTCCAGCATGGAAGACGTCCTGATCGACGTCCGGCGCATCACCGACGCCTGCGACCTGCCGCTGCTGGTCGATGCCGACACCGGCTGGGGCGGCGCCTTCAACATCGCACGCACGGTCCGCTCCTTTATAAAGGCTGGCGCTGCGGCACTGCACATCGAAGACCAGGTCGCGCAGAAGCGCTGCGGCCACCGGCCCGGCAAGGAAGTCGTCTCGAAGGTGGAAATGGTCGATCGCGTCAAGGCGGCGGTGGATGCGCGCGCCGATGAAACGTTCGTGATCATGGCGCGCACCGACGCGCTGGCTGCCGAAGGCCTGGAACTCGCGCTCGAACGCGCGATCGCCTGTGTCGAAGCGGGCGCCGACATGATCTTCCCCGAAGCGGTGAAGACGCTGGAGCAGTACCGGCAGTTTCGGGACGCGGTGAAGGTTCCGATTCTCGCCAACATTACGGAGTTCGGCCACACGCCGCTGTTCACGCGCGATGAGCTTGCCACGGCCGGGGTCGACATCCAGTTGCTGTGCTGCGGCGCCTACCGCGCCATGAACAAGGCAGCATTGCATTACTACGAAACGGTGCTGCGCGAAGGCACGCAGAAAAACATCATCGACACTCTGCAGACACGCGACGATCTGTACAAGCATCTTGATTACTATTCGTACGAAAAGAAACTCGACGAACTTTTTGAAAAAAAATAAGCGACAGGATTTACAGGACCCGCTCATCGTTCAGCGCACGGCGCGGCAAGCAATCCTGTGAATCCAGTTAATCCTGTCAAAAAAAGAAATATCGGAGAAGATCATGGCAGAAGCGAAACAGCAGACGAATACCGCAGGACTTGCCGGCGTTACCGCCGGTGAAACCGCAATCTGCACCGTCGGCAAGGAAGGCGCGGGCCTTACCTATCGCGGCTATGACATTTACGACATGGCCGACAATGGAACGTTCGAGGAAGTGGCGTTCCTGTTGCTGCACGATCACCTGCCGAACAAGACCGAGCTGAACGCGTTCAAGAAACGCCTGATGAAGGCGCGCAAACTACCAAAGCCCTTGCTCAAGACGCTGGAAATGATTCCGCCCGGCACGCATCCGATGGACGTAATGCGCACGGGTTGCTCCATGCTCGGCAACCTCGAACCGGAGAAGACCGATTTCTCCAACCAGGGCAGGATCGCCGAGCGTCTGCTCGCGGCCTTCCCCGGCATCGTCTGCTACTGGTGGCGTTTCCATGAAGATGGCAAGCGCATCAATACCGAATCGAACGAAGACACCACCGCAGCGCATTTCCTGCGGCTGCTGCACGGCAGGAAGCCGAAAGACCTGCACGTACGCGCCATGGATTCTTCATTGATTCTTTACGCCGAACACGAGTTCAACGCGTCCACGTTCACCGCGCGCGTCATCACCGCCACGCTGTCGGATTTCCATTCCGCAGTCACCGGCGCGATCGGTGCATTGCGCGGGCCGCTGCACGGTGGTGCGAACGAAGCTGCGATGGAGCTGATCGAGAAGTTCAAGACGCCGGAAGCGGCGGACACGGGTGTGAAGAAAATGCTCGCCGAAAAAGCCAAGATCATGGGCTTCGGTCATCGCGTTTATAAAGAGTTCGACCCGCGCAACAAGGTCATCAAGGAATGGGCGCGCCAGCTCGGTGATTCCGTCGGCGACAAGCGTTTGTTCCCGGTTTCGGAAGCCATTGAAAACGCCATGTGGGACGAAAAGAAAATCTTTCCGAACCTGGATTTCTACTCCGCGACGGCTTACCACTTCATGGGCATTCCGACGGAACTGTTCACGCCCATCTTCGTGATGTCGCGCATCACCGGTTGGGCAGCGCACATCATGGAACAGCGTGCGAACAACCGCCTGATTCGCCCCGCCGCCGACTACACCGGTCCGGGCCTGAAGCGCTGGACGGCGATTGAAAACCGCGCAGCTTCGAAGAAGAAAACCGGCGCGAAGAAGAAGACCAGCGCAACATAAGTTGCGGCGCGACAACCCTCTCCTCTGCCGAGGAGAGGGCAACGGCCAGGAGTACGAACAATGCTGAGATTACTTGTCGTTGCCGCAGTGTTGCTCGCCGCCGCGTATTTCTACATGAACCAGGGTGGCGAAAACGCGCGTCCGCTGGAAGCGCAGCAGCAGGCGCTGGAAAAGGCAAAGGCCGTCGAAAAGACCGTACAGGATCAGGCCGAAGCGCTGAAGAAACAGATCGACGAACAGACGGCAGACGATGACGGCCAGCCCTGAAATACGTAACGCGAGCAGTGATGATCTTGTCGAAATACAGGCACTGCTGCAGCGTGCAGCATTGCCGTCCGAGGATATGGCGTCGGCAGACATGCAGCATTTCGTGATTGTCCGCGACGCTCACGGCATTCTTGTCGGTTCCGGTGGCATCGAACATTACGGAAAAGACGGCCTGCTGCGTTCGATCATCGTTCATGAAAATGCGCGCGGAACGGGTCTCGGCAAGCGCATCACGATGGCTGTCGAACAGCGTGCCCGTGAAAACGGTGTCATGGCGTTGTACCTGCTGACGACAACCGCCGCGGATTTCTTTCCACGACTGGGTTATGCGCCATTCGAACGCGATGCCGTACCCGAGTCGCTGAAGAAAAGCGCAGAGTTTGCGTCGCTGTGTCCGGCAAGCGCCGTGTGCATGAAGAAAGACCTGGAGTAAGGCGGCGATGAGTGGCGTGCTGTCCTTGACCAGTTACCTGGCCGCCATGGCTGCGACCGCGGTGTTCTGGCTGGGCATCAGCGACGAATCGTTGTTGCTGCGTATTGCCGGTGCCGTCCTTGCTACCTTCGGCGTCTGGATTGCCGAAAGCGCGGAACGCAAGACACGCTCGCGCAAGGCATCGCAGGCTGCAACACTGAATGGCCTGCTGCTGCTTGTGATGGCGACGATTTCGCTCTACCTGCATTTCACGAACTGAAATGCCTGATTGCATGGAGGCAGTCATGGTAAATGAACGATCCGTGAATGCGCGCGCGGATTCCCTGGGAAGCACGGGTTTTTTTTTGCTGTGCTAGCCGTGCTGACATTGGTTACAGGATTTGCATTTGTCCCGCGACTATTGCCGTGGTTGCGAGCATTGCTTCGTTGACGATCAGCCGCAAAAGCCGTACGCCGGATTCTGGTATGGCTGTCGCCGGCCTGACGGCAGGAGGCTGGTTTTTGTCTTCATCGCTGCGGCACTGATTGCATTCCTTTCAGGATCGTTACGAATTGTTTGATAAATCGTTTTGAAATTCATCTGTTAATCGAGGAAGTGTAAATGTCCGCACACGACATGAAATCCGCGAAACGTCCGGACCCTGAACAGGTCCTCGTCGATATCGCCGACTACGTCATCAATTACGAAATCAAATCCACCGAAGCATTTGAAACCGCGCGTTACTGCCTCATGGATACGCTCGCCTGCGGCATGATGGCGCTGCAGTATCCCGCCTGCACCAAGCTGCTCGGACCCATCGTTCCGGGTGCGGAAATGAAGAACGGCGTGCGCGTGCCGGGCACAAATTTTGAACTCGATCCCGTGCAGGGCGCGTTCAACATCGGCGCGATGGTGCGCTGGCTGGATTTCAACGACACTTGGCTGGCCGCGGAATGGGGTCATCCCTCGGACAATCTCGGCGGCATACTTGCCGTTGCGGATTACGTTTCGCGCGCGAACGTTGCAGAAGGCAAAGAGCCCTTCAAGATAAAGGATGTCTTGACCGCGATGATCAAGGCGCACGAAATCCAGGGCATCATGGCGCTGGAGAACTCCTTCAACCGTGTCGGTCTCGATCACGTCTTGTTGGTGCGGCTTGCATCCACGGCCGTTGTCGCGCAGATGCTCGGCCTCACCCGCGAGCAGATCATCAACGCGGTATCACATGCGTTCATCGACGGCGGTGCGTTGCGCACCTACCGTCACGCGCCGAACGCGGGCTCACGCAAGAGCTGGGCCGCGGGTGATGCCACCGCGCGCGCCGTGCGCCTTGCGCTCATCTGCAAGACCGGCGAAATGGGTTACCCGACAGCGCTGTCCGCACCGCAGTGGGGCTTCTACGACGTGCTGTTCAAGGAAAAGAAATTCACCTTCCCGCAGGGCTATGGTTCCTACGTGATGGAGAACGTTCTTTTCAAGATTTCGTTCCCCGCCGAATTCCATGCACAGACGGCGGTGGAATGCGCGATGAAGCTGCACGACCAGGTGAAGGACCGTATCGACGACATCGAACGCATCGTTGTCGAAACACAGGAGCCGGGCGTACGCATTATCGATAAAACGGGTCCGCTCGCGAACCCCGCCGATCGCGACCACTGCCTGCAGTACATGATTGCCATCCCGCTCATCTTCGGCCGCCTTGAAGCGACCGATTACGAAGATGACATCGCGAAAGATCCGCGCGTCGATCTCGTGCGCGAGAAGATGGTGGTCTCCGAAAACGCACAGTTCACGAAGGACTACTACGATCCAAACAAGCGCTATATCGGCAACGCCATCGAAGTCTTCTTCAAGGACGGCAGCCGCACCGAGCGCGTGTCGATCGATTACCCGATTGGCCACCGCAACCGTCGCAAGGAAGGCATTCCTGTGCTGATCGAGAAATTCCGCAAGTCGATCAACGACGTGTTTGATACAAAGCGGTCATCGGCAATCGAGAATGCGTGCGAGGAGCAGGCGAAGCTCGAGGGGATGAATGTAACGGACTTCATGGAGCTGTGGGTGAAGTCGTAAGCAGCTCTCAGCGCAAACGAAAAGCCCGGCTCGACGCCGGGCTTTTTCATGTTGGGGTTCCTTTGGCTACCTCAACCTACGTGCTGAATAATCCCGCTGATCGCGACCACTCCCTGCAGTACATGATCGCGGTGCCACTTCTATTCGGCCGCCTCACCGCAAACGATTACGAAGACGAGATTGCCAACGATCCGCGCATCGATGCGCTACGCGAGAAAATGGCCGTCAGCGAAAACCCGCAATTCACGAAAGACTATTTCGATCCGGACAAGTGCTACATCGGCAACCGGGTTCCAATGAATATAGTCCACGTGCCGCTGCATGTCGGCTTCATCGCGAACGCGGTGCTCGCAGAACCGACACTGCCAGTTGCTGTGCTCGCAATTTGAAATCCAGCCGCAGGATATGCCGCGCCAAGGTCGCCACCCGCTCGGGTTTCTCCCGGTTGCTATTCCCCTCTTCCAGGCCTAGAGTGCTCACAATCTAAAAATTGTGGTACGCTATGGACGGCAAGGAAGTCATCAGACGCTTGAAAGCAGCGGGATATGAGGTCGTTGGCGTCAATGGCTCGCATCATATGCTGCGCAAACCCGGTAAGCCGAAGATCCCTGTGCCGGTTCACGGTGCAAAGGACCTGAAGATCGGGACGCTGAAGAACATCGAACGCCTTTCCGGCGTGAAATTGGGGAAATAACGCATGTCGCCCACACATCTGACTGATCTCGCGTACCCCGCCCGTCTGCGAAAGGACGCGGACGGCTGGATCATCGAGTTCCGGGACTTCGAAAACATCTTCAGCGAGGGCGATACTCGTGAAGAAACGATTTTCAACGGTCAGGAAGCACTCGACGGTATGTTGACCTTGATGATCCAGGACGGTGACGAAATTCCATGGCCCGGCAAGTCGCGCAAGACCGATATATCGGTGCCGGTAAGCGCGCATGTTGCCGCACCGCTACTTCTTTATCTGACACGCAGGCAGCAGGAGTTGTCGATGGCGGAAGTGGCCCGCCGCCTGAAGGTCACCTACCAGGCTTACCAGCGCATGGAAAAGGTCGGCGGCAATCTCACCTTGAAGAACCTCGAACGTGCTGCCGCGGCGATGGGTGCGGCCGTCGAATTGCGCATGATTCCCTTGAGCGAGATCGGCAAGCGACCGCGCAGGTAGCGGCAGGACAACTATCCTCATGGACGAGGCGGTGACATCCACGGACACGCCATACAAACGCAACTGAATCATCTGCCCGACCAAAAGCAGCGCGACATCGTTCGCGTTGCCGACATTCTTGCCGCTTTCGAGAAATTGGAATTCCTGATCCTGTTCGGTTCCGCTCGAATGTGGCCAGGACTGGATGTTGCCGACCGATCCTACACCCTCGTATTTGCCGTAAACGCCGGTGTTGCGGCACTATTCCCGAGGGTGCTGGCGCGAATCGAAGACGCGTACCGTCGCCGAATAACAACGCTTTCACATTAAGAACGGCGCAACCCGGGGAAGGGGATTCACGTGCAACAGAAATCCGTGTTCGTCGATATTGTCGGCTGGGTGTTTGCAGTGCTTGCGGGCTTCGGCGTACTGATCGGGATACTGCAGAACGTGATGGTGCACGTGATGTTTCCGCCCGACTTCCGCGAGCAGATTGCACAGAACGCAACACACGTCGGTGCAGGATTCGAAATGTTCCGCTACCTGGAAATCATTGCCGCGGTTGTGCTGGTATTGATGGCAATCACACTGATATCGGCCGTCGGGCTTCTGAAGCGACGTAATTGGGCCCGAACAACATTCATCGGCTTGATGTTGTTGGGTGTCGCGTGGAACGCCGTAAGTTTCGCCTGGCAACTATATTTCATGAACGAACTCATGCCGCACGCCGTCCAGGCCAAAGACGAATTCGCCGAACGCTTCAACGCGATGTTCAGTGTCATGACCTGGGCGACGGGTGCCATCGCACTGGCACTCAGTGCTCTGTTCGGCTGGATTGCCTGGAAGCTGACGCGGCCGGTGATACGCGCTGAGTTCAATGGCCGGGAGGCAGGCGCGGGATTGTCCGGTCAGGGCTAGTGCCGTTGGACTGCCAGCACGCTTTCCAGCGTGAAAGGTGTCGGGCAGTTGATCATCTTCTCCGGCTTCACAGAAGGGTTGTAACATGAAAATCAGTGAGTTCAGCGCGGTGACGGGCCTCAGTCCGCACACCTTGCGCTACTACGAGAAAATCGGTCTCATCACGAACGTGAAACGGGACCCGGCGGGAATACGCAGTTACCGTTCGGCGGATGCGGAATGGATCGAGTGGATTGCCTGCCTGAAAACCGCCGGCATGACGATCAAGACCATCAAACAGTATTCCCGTCTGCGCGATGTGGGTAACACTGCAGCGCGGGCGGCGTTGCTGGAAGAGCACGTCCACGCCACGGAAAAGCGCCTTCGCGAAATGGAAAGCAATCTGGCGGTGAGCCGGCGGAAGCTTGCCGGACTCCTCAAGCACTTGACTTAGACCGTACTCGAAGGAACTAGACTCCATGCATTGTGAGTCCATTGTGAGTCTCGGGGAGCCTGGTCATGAACATCAACGTTGCCATCGTGTATGCCTTTACCCACAAGGGAGCGGGCGGGAATCCTGCCGCTGTCGTCCTTGACGCCGACCCGCTGGATACCGCGCAAAAACTTGCCGTGGCACGCAGCCTGGGGCTTTCCGAGACGGCGTTCGTGTCGAAAAGCGCCGTCGCGGATTTCCGGCTCGAATTTTTCACACCAAACCGGCAGATTGCGCACTGCGGTCATGCAACCATCGCGACGTTTTCCTGCCTGCTGCAACGGGGCCGCATTGCAGGCACACGGTCGTCGAAAGAAACCATCGACGGCACGCGCGATATCCATATTGAAGGCGACACGGTGTTCATGGAACAGCGGGCGCCGCAGTACACGGCGGTGTCGGCGGAGGAACTTCGCGACGAGATTTTCCCCGCGCTGGGTCTGGATCGTGTTGATGCGGCATCAACTGTCGCGACGTACGTGAACACGGGAAACACGTTCCTGATCCTGTCGCTGCCGGACCGTGACACGCTGGCAATGCTGAATCCCGACCAGAATGCGATCAATGCGATTTCCGAGCGCCACGACCTGATCGGCTTCTATCCGTTTACGCGCGAAGCAGCATCGAATGAATTCGATGCCGAAGCGCGCATGTTCGCACCCCGCTACGGTATTCCCGAGGAAGCGGCAACGGGCATGGCGGCCGGACCGCTGGCGGCGTTTCTTTACGACCGTCTGGGCTTGTCCCTGCCGGAAATCCGTATAAGCCAGGGCGCGCTCATGCCAGCGCCGTCGCCCAGCGATATCCAGGTGAAACTCGACATCGACGGGAACGTCATCCGGCGACTGCTTGCGGGTGGTACCGCGACCGTGATGGAGACACGGTCGATTGCTATCTGATCGATGAAATCGGCTGAAAGGACGGATCAGCGCATGAAAAGATCGGTGGCAAACTGATTTGGAAGAATATCGAGCGCGCGGCAGTGGAACTGCGGATGACTCCGCTGAGCCAGATCGGCGAGCCATCGCGCTGGTAGTTGCAACCGCAACACCTCACGGACGAGGAAAAACAGATGCATGGCTATACGATGAAAACCGCCCTCCACCATTTGCCCGCACCCAAACAGCAGGACATTGCGCGCGTCGTTGCCGCGCTGACGGAATTCGAGCCGCCGGAAATACTGATCCTGTTCGGCTCGTACGCACGCGGCGACTACGTGGACGATCCCGTTGGCCATGATGGCGACGGAAAATTTCCGTACCACTCCGATCTCGATATCTGCGTGATCGTGAAGAGTCCGCGGCAGCAACGGCGCATCGAGCGGTCGAACCAGTTGCGGGAGCAATTGCGCGAGGCCTCCGACATCCGCGTTTCTCTCATTGCGCACACGATTCGCCAGTTCAACCGCGCGTTGGAGAACGGCGAGTACTTCTACGTCGATATTTTCAAGGAAGGCGTGTTGTTGTACGACGCGGGGACATCGCAACTCTCGAAGCCGAAGAACCTTACTGACGAGCAGCGAAAAAAGAAGGCGAAGGAAGATCACGAATACTGGACAGAGCGTGCCGAAAGTTTTCAGCGTACATACGGCTATGCGATGAAGGACGAGGATTGGCGGATGGCCGCATTTTCCCTCCATCAGGCCGCCGAAAATCACCTCACCGCCGCCTGCCTCATGCTTTCCGGTTACCGGCCGAAAGGCCACGATATTGCCGAGCTCGAAGCATGGTGCGCGCAGTTCGATGCCGCCTTCACGAACACTTTCCCGAAAGACAGCGATGAAGACCGGCGCCTGCTGGAACTTTTGCGTGCGGCTTACGTTGGTGCGCGCTACAAGAAGGGTTTTGCTGTCAGCGAGCGGGATCTGTCCGCGCTTGCCGAATACGTACGTGCGTTGAGAGACGCGATCGCGCACCTCGCCATCTGACCCGTGTTCGCGTCATTTGCGGAATACCCCGTTTCTGGTGCTAATATTTTGCAATACAGCACTCGGGGGAGGGGCGAGACATGAAGATCTGGATGGATGAACGCGGCGCCGACAGGAAACTGACGATCATCTCTGGCGATACTTTCTACGTTGATGATTCCGACAAGACCGATTTTTCCGCCGCCGAACCGGACCTGGCGAACGGCGCGGAACCAATGGTGGTTCTGCATGAAAAGGCCGACCGGATACCGCTGGCGGCGATCTTCCGTGTGGAAAGCGATGAGACCAACACGCAACTGACGGTACATTTTCGCAAGGACAAGGACAAGGATTCGGAAACCTGGTTCTACTCGACCGGCCAGGTCCGCGACGAGATCGTGGCGGCGCTGAAAGCCGCGCTGGGTGAAAGCTTCGACACCTACAAGGATTCCTACAGCGTCATTCGCGCCGTGTACGGTTCGTTGATGACGATCACGATCACCGTGCTGCTGTCGTGGATACTGGTGGGAGCCGCACGCGCCATCCGCAGCGCGGAAGATCTTGAAATTTCCGGCAAGAACTCTCTGATCAAGCGGATGTTCGCGGGCGCCCTGGATCTGCTGGGCCCGACGGGCGTGATGATCGTGTGCTGGCTCGTGGTGATCCTCGCGCTGTTCAATCTCTACAAGCGCGCGTCAACGCCCCCCATGATGACGATCATCCAGGCGGAGCCCTACAAGCCGGCGACGGTCGCAGGCACGGCGGTCCGGTATCTGATGCTGTTCGTGCTCGTATTCATCACCGCAAGAGTTATCGCCTGAAGGGGTTACGGCAACATCGGGACTCGCGATTTCCGGTGTTCTGCCGTTGAATGACATCGTCAAGACGGGAAATCGCGCGTACGGCCGGCCAGCAGATTCCTGGCAGATGAGGAAGAACAATGATTCGAAGCGTTCTGGCGGCAGTTGCCGTCGTCGTCATTGCCGCGGGAATTTACTTTCTCCTTTCGCTTTTCACGCGTGTGGAAGATCAGCAGGTAGAAATCCAGCGTCTCCAGACCGAGCTTCGGGACACGCATGAACAGGTCGAGGCGGCGCGCCGCACTACCCTGGACAACCAGGCGCTCTATGAGCTGATCACCAACGTAGCGGAAGTCGCGCGCGTCGGATCACCGCTGAATCGACTGCGCCATGATGAAAAGCTGCGCACGCTCCGCCTCGAAGACCTCAAGGAAATCGCCACGCTGCTGAACGTGCATACGCCGCTGGATGGACCGCGCGAGGTGGCACAGCGGTTCGGACTCAGCGAATACCAGGTTCGTGTGCTCATGCACTTGTTGTTCATTCCGGATCGATTGCAGAAGGATGCGCCCGGTTACCCGGAATTCGAATTGCAGCGCTTGCGTGATTTCATTCTTTCCGCATCAGGCCTTGGCCCGATCACGCTCGGTATGTCGCTGGATGAAGCGTCCGAACGGCTCAAGATCGATCTGCGCAAAACGCCCTTCTCGTACGGCGACGAGAGCTGTCATTCCTGGGCGCTCGGCAGCGGCGAGAACGAATGGCTGGCGCGGTTCATCACGGAAGCCGGAAAGATCGGCAGGATCGATATTTACGGGCCGGGAATTGCAACGGACAAGGGCATTCACATTGAATCCAGCATGCGTGATGCAATGAACGCGTACGACAGCGGAAAGATGTTCAAGGCGCACGATCCTTCCGATCGCGTGTGGCACGTACCGCTGACCGACGACACCTACCTCGCGTTTACCGGAACGTTCACGGAGGTCGGCGAAAGCTGGGATGACGAAGACGGTCCCGGCAGAATTCGTTCCATCAGCCTGGGGCAGCATGGTGTCGGCTCTGTCGAAGGTTGTCTGTGACGATGGCAGATTCGACCAGCACGACCGTATGAGTGGATCGCGCCCGTTCCCGGGCGCGATCCGCTTTTCTCACGCAGCGCTTTCCTGCGCCGCCACCAGCTCATCGCGGTACCGTTCGGCACCGGTAACGAAATCCGGCTGTCGCGGTTGCCAGCCGAGCCGGCTCCTGGCCTTCGAGTTCGCCACCTGTTGATCCAGGGTCAGCGCTTCCGCCGAAGTGCCGATGCGCGCGTGCGCGACCTCGAACGGAATCCACTCGATCGGCGTCGTGATACCTGTTGCCCGCCGCGCCGCCATCACCATGTCGCGAATCGTCAGGCGCGAATCATCAACGACATGAAACAGCTCGCCGTCATCCGCTTTCCCGGCTGCCAGCACATATGCGTTTGCGAGATCTTCCACGTTGATCATTGCCCAATGATTATTGCCGTCACCCACGACGGGCTCGCCGGTGAACCATCCCGCGGTCAGTCCGGCACGTTCGCCGTAGACGACACCCGGGCGAATGACGATGCCGCCCTGTCCGCGGACCAGCGGCTCGATCTCCCTGCGCGCGGCGATATGCTCGATGGGATTGGCATCGTTCTCGTCGAGAATTCTGCCGTTCGAATTGCCGGCCATCCAGACACCGCTCGTATAAATGAAACGCGCCCCCGTCTTTCGGCGCACAGCCAGCAGGTCGATGACCGCCTGTCGGTCGAGCGCGAAAGTATCAGTGGTGTAATCGGCGGCGGCGTGGATGAGAAGGCCGGCGGATTCCGCCGCGGCCCGCCACGTATCCGGCGCTTGCATGCTTCCGGCGACGGCTTCGATCCCGAATGCCTGCAAGCTCCTGCCGTCGCCCCGGGTCAGCCCCTTGACGCGGTAACCCGCGGCGCGGAACGCCCGTGCCACATGGCTGCCGATATGCCCGGTCGCACCGGTAATGAAGACGGTCTTGTTCATGGTCTTGCTCCTCGTGATGTTGATGGAGCAAAGACTAGAACCCTCGCGATTCGTTGATAATCAGCTATCCTGTTTCTTTATTGTTTCCATTTGGTTAACAAATATGGCGGCCCTGGACGACATCGAGGTATTCATCGCCGTCGTGGAAACGATGGGCTTCGCATCGGCAGCGCGCAGGCTGCGCGTCACAACAGCCGCGGTCAGCAAGTCGATCAGCCGTCTCGAAGCTCGTCTGGGTGCACGCCTCTTCCAGCGCTCGACGCGCAAGGTGAGCCTCACCGAAGCCGGCGAAACGTTCTACGCGCATGCCCGGCAGGCATTTGAACATGCAACGGCTGCCGAAGACGCGGTGCGCCAGCTGAACCGCGAGCCCAGCGGTCGCCTGCGCGTCGCCGCGCCGATGTCGTTCGGGCTGGAGCGGCTGGCGCTGTGGGTACCGGAATTCCTGGCGCGCCATCCGGCGCTGCAGCTCGAAATAAATCTGGATGACCGCACGCTGGATCTGATCGAGGGTGGTTACGATCTCGCGATACGCATCGGACGCCTGGGCGATTCCAGCCTGGTGGCGCGCCCGCTGGGCGAGCTGCCCGTGCATCTGGTCGCCTCGCCCGAATATCTTGTCGATCGCGGTGTGCCCGCGCATCCGCACGATCTGCAAGCACATAATTGCCTGCTCTTCAGCTACACGTCGTCCGGCAGCGAGTGGAAGTTCCGGCACGATGCGGGTGACGGTCCAGTGGACGTGACCGTCACGGGAAACTATCGCGTCAACAGCTCCATGGCGTTGCGCGCTGCCGCGCTTGCCGGCACAGGCATCGCACGCATTCCCGGATACCAGGTGGAAGCACAGATCGCCTCGGGCCAGTTGGTGAAACTCCTGCCGGAATGGGAGCTTGCCGCGCTTGCCGCGCACGCGGTGCTGCCGGTGCGCGTTCAAGTGCCCGCCAAGACACGGTTGTTCATCGAATTCGTTCAGGAAAAGATGCAGGCGAGACAATGAAAAGAACGGAATTGTCCATTCGTATGGCCGAATCGCGCGATGCGGAACCGCTCGCGCGCTTCGCCGCGTACGCTTTTCACGCTGCGTTCGCGGACGAAAACGATCCCGCCGACATGAACGCGTATATCTCCACGGCGTTCACGCCGGAACAGACGGCGCGCGAAATCTCGGATCCGGACTCGACGTTCTTCCTCGCGTTCGAGGATGACGCGTTCGCGGGTTTCGTGAAGTTGCATGCGGGAAATATTCCGGATTGCGTCACCGGGCCCGTGCCGATCGAACTGGAAAGAATCTATGCCGATCCGGAACGTATTGGCAGCGGCATCGGAAAACGGTTGATGCAGGCGGCGCTTGAGTACGCGCAACAATCCGGATTCCGCACGGTCTGGCTCGGCGTGTGGGAGCGGAATATCCGCGCTATCCGCTTCTACCGGAGCCGAGGTTTCGCCGATGTCGGCAGCCATGCGTTCGTGCTGGGTAGCGACGTGCAGACGGACCGCGTTTTCCAGCTGCCCCTGGACAGGCCAGCGTCATGATGTCCGGGAATTCCATGGCGTTCGCGATTTCTGTGCCGGCAGCAGCCCGGTTCACGCCTGCATGATCAGGCTCCTCGCCATCTCCGGCAGTCTGCGCCGGCGCTCCTTCAATACGGCTCTGCTGCAGGCGGCGTGTGCACTTGCACCGGAAGATGCGACGGTTTCGCTGTATCGCGATCTCGGCAAACTTCCGCTTTTCAATCCGGATCTCGATGGTAACGAACTCGAAACAGTCCGCGATCTGTGGCGGCAGGTCGATGCCGCCGACGGCCTGCTGATCGCCAGTCCCGAATACGCGCACGGTATTTCGGGCTCCATGAAGAATTGTCTGGACTGGCTGGTGGGCGGTCACGAGTTCGTGAACAAGCCTGTGGCGGTGCTTGACGCAGCGCCGCGCGCGCACCACGCGCTGGATGCCCTCAAGGAAACGCTACGCACGATGAATGGTGCACTGATCGAATCTGCATCAATGGAGATTCCGCTTGCAGGCAGGATTCCTGACGCAACGCTGATCTGCGATGACGCACAGCTCGCTGCCCTGGTACGCGCCACGCTGCACGCCTTTATCCAGGCAATACGCGGGCGCGTGAACGCCACCTGACTCTGTGAACGCTGCTGCAGTTCGCCGGCATCGACAGGAAGCGTGTTGTCGATTGACCATAACCTCTCTAGAATCACCGCTCAATAACAGGGATGGACGCAACGCGTTGCTGCAACGGCAAACTCGCCCAGGGACGGTCTTCAAAAAGGCGTGCTCTGGGGAGGTGCCATGCCTGGCCATACCATTCTTTCGGGGGAGCGTGCGCAACGCGCTGTAGCCATGTTGCGCGCCGTTACCGACATACTGGATGACGCGTCGATTCGTTACTGGCTGGACAGCGGCACGCTGCTCGGCATTGTTCGCGAGCAGCGTCTCCTGCCGTGGGATACGGACATGGACATCTCCGTGTCCAGCGATCAACTGCCGCGCCTGATGGAATGCCTGCCCGATCTTCGCCGGCACGGCTTCCGCGTACGTCAGCGGTTCAATCCGCCGGGCGACGACATACTCGCGGCGCAGTCCGCGCGATTGTTCAAGGTTCGCAACCGGCGCTGGCATTTCTTCAGGGGCGATCTGCTGCTGGACATCTTCGTTCACTATCGTCATGGCGACAGCTATTACTGGGGAATGTCGTGCAAGTCATCGAGCCTGCGGCTGTCATCGCCCGCTGCATTTTTCGACACGCTCACGCATATTCCGTTTGAAGGAAAGCGTTACCCCGCGCCGTCGGACACGGCGTTGTATCTCACGCACCGGTATGGCGATTGGCGCACCCCGGTCACTCGCTGGAACTGCTTCAAGGACGACGGTGCGCTGGTAGGCGTCTGAGATTCGAGACGGTTACCGCCGGCGCTTTCAGCGGTAGCGTTCCAGCACGTCACGATCCACCGGCAGGGCTTCGAGTTCGAAGCGGTCATCCGTGGGGCCGGCGACGAAAAATTCCACATGCGCCGGCAACACGCTGTGCGAGACCACCATGTGTTCGATCGGCGTGCGATCGCCGAATGTGAGGCTGCGCACCGCTTCCACCTCGTAACCCATGTGCGTATCCGGCTTGTCGCAGAATATCCGGTACTCGCGTTCTTCCCGCCAGATATCCGATTTGGTGACAAGGAAGTCGAACGCTTCGGCGTCATCCAGTTCGCCGGCGAGCAGGCGATAGGCATCGACTTCCTGAACGGAATCGACGTATCCCACGCAACACGCGTCGTTGAACGGCGCAAAATCCGTCGAGAAACCGAGACAGAAGCCGCGTCGCGCATCGCCGTAATGCGCCCACATCTTGAGATCGGACGCGATCGCGGAGAGCGAACATATGCCGCAGTTGTTGAGCGCGCCGAAGCGTTCCACCAGCAATCCGCGAACGTGCAGGAAGCCGTCCCCGTTCAGTTCCCATCCCGAGCTGAACAATTCGGGCCGTTCGTCACGCAGTCGCCTAAGCGTATCGGCGAACGGACCGCCATTGTGTGCGATCTTCTGCAGCTGTTCGGTGGAAAGAAACTCCGTCCAGGGAATGCGGCAGTCATAGGCATCGTTGAAGCGTGTCGGACTGGAAAGAAAAATGCGGTTCGCAGCCATGTCGGCAATCGCGCGCAGATCGAACGGCCGGTACTTGTACAGCAGTGGCGGCAGTTTCGGGGAACGGCTTGCAGGAACTTCGCGCGGCGGCATGCAGTCTCCAATCCGGATTCAGGACATCTTCGAATTTACCCAAGTCCGGCTAACGCTGCAGTTTGACCAAATCCCGGCGGCACAGATGCATGAACCGCGACAGGTGCTGCGTTATCATGCGGCCCGCCAATGATGCACCTGGAGTTCCGCTTGCCATTGTCGATTCGAAATCATCTTGCCGCGTTCTATCGAAGCGAAATACGCCTGAGTCTCAAGATCATCGCCACCAGCCTGGCTGTCGGTGTGCTCGGTGCGTTGCCCTTGCTGATTTATGTCGCGGTCGGACCCGCCGGCGGTAAACCGGTTGCCCTCGGCATGCTTGCACTGTTCAGCGTGTTCACCGCACAAGCGGGATTGATTGGCGGCCTGCTCCGGCTGGCGTGGGAGCTGTTTACGGGAAAAGGTTGAAAGCGACCTGCGCCTGTCTTGGCGTGCGTGATTCCGCGCGCCGCCAGGGACACCATGGGGTCTACAGGTATTGTCGCGCTGGATTTTCTGCTGCTCAAAAGCCAGCAGAAGTGGCAGCAGGGAGAAACGCCGCAGCTGTTTCTTGCGGGGACGTTTCAACGCTCGCCGGAGAATTTCGAGAGTAGCAGGTGCCGGTTTCGCCGAGACCGGCGACGAGGGTGAGCGAGCACGTCATGACGATCACGAGGCCGATCGCACCGAGCAGGTTCAACGGACGCGCGGGGTGCACACCGAGAATGAACTGGCCCAAGGCAAACTGCAGCGGCGCGGCCAGCAACAGCACAGGCCCTGTCCAGCGGCGGAGGAAAAGTCCGGTGAACGAAGGAACCGGCGAAACAGTACTCATGGCGACAAATTCGACGAGGTGAAGAGTATTCCGCTTCAGGCAGACGCCCGAATCGCGGGCGATGATTAGACAGCGCCCCGTTTCCCGTCAATGTAAAAATTTCTTCCGAATCAATCGAAAAATGCGTTCATCATGCAGCCAGCAACGGGGTTGCCTGCCCACGATGCCGGCGGAATCGCGCCCAGGCCCTTTCGTGAAAGAAATACGCCACCGTGTTGACGCAAGGCTCCACGAGCGCCACGGCGCCGCCGATCAGCCAGCTGCCGGTCATCACCCACACCACCGCAAACGCGATCGTCACGTGCATGATTCCGAATGTCGCTGTCTTCGCCATGGCGGTTCTCCGGGGAAAGCTCGATGTCGATGATAAGGATGCCGGCCAATAGCGCCAATTGAATGTATGGAACACACCGATAGGTAAGCGCTAACGCGTCGACGACGCTTTTCTGCCCTCCCGGCCGCGTTAACATGGCGTCATCCGTTATCGCAGGTTCATCCATGACCCACGCATTTTTCGCCAACGTCGTTGCCGTAACCCATCTCCTGTTCATCATCTTCGTGATGTTCGGCGGGCTGCTGGTGTTCTGGAAGCCGTGGCTGGCCTGGGTGCACATCCCGGTCGTGATCTACGGCATTCTCATCGAATGGATCGGGTGGATATGTCCGCTGACGCCGCTGGAAAACCGGTTGCGCGCCAGTGCCGGCCAACAAGGTTATGGCGGCGGATTCGTGGAGCAGTATCTGCTGCCGCTGATCTATCCGGAACCGCTGACGCGCAATGTCGCATTGCTGCTCGGTGTGACGGTCCTGGTCACCAACGTGATCATTTACGGACTCTATTTCCTGAAGCGCTGAACCGAGGGGAGAAATTCATGAAGGATGTCCCGCCCGGAATGGATGCGTGGTTCGCGCGCGTCTTCAATGACAACGAACCCGCGCACATCGGCAGCGGATGGTGGTCGGGAGTCGCATCCGTATTTCTCGGGTTGCTCGGCCTGGGCGCCGTCGCCACGCTCTGGTTTCCTGACTTTCTGAGTTCCGCGGAACTGCGCGCCGCCTATCCGATGGCGTTGCTGCGCGGGCTGGTGGAATTCGTCATCGGTGTTGCGTTCCTGGCCGGCTGCCTTAGCCTGCTGCTGCGCAAACGCAAGGTACTCGGCCTGACCGGCGTCGCGTTCGCCGTCGCTGCCGCATTGCTCGGTGGCGGACAGGTGCCGATTAACGACAGCGTCGACAGCCGTTTCTACATCGGCTTCGACTGGTTTCTGCTGAACCTGTTCTTTCTCGCGATCGTGTTTGTGCCGCTGGAGAGAAGTTTTCCCAGGCTGCGCGAGCAGGGACCGTTTCGATTTGGCTGGACGACCGACGCGATGTATTTCCTTGTCAGTCATGTTGCCGTGCAGCTGATGACCTTTCTGACATTGCTGCCGGCAACGGTGCTCGGCGAATACCTTGTGTATGCGCCGCTGCGCGATGCGATCACCGCGCAACCGCTGTGGCTGCAGGTGCTTGAAATCATGCTGCTCGCGGACATCGCGCAGTACTGGATTCATCGAGCGTTTCATCGCGTGCCGTGGTTGTGGCCGTTCCACGCCGTGCATCATTCCTCGCGCGCGCTGGACTGGCTGGCAGGTTCGCGGCTGCATCTCGTCGATGTGCTCGTCACGCGCGCGCTGATTCTCGTGCCGTTGTTCCTGCTCGGTTTCGCGCAACCGGCGCTGTATGCGTGGCTGGTGATCATTGCGTTCCATGCGATCTTCAATCACGTCAACCTGCGATTTCGTTTCGGATTGATCGAAAACATCCTGGTGACACCGCGCTTTCATCACTGGCATCACGCCGTCGCGCCGATCGACAGGAACTTCGCCGTACATTTTCCGTGGCTGGATCGATTGTTCGGTACGTACTACATGCCCGGCAGTGAATGGCCCGCGGAACTTGGCATCCATGGCCATCCCGTTCCCGAAGGCTTCTTCATGCAGTTCGTGCAACCATTCCAGCGCAAACGCCGATAATTATTTCGCGAAGATCATCTTCCGCGTCATGCCGCCGTCGGCAATGAAATTCTGTCCCGTGATGAAGCCCGCTTCATCGGACAACAGGAAAGCGGTGAGCGCCGCGACATCGCGCGGCAGGCCGACGCGGCCGGCAGGATGTTGCGCATGATCGATATCGCGTAGCGGCGAAGATCGACGTTCTTCCTCGTCCCGGACGTCTATCCAACCCGGCGAAATGCAGTTCACTCGCACGCGCGGACCTTCGCTCAGCGCCAGCGCATGTGTGAATGCGACAATACCGCCCTTGGTCGCCGCGTACGCCATGTTGTGATCCGTGTCGGATTGCAGCGCGTGTATGGACGCAATGTTGACGATCGCGCCGCACCGTTCGCGCAGCAACGGAACGGCATGTTTTGCGACGAGAAAATAACCGGTGAGATTCACCTCAAGGTAGCGGTCCCACATTGTGCGCTCCAGCTGGTCGAGGGACACGCTGGACGGATCGGGATTGCCGGCGTTGTTGACGAGCGCATCGAGCCGGCCAAAGCGCTGCCGGATCTCGTCGACGCCGGCTCTTACGTCATCTTCCGAACCCGTATCTCCCGCAAGCGCCAGGCTCTCCACGCCATGTTCATGTTCAATGGCTGCTGCGACATGGGCACCGCGTTCGCGATTTATGTCGAATACAACGACCGTATGGCCGCTACGCGCCAATCGTGCTGCGATACCCTTGCCGATACCATGTGCGGCACCTGTTATCAGTGCCACGGGATTGCCGGAGCCTGAAGTCATGAAATCTTTCTCCCGCTTGCGGGTCCTGTTCACATCAATCATCCATGCAGGACACTGACATGCGGGCAACCCGTCTCCTGATCAACATCGCGGCGCTTGTCGCAGTCGTCTCCATCGTGCTCGGAATCCGCTGGTGGGAAAGCGGTGGCGCGCTGGCCGCGGCAAGCGCGATGTCCTCGATAGCCGGGAACACGGACGCACCGGATTTCCCAGGCGATCTCGACTGGATCAACACTGGCGGTGCGGCCATTACACTCGAAGACCTGCGCGGCAAGGTCGTGCTGCTGGATTTCTGGACGTACGGGTGCATCAACTGCTTTCACGTCATTCCCGATTTGAAAAGGCTGGAACAGAAATACGGCGACGCGCTGGCCGTCATTGGCGTGCATTCCGCAAAGTTCGAATCCGAAGGCGACACGCGCCGCATCCGCAGCATCGCGCAGCGCTATGAGCGCGACGAACCCATCGTCAACGATCACGCATTCCAAATCTGGCGCAGCTATGGCGCGAACGCGTGGCCGACGCTGGTGCTGATCGATCCCGCCGGCAAGGTCGTCGGCAAGGTGGCGGGCGAAGGGCATTACGCGCTGCTGGATGAAGCCATCAGCAGGCTGGTCGCGGAGTTCGAAGGAAAGATCGACCGCACGCCGCTGGGTTTCGAAAGCGCGCTCGCGGGTATGGAAGAAACATTCCTGCGTTTCCCGGGCAAGATTCTCGCCGACGAAAAGAGCAGGCGACTGTTCATCGCGGATTCGAATCACCATCGCATTGTCGTCACGGGATTCGACGGTAAGGTCCAGATGATTATCGGCAGCGGCAAGCCGGGCCTCACGGATGGAAAATTCGATGCCGCACAATTCCATCAGCCGCAAGGCCTCGCACTGGATGGCGACACACTTTATGTCGCCGACACCTTGAACAGCGCGATCCGTCGTATCGATCTCGACGATCGCAGCGTTGAAACCGTCGCCGGCACCGGCGAGCAGGTCTACATGCGCCGTGATGAATACTCCGCGAAAGACACACCGCTCAATACGCCATGGGATGTGCTATGGCACGATGGCAGGCTCTACCTCGCGATGGCCGGGCAGCACCAGTTGTGGACCTACGATCCACGCGACGAAAAACTCGAAGTGTTTGCCGGTACGCGCCGTGAAGCGCTGACCGACGGTCCGCGATTGAAGGCGGCACTCAACCAGCCGAGCGGACTCGCAACCGACGGCAAGCGACTGTACTTCGCGGATTCGGAAGCAAGCGCAATCCGTTACGTGGATTTCAGGACCGGCGAACTGAAAACGATAGTGGGAACCGGCCTGTTCGATTTCGGCGACGTCGATGGCAAGGGGAATGCTGTTCGCCTGCAGCATCCGCTCGGCATTGTTCACGTTAACGGCAAGCTGTACGTTGCGGATACCTACAACGACAAGATCAAGGTCATCGCTCCGAACGCACGTACCTCGGAAACTTTAGCGGGCGGCGAAGGAAAACTGTTCGAGCCGGGCGGCGTGTCATATGCGGACGGAAAACTTTGGATCGCGGACACGAATCATCATGCGATCAAGATTTACGATCTGGAGTCCGAAAGGTTGATGGATCTGAAATTGCAGCAATAAAAAAGCCGGACTTGAAGTCCGGCTTTCGTTCAGCGCGGGCAGCTATTCCTCGATGTCCATATACTCGGCTTCGCTAAACAGGATTTCGTCGCCGTCGTCCCAACCAGGGGTCGGGCCGGGGCCAAAAAAAACACGCCTACGATTCAACTGAGATGTTTCATCGTAGGTCTCTATCTGCATCATGATGATCTCTTCATCGCCGGTGAAACGGTCGAGGTCAGCGCCGTTATCATCTAGCGATGCAATCCGTGTTTCAGGGCGCCCGAGTGCGTCTACGCTATGACTGTAAAGAGTGCCACCAGTGCGCTCGGAAAAGTCGTCGGGCGTATGCCATGTCTGATCGTCTCCACGTTTGTCAAAGAACCCGTACTTCGTAACACGTCCCTGTTCGTCGTATTCTCGATGACGGTACTCCAGTAGGTCATGATCTTCATCGTCCGCCTGCCCGTCATTTGCATACACGGTTTCTTCCGCCACCGTTGCGCCGATACGATGAAATCGAGTGAAGAACAAACCGACGCGGTCGTCGCCATCGAAGCACTGCGAATCACATCCGTAGGGAACAATCTCAGCGAGCTGCCCATTATCATCATATTGATAGTCGCTGTAGCCGCTTGCTCGATCAGTGTCGCCGAAGGGCTCGTTGTCGGCGCTTTTGGTCATCCGGATCTCTCTGGCCAAGTGACCGAACTGATCGTATTCGTAACGTTTATAGAGAAATGGCCGATCGTCGGCTGTCAGCCAATCCCAGTCTGCCCCCGGCGTCAAAGGTATCAAGCTCTCGTAGTTTGAAATATGGAACAGCAAGCGGCCTGCAGTATCGTAAATGTTGAAAATTGCCCAAGTGTAATCATCGTCGCCCGTAAATAGGTTGTCGTCGTCACCATCGTCAAGGACAACCAGTTCTTCAAGCAGGCGCTTGGCGTCGTCGTAAGTTTGGCGGGTCGCTTTGGAAAGAACGTCATTACCGTCGAACCATACGTCGCCCTCGCCGGCATCTTCGTATTTGCGCGTGATCTTCACGTTCCCCGGCAGGTATTGCGTGGTCTCGTAGTGGCGCACATCGTCTTCGCCTTCGAACCACGCGCCATCGCCACCGGGCCCGTCATAAAGCACGTTCATTGCTTCGCTGCTGCCAGGAATGCGACTGAAGAGCGTGTAGAACTTCACTTCCCCGTCGGGCTGATAAATGATCGTCCGGTTATAGATGCGCGTCTTGACCCGAGCGATCGACAAGCCACCTATCTCAACCACATTGCCGACGACGTCCCGCAGATCGCTGGTATTGATTTGATAATGCTTTCCCGCTTCGAGAACGGCGTTGGGCGAAATCTTGACACGCTGCTGATCGCCTTCGTAAACGACCGATGCAGGCACCCTTTCGGTGGTCAGGGCATCGCGCAGCTCGATGGCTGTTTCCACGCTGGCGGCATTCAGTGGCCGATCGGCGATCAGTACAATGCTGCCGTTCGGCGCCACGCCCTTGGCGGCAACTTCGGGATCAAGCGTCAGCGCACCGACCGGTTCCTCCGTAGGAGGTTCTTCGGCCGGTGGTTCTTCAATCGGTGGCTCCTCCATAGGAGGTTCTTGAATTGGTGGTTCCTGGGCGGGAAGCTCCTGGGCCGGCAATTCTTCCTCGGGAGGATTTCCTGTCTGTGGCTGTTCAACGGGCGGCGGATTCGTAACCGGCGGGTTGTTTGGCGGCGGCGTGCCGGTATTGTCGTTGGTATCCGAGCCGCAACCGGCGAGGCCGCCGAGCAGAATAAGAAGAAGTGGAATACCTATAGTGTTTTTCATGGTGTTCATCCTTGAGCTAGCAACTCCTGCCGGAAATCTGACTCTCGCCGTCTCGTACCGTCAATCGGGCTCACCGTGATTTCAATCGGCCTCGAATTCCTCCCTTCAGCCTGCTAACTTGCAGCAATCAGCAGAAACCGGCAGGACGCCAGCATGCAGGCAACCATGAAAGAACACCGTCTGACCTTGCCCGAAGTTCTCGAAGGACTCGTCGCCGATGGCCTGATCACAGCTGAGCAGGACGAACTGCTGCGCACGCTTTCAAAGGCCGGCGGATTCAAGGGCAAGCATCCGTTGACCGTGGTCGCGGAACGCAGCTGGAAAAATGCACGCGATCCGCATGAGTTGCTGGATGGTGCGCGGCTGGCGCGCTGGCTGGCACAAAAGGCCGGGCTCGAATTCTTCCAGATCGATCCGCTGAAGATCGACGTCGCCCGCGTGACCGAAGTCATGCCCTACGCGTACGCGGATCGTTTCCAGGCGCTGCCTGTGCAGGTCACGGACCGGGAAATCGTGGTTGCCACGTCCGAGCCGTACTTGCGCGAATGGGAGCGCGAGCTCTCGCATATTCAACGCAAGCCGTTCAAACGCGTGATCGCCGATCCGCAGGACGTGTCGCGTTACCTCGTCGAGTTCTACGCGATGGCGAAGTCCGTGTTCGGCGCGGAGCGCCAGCAGGGCGGTCGTGATCGTGGCGGCATGCAGAGCCTGGAACAGCTCATGGAGCTGGGCCGCGCCGGCAAGCTGGATGCGAACGACCAGCACGTCATTTCCGTGGTGGACTGGCTGCTGCAGTATGCGTTCGAACAGCGCGCCTCCGACATCCACGTCGAGCCGCGCCGCGAGGCGGGCAATATCCGCTTCCGTATCGACGGCGTGCTGCACACGGTTTACCAGTTGCCATCCGCGGTGCTCGCCCCCGTGACCAGCCGCCTGAAGATACTTGCGCGCATGGATATCGCCGAGAAGCGCCGACCGCAGGACGGCCGTATCAAGACGCGCAACCCCGACGGTCAGGAAGTGGAAATGCGGCTTTCGACCATGCCGACCGCGTTCGGCGAAAAGCTGGTGATACGCATTTTCGATCCGGAAGTCCTGCTGAAGAATTTCCGCGATCTCGGTTTCGATCCCGCCGACGAAGCGCTCTGGCAGGAGATGACCGCGCAGCCGCACGGCATCGTGCTGGTGACCGGCCCGACCGGCTCCGGCAAGACCACGACGCTGTACTCCACGCTCAAGCGGCTGGCGACGCCGGAAGTGAATGTCTGCACCATCGAGGATCCGATCGAGCTCGTCGAAGGCGCCTTCAACCAGATGCAGGCGAACTCGGCGATCGACCTCGGCTTCGCGGATGGCGTGCGCACATTATTAAGGCAGGATCCGGACATCATCATGATCGGCGAGATTCGCGACCAGGAAACCGCCGAGATGGCGATCCAGGCGGCGCTCACCGGCCATCTCGTTCTTTCCACGCTGCATACCAACGACGCGCCGTCTTCATTGACACGCCTGCAGGATCTCGGGATTCCCGGCTACCTGCTGCATTCCTCGTTGCTCGGGATCACCGCGCAACGTCTGCTCCGTACGCTGTGCTCGAGCTGCAAGCAACCGGCCGAAGTGCCGGACGCCGAATGGGCGGCGCTGACATCAGGCTGGAAAATCCGCAAGCCGGAGAAGGCTTTTGGTCCGGTCGGCTGCCTGGAATGCCGAAATACGGGTTTTCGCGGCCGAGTCGGCGTGTACGAAATGCTCAGTATGACGACAGAGCTGAAAGAACTGGTCGCCGCGGATGCGGGCCTGGGCCTGATTCGCAAGGCCGCCATGAAATCGGGGATGCGGCCGTTACGCTTGCGCGGCGCGCAGAAAGTCGCCGAAGGCCTGACCACGGCCGAAGAAGTACTGCGCGTCACCCCGCCACCCGAAAACGTCCATTAGCCAGACGGCAAACGCGGCCTCACCGGACTCGATCCGCTGCCGGGCTGGCGATTTTCGCGCCAGCGCGGCGACGTGATGCCGTATACTTCCCGCCCTTTCGCGGCCCGGCCAGGCGTCAGATGAGCGAGTGGCGAGAAAATCTTCATGCCGCAATGCAGGCGCTGGGCCATCCCGCCGCCGGCGAGCCGCTCGTGCGTTATGTGGAGCTGCTGACGCACTGGAATCAGGCGTTCAATCTCACCGCCGTGCGTGATCCGGCCGAAATGGTGCCGCGGCATATTCTCGACAGCGCCGTCATCGAGCCGTTGATCCGGAAGGGTCCCGTCGCGGATATCGGTACCGGCGCCGGCCTGCCCGGCATCGTGCTGGCCATCCTTCGTCCCGAGCTCGCCATCACGCTGATTGACAGCAACGGCAAGAAAACACGCTTCTGCCGGCAGGCGGTAACGGAACTCGGGCTGGGAAATGTTGCGGTGGAACAGGTCCGGGCCGAGGACTACCGGACCAACGAACGCTTTGCTACCGTAGTCAGCCGCGCCTATGCGTCACTCGCGGATTTTGTGAGCAGCACGCGGCATCTGCTGATTGATGGGGGAACCTTCCTGGCGATGAAGGGCGCGTATCCGCACGACGAACTCGGCGGCCTGCCCGCAGATGTACACCTTGCCGCCGTCCATCCATTGAACGTACCGGGGCTGAACGCAGAGCGGCACGTGGCGGAAATAAAATTACAGCGCCAGGCATGAGCGCGCGGCAATCGCCGCCACCAGGCGCACACCGGATTTGAACATGGCAATAATTATCGCAGTCACCAACCAGAAAGGCGGCGTCGGCAAGACGACCACGGCGATCAATCTCGCCGCATCGCTTGCGGCAATGAAGCGCCGCGTGTTGCTCGTCGACATGGATCCGCAGGGTAACGCGACCATGGGCAGCGGCGTCGACAAGCATGAACTCGACAGGACGATCTGCGATGTGTTGCTGGGCGAATGCAGCAGCCGCGAAGCGCTTGCGCTCGCCGAGGAATCCGGTTTCGACATGCTGCCGGCGAACGCCGACCTCACCGCCGCGGAAGTGAAACTCATCAGCGAGATCGGCCGGGAAACGCGTTTGCGCCGTGCGCTCGCGGAGTTGAAATCCGACTACGATTACATCCTCATTGATTGTCCGCCGTCGCTGAACATGCTGACCGTGAACGCATTGACCGCGGCAGACGGCGTGCTGATTCCCATGCAGTGCGAGTACTACGCGCTGGAAGGCTTGTCCGCGCTGATGAACACGGTCACGCAGATTCACGAAGCGGTGAACCCGAACCTTGAAATCATCGGCATCCTGCGCACCATGTACGATCCGCGCAACAACCTTGCGACGGACGTATCGGCGCAGTTGATCGAACATTTCGGCGACAAGGTGTACCGCACCGTCATTCCGCGCAACGTTCGTCTTGCGGAAGCGCCGAGCTTCGGCCTGCCCGCGCTGATGCACGACAAGACCTCGCGCGGCGCGCTTTCGTATCTCGCGCTGGCGGGCGAAATGATTCGCCGTGAAGACAAGGCGCGCATGACCGCGTGACATCGTCACGCGTATCGCTGAAGCGATCTTTTCGCCCTGACTCCGCTAATTTTTTTTGCGCACGCTGCGCATATTGTTTGAAGGCTGAAGATAAATGAGTACCAAGAAACGTGGACTGGGGCGCGGACTGGATGCCTTGCTGGCAGGCAGCGCGCCGGTGCAGAGCAGGAAGAGCAGCAGTTTCGAACAGGGCAGCGCGGCCATCGACAAGACGCGCGCGCCGGATGCCGAGCTGCGTGATGTTCCTGTTGACCTGCTGCAGGCAGGCAAGTACCAGCCGCGCCACGACTTCCACCAGGAATCCCTCGAAGAACTCGCGAACTCCATCCGTGCGCAGGGCGTGGTTCAGCCCATCGTGATCCGTCCGGTCGGCGATGGAGACCGTTACGAAATCGTTGCCGGCGAGCGCCGCTGGCGTGCCGCGCAACTGGCGGGCCTGCACAACATTCCCGCCGTCATTCGTCGCGTGCCCGATTCCGCCGCCATTGCCATGGCGCTCATCGAGAATATCCAGCGCGAAAACCTGAATCCGCTGGAAGAAGCCGGCGCTCTGAACCGGCTCATCGACGAATTCGAAATGACGCATCAGCAGGCCGCGGAAGCCGTCGGCCGTTCACGCGCCGCTGTTACCAACCTGCTGCGATTGCTCGATCTCGAACCATCCGTGAAGGCGATGGTCGAAAAGCGCCTGATCGAAATGGGTCATGCACGCGCGCTGCTCGCATTGAAGGGCGGCGACCAGTTTGCGGCGGCCAGACAGGTGGCGGATCGCGGGCTGTCCGTGCGTGAAACGGAAAAGCTGGTCCGGCAGATCACGGAAAGTGCCAAGAAACCGCAGCCCTCGAAATCCAAGGCCGTCGATCCCGATATCCGCCAGTTCCAGACAGACCTTTCCGAAAAGCTGGGTGCGAAAGTCGAAATTCAGCACGCTGGTGGCAAGGGCAAGCTCGTCATCCAGTACAACAGTCTCGACGAGCTGGACGGCATTCTCAGGCACATCAAGTAGTGTTTGGGCTGACACGCGTCCAGTAACACGCCTAACCTTAAATTCCGTTTCGCGCCGGCTGATACTTCAGGAAATGTGATGTCCATCACGTTCATTCAGCGTAGGGGCGCACGCTTCCTGATATCGTCTTGCGTCCAATCAAGAAAGACGCATGATGCCAGGGAGGCTCCGATGCGATTCCAGTCCAACGTTTCCTTTCTTCTATTGTTCCTGTTCTTTCACCCCGCAACAGCTGGAGTTCAGCCGGTCGGCGACCTTGCGCTTCAGATCGCGCTGGAAGCGCCGGACGAACGGATGTCCGTCGCTCCGCATACCGGCCTGGCTACGCGGTCAGGACACAATGAATATCTGGTTGCCTGGACCGATTACGAACAGGATCAGGTCCTGGTCCAGCGTATGAGAGGACCTGCAGATGGTCATGCCGGTGAGCGAGTCGGGGAACCGGGAGTAATCAGCAGCGAAGAAGGGATAGAGTGGAGCTGGGTTGGCGCGCCGACGATCGCCTACAGCCCGGTTTCCGATCGGTATCTGCTGACGTGGCGCAGCGGCAGCGCGAACGGCGACCGTATCGCCCTTCGCGCTGTTGACGCGGGAACATTGCAACCGGTAGGGCCCCATCGGTTTCTCAATGCCATTCAGGGCGCTCTGTTTCCTCAGCTGGCTTGGAATGACGCGGCACAGGAGTTCCTCGCCATCTGGCTGAATCAGAAGTATCGGCCGTATCTTTACAGGCCGAGAGTTGTTGCCCAGCGGCTTTCCGCCTTTGGTGAAGTGGTCGGCAATAACATTGCCGTTCACGATTTTTCCGGCGCATTGAGTGTGCAACCCTGCGAGCAGGCGCCGCGAGTCATCGCCACCGCGCAAGGCTACATGGTCGGGTGGGCCGAGCAGAACGAACAGTACGGTGCGCGACAGCTGTTGGCACGCAAACTGGATCTCGGTGGACAGGCGCTCAATGAAGTCACCTCTCTCTATACGCGCGGACAGCAGAACCGCTTCCTGTGCGACCTTGATCTTTTCCAACCTGCCGGCGACGCGTTCATCTTTGCGGCATGGCGCGAGTGGTACTGGAACAACGAAGACCATCAACTGAAAGTTGCGCGCATCGCCGAGGCACATACGGACATGCTGGCGTTTACCGACGTTGCTGCGGTTGCTGGCGATGGCCTTTATACGTCCATCGGAACTCCCCGCGTCTACGCACCATCCAGTGGCGACCTTGCAGTCAGCTGGTTGCGAACCACCTGGCAAAATGGAGTGGGTTATCTGCCGGCGAGCGTCATGCAGCAGACGCTTGATCCCATCAGCGGTGACGTGACGGGAGAGTTGTTGAGCGTTGCCCATGAAGATGTTCAACAACGCAGTGCGCTCAATGTCGCCGTTGATGATGCTTCCGGCAATGTTCTGATGGCCTGGTTGCAGGCCGATGCGCCGAAAGGCGTGTATGGACGTTTTCTCGCGACGGTTGCTTCACCTCAGCCGTGCGATGGCGCAGTCGACGTGCCCTGGGGGGATGAAACGACATTATGGGTTTCGGCGTCGGTAGATTGTGAATACGACGCCATACGTATCCATTTGGGAAATCTGAGCGAACGCATGATGGCGGGACTGCGCTTGCGACTGGAACCGCTTGGCGGTGCCGAGCAGTACGATTATTCGACCGGGCACTGCGACTGGCAGGCAAACAGCTGCGACTTCGGCGATTTCGCCAGTCACGAAATTCATGTGGTGACTATCTACCCCTCGGTGCCACTCCACGAATTGACAGGTTCGCTTCATTTTACCCTGACGTCCGAGATAGATGGTACGGCACTCGAAGCTGCTGCCGATGTTGTCTTTACCCGCGACTCCGGAGGCCACGAACAGGAAACGCCGGAACCCGATATGGGTGGAGAGGTTCCAGAGCCTGAGGAAGTGCCGCCCGCAATGGCGCCCGTGAGCCCACCAGTCGAGGCGGAGTTGCCGACAGTGACGCCGGCAGATATCAGGTCCGTTGGCGTGAAAGAAAACAGCGGTGCCGGCATGATTGCTGACGCTCCGACCGAATTACCTGTTTCGCAGGCGCCGACCATGAGCTCCGATCAACCCGGAGGCGGTGGCGCGACCGAAATATTCCTGGTCTGTATGTTGTTGGCGTTGGGTTGTTGCGGACAGGTTTCTCGTCGGGGCCGCGCTGGCTGATATTCCTATCGTTAAATGCGGCGGCTCAGATGGCCGCCGCCTCCCCTTTACACGGCCCGGCGCACCGCGCCCCGATCATTCCGGAAAGCGCCTGATTTCGCGGCAATTTTCCTGCCTTCGGCATTGAACCGGAATTCACGTTTCTCTATAATTCCGCGGCTCAACGAGAGGCCTGTCGAAAAGGGTGCGCGCGCTGAAATCCATTCCCGCACGCATTGTTCTCTGGCAACTCGCGGTAGCCGCCGCAGGCGCGCTGGTCTTCGGTCTCCTGATGGAGCCGCGAGACGCGGCCGCAGCCTTCATGGGCGGTGCAATCGGGGCAGTTCTCAGCTTCTATGCCGCGATAAAGGCCCTTGGTTGGACAAGGGGCCACCGTGAAGATCATCCACAAAGGGTGGTGCAGAGGTTTTTTCGGGCTGAGGCCCTGAAACTCCTGATGGCCGCAGGGCTTTTTTCGCTCGCGGCCATTGTTTTTGCGGAAGCCTGGCTTCCGTTGTTGGCAACTTTCGTGGCAAGCCAGCTTGTTTATGGCTTCGCCTTGCTCTGGAACGCTGGAGATGGGTACTGATAATCATGGCGAGCGGCGCTGAGCTTACCCCTACCCAATATGTGACCCATCACCTTACCCACTGGACCGTGGGCGAAGGTTTCTGGTCGCTGCATGTCGATACGCTGATTTTCTCGTGGCTGGCCGGGTTCCTGATGCTGGGCATGTTCTGGCTGGGCGCGAAGGGCGCGACCGCCGGCGTTCCGGGCAAGTGGCAGAACCTCGTCGAGACGCTGGTCGAGTGGGCGGATAATTCCGTAAAGGAATCCTTCCACGGTCCGCGCGACTTCGTCGGTCCGCTGGCGCTTACCGTATTCGTATGGGTGCTGTTCTGGAACGTCCTCGACATCATTCCCGTCGACTGGATTCCGGTGCTGGCGCAGAAGGTGGGTGGCGCGATGGGTTATGACCCGCACCACGTCTACATGCGCATCGTGCCGAGCGCGGACATGAACGCGACGTTCGGCCTGTCGGTTTCGGTCCTGCTGTTGATCATTTTCTACAGCTTCAAGGGCAAGGGCGCGGCCGGTTATGCGAAGGAATTCCTGACGCATCCGTTCGGCGCGAACCCGCTGCTGGTGCCGGCGAACCTGGTGCTGAATTTCGTCGAACTGCTCGCCAAGCCCATCTCGCTGGCACTGCGACTCTTCGGCAATCTCTACGCCGCGGAACTGATCTTCATGCTCATCGCGCTGTTGGCGATGACGGCTACCGGCATTGATGTGACCAGCGGCTTGAGTTTCTTCGCCGCGGTGTTGATGGGTTTGCTGTGGGCGCTGTTTCACCTGCTGGTGATTCCGCTGCAGGCATTCATCTTCATGACGCTGACCATCGTCTACATCAGTCTGGCGTACGAAAGTCACTGATTTTTCATCGGCATCTGTTTTTCTGTCAGGAGGCATAACAATGGAATTCATCGCACAGATTCAGTCCAGCACCGCTATTGCTGTTGGTCTGATTTTCGCTTTCGCAGCACTCGGTACCGGCATCGGCTTCGGCCTGCTGGGCGGCAAGTTCCTGGAAGGCGCAGCGCGCCAGCCTGAACTCGCCGGCATGCTGCAGGTCCGCATGTTCATCATCGCCGGTCTGCTCGACGCGCTGTCCATCATCGGCGTCGGCTTCGCAGCGTTCCTGCTGTTCGCAAACCCGTTGCTCGCTCAGCTGCAGGGCTGAGTTATCAACGAGACGCCTGGTCGAAGTAGTGGGAGTTAAGGCATGAATTTGAATGCAACCCTGATCGCACAGGGCATCACTTTCTTCCTGTTCATCTGGATGACGATGAGATTCGTCTGGCCGATGATCAAGACGGCGATGGACCAGCGTCAGAAGAAGATTGCCGACGGGCTGGCGGCCGCCGAAAAAGGCGTGCGCGATCTCGAGAACGCTTCTGCTGAAGCGAAGCAGGTTCTCGACGCTGCGAAGAACCAGGCGGCCGATCTTCTGAACCAGGCGAACAAGCGTTCCAGCGAAATCATCGAAGAATCGAAGAAGCAGGCGCGCGAGGAAGGCGTGCGGTTGGTAGCAACCGCACGTGTGCAGATCGAACAGGAAGTCACGCGTGCCCGCGAGCAGCTCCGCAAGGAAGTTGCTTCGCTGGCCATCGTTGGCGCCGGCAGGATTCTGGGTCGCGAAATCGACGCCGGAACGCATGCCGACCTGCTCGATAAAGTCGCGAACGAGCTTTAAGGGATCACCATGGCAGACGTTTCAACGCTCGCACGTCCCTATGCCACGGCTGCTTTCGAGCTTGCCCGTGATACCGGTACGTTCGATCAGTGGCAGCGGGCTCTTGACGCGCTGGCTGAAGTCGCACGTCAGCAGCAGGTGCAGTTCCTGCTGAAGGACCCGCGCGTCACCACCGCCGAGCAGGCCGAGGTGTTCATTGCCGCTGCCGGCGACGCGCTGGATCGCCACGCGAAGAATTTCGTGAAGGTGCTTGCACAGTACCGTCGCCTCGCCGTGCTGCCGGAAATCGAAACGGATTTCACGCGGCTGCGCGCTGCCGCCGAGAACACTGTGCAGGCGGAATTGCGCACGGCGGTTGAAGCCAGCGACGCACAACGCCAGAAGATTCGCGCCGCACTGACACAGCGTCTGGGCTGCAAGATCGAACTGCACTGCGTTATCGATCCCGACCTGATCGGCGGTGCGCAAATCCGCGCCGGCGATCTCGTGATCGACAGCACGGTGAGTGGAAAACTGGAACGTCTCGCTGCCAGGGTTACGCAGTAACCCGCAGCACACTGACAGAAACATTGAGGAATTGACGATGCAACTCAATCCTTCGGAAATAAGCTCGATCATCAAAGAGAAGATCGAGAACTTCGAAGCCGGCGCCGAGCAGAGCAATGTCGGTATCGTGGTCTCATTGACCGACGGTATCGTGCGTATTCACGGTCTCACGGCAGTGCAATACGGTGAAATGATCGAGTTCCCCGGCAATACTTTCGGTCTCGCGCTGAACCTCGAGCGCGACTCCGTCGGTGCCGTGGTGCTGGGCGATTACAAGCACATTTCCGAAGGCGATACGGTCAAGACCACCGGGCGCATTCTTGAAGTGCCGGTCGGTCCGGAACTGCTCGGTCGCGTCGTCAACTCGTTGGGCGAGCCCATCGACGGCAAGGGCGCGGTGAAAACAACGCTGCGTTCGCCGATCGAAAAGGTGGCGCCAGGCGTTATTGAACGCAAATCCGTCGACCAGCCGGTGCAGACCGGCTACAAGGCGATCGACGCCATGGTGCCGATCGGCCGCGGGCAGCGCGAGCTGATCATTGGCGACCGTCAGACCGGCAAGACCGCGCTCGCCGTCGACGCGATCATCAATCAGAAGGGTACGGGCATCAAATGCGTGTACGTCGCGATCGGCCAGAAAGCATCGACTATTGCGAACGTGGTCCGCAAGCTCGAAGAACATGGCGCGATGGAACACACCATCATCGTTGCTGCGACGGCTTCCGAATCGGCGGCGCTGCAGTACATTGCGCCCTACTCTGGGTGCTCGATGGGCGAATACTTCCGTGATCGTGGTGAAGACGCGCTCATCATTTATGACGATCTGACCAAGCAGGCCTGGGCGTACCGCCAGGTGTCGCTGTTGCTGCGCCGCCCACCGGGTCGTGAAGCGTATCCAGGCGACGTGTTCTACCTGCATTCCCGCCTGCTTGAGCGCGCCGCGCGCGTGAACGCCGACTACGTCGAGAAGTTCACCAGCGGCGCCGTGAAAGGCAAGACCGGTTCGCTGACCGCGCTGCCGATCATCGAAACGCAGGCCGGCGACGTCTCAGCCTTCGTGCCGACGAACGTGATTTCCATTACCGACGGCCAGATATTCCTGGAATCCGACCTGTTCAACGCCGGCATCCGTCCTGCAATGAACGCCGGTGTTTCCGTGTCGCGTGTCGGTGGCGCTGCCCAAACCAAGGTCATCAAGAAGCTCGGTGGCGGTATCCGTCTTGCTCTCGCGCAGTATCGTGAGCTCGCGGCGTTCGCGCAGTTCGCTTCCGATCTCGATGAATCGACCCGCAAGCAGCTGGACCGCGGCCAGCGCGTTACCGAGCTGATGAAGCAGAAGCAGTACGCGCCGCTGTCGGTCGGCGAAATGGCGATCTCGCTGTACGCTGCGGACAAGGGTTTCATCGACGACGTCGACGTGAAGAAGATCGGCGACTTCGAACGCGCGTTGCACGACTACATGAACAGCTCGCACGCGGCGCTCATGCAGGACATGAACGTGACCGGCAACTGGAACGACGAAATCGAAGGCAAGTTCAAGGCCGCGCTTGTAGATTTCAAGAAGAACCACGCGTACTGATTGAAAGAACACGGACAGGATTAACGGGATTCACAGGATTGAATGCTCGTTGAAACGGAACCCTGTTAATCCTGTCGAAATTTTTGAAACGTTGGTGAGTAGCTGATGGCAGGCGCAAAAGAAATCCGGACACAGATCAAGAGTATTCAAAGTACTCAGAAGATCACCAAGGCCATGGAAATGGTTGCGGCGTCCAAGATGCGCAAGGCGCAGGAACGCATGGCGGCCTCGCGTCCGTACGCGGAGAAGATCCGCCGCGTGATCGGGCATTTGGCGCAGGCGAATCCGGATTACCAGCATCCGTTCCTCGTCGAGCGTGACGTGAAGCGCGTTGGCATGATCGTGATATCGACGGATCGCGGTCTCGCCGGTGGCCTGAACGTCAACCTGTTCAAGAGCGTGCTGCGCGAATTCCGCAGCTGGCAGAACAAGGGCGTCGAAGTCGACCTGATCCTGATCGGTGCGAAGGCCATGGCGTTCTTCAAGCGTCTCAAGGGCCTGAACATACTCGCTTCGGCCTCGCATCTCGGTGACCGGCCGCACGTCGAGGACTTCATCGGCACGGTGAAGATCATGCTGGATGCCTACCGCGAAGGCAGCATCGATCGCCTGTTGCTCGCGCATAACACGTTCGTGAACACGATGACGCAGGCACCGGAAGTGCACCAGCTGCTGCCGGTCGTGATGACGGACAAGGATGAGCTGCAGGAGTACTGGGATTACATCTACGAACCCAGTGCCGGCGATCTGCTCGATTCGTTCCTGATGCGCTACGTCGAATCGCAGACCTACCAGGGCGCGGTTGAAAATGTTGCCTGCGAAATGGCAGCGCGCATGGTGGCGATGAAGGCCGCTTCGGATAACGCCGGAGACCTGATCGGTTCATTGCAGTTGCAGTACAACAAGGCGCGTCAGGCAGCGATCACGCAGGAGCTTTCCGAGATCGTCGGCGGCGCCGCAGCGATCAGTTAAGAGTACGTAAGACGTGAGAGGTAAGAGGTGAGACGACGTGTGACGCAACTTGTATGTCGTCTCACTTCTTACCTCTCACGTCTCACGACCGAAAAAATTGAAGCTTGATTCAGAGGAAACGTCCATGAGTTCCGGAAAAATTGTTCAGGTCATCGGCGCAGTCGTCGACGTCGAGTTTCCGCGCGACGCGATCCCGAAGATTTACGACGCGCTGATTCTCGACGACGGCAGCCTGACGCTGGAAGTCCAGCAGCAGCTGGGTGACGGCGTTGTGCGCGCGATCGCCATGGGCGCCTCCGAAGGCCTCGCCCGCGGCGTTGCCGTGAAGAACACCGGCAACCCCATCTCGGTGCCGGTCGGTCGCGGCACGCTGGGCCGCATCATGAATGTCCTTGGTGAACCGCAGGATGAGCGCGGCCCGGTGAAGACCGACGAGCGCTGGGAAATCCATCGTGATGCGCCGAGCTACGAAGAGCAGTCGGGCTCCACCGATCTGCTCGAAACCGGCATCAAGGTCATCGACCTGCTGTGCCCGTTCGCGAAGGGCGGCAAGGTCGGCCTGTTCGGCGGCGCCGGCGTGGGCAAGACCGTGAACATGCTCGAGCTCATCAACAACATCGCGCGTGAACATGCGGGCCTGTCCGTGTTCGCCGGTGTCGGTGAGCGTACCCGTGAAGGCAACGACTTCTATCATGAAATGTCGGAAGCCGGCGTCATCAAGCTCGACAACCTGCCCGAATCGAAAGTGGCGATGGTGTACGGCCAGATGAACGAGCCGCCGGGCAACCGCCTGCGCGTTGCGCTGTCGGGTCTCACTATGGCGGAATTCTTCCGCGATGAAGGCCGTGACGTGCTGTTGTTCATCGACAACATCTACCGCTACACGCTCGCCGGCACCGAAGTGTCCGCGCTGCTCGGCCGCATGCCGTCCGCCGTGGGTTACCAGCCGACACTGGCGGAAGAAATGGGCGTGCTGCAGGAACGCATCACCTCGACGAAAAAGGGTTCGATCACTTCCGTGCAGGCCGTGTACGTGCCCGCGGATGACTTGACCGACCCGTCGCCGGCAACGACTTTCGCGCATCTGGACGCGACCGTCGTGTTGTCGCGTGATATCGCCTCGCTCGGTATCTACCCGGCGGTGGACCCGCTGGATTCCACCTCGCGCCAGCTCGATCCGCTGGTCGTCGGCCAGGAACACTACGACGTCGCGCGCGCCGTGCAGGGTACGTTGCAGCGTTACAAGGAACTGAAGGACATCATCGCGATTCTCGGCATGGACGAACTGTCCGAAGAAGACAAGCTGGCCGTGAACCGTGCGCGAAAGATTCAGCGCTTCCTGTCGCAGCCGTTCCACGTCGCGGAAGTGTTCACCGGCTCGCCCGGCAAGTACGTGTCCCTGAAGGACACCATCAAGGGTTTCAAGGCGATTGTGAATGGCGAATACGATCACCTGCCGGAACAGGCGTTCTACATGATCGGCACGATCGACGAAGCCGCCGAACGCGCCAAGAAGCTTTAAGGCTTGCAGTTGAACCAGGGTAATAAGTGATGGCCAGCATTCACGTCGATATCGTCAGCGCCGAAGGTTCGATTTTCTCGGGCGACGCCGCAATGGTTTTCGCGCCGGCGGAAATGGGCGAGATAGGCATCGCGCCCCGGCACTCTCCGCTGATCACCCGGTTGCGAACCGGCGAGGTACGCGTTCAGGCTGCGAACGGCGACGAGCAGATGTTCTTCGTGTCCGGCGGCATGCTTGAGGTGCAGCCGAGCATGGTGACCGTGCTGGCGGATACGGCCATGCGGGCGAAGGACATCGACGAAGCTGCGGCGCTCAAGGCGAAGCAGGACGCCGAAGAAGCATTGGCCGAGCGCAAGGGCGATATCGACGTGGCCCGCGCGCAGGCGGAGCTGGCCGAAGCCGTCGCGCGCCTCAAGTTCATCGAGAAGATTCGCAGGAATACGCGCTGAACGTGCGGCAAGGTCGGTAGATCACCTTGTTGTCTTGAACGAAAAGCGCAGCCAGTCTGCGCTTTTCGCGTTTGGTCCCATATGTTCTGGGCCACGGAACATTGCGCTAGACTGGGCATCGCTTCAGGGGACGCCATACATGCCACTCAGCATCGTCATACTCGCCGCAGGACAAGGCACGCGCATGCGCTCCCGCCTGCCCAAGGTTCTGCAGACGCTCGCCGGCAAGCCCCTGCTCGCGCATGTACTTGACGCCGTACATGAATTGTCCGCGGACGGTGTCTACGTCGTGTATGGCCATGGCGGCGAGCAGGTGCCGGAAGCGTTCGCCGGGCGCGACGTGCAGTGGATCAGGCAGGAGTCGCAGTTGGGGACCGGCCACGCGGTTGCCCAGGCGATAGGCCGCATACCCGATGCACATCATGTGCTCGTGCTGTATGGCGACGTTCCGCTCATTCAGGCGCACACCCTGCGCCAGCTCGTGGACAGTACGGACAACGCCGATCTCGTCCTGCTCACCACGAAACTCGACGACCCGTCGGGGTACGGACGTATCGTTCGCAACGTTCACGGCACGGTCGAGCGCATCATCGAGCACAAGGACGCAACGGACAATGAGCGTCGTATCGATGAAGTGAATACCGGCCTGCTGGTTGCCAGGGCGGATCGCCTGCGCAAATGGCTGGCGGCACTCGGAAACGACAATTCCCAGGGCGAGTATTACCTGACGGATACGATAGGCATGGCGGCCGGCGAAGGCCTGCGCGTGGAAGGTGTGCTGGTCGACGATGCGGCCGAAGTGCACGGCATCAACGACCGGCGCCAGTTGGCGGATGCGGAAGACATCCTGCGCCGTCGGCACGCCGACAGACTGCTGCGCGACGGCGTCACACTGGCGGACCCTGCGCGGCTCGACGTGCGCGGCGAACTGAAATGCGGCCAGGACGTCATGATCGACGTGAATGTGGTGTTCGAAGGAACGGTAACGCTGGGCAACGGGGTGCGTGTCGGTCCGGGCTGCGTCATCCGCAACAGCAGCATTGGCGATGGCAGTGTCATCGAGGCGCTGTGTCATATCGAATCTTCCAGCATCGGACGCAGCTGTCGCATCGGCCCCTATGCGCGTCTCCGGCCGGATGCGCGGCTGGCCGATGATGTGCACGTCGGAAACTTTGTCGAAATAAAGAAAAGCGAACTGGGCAAGGGTTCCAAGGCGAACCACCTGACGTATATCGGTGATGCTGCCATCGGCGCAGACGTCAATGTCGGAGCCGGCACCATCACCTGCAATTACGATGGCGCGAACAAGCACCGCACGATTATCGAGGACGGCGCGTTCATCGGCTCCAACGCCGCACTGGTTGCGCCGGTTCGCGTCGGGCGCAACGCGGTCATCGGCGCAGGCTCGACGATTTCGAAAGACGCACCGGCGAACGCGCTGACGGTTTCACGCGCGCGCCAGATAACCATCGAAGGCTGGCAACGGCCGCAGAAACGGAAAAAAGAGGACTGACAGGATGTGCGGAATCGTGGGTGCAGTTGCCGAACGTGACGTCGTGCCGATCCTTGTGGAAGGTCTGCGCCGCCTCGAATACCGCGGGTACGATTCGGCCGGTATCGCCGTCGTCCGCAATGACAGCGCGCTGGACCGGCGCCGCGTGCAGGGCCGCGTGCAGGGTCTCGCCGACCTGATCGAGCAACGGCCGCTGCAGGCGCATCGCGGTATCGCCCACACGCGCTGGGCGACCCATGGCGTACCGAGTGAGCGGAATGCACATCCGCATTTTTCGGGCGACAGTATCGCTCTCGTGCATAACGGCATCATCGAAAATTACGAAGCGCTGCGCGAAGAGCTTCGAGCGAAGGGCTACGAGTTCAATTCCGACACGGATACCGAAGCCGTCGCGCATCTGATCGCCGAAAATATCAAACAGGCGGATGGCGATCTGTTCAAGGCGGTACAGGCCGCCGTCAAGCGCCTGCAAGGCGCCTATGCGCTGGTGGTCATTGCGAAAGACGATCCTGAAACCGTTGTCGCCGCGCGCGTCGGTTGCCCGGTGGTCATCGGTATCGGAATCGGCGAGAACTTCGTTGCGTCGGATATCCAGGCGTTGCTGCCGGTCACGCGCCGGTTCCGTTTTCTCGAGGAAGGCGACGTCGCGCGGATCACGCGCCAGCAAGTGGAAGTGATCGACGTGGACGGCAACGCGGTCGAACGCGCCGATCACGAATCGGAAATGTCGGCGGATGCCGTCGAGCGCGGTGAGTACCGGCATTACATGCTGAAGGAAATCTTCGAGCAGCCGCGTGCGATTGCCGAGACATTGGAAGAAAGGCTGTCGCAACACAACGTGCTCGAACAGGCGTTCGGCATCAAGGCAGCAGACCTCTTTCACCGGGTCAGAAATGTGCACATCGTCGCCTGCGGTACCAGTTTCCATGCGGGTATCGTCGCGCGCTATTTCATCGAGCAGTACGCCAAGCTGCCGTGTACCGTGGAAGTGGCGAGCGAGTTCCGTTATCGCAATCCCGTCGTCCCCGCCGACACGCTGTTCGTGTGCATTTCGCAGTCGGGTGAAACGGCGGATACGCTTGCAGCCATGCGCCTTGCAAGACAGAGCGGCTACCTCGCGACGCTCGCCATCTGCAACGTGCCGGAATCCTCGCTGGTGCGCGAAGCGGATCTCGTGATGATGACGCGCGCCGGTCCTGAAATCGGCGTGGCCTCGACAAAAGCGTTCACCACGCAGCTGGTGGCGCTGAACCTGCTGGTGGTTGTGCTCGCGAAACACAACGGCATGACTGCGGAACGCGAGGCGGCCATAGTCCAGGGACTCAAAGCCATCGCGCGCAATGTCGAAGCCGCGCTCGAGCTCGATACCAAGATCGCGAAGCTGGCCGAAGAGTTCGTCGACAAGCAGCACGCACTGTTTCTCGGTCGCGGCGTGCATTATGCGATCGCGATGGAAGGCGCTCTGAAGCTCAAGGAAATTTCCTACATTCACGCCGAAGCCTATCCTTCCGGCGAACTCAAGCACGGCCCGCTCGCGCTCGTCGACGACACGATGCCGGTTATTGCCGTGGCGCCGAAGGACGATTTGCTCGACAAGCTGAAGGCGAATCTCCAGGAAGTGCATGCGCGCGGTGGCCGCCTGTACGTGTTCGCCGATCCGGAATCGGGCATACGTTCCGGCGACGGCGTGGAAGTCATACACATGCCGAAGCATGTCGGGCCGTTGACCGAACCGATCGTCTACACCATCCCGCTGCAATTGCTTGCGTACCACGTGGCCGTTTTGCGCGGTACCGATGTCGACAAACCGAGAAACCTGGCGAAGTCCGTGACCGTCGAGTAACTCCGTTTCAGCCCGCCCGATTGGCGATGATTTCGATGCCGGCATGGCTGGTAGCAGATAACGCTCGACGTTGGAAGTTTCAGCGCGAGCAGCGGCTCGCCGATACCCGGCGTTCCATGATGCACTTCGTGTGGAATGAAGGCGGACCGGTACGTATCGTCAGTGAAGCCGGCCAGTGAAGCCGGCCAGTGAAGTCGGCCAGTGAAATCGACCAGTGAAGCTCGTCAATCGGGTCACTGAATATCGAGGGACGATACCCGCGGTACGGAACGCTCAACGAGGTGTGACGATCTTGCGGCGGTCGTGCGGAAATGGTCGATGTTGTAGCAGAGCGGCTTGCGGCGCAGCAGGTCCCAGCGGTCCTGCGTGATCACGTGTCGCAGGTGGCCGAGGCTCTTGTCGATCGCTTCCAGGTAAAGATTGTCACCACCGAAATGAACGCTCATGTAACGGTAGGCGTGCCCGAATTTCTCGCCGAGCCGCCGGTCGAGCGTCGCGTTGCAGAAGTCCGGCGTTTTCTGCAGCAGGTCTTTCGCTGACCGGTAATTGATGACTTCGCGGCCATCAGGTGCACGCATGCGCGCGATGCCGCCCATCTCGAATTCCTGATAAAGCCGGTCGCGGCATTTTTCCAGGTAACAGCGGTCGGCCATCTGCGCCAGCATGTCGGCGGTGCCGAGCAGGTGGCCGGTCTTCACCCAGAGCGGATCGGCGATCATGATCGCGTCGAACGGCCTTTCGTAGCCGGTGAAGTGCACCATTTCCGCAGCGATCGGTGCGGCTTGCGCGAACCCGAGCGCCGGCAGCAGTTCTTCCAGCATCCGTGCACTGCGCGTCACATGCACGCGCGTGTACTCGGCGCCATGCCGGTGCCGTGTGTCATGCGTTTTGCGCAGATACCCCGCGTCATGGAACAGTGCCGTGATCGTGCCTACGGCCGCCCTCTCCGGACCCAGCTTCCTGCCGTGCGTGTCGTCCGCGCGTTCGTGGCCATCGATCAGACGCATCATCGCGAGCGTGACATCCAGCGTGTGCTGGAGATCGTGGTAGGTCGTTTCGACGCCATGGAAGCCATCCGCATGACCGCGGAAGGCACGTTCGAATTCACGGAAGGCGCGTTCGATCGGAAGGAAGTTCGCGCGCGGAAAAAGCGCGGAATACATTTCTGCGACGGCGGCGCAAACCGCAGCGGGATCGCTGACCTGAACGGTATTCGTTACATCGTAGTCGCTTCGGCGTTCGCGCATGCCCCACCCGCTGTGACGTGTCTTCACCGGCTGCGGGTTCCGCAGCCGGACGGCCAAAATAGCCCATGTGACGGGGAGAAGACAGCCGCGGGACGCGTCAAACGGTGATGCGGTTCACAGCTTGAAAGACGCCAGGGCCGGCGCATGATCCGATGGCCGCTCCCATGCGCGCGGCGCGCGGTCCACCGACGCATCGGTGCAGTTTGCCGCCAGCGTCTCGCTGAGAAGAACAAGATCGATACGCAACCCGATGTTGCGCCGGAACCCTGCCGCCCGGTAGTCCCACCAGGAAAAGACATTTTCGTCCTGGTCGAAAAGGCGAAACGAATCGGCAAGGCCCAGGTCGAACAGCCGCTGCAGCGCGACCTTCTCGGGCTCGGAGAACAGCACCTTGCCGCGCCAGGCCTCGGGATCGTGCACGTCGGCATCAGCCGGCGCGATATTGAAATCCCCCAGCACCACGAGCCGGGAATGTTGCGCGAGCTCGGCTGCCACGACACCGGCAAGGTGTTCCAGCCAGCGCAGTTTGTACGCGTACTTTTCGGACCCGACCTCCTGGCCGTTGGGCACGTACAGGTCGAGAACGCGTACACCGTCCACCGTCGCGGCGAGAACGCGCGCCTGGTCGTCGTCGAAACCGGGCATGCCGATCCGTACGTCGGTCAACGGCAAGCGGCTGAGTATGGCGACGCCGTTGTAGGTCGGCTGGCCGTGAAAGGCCACCTGATAGCCGGCGGCCGCGATCTCCTCGACCGGGAACTTATCGTCCGAAAGCTTGGTTTCCTGCAGCGCCAGCACGTCGGGTTGCGCGGTTTCCAGCCATTGCAGCACCTGCGGCAGGCGCACGCGCAGCGAATTCACGTTCCAGGTGGCGATTTTCATTCGATGACAGTCCCCCGTCGGCCTAGAGGTCGAGCCCGTGATAGCGCTGGCGCAGGCGCCGTCGTGATGTCGATATTCCCAGCCAGACACCGCTCAACAACAATAGCGCGGCGATGATGCCCGTAATGGCAAGTTCTTTCGGTGAGAAACGGTTTTGCATGACCCTGTGACCGGCAGGTTGCCGCTGGGCCAGCAGCTGCGCAGCGTCCTGCGCCATCTCCAGTTCCGCCAGCCGCGTGCGCAACGGTTCGAGTTCCGCGCTGCTGGCGTCGAGTGCCTGGCGAAGCGCATCACGTTCCGCCGTCAACGCCGCGGTCTCGTTCGTGCCGCTGCTGCGCGCCGCAGCGGCGGCCTGTCGTGCCTGTTGCAGCTCGGCCTGCGCCGTGCGCAACGCGTTCTGCGCGGCGGCAAGTTGCCGCCGCAGTTCGCCGGCCTGATTCTCGAGCTGACCGACGCTCTGCGCGGCAGGCACTACCGCGGTCAGATCCGTCTCCCGCATCCAGCCCAGAATGTCGCCGCCCGTCTGTACATTGACGAACCCGGCTTCCCTGCCCAGCACGGTAACGGCGTCGCCGGGCGCGAGCCTGTGCGTGATCACGGCATCCGCTGCCGGTGCGGACAGCAGCGCAACCGAAGGCTGCGCACGAACATAAAGGGTTTCGTCCGCCGCCTGGACGAAAGGCGCAAGCAGCAGGCTCAGCAGGACGATGCCGATCGAAGCACGCATGATTATTCCCCCGTTTCAGGAACTCGCAGTCTGCACGATGCCATGCTGCCGCAGGAACGCATCTTCCTGTGGTTGCCGTCCGCGGAATTCCTCGAAAAGCGTACGCGCGCTCGCGCTGCCGCCTCGCTCAAGTATGGCCTTGAGAAAGCGCTCGCCCGTTGCCCGGTCGAACAGCCCTGCTTCCTCGAAAGCCGCAAATGCATCCGACGACATCACTTCAGCCCACAGGTAACTGTAGTAACCGGCGGCGTATCCGCCGGAAAAAACATGTGCGAACGAATGCGCGAACCGGTTGAAGGCAGGAACGGGTATCACGGAGACCTCTTTGCGCACGGCGCTCAGCACGGCTTCGAAATCCATGGTTCCGGCAGCATGCAATTGCATGTCGAACAGCGCGAACTCGAGTTGCCGCACCAGGAACAGGCCGGCGTGGAACGTTCGGCTCGCAAGCATCTTGCCGTGCAGTTCATCGGGCAGCGACACGCCGGTGTCGACGTGTCCGCTGATGAGATCCAGCGCTTCCCGGTCCCAGGTGAAATTTTCATGGAACTGGCTGGGCAGTTCCACCGCATCCCATTCGACGCCGTTGATGCCGGCCGCCGACGGATAATCGACGCGTGTCAGCAGGTGATGCAGGCAGTGGCCGAATTCGTGAAACAGCGTCTGCACTTCTTCGTGCGTCAGCAGCGCGGGCTTGTCGTTCGCCGGTTCGCCGAAATTGCAGCACAGATGCGCGACCGGCGCCTGCAGGCGATCGTCATGGCGGAACCGGTTCAGCGCCTCGTCCATCCACGCGCCGCTGCGTTTCCGTGGCCGCGCATACAGGTCCATGTAGAGTTGTCCGCGCAGTTCGCCGTCGGCAGCGCGAATTTCGAAAAAGCGCACTGACGGGTGCCAGGCGGATGCAACGCCGATTTCGTTGACAGTGACGCCATAGAGTTTTTCGACAATGGCAAACATGCCTTCCAGCACTTTCGGCAAAGGAAAGTAGGCGCGCAGTTCTTCCTGGCTGATGTCGAAGCGTGCCTTGCGCAGTTTTTCCGCCGACCACGCAATATCCCAGGCGGAAATCGCAGCCAGCCCGAGTTCCTGTTGCGCAAAGGCTTCGAGTTCCTCGAACTCGCGTTCCGCGGCAGGCCGCACGCGTCGCGCGAGGCCTCGCAGGAACTCGAGCACTTCCGCCGGACTTTCCGCCATTTTCGTGCTCAGTGAAACGTCGGCGAAATTCCGGTAGCCGATCAGGCGTGATTCTTCGGCGCGCAGCGAAAGTATGCGTCGCATGTTCGCAGTGTTGTCGAACTCGCCCGCGTTCGGTCCCTGGTCGGACGCACGCGTCACCCAGGCCGTGTACATTTCACGGCGCAGTTCCCGGTCGTCGGCATGTATCACGATGGCGTGGTATCCCGGGTAATCGAGCGAGAACCACCAGCCCGCGGATTCGTTTTCTTCGGCGAGCCGGCGTGCGCGATCGATCGCATCCTGCGGAATGCCGGCGAGCCGCGATTCGGCGGAAACCTTCAGATGCCACGCCGCCGCAGTATCGATGAGGTTCTCTTCGAACTTCGCCTGCAGTTGCGACAAATCCTGCTGGATCGTCTTGAAGCGCGCCTTCCTGTCATCGGGCAAGTCGACACCGGCAAGACGGAAGTCACGTATCTCGTCGTCCAGTATCTTGATCTGCGCCGCATCCAGATTTCCGTTCGAAGCATTCTCGCGGACTTCGCGATACGCCTCGAACAATGCACGGTTGTGACCGAGTTCGGTACCGTAGTCGGAGAGTTTCGGCAGGCAGGCGTTGTAGGCGGCACGTATTTCCGGTGTGTTCGCCACCGAATTCAGATGACCGACCGGAGACCACGCGCGCGCCAGCCTGTCGTCCAGTGCTTCCAGCGGCTGCACGAGGTTCGTCCACGTGAACGGTTGCGATTGTTCGAGCAGGCGCGCGATCTTCGCGCGATTCTCCGCAAGAATGATATCGATGGCGGGTTCGACGTGTTCGGGCCGGATGGCCGCGAAATCCGGAAGGCCGTCGGCCTCGAGCAGAGGATTCCTCATGCGCTGCCTTGCGTGATCAGAAAAGAAGGGAAAGGAAGTCTAGCACACGCCTGTCGCACGCAATCGGCGCGACTCAGGTAGCGAGGCGAACGGAAATGCCGAATGCCGCCGCTGCGCCGCCCGCAAAAAACAGCATCAGCCAGGCGACCGCGTGGCGACGAAAACGCTGCGTCAATTCCGTTTCCGGCACGACGGAAAGCAGGAACGGCCGTCCATCGGGAGGACGCGACATAAGATGAATGCCGGGATCAAGCGAAGCTTCGCGGACGCGCGTTGCAACCTGCGCTTCCGCCATTACTCGCGCCTTCTCCCACTCGACAACATCGATCGTGCCGTTGCCGTCCGTATCGAAGCGTTGCAGCAGGCTTGCCTGGTCGCGCTTCCATTCGCCGAGCAGCGCGGCCGTTTCGCGTCCACGATGCACGGGCTGGTGATGCGCGGAATGCGTTTCGAAATAACCGATGGCATACAGCATGTCACCGTCGTGCATGCGCCTTTCTCTATAACGGTAGCGTCCGCCGAAAATGCCACCCATTGCCGATCCAAGGGGTGGCCCCTTGGGCCAGTGCGAACTGCCATACCAGGAGTCGGTGGCGGAAGGCGTCACGTCCGCGCCGTCGGGATCGATGACGGCGGTGCCGGTGTCATCGCGGATCAGGAACAGCGATTCGCTCCTGCCCTTGTCGACTGTCACCCAGCGCGTGCGACTGCGGCCGCGTGAGTAGCTGGTGCGCTTTTCCTCGATGCAATATTCCCACCACGTGCACTGACGGCCGGTCAGTGGCGCGCGTATGGGATCGCCGGGCATCAGTTGCTGTGTGCCGATCAGTTCCACGTAACCTTGTGCGGCGGAACGGCATTTCGAGGTGGGCGTGTCTTCGATGAGACGCGCGCGCTTCATGGAGCGGAACCACATCCACAAACCGGCAAGTGCAGCGGCGACCAGCAACGCCGCGACGAACCAGAACTCGTCCGCGGCGGCGAGCCGGATTTCGTTGATTACGGGCCCGAGCATTGAAGAATGGAACCGGCAGGCGTCAGCTGAACAGCGCTTTCATGTCGACGTCCTGTTTCTCCGCTTCGCTGAACTCGAGCAGGTCGGCGGACTTGAAGCCGAGATTGCGTGCGACGATCACGTCGGGAAACTGTTCGATGCGAACATTCAGGTTGTTCACGGATTCGTTGTAGAACTCGCGCCGGTCGGCGATGGCGTTCTCGAGCCCGGAGATGCGAGCCTGCAGGTGTTGAAAGGAGTCGTTCGCCTTGAGATCGGGATAGTTTTCGGCGACGGCGAACAGATTGCCGAGACCGAGGCGCAACTGCTGCTCCGCCGGGCCGAGCGCCTTCACGTCGCCCTGCTCGCGTGCGGCAAAAACGGCGGCGCGCGCCTGCATGACCTTTTCCAGCGTCTGCTGTTCGTAACCCATGTACTGCTTGCAGGTTTCCACCAGTTTCGGCAGTTCGTCATGCCGCTGCTTCAGCAGCACATCGATGTTCGCCCACGCCTTAGAAACATTATGTTTCAGCTGCACGAGGTTGTTGTAGATGGTAACGAAGTAGATCGCGGCGACCGCGATAACGCCCAACAGGATGAATCCCGACACGCTCATTCCGGCCCCCTGAAATACGCGGTTGTGAAGGTTTACTATACCCCATTCATATTCACGGCAATCACGCCGGATTAACGGCGGGGGAAACATGAATTCGACGTCATCATCCTGGGACCTGATCGTCATCGGCGGCGGCAGCGGCGGGCTGGCCGCGGCACAACGGGCGGCGGAGTACGGCGCAAGGGCCGCGATCGTGGAACAGGGCCGCCTGGGCGGAACCTGTGTGAACGTCGGTTGCGTGCCGAAGAAGGTGATGTGGTATGCGGCTGAGCTGGCGCATGGAATCGAGGACGCCGCGGGCTACGGGTTCGACGTGCAGCTCAACGGCCATGACTGGCGGGCGTTGCGGCAGGCACGCGATGCCTACGTGGAGCGGCTGAACGGAATCTATGCCCGAAACCTGGAGCGCCGGCACGTCGAACTCATCGAAGGGACCGCGCGGCTGACCGCCGCAAATCGCGTGGAAGTGAACGGCGAAACGTACTCGGCGGGAAGGATCGTTCTGGCGACTGGGGGTCATCCGGTTGTGCCACGGATTCCCGGTGCGGAACACGGCATCACTTCGGATGGATTCTTCGAACTCGCAAAATGCCCGCGCCGTATCGCGGTCGTCGGCGCAGGCTATATCGCTGTCGAGCTTGCGGGCGTGCTCGCGTCACTGGGTGCGGAAGTGACGCTTGTCGTGCGCCGCGACGGGGTGTTGCGCAGCTTCGACGAAACGCTGCGGGAACTGTTGCAGGAATCGCTGGAAGCCGACGGCATTCATCTGCTTACGCATTGCGTGCCTGGCGAACTGCGCAAGGAGCAGGATGGCAGCCTGACACTGGTCTCCGCCAGCGGCATGACGCACGGTGGTTTTGATTCGGTGTTGTGGGCGGTAGGTCGCCGGCCGAACACGGAAAGCCTGAATCTCGCAGCGGCCGGCGTGAAGACCGGTGAACGCGGCTATATCGCCGTCGACGAATGGCAGCAGACCTCCGCCGAAAACATTTATGCACTGGGCGATGTGACCGGCCCGGTCGAGCTGACGCCCGTAGCCATAGCCGCAGGCCGTCGGTTATCCGATCGCGTGTTCGGCGGAATGCGGGATCGCAAGCTGGATTACGAAAACATTCCCACCGTCGTATTCAGTCATCCGCCCATCGGTACGGTCGGCCTGACGGAAGCGGCGGCGCGTGAGCGCTATGCGGAAGATGTGAAGATCTATTCCGGCTCCTTCACGCCCATGTACCACGCATTGACGCAGCGCAAGCGCAGAGCCGGCGTGAAGCTGGTTTGTGCGGGTCCCGACGATCGTGTTGTCGGCGTGCACGTCATTGGCGCAGGTGCGGATGAAATGCTGCAGGGTTTTGCGGTCGCCATGAAAATGGGTGCAACAAAACGCGACTTCGATGATACGGTTGCCATTCATCCGACGAGCGCGGAAGAACTCGTGACGCTGAGGTGACAGCATGGCTATTCGACAGTTCCAGGGACATTTTCCGAAGGTCGGCAAACAGGTCTACATCGACAATTCGGCGGTGGTGTGCGGCCGTATCCGGCTGGGTGACGACGTCTCCATCTGGCCGCATGTCGCCATGCGCGGCGACGTGAATTTCATCGAGATCGGCGCGCGCACCAACGTGCAGGACGGCAGCGTGCTCCACGTCACGCACGACGGGCTGTACACGCCGGACGAAGGCATTCCGCTTTGCATCGGCGATGACGTTACCGTCGGGCATCGTGTCATCCTGCATGCCTGCACCGTCGGCAATCGCGTGCTGGTGGGCATGGGCGCCATCCTGATGGATGGCGTTGTCGTGGAGGACGACGTGCTGATCGGCGCAGGCACGCTGGTCCCGCCAGGCAAGCGCCTGGAAAGCGGCTGGCTGTATCGCGGCAATCCGATGGAAAAGGCCCGCAGGCTGAAGCCCGAAGAAATCGAAATGCTGAAATATTCCGCGGAACATTACGTGCGGCTCAAGGATCACTACCTCGCCGCGGGTCCGCAGGACTGAACGTTACGTTCCGTTGCGCAGTTTCAGCAGCCGGGCCGTATCCGGTCGAACGCTGCGCCAGATGAAAAACGATTCCGCCGCCTGTTCGACCATCATTCCCCAGCCATCGGCACTGTTGCCTGCGTCCTGCTGCATGGCCCATTCCAGGAATACCGTCGTCTCGTCCGCATACACCATGTCGTAGGCGAAGGATTGCCCGGCGAAGATGCCTTGCGGAAGTGCCGGCACTTCGCCGGCGAGGCTTGCCGATGTCGCGTTGACGACGAGATCGAACGGTCCCTGCACGCCTGCCAGCGACATGCCGCGCACATTTCCGGTTTCCGCGAACAGCTGCGCGAGCAGCATCGCCTTGCCGGGATGGCGGTTCGCGATGACGAGTTCCGCCGGACCTTCGTCCAGCAACGGCCCTGCCGCACCGCGCGCCGCGCCGCCCGCACCCAGCAGCAGCACGCGCCGGCCTTCCAGTCTCAAGGCGTGATTGACGGTCAGATCGCGGATGAGGCCTGCACCGTCGGTGTTGTCGCCGAACAGGCTGCCGTCTTCCAGCAGGGCAAGTGTGTTCACTGCGCCGGCGCGGTAGGCGTCCGAGGAAACATGGTCGGCGGCATCGAATGCGGCGAGCTTGTGCGGCAGCGTCACGTTTGCGCCGAGTCCGCCACCGTCGAAGAATGCGCGCAACCGGTCTTCGAACTCATCCGGCGTGGCATCTATCAGTTCGTAGTGCAGCGCCTGGTTGGTCTGTTCGGCGAAGGCATGATGTATTTCCGGTGAGCGTGAATGGCTCACCGGATGACCGAACAGCGCGTAGCGGTCACATCCAGCCAAGAGCGCCCTGCAGGCCGAAGAAGAAGATGATCGCCAGTATCGCGCCCGCCGGCACGGTAATGATCCAAGAGAAGAAGATGTCGCGTACCACGGAGAGATTGATCGCAGCGATACCGCGCGCGATGCCGACACCGAGAATGGCGCCGACCAGCGTGTGCGTCGTCGAGATCGGCAGGCCTGTGCCGGACGCCACGACAATGGTTGTGGCCGCCGCCAGTTCCGCAGCGAAACCGCGGCTGGGCGTCAGGTGCGTAATCCCTTCACCGACGGTTTCCATGACGTGCCGTCCGAAGCTGGCGAGGCCGACGACAATGCCGATACCGCCCAGCAGCAGGACCCATATCGGCAATCCCGCGCTCTGGCCCACTTCGCCCGACGAAGCGACGCTGACTACCGCAGCGACCGGACCGATCGCATTGGCGACGTCGTTCGAGCCGTGTGCAAAAGCCATGGCGCACGCCGTCACCACCATCAGTACGCCGAACACGCGTTCAACCGTCGCGAAATGAAATTCGCGGTCGGCTTCGGGGTCGACCTTGATGCGGCTGATGAAGAGCTTGCCGACAGCGGCGATCACCACACCGATGGCAGCGGCGAGCAGGTAACCCTGCCCGTCGGAGAGTTCGATGCCGACGTGCTTGAGGCCCTTGAACAATGTCACGAGCGTGATCGTGAAACCGGCCAGGAACATGTACATCGGCACCCAGCGGCGCGCCTGTGCGAGCGGATCGCGGTGCTCCAGCACGAGCTTCTGCACGCTGTTGAAGATCAGGAAGGCGAGCGTGCCCGCGACGATCGGCGAGACTACCCAGCTGGCGACAATGGACCCGACTTTCGCCCACTTCACCGCTTCCACGCCAATGCCCACGGCGGCAAAACCGACAATCGCGCCGACGATCGAATGCGTGGTCGAAACCGGCCAGCCCTTGCGCGATGCGATCAACAGCCACGTGCCGGCCGCGAGCAGCGAAGCGAGCATGCCGAAGATCAGGAGTTGCGGCTCGTCGGCGATGGAGCTGGTATCGACGATGCCCTTGCGGATGGTCGACGTTACCGCGCCGCCCGCGAGCACGGCGCCCGCGAATTCGAACACCGCGGCGACGAGCAGCGCCTGTTTGAGCGTGAGCGCGCGCGAGCCGACCGACGTGGCCATGGCGTTCGCAACGTCATTCGCGCCGATTCCCCACGCCATGAACAACCCGAAAACCGCGGCCAGCGCGATGTAGACGATCTGGTATTCCATGAAAAAGACTCCGGCTGGATTCGGTGGTTTCAGCGGGCAAGCAGAAGATGCAGACGGCTGCCGACGCGTTGCGATTGATCGGCAAGGTCGCCGATCCAGTCGATGATCTTGTAGAGGAACATCACGTCGACGGGCGGCAGGTCCTTTTCCATCGTGAACAGTTGCGCGCGGATTTCGATCTGGATCCGGTCGGTATCCTTTTCGATGCGGTCCAGCTCCTTGATCATCGACTCGATGGCTTCGACTTCGGCACCACGAAATCCGGCTTCGAACAGTTCGTCGAGTTCGTTCACCGACGTTTCGGCCTGCTTCGCCGCGTCGATGGCGCGGTTCACGAACGTGAGAAACGCGCCACCCAGCGGCACGGGAATCTGCATGCGGCGGCCGGTCATGAGGCCGGTAATATCCTTCGCCTTGTTGGCGACCTTGTCCTGCACGGTAACGAGATCAAGAATATCGGCGCGCGCAACGGGCATGAAAAGCGTGCTCGGCAAATGCAGGCGTATGTCGGTCTTCATCGCATCCGCTTCGTTTTCCAGCCGCGTGACGCGCTCGCGCGCCTTGGCTGCGCGTTCCCAGTCATTGCCGATCGCGCCTTCGAAGAAGTCGACCAGTTCGCTGACGCAGGCAACCACCTTGCCCATGTGCTGCTGGAGGGGACGGACCGGCGACCGGCCGAAGATGCCTGACAGAAAAGTCTTGGTTGCCATGAGTTCGCTCACTTGCCTCGATGTTCAGGGCGCGGATTGTAGCAATCCTGCGCTGCCAGTTGGCGCTCGCATCAACGGTTCAGCCATTCGGCGACGCGCCGCGCAAAATACGTCAGTATTCCGTCCGCTCCCGCCCGCTTTATGGAAACCAGCGATTCCATGATCACGGCCTGCTCGTCCAGCCAGCCGTTTTCGGCCGCCGCCATCAGCATCGCGTACTCACCCGACACCTGGTAAACGAACGTGGGCGCGCCGAACTCGTCCTTCACGCGCCTGACGATATCGAGGTACGGCATGCCGGGCTTGATCATGATCATGTCCGCTCCTTCGGCAAGGTCCATTGCGACTTCATGCAGCGCTTCGTCCGAATTCGCGACATCCATCTGGTAGGTGTACTTGTTTCCCGTGCCCAGGCTTGCCGCGGAACCGACGGCGTCGCGGAAGGGCCCGTAGAAGCTGGAGGCGTATTTCGCCGAGTAGGCGAGAATGCGGGTGTGGATGCTGTCTCTGGATTCCAGCGCATCGCGGATCGCGCCGATGCGCCCGTCCATCATGTCCGAAGGCGCGACGATGTCGGCGCCGGCCTCGGCATGCGACAGAGCCTGTTTCACCAATGCGTCCACGGTTTCGTCGTTCATGACGTAACCGTTCGCGTCGATCAGCCCGTCCTGGCCATGGACCGTGTAGGGATCCAGCGCGACATCGGTGATGACGCCAAGCTCCGGGAATTCTTCCTTGAGCGCGCGTACGGTTCGCTGCACCAATCCGTCTTCATGCCACGCTTCGGCCGCGTCTTCCGACTTGCCGTCGGCGGAGACCACGGGAAACAGTGCGACCGCCGGCACGCGCAGCCGCACCAGTTGTTCGACCTCGCGCAGCAGGTGATCGAGACCGAGGCGCTCGATTCCCGGCATGGAGGCGACCGGTTCGCGTGCGCCGTCGTCTTCGAGGACGAAAACGGGATAGATGAGGTCATCGACGGAAAGATGCGTTTCGCGCATCAGCCGCCGGGAAAAATCGTCGCGGCGCATGCGGCGCGGGCGGAAACGGGGGAAGTCGCGCTGGACGCGATCCGATGCCATGCTGGGCTCCGCTGTCTGCAAGGGTGCACAAGGGTAGCCGAAACCCCGGCTGCCTCCAATGCACGGCTATACTTCCTTCCACGTCTTTTTTTATCGACACAAAAGCGAGCCCGGCTGAAATGAAATCCACCACGTCCGGGTCTTCCTCCGACATGAATGCCCGGCAACATCGCTTCGAAGCCCTGGTGAACGCGTTTCACGCCGACCTGTACCGGTACGCCGTCTGGTTGTGCCGCGACCGCGAGCTGGCGGCCGACCTGGTGCAGGAAACGCTGCTGCGCGCCTGGAAGGCGCTGGACAGCCTGCGCGAAGAAGGCGCGGCCAAGGGCTGGCTGATCACCATCCTGCGCCGCGAGCTGGCGCGCCATTACGAGCGCGCGAAACCGCCTGGCATCGAGCTGGAGAAAGTGCCGGTGGCTGATACGCGCCCGGGGCTGGAGGACGACGCCGAGGTGGCCGTCGTTCGCCGGCATATCGCGGCGCTGGAAGAAGAATATCGCGAGCCTTTGATCATGCAGGTGCTGCTCGGCTTTTCGGTGGAGGAAATAGCGGGTGTGATGAATCTCAAGCAGGCAACGGTGCTGACGCGGCTGTTTCGCGCCCGCAAGAAACTGGCGACGTCACTGGACGGCGGTCAGCGGCAGGAGGTGGCGGGATGAGCCTGACGTGTCTTGAATTCAGGCAGCGGGCAGGCGCGGTTCCCGACGCTCGTGAACCGGTCATGCTGGAGCACCGGTTGCAATGTCGCGCGTGCGCGGAGTTCGCGGCCAGTCAGGCAGCGCTTGACCGGCGGCTGGAGGCGGCGCTGCGCGTTCCTGTTCCCGAGGATCTGAAAGCGCGCGTGATCTGGAACCAGGCCGGTCGCCGGCAGCGCCCGCACCGTCAGCGCTGGCTGCCCGTTGCCGCCAGCCTGTTGCTGGCGGTGGGCATCGGTTTCGTGATGTTCGATTCCGCAGACGGCGAGCCTTTGCCGGCGGCCGTGATCGCGCATATCGAACACGAGCCGGAACTGCTGATGCCGGTTTCCGCGTTGGCAGAGCCTGTGCGCGTAAACGCGGTTCTGACCCAGGGGCGCGTCCGCCTGGCGCAACCGCTGGACAATGTGGCGCACGCCGGTCTCTGTCCGTTCCGGGGACAACTGGTGCCGCACCTGGTTCTCATCGTCGACGGCGAGCCGGTCAGCGTTCTGTTGCTTCGCAATGAACGCAAGGGGCACTTGGAGGAGATTCACGAGGACGGTTATCACGGCGTGATCGTGCCGCGCGGCGAAGGAAGCATCGCAGTTGTCGCCGCACGTCCCGAACTGGTACAGCCAGCCAGGGAGCAGCTTGAACAATCGGTGTATTGGGGCATTTGATCAGGCCCGAAGTTTTTTGACTTCCCGAAGCTTTTCGGGGGGCAGTTCCTGGAGTTCCCGTTCAACGGGAAATTAACGACAACAGCAGGCGCGAGCCTGGGAGGAGTACATCATGGGCAAGAAGAACAGCATGAAACCGATTGCACTCGCAATTTCTGCAGCATTCGCAAGCACCGTGGGCATGAGCGGCATGGTCAATGCCGACGCCTCGCCGTTCAGCATGACGAACCTGACCACTGGCTACATGGCCGATGTGGCCCCCGAAAAGAAGGGCGAAGAAGGCAAGTGTGGCGAAGGCAAATGCGGCGAAAAGAAAGGCGAAGAAGGCAAGTGCGGTGAAGGCAAGTGCGGCGAAAAGAAAGGTGAAGAAGGCAAGTGCGGTGAAGGCAAGTGCGGTGAAGGCAAGTGTGGTGAAAAGAAAGGTGAAGAAGGCAAGTGCGGTGGCGACAAGGCCAAGGACAAGGGCGAAGAAGGAAAATGCGGCGGCCACGGCTGATCAACGCATGACCGGCGCATCCCGTTCGCGGACGCGTTGCATTCCGAAAAAGCGGTGGACATTCTCCACCGCTTTTTTTTTTGCTCTTCACGGAATGGCGGGAGAATGTTTCCTGCAGGAAGCGCTGTTCCCGTCTCGGAACGACTGCCGGGTTTCCCGCCGCGTCATCACGCGGCGTCCAGCACAGCCTCGTCACCCAGATAACGTCGCCGCCCCTCCAGGCATTCCGCGATCCTCGACAGGAATTCGGAATACCCCAGTTCGAAAAACGAGTTTCGCCACGCCATTACATGCGGCTCGTGTATGTCGTCCAGTTCGGCGTTCGTGACGACAATTGCCGCGCAATCCCGTGAAGTGTAAACACGCGGCCACCCGGTATGGCCGCCGTCCGCCATCTGCATGGCGAGATAGTGATAGTTGTGGAACGCGCGATCAGCGTCGTAGTTGATCATCCACGCCAGACCTGGAAGCTGCCCCGCGCGCTTTTCGTAATAATCTCCGGCCATCCCCGTCATGCACGTTCCACCTCGGCGAGCTGCGCCGGCTTTTTTGAGAGCGCCATGCTGACGGCTCGCCGGGACGCCACCCTGAGCGCGAACTGATCTGTTCCTGATTCCTGCGTGACCGCTCGAATTTGTGGGAGCGCACAGTGCAAAAGAGCCGTATTCCACACGTATTTCGCACGTCTTCACACACTGACCGCAGTGTCGTCTGCTTTTTTTCAGGGACGGATGGAACGCTGTGGTGATTGAACGGGCATTCAGCCAGGTGGGCACATGAAGAACGAAGAAATGACTTTCAACGTCGGGCCTTGGACTGTCTGGCCGGTCGAAGGACGGATTGAGAATGGTGCCGTCCAACGGCAACTGCAACCCAAGGTGATGGCGGTGTTGTCCCGTCTTGCCAGGGATGCGGGCAAAGTGGTGCTGCGGGACCAGCTCCTGGCCGATGTCTGGAACGGGCGCGCCATGAGCGATGAACCATTGCATCGTTGTGTCGCCGCGTTACGCGCCGCTCTCGGCGACGACAGTGCCCGGCAGCGTTACATCCAGACGTTGCCGCGGCGTGGCTACCGGCTATTGCATTCGGTACCGCAACTGTTTGCGGATGACGGTGTGGATGGATCACGGTGGCTCGAGCCCGGGCGTTTCGATGATTTCGCATCCACGCCGGATGACCCGGCGCTATTGTTCACGCCGGACGGTTTTGCCATTCGCCAGCGGCGGGCGATCGATCTTGCTCGTCACGGATATCTTCGCGAAGCGCGCGAAGAATTGCGCTGGCTCGCCGACCGGCAACCCTCGGGGGCGAATCTCGGTTGGCTGGCAAGCTCGGAGTTCGTAAACGGAGACGTCAGGGAAGCCCGGCGCCTGGCGAAACTTGCTGCAGGAATGGGCTGGAAACCGGCGGACAACCTGGAGTATGAAATTGCGATCTTCTGCAGTGACAGTGCCAGAGCGCTTCACCATGCCGTGCCCGCGTTGTCCATAACGATCAAAGTCTCCGACGAACAGGCGCGACTACTGACGCTGGCGATCTTCGATGCCACTTGTCGGGGGAAAGCGTACGAGATACTCGACGAGCTGGCAGCGCGCAGCCCCTTGCCTCCCGTAATGTTGTACCGGCACTTGCTGTTGATGGGCAATGCCCATGCTGCCATCGACATCGCACTGCATGCGGATATACGGAATCCGGTCAACGCCTGCCTGTTCTACTATCTCTGGGTCCCCGGCCGTTTTTCTTTGCGTGAGCATCCCCGCTTCGGGGAACTGGTCGAACGCTTCGGCCTGACGGCGTTCTGGCGTGAAAGGGGCACGAACGATTTTGGCATGACCGCCGAGACCTTCGGCCACCGCGGACACCCGGCAGGAAACGGCCGCGACTCATGCAGCAGGTCGAGCGTTGACGCGGTTCTCGTCGGAACTCGCGAGCCTTGATCTAACCGTGGCCGGCACCGACGGGAGGCGTGCCGTTCAGGTACTGGACTTGCGCCAGGTGTGAATCGAGCACTGCCTGGCGCAACGCTTCGATGGCACGCAGGCGTGGAAAGCTGCGACGCCACGCGAGCGCCACCGTGCGTTTCGGGGCGCTGCCCGCAAACGGAACCGCGACGAGCGAGTCGCCATAACCGGACTGGCCCGGCCGCGATTCGAGCGATGTCATCGGCAGCACGGTAACGCCGAGTCCGCTTGCGACCATGTGCCGTATCGTTTCGAGACTGGATCCCTCGATCGTGTTCTGCAGCGGTTCGCCCGCCGACCCGGATATGCATTCCGGGCACGCTTCGATGACCTGCTCGCGGAAGCAGTGACCCTTGCCTAGCAACAGCAGGTTTTCGTCCATCAGTTCCGCCGATCGCAGACTTTTGCGCCGGGCCCAGCGATGTCCGGCCGGCAGCACGACGCGGAACGGTTCTTCGTAGAGTTGCCAGGTGACAACGCCCGCTTCCGTGAACGGCAGCGCCACGATGATCACGTCAAGCTCCGAGCGCTTCAGCCGCTCGCGCAGGTTCGCCGTGAAGTTCTCTTCAATGACCAGCGGCATCTCCGGAGCGAGCCGGCGCAGTTGCGGTACGAGATGGGGAAAGAGATAGGGGCCCACGGTGTAAATCGCACCAACGCGAAGTTCGCCCTTGAGCGGATCGGTTCCCTGCTGGGCCAGCAGCTTGATGCGATCCGCCTCTTCGATGACACGCCGTGCCTGTTCGACAATGGCGCGGCCGCCGGGCGTGAGAACCACTTCGCCCGATTGCCGTTCGAACAGCACGACTCCGAGTTCTTCTTCGAGCTTCTTCACGCCTACGCTCAGCGTCGGCTGCGACACGAAACAGGCGCGCGCGGCGCGCCCGAAATGTTTCTCGCGGGCGACGGCGACAACGTAGCGAAGTTCAGTCAGTGTCATGGATAGCGTTCGGAGCGGACGGAAAACGAATTTAGCATAACCTCGAAAAACGCGGGTTCCAGCGCCGATCATTCGATTCCAGTCCACCCTGGAGTTTTTACCCGATGTACCTACCCCTTGAATCTGACGTATTCAGGAGTTTCACAACGGGAGGGGATCATCGTGAGCAAGTTCAAGACCATTTTCGCACTGATCGCTGTGCTCGTTATCCTGGCGGCGCCCGCCTATGCAGCGGGCCAGTCTTCCCCGGTGCCGACGTCGCTCGACACCCGCGAGGACTTCCGGCAGTGCGATGAAAAAGTCAGGCAAATAGTCAGTGATATACCCCAGCAGGAGTTCCTGGCATGACCTGCGCGGATCGGCGCGCCTCCGGTCTTGCTCATGTTCCGGTCAGACATCTTTCAGCGCTAGAATGCTCGCCCCGCATATGGCCGCCGCAGAGATCGCATGGCATGGACAAGACGCGTTGCGGCTGGGCTGGCACAGGCAGCGGTCCTGCCTATCTTGAGTATCACGACAGGGAATGGGGCGTTCCGGTCCACGATGACCGCGTGCTTTTCGAGTTCCTGGTACTTGAGGGCGCGCAGGCGGGGCTTTCCTGGTCGACCATTCTCAACAAGCGCCACAGTTATCGTCGTGCCTTCGAATACTTCGATCCCGGCAGGGTCGCCCGCTTCACTCCGGCAAGACAGGAGAAGCTGCTGCAGGATCCGGGCATCGTACGCAACCGGTTGAAGGTGGCATCCGCCATCAACAACGCGCAACGTTTCCTGGAAGTGCAGGAAGCGTTCGGAAGTTTTGATGCCTGGCTGTGGGAATTCGTGGATGGCAAGCCGATACAGAACCGGTTTCGCCGAATGAAGGACGTGCCGGCATCAACGCCGCTGTCAGACGCGATATCGAAGGACCTGAAACAGCGCGGTTTTCGCTTCGTGGGCTCCACGATCATCTATGCCTATCTTCAGGCGGTTGGCATCGTCAACGATCACCAGGTGGATTGTTTCCGGCATTCGCAGGTTGCACGTCTGCACGGAACGTAGTCGCAGGGCACGCCTTTCTGACGTGAGTGCAGCGGGTTATCATCGGCGTCCTTCGCCGCCACCGCCGAGTGCAGAATGCCCGCGAAACGCCAGTCCGAAGCCTTCGATTTCAAGCCAGGACGCAAGCTGGCGAACAAATACGAAGTCGAAGCGCTGCTCGGAAAGGGCTGGGAAGGCGAAGTGTATCGTGTGCGCGAAATCGCCACGGGCATCAAGCGCGCCGCGAAGTTCTATTACCCGGAACGCAACACTGGCGACAAGGCGATCACGTATTACGCCAAGAAGCTGGACAAGCTGCGCCGCTGCGAAATTCTCATCCCCTATCTCACACACGATCAGATCCAGTTTCGCAAGCAGCATGTGCGCTTCCTGGTTTCGGAGTTCGTCGAAGGACTGGTGCTGACGGAATTCCTCAAACGCCAGCCAGGCAAGCGCCTGACGCCGTTCGAGGGCCTGCACCTGTTGCACACGCTCGTGAAAGGCATGGAGCAGGTGCACCAGCTCAAGGATTATCATGGCGACCTGCACAGCGGAAACATCATCGTCAGCCGCCACGGTATCGGCTTCACCGTAAAGCTGATCGACATCTATCGCTGGCACGGACCGACGAGCGAAAACATTACCGAAGACGTTTACGACCTCATCAGGATTTTCTATGACGTCATGGGAGGGCGGAAACAGTATGCAAAGCTGCGGCCGGAGATAAAATCGATCTGCTGCGGTCTGCGTCGCGACCTGATCAAGAAGAAATTCCGCACGGCCGGCCAGCTGCGCCTGTTCATTGAAAACATGGAATGGCAAGGGCCGTAAGACAACTTCCGCTTTTCAGTGAATGGAGACCGGCAGGATGTTGAGCAGGCAAACAGAACCTTGCGCTAGTCGCGGCGGAAAATATCTTCTTCGGCACGGAAGGTCTTGAACTCCAGGGCGTTGCCGGACGGATCCTGCAAGAAAAACGTGCCCTGTTCGCCCGGTTCCCCGACAAAACGCAGGTAAGGCTCGATCAGGAATTCCACGTTCGCCTTGCGCAGTCTTTCCGCCAGTGCTTCCCATTGCGTCCATTCGAGAATAAGGCCGAAATGCCTGACCGGAACCTGCTTGCCGTCGACCGCGTTGTGCGCACGGGCTTCCTGTTCATCGACAACGTGCGCGGAAATCTGGTGATCGAAGAAATCGAAGTCGATCCAGCGTTCCGCTTCCCTGCCCACCCTGCAATCGAGCAGGTCGACGAAGAACGCTCGTGTTGATTCGATGTCCTTGACGGGAAACGCAAGGTGGAAGCGCGGGCGCATCATTCCTCCAGCCAGTCACGCGGTAAGCGCAGGACATCGTACAGCGCGGCTTCCGGCGAACCGGCTTCCGGCTCAAAACCATATTCCCAACGCACCAGCGGCGGGAGTGACATGAGGATCGATTCCGTCCGGCCGCCGGATTGCAGTCCGAACAGAGTGCCGCGATCCCAGACGAGGTTGAACTCGACGTAGCGGCCGCGCCGGTACAGCTGGAAGTTTCTTTCGTGATCTCCATATGGCGTATTCCTGCGCCGCTCGACAACGGGCGTATAGGCCGGCAGGAAGCTTTCGCCGACGGCGCGCGTCATTGCGAACGCGTTCTCGAATCCGCCTTCATGGAAATCGTCAAAGAAAAGTCCGCCTACGCCGCGCGCTTCATCTCGATGTTTCAGCCAGAAGTATTCGTCGCACCATTGCTTGAAACGTGGATACAGATCGTCGCCGAACGGTCTGACGGCATCGCGTGCGGCGGCATGCCAGCTGCGCGCATCATTTTCGAAAATATAGAAAGGGGTGAGATCGTAACCGCCGCCGAACCACCACACGGCGGCGTCGCCTTCGCCCGCAACGAAAAATCGCACGTTCATGTGCGTTGTCGGTACAAAAGGATTGAGCGGATGGAAGACCAGCGAAACGCCCATGGCTTGCCATGCCTTGCCGGCAAGTTGCGGCCGGTTCGCCGAGGCAGACGGTGGCAGCTCGTTGCCGGTGACATGCGAAAAACCGACGCCGGCCTGTTCGAATACCGCGCCGTTCTTCAGGACGCGGCTTTCACCGCCGCCGCCGCCAGCGCGTTGCCAGGCATCGCGCTGAAAATTCGCGGCGCCGTCGATGCGCTCCACCTCGCGAGTGATTTCATCCTGCAGGTTGACGAGCCAGTCGCGAACAGCGGAAATGTCGGGCGCCTGCGCCATGCGTTCCTCGTGTAATCAGGCTGGACGCAGAATCTTACCGGTTTCGAGATCGCGTATCTCGCTCGGCCGGGTTGCGCCGCCAAGTCCGCCTTCAACAACGGGCAAGCCGGGAAAATATTCCGCGACCTTGGAGGCATCGCGTGCGGCAGGTTCACCGGACGGATTTGCGCTGGTTGAAACCAGTGGCTTGCCGGCGATACGGCACAGTTCCGCCATCACCGGATGCGCCGTGACCCGCAGCGCGACGCTATCGTGCGCTCCTCGTATCCAGTCGGGAACGTGTTCATTGGCGGGAACAAGCCACGTCAACGGTCCGGGCCAGCTCGATGCAAGCGTCGCCTGTTGCTCGCAGGAAAGATGCCTGACCAGGGAGGTGAATTGATAAAGACCGCCGGCGACGAGAATGAGCCCTTGCGATACATTGCGTTGCTTCATGGCCAGCAGCTTCTGCACCGCTGTGTGATCCCATGGATCACACGTCAAGCCGTAAACGGCTTCGGTAGGAGCAGCGACAACGCCTCCTGCACGAATTACTTCAAAAGCCTCGGTAACGCCGACGAGTGTCACTTTTCGGATTTCTTGGCCGTCACCTTCTTCTTCGCGGCCGATTTCTTCTTCTTTTTCTTCTTCGCGGAAGATTTCTTCTTTTTTACCGGCGCCTTTTTCTTCGGTTCGGCCTTTTTCGTTGCGGCCGCTTTTTTTGCCGCAGGTTTCTTGCCGCGGCGGCCGCGTTCCGGTGCGTTGGCCAGCAGTTCCCGGCAATCCGGCAAGGTCAACGATTTCGGATCCGTTTCCTTCGGTATCTTCGCGTTCTTGTTGCCGTCGGTCACATACGGGCCATAGCGTCCGTTCAGCACCTGTATGCCTTCATCCTCAAATTCACGAATGATGCGATTCGCGTCGGCTTCCTTCTTCGCTGCCACCACTTCAAGCGCACGTTCAAGGCTCACGGTGTAAGGATCGTCATCCTTGAGGGACGCGTACTTCGCGCCGTACTTCACGTATGGACCGAAACGACCGACGTTGACGATCACTTTTTCGCCATCCGCCGTCTCGCCGAGCTCGCGCGGCAGGTTGAACAGATACATCGCTTCATCGAAAGTGATGTGGTCCATCTTCTGGCCGGGACGCAGGCCGGCGAACTTCGGCTTTTCTTCATCGTCTTTCGTTCCGATCTGCACGAACGGCCCGAAACGGCCCATGCGGACGGAAACCGGACGGCCCGATTCCGGATCTGTGCCGAGCTCGCGCGCCATGGCGACTTCTTCACGCGATACCGACGTTTCCTTGTGATCGACCAGATCCTTGAACGGGTCCCAGAACTTTTTCATCAGGGGAACCCAGTCTTCTTCACCGCGAGCGACGGCATCGAGCTCATCTTCGAGCTTTGCGGTGAAGTCGTAATCGACGTAGCGCGTGAAGTGATCGGTCAGGAAGCGATTGACGATACGGCCGATGTCGGTGGGAATGAAACGGCGGCTGTCCATTTCCACGTATTCGCGGTTCTGCAGCGTGGAGATGATGGTCGCGTACGTCGACGGGCGGCCGATGCCGTGTTCTTCGAGCGTCTTGACCAGGCTCGCTTCGGAATAACGCGGCGGTGGCTCGGTGAAATGCTGATCGGTCGCGATACCGTCCAGCAGTACCTTGTCGCCCTCGTTCAGTTCCGGCAACGTCCGGTCGCCTTCTTCTTCGGGCTTGTCGTCGACACTTTCCTGATAAACGGCAATGAAGCCGGGCTTGACCAGGGTCGAGCCCGTTGCGCGAAACACATTGCCATTGCCACAGGTAATTTCGGCTGCAACCGTATCGTAAAGCGCGTGCACCATCTGGCAGGCAATGGTGCGCTTCCAGATGAGGTCGTAAAGCTTGAACTGATCGGGCGTGAGGTATTTCTTCACGCTGTCAGGCGTCAACCTTGCGGACGTCGGACGAATCGCTTCATGTGCTTCCTGCGCATTGCGCGCTTTCGTCTTGTAAGTATTCGGTTCGCCCGGCACATTGTCGGCACCGAATCTTTCCGTGATGACTTCGCGAATTTCGATCAGCGCATCCTGCGACAACGTTACCGAGTCGGTACGCATATAGGTAATGAGACCCACCGTGCCTTCGTCGGTTTCCATGCCTTCGTACAGCTGCTGCGCAAGCCGCATGGTGCGCTGCGCGCCGTAACCGAGTTTGCGTGACGCTTCCTGCTGCAATGTCGATGTCGTGAAAGGCGCGGCAGGATTGCGCTTGCGCTGTTTCTTTTCAACACTGTCGATCGTGAGTTGCTTGCCGAAGGAAAGCAGCTCCTTTTCGGCGGCATGCGCGGTGGTTCCGCTGGTAAACGAAAACTGCTCGACCTTTTCGCTGTGGAAGCGCCACAGCTTGCCGCCAAATTTCTGGCCGTTCTTCTCGAACTGGCCTTCCAGCGTCCAGTACTCACGCGGTACGAATTTCTCGATTTCCTCTTCGCGCTCGACAATCATCCGCAAGGCGGGTGACTGGACGCGACCGGCGGAGAGGCCGGGCCGTATTTTTTTCCACAGCAATGGCGACAGGTTGAAACCGACCAGGTAATCGAGCGCACGGCGCGCCTGTTGGGCACTGATGAGATCCAGCGACAAGCCGCGCGGATTCGCAACGGCTTCATTCAACGCGCGTTTGGTGATTTCATGGAATACGACGCGGCGCACTTCCTTGCCATCGAGCGCACCGCGTTCCTTCAGCAGCTCGAACAGATGCCACGAGATGGCTTCGCCTTCGCGATCAGGGTCAGTTGCAAGCAGCAGCGCGTCGGCCTTGCGCAATTCCTTCTCGATCCTGTCGACGTGTTTCTCGTTCTTCTCGATGATCTGGTACTTCATCCGGAAGTCGTGCGCGGGGTCTACGGCGCCTTCCTTCGGTACCAGGTCACGCACGTGGCCATAGGAGGCGAGTACCTCGTAATCCTTGCCGAGGTATTTCTTGATCGTTTTCGCTTTCGCCGGTGATTCGACGATGACCAGATTCTTGCTCATGGTTCCGTTCTGTAAGGTCAGTTTTCAGGGAGGAAAGGCTGGCTCGGCCGGGCACGACGCACGGCGAAAGATTCCGGCAGGCGATGCTGTTCCCCGCAGCCCCCCGGTATTTGCTGCAGAAAACGCGTTCAGTGAACTGCGCCTACACCCTCTTCAAAGACCAGATCCTCCATCCGGGCATAGGCCTGTTCCTGCCCTGGCTGGTTGAAAAGGACCATGAGGATAATCCACTTGACCTGATCAATGTCAATTTCGTCCGAATCCAGGGCCATGATCCGGTCGATCACGATCTCGCGATTCTGCTGACTGAGGATGCCGATCTGTTCCAGGTACAGCAGGAAGCCGCGCGATTCCGTATCGATTCGGACCAGTTCTTCGGAAGCGAAGACGCGTATCGAGCTGGTGGCATGGTGCTGCAGGCCCGTAGCGGGATCGGCGGCGAGCCCTTCCAGCCAGTTGAAGGCCTTGTTGACTTCCCCGCGATCAAAACCGGCTTCTTCCAGTTCGATGCGGAGCAATTCGCGGTCAGGTTGTATTTCGGTTTCGTCGTCCAGGTAGTTCTCGAACAGGTACATCAGAACGTCGAGTAGATTTTCTTTCATCATGGCTACCTTTATGTCACCCGTGCATAGCGTCCGCCGGGCGCGGCCTCCACTTTTCCCTGGAGCTCCAGGATGAGCAGCATGGAGGATATCACGTCGGCGCTTTTGCCGGTTCTAGCGACGATTACGTCCACCGGTGTGGGGTCGTAGCCTATCGTTTCCAATAGGCTCACATACTCCGGGTCATTGGCCTCCTCTGTTGCCTCTACCGAATTCACTGCGCTCTCTTCCGGTATTTGAACACCGACAAGCGGACCGAGTTCTTCGAGTACATCGTTCGCGGTTTCCACCAGTTTCGCACCGTCCCTGATCAACCGATGACAGCCGCGTGCGAGCGGGTTGTGTATCGAACCCGGTATCGCGAAAACTTCACGGCCCTGTTCGCTTGCGAGGCGCGCAGTGATGAGCGAACCGGATCGGTGCGCCGCTTCAACGACGAGCGCGCCCAGTGAAAGACCGCTGACAATCCGGTTGCGGCGCGGAAAATTCTCCGCCCTGGGTGGCGTGCCCGGTGCGAATTCCGATATCAACACGCCTTCCTCGAGAATGCGTTCTCCCAGCAGGCGATTTGTTTTTGGATAAAGACGATCCAGCCCCGTGCCGCAAACAGCTATCGTCCCGCCGCCGGAATCCATTCCGCCTTCGTGTGCCGCCGCATCGATTCCGAGGGCAAGCCCGCTGGTGATCACCAGGCCGGCGCCTCCGAGCGTTTTCGCAAAATCGTAGGCTGTGTTGCGGCCACCGGCAGTCGGATTGCGGCTGCCGACGATTGCGAGCTGGGGACGCTTGAGAAGACCGACATCGCCGCGTGCAAACAGCGCGATCGGTGGATCGGGAATCCGCAGCAGCATTTCGGGATAGTCGGAAGCGTTTGCGGGTATCAGCAGCGCATCGCGGGAAAGCAGCCATTCGAGATCGGCATCGATGCATTCCCAATCAGGGGAAAGCAGGGCGTCGCGAGTGCGCGCGTTCAGGTCGAAGGGGCTCAGCTGACGGGGTTTCAGTGAGAACAGCGCCTCAGGCGAGCCGAACTCGGCCAGCAGCGCTTCGAGGTTTGCCCACCCGAGCCCGTATACGCGGACAAGAGCGAGCCAGTGGCGCAGATCCTTCATGTGCCGTACTTGGCCCTCCGGTTGTCGCCATGACGGTCTCTTGCGGCCCGTTTCGGCTTTGCTGGTCGCGCCATTCCCTGGCGCGATCTGTCAGAGGCAGTTTTTCAGGGATTTCCGACCATGTCCAGCAGGTGAACTTCACTGGTCGCATGCATGACGAGGCCATAGGAAATCTCGTCGAACGTCCGGAACACCAGCAGCAGGCCGGCACGCTCGTCCGGGAGTTGCACGTTGTTACCCAGCCAGCCGCCATCTACTTCGTCATCGACGACTTCGCCGCGCTGATGGATGGCGAGCACGTTACCGACTTCGAGACCGTTGTTGCGGCCGCGGTTCAAGGTGACTATCTGAAACTGACCGATCTGCGAGACGCCGTCCACGACGTCGATGATCTGGCCATTGATATCCACTTCCGGCGGACGCGGAATGAAGTTGGTGTTGAATTCGTTTTCGTCGACCGGCAGGAGGCGATCGCCCTGCATGGCCTCGCGTTGCGTGGTTTCCAGCAACAGGGTCGCGGGATCGCCACGGCGCTGTATCACGGCCTGACCGATTTCAAGCGCTTCGTAACCCAGCGTGTCGTTCGTTTCCGGATCCACGTACTCGTCGCCGATACGGATGACATTGAACCGGGCGCCGCCGCTGTCCGCGAGACCGCGTACGTAGACCAGGTCACCGGCGCCGGATAACAGGCGGCCGTCGCGGCTGCGTAGCAGATACGGCAGTGCTTCGTACTCGTCCTCGTCCACTACGCGCGTATTGCCGAGGAACGGCCGGATGGCGTCGAGCGGAATCGTCGGTATGGCCTGTGCCAGAGGCGTGGTGCGCACCTGCGGTGAGAGTCGCTGGATTGGCAAGGTCGTCTGGTAGATTTCGCCGCCACGCGAAATCTGCAGGTGTGGACGGCCATCCTTCCAGAAAATAGTGATGATATCGCCGGGATAAATAAGGTGCGGATTTTCGATCTGTGGATTTGTGTACCAGATTTCCGGCCACAACCAAGGATCGTCCAGGAACATCGTGGAAATGTCCCACAGTGTATCGCCCTTCTTGACGACGTACCGTTCGGGCGCGCGCGGCGCGAGCTCAACGGGCGGCTTTGGCCTTTCGACGGGCGCTGCGCGGACGACGGGTGCCGGTTGCGGCTCCGGTTGCGTTGCGCAAGCGCCGAGCAGCGTAGCGAGGAGGACGGTGGCGACAAAAGCCGCACCTTGAAAACGGTTATAATGAACAGAATTCCCAGAGGGCCCGTCACTATTTCCATGGCGGTCCATGCGAGTGAGCCGGAAACCGGTACGCGGCGAGTGATTCATGCTCAGGCTCTCCGAAGCTGCAGGCTTTTGGGCCCGTCTGCTGTGGACTCTCAGCGGCAAAAGACGGTGTAAAACCAAGGGCTTGCAGCTGATGTTTTTAGTATGCTCATAACTTTAGCAGCATGTCTGCTGAAAATACACGAAATCCAATCGGTGTCACATGGCTCTACTCGACATTTTGCATTATCCGGACCCCCGTCTCCGTACCGTGGCCAAGCCGGTCGCCGAAGTCACTGACGAGACCCGCAAACTGATCGATGACATGTTCGAGACCATGTACGCGGCGCCCGGCATCGGACTGGCCGCCATCCAGGTCAATGTGCCGCAGCGCGTCATCGTCATCGACGTTTCCGACAATGGCGACGAGCCGCTTGCGCTGATCAACCCGGAAATTCTCGAGAAAGACGGCGTTGAAACCATGCAGGAAGGCTGTCTGTCGGTGCCCGGATTCTATGAAACCGTACAACGTGCCGAACATATCCGTTTCCGCTGTCTGGATCGCGACGGCAAGGTGGTCGAGCGCGAAGCCAACGGCCTGCTGGCGGTCTGCGTGCAGCACGAGATCGATCACCTGAACGGCAAGCTGTTCGTGGATTACCTCTCCGATCTGAAGCGCAGCCGTATCCGCAAGAAGCTGGAAAAGCTGCAACGCCAGGAGGCCGCGGAGAGCGTGCCCGAACGGCAATCCAGTTCCGTCAATTGAGCGGCTTTCCTTGCGCCTGATTTTCGCCGGGACCCCGGACTTCGCCGTGCCTGCACTTGATGCGCTGGCAGGCGCGGGTCACCAGGTGGTTGCCGTCTATACGCAGCCCGATCGTCCTGCGGGTCGTGGCCGCAAGCTGACTCCTTCTCCCGTCAAGACCCGCGCCCAGGCGCTAGGCTTGCCCATCGAGCAACCCGAATCGCTCAAGTCTTCAGATATGCAAACCATTCTGCGCGGATACGCACCCGATGCAATGGTGGTGGTGGCCTACGGTCTGTTGTTACCACAGGCGGTGCTTGATATCCCGAAGTACGGTTGCCTGAATATTCACGCGTCCTTGCTGCCGCGCTGGCGCGGCGCCGCGCCGATCCAGCGCGCCATTGCCGCCGGCGACACCGAGACCGGAGTCGGAATCATGCAGATGGAAAAAGGCCTGGATACCGGGCCGGTGCTGCTGGAGCGGCGTATTCCGATAGCGCCCGCGGATACCGGTGGCGTGCTGCATGACCGGCTGGCGTCGCTCGGGGCACAAGCGATCGTCGAAGCGCTGGAACGTCTTGAACACGGAACGCTCGAACCGGAACCGCAGGATTCCACGCAGGCGACGTACGCGCACAAGCTGACCAAGCAGGAAGGCGCGCTGGATTGGCGAAAACCGGCTGATTTGTTGGCACGACAGGTGCGCGCTTTTAATCCGTGGCCTGTGGCGTTTGCGACGTTTGAAGGCGAGATCCTGCGTGTCTGGAACGCCACGTCGCGACCGAATGCAGCGGCTGATCGATCGCCCGGCGACATCGTCACGGTCTCGGCAGAAGGTATCGATGTCGCAACCGGTGAAGGAATGCTGCGCATTACGCGTCTCCAGCCGCCAGGGAAACGTCCCATGAACGCCGCTGAATTTCTCAACGGGCATCGCTTGGCGCCCGGCATGAGGTTGGACTGAGCATGTCGGGAAGCGTGCGCGCCGCCGCTGCGCGCGGAATCGCCCGTGTCATCCAGGGCGGTTCTCTCAACGACCTGCTGCCCGCCATTCTCGCCGGCATTTCGGAACCAGCCGACAAGGCGCTGACCCAGGAGCTGGTTTACGGCAGTCTGCGCTGGGCGCCGCGCCTGGAATTCATGCTCTCGCGGTTGCTGGATCGGCCGGTCCGCAAACGGGAGCCGCGCGTGCATGCACTTCTGATGGTCGGCCTCTATCAGCTCTTTTATATGCGTGTTCCGGCGCATGCGGCCGTCGCCGAAACGGTGGAAGCCGCGCGGCTGATGAAAAAGCCCTGGGCCGTCGCCTTGACGAACGCGGTGCTGCGGCGCGCGCAACGCGAAACCGAGGCACTGACAGAGGCCGCAGACGCCCACCCGGTCGGCAGCAGCGCCCACCCCGACTGGTTGCTCGACGTGCTCAAACAGGATTGGCCGAACGACTGGCAACGGATTGTCGACGGTAACAACGCCCGCCCGCCCATGACCCTGCGCGTCAACACCCGCAAGCAGTCGCGAGAAGTGGCGCTGGCAGCCTTGCATGAAGCCGGCATCGGTGCGGCGCCACACACTGCAGCACGTGACGGCATTCAACTCGAAGGTCCGGTCGACGTTCATCGTCTGCCCGGCTTTGCGGAAGGCGCGCTTTCCGTACAGGACGCTGCCGCCCAGCTGGCCGCGGACCTGCTCGATCCGAAGTCGGGCGAACGTGTTCTTGACGCCTGCGCAGCGCCGGGCGGCAAGGCCGCGCACCTGCTGGAACGTTGCCCGGAGCTGGGCCGGCTCGTCGCTGTGGATCGCGACCCGGAGCGTCTCGACCGGGTTGCCGAAAACCTCGCGCGCCTGGAACTCTCCGCACAGCTTCTGGCCGGTGACGCCGCAAAGCCGGATAGCTGGTGGGATGACGCGCCGTTCGATCGCATTCTCATCGATGCGCCATGTTCCGCAACGGGCGTCATCCGTCGCCATCCCGACATCAAGCTGTTGCGCAGACGCAAGGACATCGCAAGCCTCGCGGGCCTGCAGGCACGCATCCTCGATGCGCTCTGGCCGCTGCTGAAACCCGGTGGACGGCTGGTCTACGCAACCTGTTCCGTGCTCGCTGCGGAAAATACCGATCAGATAGCCGCATTCGTCCGGCGGCATCCCGATGCCCTGGCAGTGCCTGTCGCTGTTGATGCCGGCGCACCCTGGGGCCGGCCTTCCGGATTCGGACGCCAGATTCTTCCCGGCGAATCCGATATGGACGGCTTTTTTTACGCAATTCTCGTCAAGCAAGCCTGAACATCGCGGTGGCGCCTTCCCGGGTCGACAGCTATACCTAGGGTACGGTTCGAAGTTTCGGGAGCGCGTCATGCGGTGGAAGTTCACATCTGTTGTCCTGCTTTTCCTTCTTTTCGTGTTTGGAGCGTCAGGCTGCGAACAGAATTCCGAGAACGCGAAGGCGCCGGCAGCCCGGATCGAATCCGGAGCGGAGCCTGCGGCGCCACCTGCGGAAAGCTGCCACCTGGTGATGGGCTGGGATCCCTGGCCGCCCTACCAGTTTCGCGACGCACATGGCGAGATCACCGGGCTGGACGTCGAGATTGCGCGTGCAGCGGCTGAAGCCGCCGGTTGTGACACCGAACTGGTCGAAGCGCCATGGATGGAACTGGTGGGCCGGCTGCGGACCGGTGATGTCCACTTGCTTGCCGGTGCGACGCGCACGCCGGGACGTGAAGAATTCGCCGAGTTCACCCGGCCTTACCGCTCCGAATCCTTTGTCGTCTATACGTATGCTGAAAACGAGGCGTTGCGAAATGCCACCAGCCTCGATGCGTTGCTCGAGGGCGAGACCCGTCTTGGAACGGTTGCCGAGTATTACTACGGCGCCGAAATCTCAGCGGTGCTGGATGCGCTGCAGCGTAGTGGCCGTTTGCACGAGGCGTCCATTGCGGAGTTGAATTACGAGCGGCTGGAAATGCGGGAGATCGACGCGTTTATCGACGATCCCTATGTGGTTTCGTCGATCCTGAGAAATCGTGCGGGTGCCGACCATGTGGTTCCGACAGGGATCAGCATCGACTCCGAACAGGTGGCGTTCATGCTGAGCAAGGCGGGCGTCGATGACGGCAGCATCGGCAGGTTTCGCGACGGTCTGGAGACCATCCGCAGCAATGGCAGGCTGAAAGAGATACTCGATACCTGGCGCAACATGCGCTAATCGTTCGCGGGAAGAATTCGCCGCCCGTCGAACACCAGCCTGCCGCCGTCGAAATCTTCCTGCGTCAATTTGCGCATCAGGCGCAGCGCCATTTCGTTGGTGTCCGGAAAAACGCCATCGGGACGGCGCTGGATCGCGGAAAGTATCTCGCCTTCGAGAAACCGGCCCTGGGGATCGAGTGTTGCGTCGAGCACCGGGGCGAGACCCTTGTTGCCCGTTATGCTGATGCCCCAGTGCGTTGCGAAATTACCGAGGCTGTAGGCAACCAGCCGCCCGCGGTACAACTCCAGGCCGCGCGGCACGTGCGGCCCGTGGCCGATCACGAGGTCCGCGCCAGCATCAATGACGGCACGCGCGAATCTTCGCAAGTCGCCGCGCGCCTCGCCGTGGAAATATTCCACACCTTCAGGGACGTGCAGCGCGTCGGCACCTTCCGCGCCGCCATGAAACGAAACGATGACGATATCGTGTCCGATGGCGAGGCCTGCAACGAGATGTGCCGCGCCGTCGATATCCAGCAGCGACCACGAACCCACGTTAGGTGCGAAGCCAGCGACAGCAACACGATGGCCGTCAACGATCAGTGACGCGATATCGCCTTCGCGACCGGTATGTGCAATTCCCGCCGAACGTAATGCCCGCATGCTGGCCGTTCTGCCGATCTCGCCGAAATCGCGCGCGTGATTGTTGGCGAGGCTGACGACATCGAACCCCGCGTCGCGCAAGGTACCGGCATACCGCGCGGGTGACCGGAACAGGTAACAGAGTTTCGGGTTGGTGCAGAACTTCTCCGGCTCGCCGCCATCCATCAGGACGCCTTCGACGTTGCCGAACGTCAGGTCGGCATTGCTCAACCAGCCGGCGACGGGAGCAAGCAGTTCGCGACCATCGCCCGGCGGGGTTCGATCTTCCGGAAAATCGGAGCCGAGCATGATGTCGCCGACTGCGCGTATACGCAGTGCCGGCGACTTCACAACTCCGGGAATCGCCGGTGGCACCGCTTCAGGTTCCATCGGTGGAGCGGGCTGGCGAGGTGTCGCGCAGGCGGCCAGCAATAACACGCACGCCAATACGATTTTCGGGGAAATGCTCAAACGTTCAGTTCGTTTCGCCGACACGGATAACCAGCGCCTGGATATTGTTTTCGGCCAGCCGCTTGCGCGCGGCATTCAGCTGTTCGAGATTGCTTAAAGGACCAATACGCACGCGATGCCAGGTCTGGTCCCGATCGATGGTCACCGTCTGCACGCTGGATTCCATACCTGCCAGTGCAAGCTGCGCACGCAGGCGGTCCGCGTCCGCGCTGTTGCGGAACGAACCGGCCTGCAGAACATAGGTTCCCGGCGCCTCGACCTTCGCAACTTCTCCCGAGCGACGCACTTCCTTGTCCTGTTCGGGAATCACGACTTCGAAGTTCGGCAGCATCTGGTAGAAATCGAACTTCGGCTTGTCATTCTTCGCCACGGGCGTATCGGTACCGGGCTTTGCGGGTTGCGACACCGTCACGGGCTGCACGTTCTTTTTCGGCACACCGACCTGCAACAGCACCGCTGCACCGAAGCCGGCGGCGAAACCCGCGACGAGACCCAGCAATCCGCTGGATACGCGCGATTCGCTCCGCGGTCCGCGTGCCGCGTTCTTGTAGTCACGCGCCATTACATGCTCTCCGGTGCGCTGACACCGAGCAGATCAAGACCATTCCGGATGACCTGCGCTGCGGCTTCCGCCAGCGCGATGCGCGCATTGCGCACGCGCGCGTCTTCCACGATGAATTTCTGCGCGTGATACCAGGTGTGAAAAGCCGTTGCCACGTCGTTCAGGTAAATCGTCAGGAGATGCGGTTCGAGGTTGCGCGCCGCTATCTCGACGACTTCCGGATAGCGGCTGATGTTCGCCATCATCGTTTGTTCGTGTTCCGCATCCAGCATCGCGAGATCCTGCAGTCCTGCGGCACGCGAATAATCCACGCCGCGTTCGAGCACTTCGCGCAGCACGCTGGCCACGCGCGCGTGCGCGTACTGCACGTAGTACACCGGGTTCTCATTCGATTTCTTCAGCGCCAAGTCAATGTCGAACACGAGTTGCGAATCGGGCTTGCGGGCAATGAGAAAGTACCGCGTCGCGTCCTGGCCCACCTGGTCGATGAGGTCGCGCAAGGTGACGTAGGACCCGGCGCGTTTCGAAATCTTCACTTCCTCGCCGCCGCGCATCACGGTGACCATCTGGTGCAGCACGTAATCCGGCCAGCCTTTCGGAATGCCGGCCTCCAGCGCCTGCAGGCCGGCCCGTACGCGCCTCAAGGTGCTGTGATGATCGGCGCCGTGTTCGTTGATCACGCGCTCGAAGCCGCGTTCCCATTTGTCGACGTGATAGGCGACGTCCGGCAGGAAATAGGTGTAGCTGCCATCGGACTTGCGCATGACGCGGTCCTTGTCGTCGCCGAAGTCGGTCGTTCTCAGCCAGAGCGCGCCTTCGCTTTCGTAGGTGTGGCCCTGCTCGATAAGTTGCTGCACGGTCTGTTCGATTTTCCCGTCGGTGTACAGCGACGACTCGAGGAAGAACACGTCGAATTCCACGCCGAACGCCTTCAGATCAAGGTCCTGTTCGCGCCGCAGATACGCCACCGCGAAATGCTGGATGGCATCGAGATCGTCTGCATCGCCGGTGCCGGTATACGACTGGTCGTCGGCGACCACCGTCTGCTTCTGCATGTAGGCGTCGGCAACGTCCTTGATGTATTCGCCGCGATAACCGTTCTCCGGCCAGCCGGCATCATCAGGTGCAATGCTCTTGCAGCGTGCCTGCACGGAGATCGCGAGGTTGCTGATCTGCACGCCGGCGTCGTTGTAGTAGAACTCGCGCGTCACGTCCCAGCCGTTTGCGGCCAGTACGCGCGCGAGCGAGTCGCCGACTGCGGCACCGCGGCCGTGGCCGACATGCAGCGGGCCGGTCGGGTTCGCGGAAACGAATTCGATCTGCATCTTGCGATTCGCGCCTGTGTCATTACGACCGTAGTCGTTGCCGCGGCCGAGCACGTTGCGCATTTCCGCGGCATAGGCTTCCTGCGACAGGAAGAAATTGATGAAGCCCGGGCCGGCGATCTCCGTCCGGATGACGAGATCGGATACCGGCAACGCATCCACCAGCGCCTGTGCGATCTCGCGCGGCTTGCGCCTTGCCGGTTTCGCCAGCATGAGCGCGAGGTTGCTTGCGAAATCACCGTGCGCACGATCACGGGTGCGATCGACCTGGATATCGATCGCGCTGCGCGCTTCGACGGGCAGCACTTCGGCGGGCAGGCGATCGAGCGCAATGCTCAGCAATTCGGTGATGGATGCTTTCAATTCGAAGGTCCCATTGGTTTTGCGGAAAACGGTTTCGCGGAAAACGCGCAATTTTACCGGTTGCGAACGGGGTTAACTAGGAAGATCAGCTGTGCCCGGAAATTCATTTCGATTGCGCTACGGATTCATCCCTTGCGTGTTCGCCGAATGCAGTACGCCGTGACAGCGATTTGCCGGACGGCTTCTGTTTCCACGTCAAAAGAGATCCGCCGGATCCACATCCACCGACCAGCGCACCTTGCGCGCTTCCGGCAGCGACTCGAGCTGCGGCACCCATTCGGCCAGCAGTTTCTGCAATTGCGCGCGTTCTGTGGACTTGAGCAGCAATTGCGAGCGAAAGCGTCCAGCGCGCCGTTCCATGGGCGCAGGCGCCGGCCCCAGCAGGTTCACGCCGAGACGTTGCGCGCCGAGTTCGTCCGCGAGGTTGCGCGCCGATTCGAGAAATTCGCGGGGCGGACCTGCAGCGGGCGATTCCGCCCGCAGCAAAGCGAGCGTCGCGTAGGGCGGCAGGCCGGCGGCTTTGCGTTCGTGCAGTGCCGCTTCCGCGAAAGCGGCGTAACCATGGTTCGCCAGCTGGTTCAGCAGCGGATGTTCCGGGTGATGCGTCTGGATGAGCACTTCACCGCGTCGTTCGGCCCGTCCGGCCCGCCCGGCGACCTGCACGATCAGTTGCGCCATGCGCTCGGACGCACGGAAGTCCAGGCCGAACAGGCCCTGATCGGCGTTCATCACGCCGACCAGAGTGAGATTCGGAAAATCGTGTCCTTTCGCGAGCATCTGCGTACCGACCAGCAGGCGGCGCTCGCCGGAGCGGATTTCCTTCAACAAGGTATCCAGCGAACCTTTGCGGCTGGTCGTGTCGCGATCCACGCGCGCAACCGGCGCATCCGGAAACAATTCCGCCAGCGTTTCCTCCAGCCGTTCGGTGCCACGGCCCATGGGCGCGAGTTTCGGGTGACCGCAATCCGGACAGGCGGCGGGCACAGCAGCTTCCGCACCACAGTGATGACATTGCAGGCGATTGCGCTGCTGATGAAAAGTCAGCCAGGCATCGCAACGGCGGCATTGTCCCAGCCAGCCGCAGGCATCGCAGGTCAGCCGCGGCGCATAGCCGCGCCGGTTCAGGAACAGCAGCACCTGGCCGTCGGCATCCAGGTGGCGCCGGATACCTTGAAGCAGCGTGTCGGAAAGCCCGCCGGTCAGATGACGGCCGCGCACGTCGATCAACGAAACCGCCGGCGGCTCCGCCGTTCCCGCACGCTCCGGCAAATGCAGATGGCGGTAGCGACGGTTGCGAGCATTGAAAAGGCTTTCCAAAGACGGGGTCGCGGTACCCAGCAGCACGGGCACGCTGTTGCGCTGCGCGCGCACGATTGCGAGATCGCGCGCCGAGTAGCGAAAGCCTTCCTGTTGCTTGAACGAGCTGTCGTGCTCCTCGTCCACGATGAAAATCCCGGGGACCGCCAGCGGGACGAATACCGCCGAGCGCGTGCCGATCAGTACGCGCGCCTCGCCGGTGCGCATCGCGTTCCACGCCGCCAGCCGTTCCGTGTCGTTCAGGCCCGAGTGGCTCACTGCCAGTGGCACCGGCAGCCGGCTGCGGAAACGGTCGAGCAACTGTGGCGTCAACCCGATTTCCGGCACCAGCACGACGGCCTGCCGGCCCTGGGCGAGCGCGGCTTCGATCACGCGCAGGTAGACCTCCGTCTTGCCGCTGCCGGTCACGCCTTCGAGCAGGGTCGCCCGGAATCCGCCCAATGTGGCAATGATCGCGTCGACGGCTTCCATCTGAGCCGCGCCCGGCACGGGTGCTTCCTGCTGTGGCAACGGCAGCATTACCGGCGTAATGGCAACGCAGCCGGCCAGACCTTTTTCCTCGAGCGCTTTCATTCCGCCTCGCCAGCCACTGCCATCTTCGGCCAGCGAGGCGGCCTCGGCGCTGCCGCCGGCGCGCTGCAGGCGCGCCAGCAGGCGTGCCTGGCGCGGCGCGCGGGAAAGTTCTTCGGGGTCCTGCATGCGTCCGGCGTCGGTCAATGTCCATCGCTCGGCATCGCTCGCGCTGCTTGCGTCGCCGCGGCGCAGTCGAACCGGGAACAGCGTTTCGAAAACCATGCCGGGCGGAGCCCGGTAATAGTCCGCCGCCCAGCGTGCGAGATAGAGCAGTTCCTCGCCGACAAGCGGCTCGGTATCCAGCAATTCCTTCGCACGGCGCAGCTTGTTGTCGGGTACCTCGGAACTCGCGCGGGTTTCCATGACGATGCCGGTCAGTGTCTGGCGGCCGAACGGCACCCGCACCCGGGCCCCCGGTAGAACCTGCGAGACGGAAACTCCCTGTGGCGGGAGATAGTCGAAGGTGCGGAACAAAGGAGACGGCACTGCAACACGCAGATAACGGGCAGGAATCATCCGGGCGTTTCCCTTAGGGCGAGTTGTCCACAAAGTCTGTGGATAAGCTTGTGGATCGCTTGGTGGAAAGGGAATTCATGCGGTTGCCGTTTGGAGAAAGCGTTAACTTGCTCAAATTTTCGCCGAAAAAATGTGACGTCAAAACAAATACTTGCAATTTCCCTTGTACTTTCACGCACTTGAAACATGTGGCACAAGTCCTTGTCTGCTGTGTGCATAAATGCTTCAATGCCGCGCGTTTGACGAACGGGGTGAAACCCCGGCGGTCGAACCGGGCAAGTCCCGGACGCCGGATGAACATCTTACAGGAGACAGATTGATGCTGAATGCACGTACACGGTCCTCGGCACGAACGGTTGCAGTGCCTGCACTCACGCTGGCATTGCTGCTGATCCCTGCGTTTGCCGCGGTCTCGGCGGCTGACAGTGGCGGCAGGAAAGCCGCACCGACGCTGGATCTGAATGCCAGGATGCAGCAGAAGCTGGATGCCAGGCTGAACGGCCAACTCGACATGTCCGACGAGGCAGCATCCCCATCGCTGGACAGCACGCTGTCGGATCGCGTCGACGAAAAGAACGCGGCCCTGAAAGAACAGCTCGATGCCCAGGCCGAGTCGCTGACCGCTGCCGAACGCGGCGCGGAAAAAAGCAGTGAAAATCAGCAGTCGGAAACCACTGCACAGAAATAAACGCTCCTGTAACTCAATGAAAAACCCGGCCCAGGCCGGGTTTTTTTATTGCGGATACCGGCAACGGCGTGTCCCACGGTGATTCTCCCTAGGCCTTCAACCGTCATGCGCCACGACCGGTGCGATGTTGTACTGGCATCCCAACCGACTGTTGAAACCCGCGGGGCAGTGCAACTGCATGAATCGCGGGACCGGGGTGTACACATATGGTTCGCGAAAACGCTCTTGCTGCGGTTGTTGCAGCAGGCCTGCTGGCGCTGACGGGGTGCATGAGCGAGGAATTCAAGGCCGAGCTCGTTCAAGGCGCCGGCGCGAGCGGCGATGACGACGAACAGGCGCGCGACGATCTTTCCTGCGCGGCCATCGAACTGGCGCTGGCCGAAGATCTGCCGGTGTCAGCGAATACCGCAGAAAACCTTTACGAACCTGTCTCGTTTGCCGAGTGGTGCGAGCAGAACATCATGAACGACGGCCTTGCGGACTTCGTCGGCAATGCCCGCGCGTGGACTGCCGACGAAACCGATCCGCAGATCACGGCGACGTCATTCTCAGGACGGGCAACGCGCCCGGCACTGGCACAGGGAACGCGGCTGGACCTGCATGTGCTCGAGCCCGAGGGCACGGTGCCTTTCGTCAGAAAGATACATTTCGCCGACCGGGAAGGTCCGAACGGAACCTGCGCGCTGGAAATGCGCGTGTATCAGGAAAACATCGGCGAAACCGGCAAGAAGCCGTTGCTGTATTTCCATGGCGGTGGCTGGCGGCATCGCAGTACCACCATGACTGCCGCGGAAGTGCTGACGCGGCATCTGGTCGACAGCCATGTCGTCTTCATGCCCGCGTACCCCTTGCATGGTGCGAAGGACGGTCCCGCTGAATGCCAGCGCGCGAGCTTCGACGCGATTCTGGAAACCGCGCAACTGGCGTTCGACTGGGTGGTGGCGAACAAGGATGTGTTCGGCGCGACCGGCACCGATCAGATCGACGTCATGGGCCATTCGGCGGGCGGACAGCTTGCGGCATACATCGCTACGCAAAATCTCATGCGGACCGGCAAGTTCGTGAATTTCTACGGTCCTGTCGAATTCGCCGATTTCGTCGACGAAGCGCGTCCCGGCGGCCTTCTTGCCGATTCGTTTGCCGCCTCACGGCGATTGCTGGCGAGCATTCTCGAGGTCGAGAATCTCGGCGAACTCGAACGTCCCTACGGCGACGTCGTGATGGATAACAGCCTGAACGAATTGATTGCGCGTGAAGGCGCGGGCGCCGTGCCGCCATTTTTCATGATCCAGGGCAACGCCGACGAAACCGTGCCGGTAGAGCAGGCGTTGCTTGCCTGCAACGCGCTGGGCGGAAACGCATCCGCTGACGGTGGAACATATGCCTGTGGCAGCGCCAGCCACGTCGCGGTTCTCGATGGCGCCGGCCACAATTTCGACCGGCGCTGCGCAGGCGGCCAATGGCCCGGGGACGATACCGATGATCCCGGGCAACTGATGGACACGGTCTGCCCGAAGGCGAGCGGTGATGACGAAGCCGTGGCCACGGCAGTGCGCGCGGTCTTCGACTGGCTGGCCGGCAATCCATAAGCCGCCGGCCGCACCGTGTTTCCGTCACCTCACTCGGCGGCGGGCAGCATGCCGAGCGCCGCTTGCACATCCGCGGCGTGATACAGCCGGCCATCGCGAACAATCCATTCCACGTTTCGAATCTCGCGCATGTCGCGCAGCGGATCGCCGTCTACCAGGATGAAGTCCGCGCGCTTGCCGCTGGCAATACTGCCGGTGTCGTTTTCATGTCCAAGCACTTTCGCCGCGCCGAGCGTAGCGAGATACAACACGTCTGCATTCGGAATCCCCGCCTGCGAATACAACTCCAGTTCATGCTGCAACGTGAAGCCCGGCATTGCGTCCGTGCCCGGCACGATGGGCACGCCCGCATCGTGCAGCAGTTTCACGAACTCCAGCGAGCGCTGAAAGGTCCTGCGATAGCGTTCGGCGTCACCTTCTGCGGCCGGCAGACCGCCGCCGAACGCGTCGCTGAAGCGCGCGACCATCGGCGGCAGCCGCTCGAAGACCGGTGCGATTGCCGGCGTTGGTTCGCCGGGCCGCGGCACCCACATCGTTTCGAACACCGAAAGTGTCGGATCCAGCACGACCTTGTTCTTCACCAGCAACTGCACGAATTCCCGCACGCGTTTCGAATCGAGATCGAGCTCGCCGCCGTGTTTTCCCGGTTCAATGAAACGCGCGGGCGTGCGGTTATCGATGTTCCGGTCGAGGAAGTTCAGGAAAAGGTGATTGATGTGCTGAATTTCGTCGTAGCCGACGACGACCGCGTCTTCCGCCAGCTTGTGCAAGGGAATATGACCGCTGACGCGCAAGCCGTTGTCATGCGCCTCCTCGATGATCACGGGCAGCAGTTCGTGTCGCAGCGAGTTGTAGAGTTTTACCTGTTCGTAGCCGAGCGCCGCGTACTTGCGTACCGCGGCGCGTGCTTCGGCTTCGGTATCGACCAGCACCTTGCTCGGTCCCGCGTACTTTCCCGGTCCGTCGATGAAACCCGCCATGTAAACGCGCGGCCCGAGTGTGGCACCCGAGTGCCAGCGTTCCCGTTGCGCAAGCAACGCGTCGGTGTCAGAGGCGAGATCGCGCACGGAGGTCACACCCGCAGCAATGTGCTGCAGACCGACATCGCCGCCGAAGTTATGCACGTGCATGTCCCACAGCCCAGGCATCAGGAAACGATTTTGCGCGTCGATGCGCGTTGCATTCTCCGGCGCGTCAAGCTCGCGGCCGACGGCTGCAATGCGACCGTTCTCGACGCGCACCGACATCCCGTCACTGACCGTGCGCGTCACTGAATCGAAGAGCCGCGCGTTCACGATCAACAGCGGTTCGCCTTGCGTCTGCGCCAACCGGCGTGCCACGGCGCCAAGATGATCCGCTTCCGCGCGCGCCTGGATTTCGTCGAGCGATTCCGTGACGGGTTCCCAGCCTTTCCGTATCAGCCAGCCGTCATAGAACAACTGCCCTGTCTCGTCCGCCCACTGGTAGGCGGGCGTGAACTGCAAGCCATGGGTGGCGTACAGCGTCAGTTCCTTTTTCCTGCCGTCGCTCTCGACGACATGCGTCATCACCTTTTCAATCGACGCTTCACCGGCCGGCAGCAGTGCCAGGCGATGGTCGTCATCGCGCAGCAACGCGTTGAGCAGTACGCCGGTTTCGGCGCCTTCGCGACTGATGTAGAACGCGCCTGCAGGTGCTGACTCCGATTCGTACGTATTCTTCCAGCGCGCCTTGCCGTCTGCGATGTCGAATGTTTCGTCGACGGAGTTCTTCATATAGTCGACGCCCGTGGTGTGCATCCAGACGGGTAATCCGTTGGCATCGACGCGAAGCTCGGTTGTCAGGTCGGGTCCGCGCCCACGGTCGTTGAAGACGAGGTGATAATGGTATGTGTTGGCGTCCGTGCGCTCGACCGTGTGCTCCCCTTTGATCTGCCCGCCGAACGTGACCGAGTACGTCACGGTTTCAGCGGCATTCGCGACGCCGGTCAGCGCGACGAGGCAGAGCGCCAGTGTCTGCAGGATGCGTGATGCCATGTGATTCTCCAGATCGAACGTGGAAGCGCGGCCGCCGGGCCGCGACAGGTAGTGCGAACATGCGTAAACGGATGTACCGGCAGCTTGCGGTTACAGTGACTTCAATGATTGCAGCAGTTTCCCCGCGACATCCTGCGCGTCGCCATAGAGCATGCGCGTGTTCTCCTCGAAGAACAGCGCGTTCTCGATACCGGAAAAGCCGGTGCCCTGGCCGCGCTTGATCACGATCACGTTCTTCGCCTTGTCGGCATCCAGGATCGGCATGCCGTAGATAGGCGATTCCGGATTGCTGCGCGCCATCGGGTTCACCACGTCGTTGGCGCCGACCACGAGCGCGACATCGGCCGTTGGAAATTCGTTGTTGATTTCCTCGAGATCGAAGATCAGTTCGTAGGGAACACCCGCTTCGGCGAGCAGCACGTTCATATGGCCGGGCATGCGGCCCGCAACCGGATGAATCGCGAACTTCACTTTCACGCCGCGTTCGATGAGTTTCTGACAGAACTCCCACAACTTGTGTTGCGCTTGTGCGACGGCGAGACCGTAGCCGGGCACGACAATCACTTTCTCGCCATACGCCATCATCACCGCCGCATCGGCGGCGTCGATCGGTTTCATGCTGCCTTCGATCTCACCGCCTTCGCCGCCACCGCTTTCACCAAAGCCCGAAAAGAGCACGTTCGACAGCGGCCGGTTCATTGCGCGTGCCATCAACTGCGTGAGCATGGTGCCGGCTGCGCCGACGACCGTGCCGGCGATGATCATCGCGGCGTTGTTCAACACGAAACCTTCAAACGCCACGGCGAGACCGGTCAATGCGTTGTACAGCGAAATCACCACGGGCATGTCGGCGCCGCCGATCGGCAGCGTCATCAATACGCCGAATGCGAGCGCGAGCGCGAAGAACGCAAGGATGGAGCCGTGACCATCGGCGTAACCGCTGACAATCAGACCGCCCTGCACAAGCGTCGCAATAAAAAACAGCAGGTTGACGACCTGCTGCCCGCCGAAGCGCACCGGCTTGCGCATCCAGCCCTGCAGTTTTGCAAATGCAATCAGCGAACCGGAAAACGAAATCGCACCGATGATGCTGCCGGCCACCGCAAGCACGATGAACGCGAGTGCATGCTCGCCGCCGCGCAACAATTCCACCGCACCAATGGCTGCCGCCGCACCGCCGCCCATGCCGTTGTACAGCGCCACCATCTGCGGCATGTCCGTCATCGCGACGCGGCGTCCGCTCCACCACGCCAGCACGGTGGCGAGACCCATCGCCACCAGCATGAGAATGAAATTTTCCATGTTCGGCGTTGCGAACGTGGCAAGCGTTGCGACGAGCATGCCCGCGCCCGCCCACACGATGCCGCCGCGCGCGGACTTCGGCGACGCCATGCGTTTGAGACCGAAAATGAACAGGAAAGCGGCCGCGAAGTACGCGCCTTTTACAAGGAACTGCGGATCAAAGCCGTTCATGCCGCGTCTCCTTTCTTCGCATCCTTGCCGGTCTTGAACATTTCCAGCATGCGTTCGGTTACGACGTAACCGCCGACGGCATTACCCGCGCCGAGGAACACGCCGATGAAACCGATCACCTTCTCAAGCGTCGTATCCGCTTCGCCCAGTATCACCATCGCGCCGACCAGCACGATGCCGTGCACGAAGTTGGAGCCGGACATCAACGGCGTGTGCAGGATGACCGGCACGCGACCGATGATTTCGTAACCGGTGAAGGCGGCGAGCATGAAAATGTAGAGCGCTATCCATCCGTCGATCATTTCAGGCCTCCAACAATTTGCGTGCGGGTTCAAATTTCACTTCGCCGTCGCGCGTCAGCACGCTCTTCGCGTACACCTCGTCGTTCCAGTCGATGGCGAGCCTGCCGTCCTTGAACCACGGCGTGATCAGGTTCAGCAGGTTGCGCGAATACATTTCGCTCGCGTGTTCGGCGATCCGGCTCGGCAGGTTCACGGGCCCGACGATGCGCACGGAACCGTGCATGACGGTTTCGTCTGCGCGCGTCAACTCGCAGTTGCCGCCGGTTTCCGCGGCGATATCCACGATCACCGCGCCGGGCTTCATGCCGTCCACCATTGCGCGGGTAAGAATCTTCGGTGCCGGCCGGCCGGGAATCGCCGCGGTAGTGATGATGGCGTCCGCCATCGCGACATGCTTTGCGAGTACCTCCTGCTGCTGGCGCTTCTCGTCATCCGTCAGTTCGCGCGCGTAGCCGCCTTCGCCTTCCGCGGTGATGCCGGTGTTCACGAATTTCGCGCCCAGCGATTCGACCTGTTCTCGCGTCGCCGAACGCACGTCGAACCCTTCGACCTGCGCGCCGAGCCGCCGCGCCGTGGCGATCGCCTGCAGGCCTGCCACACCGGCACCGATGACCAGCACGCGTGCGGGACGCACGGTTCCCGCCGCGGTGGTCAGCATCGGCAGGAAGCGGTCCAGTTCGGATGCCGCGATCAGCGCCGCCTGATACCCCGCGCAGGCCGCCTGCGAGGAAAGCGCGTCCATGGACTGCGCGCGCGAAATACGCGGCACCAGTTCCATTGCGAAGCTGGTAATGCCTTTCTCAACCAGGCGGCGCAGCTTTTCCGCGCCCTGGAATGGCTGCAGCAGGCCTACAACGACAGCGCTCGACGGCAGCGCGGCAAGAACCTCGTCCGGCGGCGGCTGTACGCAGAGCAACAATCCGGTGCCGGCGAGCAACGCGTTGCGGTCCGTTTCAAGACGTACGTCCGAGTAGCTGTTGTCGGGAATGCCGGCCGGGATACCGGCGCCCGATTCGAGTACGGGATCCAGCCCGAGCGCGCGAAAGCGTGGAACCAGCGCCGGAACCAGCGCCACTCGACGTTCACCGGGGGATGTTTCACGGAGGACGACCAGCCGGGCAGCCGATCCGGAAGACGAATGCTCTTGCATGAAGTAATCCCTGCGGAGTTCGTGGAATTGTGATTGTGCACTGCTTGCAACAAGATTTTCATGTTTTTGGGTTGGTAAAAGCATGAAATAAAGGAATGATTTTTGCAGCGACTTGGCTAGAATCGGGCCCGAGGTCATACATGCGGTTCTTCACCGGACGCTGCAAAGGAGACGGTGATGGTCGACCTGAGTCAGCAGGTTCTGCGTACGGACATTTCCGGCATGCCGCTGGAATGGATCGATTACCAGGAAGCCGTGAAGCTCTACTTCGCGGACCATGTCGCGTATTCGTGTGGATCGCAGCTTTACGCCGTGCACGGCGGTACCTGCGCAAGGACCGGCCGCCGTTCTGTCATCGAGGTCAACTCGATCATCGCAACGCTTGGCGACAACCACGCGTTGCTCAAGGCGCGCGACAAGTACATACCGCCGCTCAACAATCACACCCTGTTCAAGCGCGATGCCAATCTGTGTCTCTACTGCGGCACCCGTTTCCTGTCGTCCGATCTGTCGCGTGATCACGTCACGCCGATCAGCCAGGGCGGTCTTGATCTGTGGACGAACGTCGTCACTGCGTGCAAGCGTTGCAACAATCACAAGGCGGGCCGCACACCGGAACAGGCGCACATGCAGTTGCTCGCCGTGCCGTTTACACCAACGCACGCCGAATACATCTATCTCAAGGGCCGCCGGATTCTCGCCGACCAGATGAAATTCCTGCTCGCGCATTTCCCACGATCGAGTCCGCTGCACGCACGCCTGAAACAACACAGCCTTGATGCCTGACGGCCAGCTCGCCGGACTGATCGTTCTTTTCTTCCATGTCGTGGTCGCGCCGGTCGCGATCGTGCATGCATTGCTGTACAAGCGAGATTACCGGTCCGCACTCGGCTGGATCGGTGTCTCCCTGGTCTTTCCCGTCGCAGGGCCGCTGCTGTACTTCTTCTTTGGTGTGAACCGGTTGCGGCAACGTGCGCGCGAACTGGTCGGCGACGACATGCGGCCGGTGTTCTTCGGTTATATCAGCAGCAGCACACGCACCCCGCTGGTCGGCGGCGACGAACAGGTGCATTACCTGGAGGCGGCCGGCCACAACACGACGACGGAAGGCGTTATCGGCGGTAACAGCGCACGATTATTGAAGAACGGCGACCAGCTGTATCCACGATTGCTGGACGCGATCCGTTCGGCGGAACATTACGTCTGGGCTTCCAGTTATATTTTTTCAGGGGAGGGCGTAGGCGCGGAGGTTGCGGAGACACTGATCGCCGCCGCCGACCGCGGCGTCGATGTTCGTGTGCTGGTGGATGGCGTCGGCGCGCTTTACACGCTGCGGTCGTTGCGACGCCGCCTGCGCAATACGAACGTGAAATTTGCCGAGTTTCTTCCGCCGCGGCTGCTGCCGCCCTCGCTCTACGTGAACATGCGCAACCACCGCAAGATCATCGTGATCGACCATGCACGCGGTTTCTTCGGCGGCTTGAACATCGACGATCGTCATTTCGTCGACGAGCCGCGCATCCCGCATCCGCATGAAGACGTGCATTTCGAAATGCAGGGACTTGCGGTGCCCGCGCTGGCAGCGCTGTTTGCCCGCGACTGGTATGCCGCGACGCGCGAGCGGCTGGAGATTCGCGGCGAGGCGCAGTCAGCGGGCGACGTCGAGGTCCGCGTCATCGGCGCCGGACCGGATGAAAGCCTTTACCGCCTCGCCATGACCTTGCTCGGCGTAAGCAGTGCGGCGCGCAAGCGTATCCGCATCATGACGCCTTATTTCCTGCCGCATCGTGAACTCACCGGCGTGCTGCAGGCGGCAGCGGTACGCGGCGTGGACGTGCAGATACTGCTGCCGGAAAAATCGAATCTGCGCTACGTCGACTGGGCGACACGTCATCAGTTGTGGGAGTTCCTGAAATGGGGCGTGAAGGTCCGGCTTGAACCCGCGCCGTTTGCGCACAGCAAGTTGTTTCTTGTCGATGACGACTACGTGATGGGCGGTTCGGCGAACCTGGATCCGCGCAGCCTCAGGCTGAACTTCGAAGTGGGCGTGGAAATGTTCGATGCAGCGCTTGCGCGCGACGTGCACGCGTACTTTGAAAAGAGCTGGAACAGCGCGCGCCCGCTGTCGCTCGATGACGTGGACCGGCGTTCCCTGCCGGCCCGGTTGCGCGACGGATTCTTCTGGCTGTTCTCCGGATACCTCTAGCTGCTGCTCATTCCCCGGCCTGCAGCTTCTCTTCGCGATAACTTTCCGGAATGCGCAGCAGTGACGCATCGATGCCACCGTGGTCGACATCCTTCAATATTTCAGCGGGGCCTTCGCCGCCATGTTTCATGTACACCGGCATGCCGCCCATTGAATCGAAGTCGAACGCAAAATCGGCGCCGAGGCTTTCCGACATGCTCTCGGCAAACGCGCGCATGCGTTCCTGCATGGCATCGAGCGACTTGCGGTCGTCCGCCGGCATCTTGATCCGCTCGACATCCACCACGCACATCTCCGAGCGACTCAGGTTGCCTACCGAATAGAACACCTGCTCGCAGTCGTAACCCGCCTTCTTCAGCATGTTGCCGGTGCGCTCGACCTTGGTCTCGAGCATTTTCTGGCCGGCACCGGTAGCGCCGCCCATCATCTTTTCCATCATCGCGCGCTGCTCCGGCGGCATCTGTTCCATCTGCTGCTTCATCTCCACCATCGCAGCACTTACCCTTCCGGAAAGCTGTTTCATCGTCGCTTCATCGAGCACGGTGTAGGTTTGCGCGCCAGGATCGATGGTGGTCAGTATGCCGGTGTCACGATCGAAAAGTGTCCAGCCGTCCGAGTCCGCATTGTCCATGCGAACCTTGCCGTCCTTGATGATGATCGCCGTCTGTTGCGCGCCGCTCTGGTCATCCACGTATTGCAGGCGGGTATCCGCGATCGCGGGAACGGCGAACAGTGTGACAACAGCGGCAGGAACGATTTTTCTGAACATGACTCCCCCTTGATCTGAAAAGTTGCGAGTGGCCACGGGTGTACCATCGGATTCGGCTAACCTAGGCCAGTTTCCATCCGGTCGCAATGCGGAGAATGCAGTGATCTACCTGGTCGACGCGAGCGTGTACATATTCCGTGCATACTTTTCGTTGCCCGACAGCATGCGCGATCCGCAGGGCGCGCCCGTGCACGCGGTTTACGGCTTTACGCGATTTCTTGCGGAACTTCTCGAACGCGAGCGGCCGCGCTACATCGCCTGCGCGTTCGACGAAAGCCTGACCTCGTCGTTCCGGAACCGGATGTATCCCGCCTACAAGGCCAACCGCGCGCTGCCGCCGCCCGAACTCGAGCGCCAACTCCATGCATGCCGGCGCGCGTCGCGTGCGCTGGGTGTACGCGAGTTCGCCAGCCGCCGCTTCGAGGCGGATGACATCATTGGAACGCTTGCGAAAAGATATCGTGAGAAACATCCGGTAGTCATTGTCACGCGCGACAAGGACCTCGCACAGCTGGTGACACCGGGCGACACCTTCTGGGATTACGCTTCCGGCGAACGGCATGACAGTGAATCGTTGCGCGTGAAACTCGGCGTTGCGCCGCACCAGATCGCCGATCTGCTCGCGTTGGCCGGCGATGCCGTTGACAATATTCCCGGTGTTCCCGGGATCGGCATCAAGACCGCGATCATTCTGTTGCGGGCGTTCGGAAATCTGGACACGGTGTATGGCAATCTCGACAAGGTCGCGCACTTGCCGGTACGTGGAGCGCAAGGCATCGCGGCGCGACTGGCTGCAGGACGCGATCTCGCGTGGCTGTCGCGACAGCTGGCGACCGTACATTGCGACGTACCGTTGAACGCATCGCTGCAGGATTTACGCTGGCGGAAACCGTCGGCACGCGGCGTGTCCCGGTTGTTCGGCGAACTGGGTTTCGGAACCGGGTTACGCGAGCGCGTCGCGCGTCTCGCCTGAATCGTCGAGGCGGCGGCCGACGGGTAACGGGGCGACAGGAGATCCGTATGCATCGGGATGACATTGAAAGCGTCCTCGAGCAACTCGCCGGTGCCGGTTGGCAGGCCGGTGAATTTCTGGACATCGAGGCCGTGGCCAGTGGCGTGCATGATGCTTGCCGTCTGCGTTTCGAGCAGTCCGATATTTTCCTCAAGATCACACGTTACGAAAACGCCGCCATGTTGAACGACGAGGCGTACTCGCTCGCGTGCCTGCGTGAAAGTGAGACCGTGATCCTGCCGCGGGTGCTGTTGAGCGGTCTGGCCGGCGAAACGGCGTGGCTGGCGCTGGAATGGCTGGAGCTGTTTCCGGCGTCCGCCACAGCACAGCACCGGCTGGGTGGCATGCTCGCCGCGTTGCATCGCTGCAAGGCGGAACAGTACGGCTGGCCGCGCGACAACTACATCGGGTTTACGCACCAGCCGAACGCGTGGAGTGGCAACTGGTGCGAGTTTCTTGTCGAGCAGCGGCTGGGCTTCCAGCTGCGCCTTGCCGAGAAACACAACAGCGCAGACTGGGTGCAGCGCGGTCTTCGCCTGCTGGAGGCAACGCCGGCGGTATTCGATGGCTATCAGCCGGAACCCAGCCTGCTGCACGGCGATCTCTGGAACGGCAACATGGGCATGCGAGTCGACGGCGAACCGGTGGTCTTCGACCCTGCCGCTTACTACGGTGATCGCGAGGCGGATCTGGCGATGACCGAACTCTTCGGAGGTTTCACGCCGTCATTCCGTTCGGGCTATGAGGCGGCATGGCCACTGGACGACGGTTACGACATGCGCCGCTCGTTCTATCAGCTTTATCACCTGTTGAATCACGCCAACATGTTTGGCAGTGGTTACGAAGGACGGGCGGCGCGGATGATCGACGGGTTGCTGGCGCGGCACACGTAGGAGCGTACTCCGGGGGCGATTTCCTTCAATCGCGCTCGTAGAGAGCTCCTACCCTTTCTTTCGTGCGCGCGGATGAGTCTTGTCGTAAACGGTTGCAAGATGCTGAAAGTCGAGATGCGTGTAGATCTGCGTCGTTGAAATATCCGCATGGCCGAGCAGTTCCTGCACGGCACGCAGGTCCCCTGAAGATTCCAGCAGATGCGAAGCGAACGAATGCCGCAGCATGTGTGGATGCACGTGTTGTCCGACGCCCTGCTTCTTCGCCCAGTATCCCAGCCGTTGTTGCACGGTGCGAGGTGCGATACGCCGGCCTCGCGTGCCGACGAACAGCGCTTCTTCGCCCGGCAGCGCCAGTTGTGCGCGCAACTTCACCCACGCCTGTACGGCTTCCCGCGCATAACGGCCTACAGGAACAATCCGCGTACGTGCGCCCTTGCCATCGACGCGTATCTCACCCTGGCGAATATCCGTCAGCGCGATGAGATCGATACCGCACAGCTCGGCGAGCCGCAATCCGGATGAATAGAAAAGTTCGAACATGGCCCGGTCGCGCGTGCTGAGCGCGTCATCGCCTTCGATGCGCAGGAAGCTGGCGAGCTGATCGGCATCCAGTGTCGACGGCAGCAGTTTCTTCCCCTTGGGCGGCGTGACGTCCTTCGCCGGGTTGCCTTGCAGTTCGCCTTCGCGACACAGGTACTGGAAGAAGGTGCGTGTTGCTGCAAGCCTGCGCGCAATCGATTTCGGTGCGAGTCCGCGGCGATGCGAGGCCGCGGCAAACATGCGCATGTCGGGGTGCGTGACATCCTGCCAGCGGTCGACGCCGCGCTCGTCGCACCACGCGACCAATACGCGCAGGTCGCGCTCGTAATTGCTGATCGTGTTCGCAGACACGCGCCGTTCGAACGACAGGTGGGAGATGAAACGATGGGTCCAGGCCAGTGCGGCGGTGTGCATGGCCGCAGGGATTTACAGGCGGCGGCGCAGCGCAGTGGTGAGCACATCACCGATGCGCACCAGGAACGTCGTGCCCAGTGTCGGACCGAACTGGTCTTCCGATTGCGAACCGATCCCCAGCAGGCCGATCTCCGCGCGGTCGCCGATCGGTATCAAGGCAGCGGAACCGATGCGCGGCGCATTTTCCGCGAACAGGATTTCCAGCTGCCGCGGCCGCAGCCTGCCGACCACCGGCTGACCGTTGCGCAACACGTTCTGAAACTCGCCAACCTCGGGGGCATCCCGCTCCAGCCGCACGGCAGGACCGAACTCGACCTTGTTCGCATCGCCCTTGAAAAGAATCAGGCGTATGGCATCGGCGCCGAAGCGGTGCCGCAGGCGATCGGCGAGTCCGTGCATCAGGTCCGGCAGGTCTTCGGCTTCCATGAGTACGAGTACGAGCTGGTGGATGCGCTCGACTGCGGCGTCGTTTGCGCGCGCCACTTCAATCAGGTCGATGAGTTTGCGTTCAAGCTGGCTGTTCTGCTTGCGCAGGATTTCCACCTGCTTCTCGATCAGCGAAACCGCCTGTCCGCTGGAATGCGGAATGCGCAGTTTCGTGGCGAGGTGCGGATGCGACTCGAAGAACTCGGGATGTTCGCCAAGGAAATCAGCAACCACTTCAGGGGAAATCGTTGCGTCACTGAGCGGTCGGCGATTATTGCTCACGTTGGCTGCTCACGTTCTGCGTCATAGGGTTATGGATCCTTCGAACACGCTCGCGGCGGGTCCGGTAAGAAACATCGGCGTACCACGGCCCTGCCAGCTTACCACGAGAGTTCCGCCCGGCAGTTGCACATCCACTTCGTGATCAAGCGTTCCGGCAAGTATTCCCCAGGCGACGGCCGCGCACGCGCCGGTACCGCATGCCAGTGTCTCGCCGACGCCGCGTTCGAACACGCGCAGCCGGATATGTCGCGTATCCAGTTTCTGCATGAAGCCGACGTTCACGCGCCTTGGAAAACGCGGATGCGACTCCAGCATTTCACCGAGGTCGGCAACCGGCGTCGCCGTCGTGTCGTTGACCTGCAACACCATGTGCGGATTCCCCATCGATACCGCACCGACGTTCAGCATTTCGCCTTCCAGTGCCAGCGGATAAGTCACGGCTTCCTTGTCGGCGTCGAAGGGAATTTCGGCGGGTTTGAACACCGGCTCGCCCATATTCACGCGCACGTCCCCGGCATCCAGCAGTTCGGCTTCCAGTACACCGCCCAGCGAACCCAGGCGCAGCGTGGACTTGCCGGAAAGGCCGCGAGCGTGAATGAATTTCGCAACGCAGCGAACACCGTTGCCACATTGCTCGACTTCGCCGCCATCCGCGTTGTAGATGCGATAGAAAAAATCTTCGTCGCCTTGCGGCGCCTGCACCACCATCAATTGATCGCAGCCGATACCGAAGCGGCGATCCGCAAGCCGCTGCCGGTCTTCGCGTTCCAGTGTGAACGCCGCGCGAGTCGCATCTATGACCACGAAGTCATTGCCTGCGCCCTGCATCTTGGTGAATTCGATATTCATCAACGGGCAGGTGCTATCGGGGCATCGGCGGCGAGCGCGCCCGGCATGTGGCGTTGAATGAAGTCTTCATAGCGCGCAAGTGCTTCGCGTTCCCACTGGATCTGCTGGAGCACCATCGTTCTCGAAATGTTCCAGGTCAGCGGCGCGAGTTCCGGATCATGGAAGGTGTCACTGACGGTGAGATCGAAAATCCGGTCACTGAGACGATCCAGCAGCCGGTTCTGGTTGTACAGCTCCGTCGCGCCGTCGATGTACAGCGGGTCGATGCGGTTGGCCAGCGTGTCGTGGCCCATGCGCTGCCACACGGAACTCTTCAGGTCAGGAAAGTTGTATCCGCCGAACTGCACCAGCTTCTCGCTGAACGGACCGTCGGTGCCGACGGTCAATCCCGCAAGCCGCGCGTAGCGTTCTTCCACGATCCGCGCGCTGCGTTCGATTTCCTCGTAATTGCGCAGGATTTCGTCGTTCAGACGCTCCACGGCGATCGCATTCATCTCTTCGATCTGCCGTTGCTCGCGCCATTCGTCCACGTTCAGCGCGAACAGCACGCCCATGACAATCGCAAAGAATTCCAGTCCGAGCGCGAACCAGGTATCCGAGGTGATGCGGCGGAAACGGTGCAGCATGCTATGGCGTCGCGCCGCCTCTGAGAGCGATCCATTCCTTGTAGATGCACAGATCCATCACCACGGTAATGCCGTGCGCGCGCGCTTTCTCCGCCGCCGGCACATTCACTACGCCTTCCTGCAGCCACAGCACCTTGATGCCGAGCTCGATGCAGTCGTCGACGATGTCCGGCACGTGTTCCGGCGCGCGGAACACGTCCACGATGTCCGGCTTTACGGGCAGCGACTTCAGATTCGGGTAAGCGGGCTCGCCGAGTATCTCCTCGGCCCTGGGACGCACGGGAATGATGCGATAACCGAACTCCTGCATCGCCCTGGAAACGCCGTGACTGGCGCGTTCCGGCCGCGGTGACAGGCCGACCACGGCAATAGTCGAGGCTTTCGCAAGAATGCGGCTGATGGTTTCTCTTCCCGGGTTGGCAAAGTCCATGCCGTCGCTCCGCTTTGTTTTGAAGATTCCCGCCATTATAGTGGCCGCCACACCCAGCCACACAATGCACATCATGCAATATCGCGACCTGCGCGACTTCCTCGCACAACTTGAGAGCCGCGGGCTGCTCAAGCGCATCGCGAGGCAAGTCGATCCGCACCTGGAAATGACGGAAATCTGCGACCGCCTGCTGAAAGCGGGCGGACCCGCTGTGCTGTTCGAGAATCCAAAAGACTCGAAGGTTGCCGTGCTAGGCAACCTGTTCGGCACGCCGGAGCGTGTCGCGCTCGGCATGGGCGCGGAGTCCGTCGATGCCCTGCGCGATGTCGGCCGTCTGCTCGCGTTCCTCAAGGAACCGGAGCCGCCGAAGGGTTTCCGCGACGCGCTCAAGCTGCTGCCGAAGTACCGCAAGGTGCTCGACATGGCGCCGGATGTCGTGAAGAAGGCGCCCTGTCAGAAGAACGTACTCGAAGACGATGCCGTCGACTTGTCCGAGTGGCCCATCCAGACCTGCTGGCCCGGAGACGCGGGCCCGCTGATCACCTGGGGCCTCGTCGTCACGAAAGGTCCGCACAAGGAACGCGAGAACCTCGGCATCTATCGCCAACAGGTGGTTGCCAGGAACAAGGTCATCATGCGCTGGTTGTCGCACCGCGGTGGCGCGCTCGATTTCCAGGAATGGAAACAGGCGAATCCGGGCAAGCCCTTCCCGATTGCTGTCGCGCTGGGCGCCGATCCCGCCACCATACTCGGTGCCGTGACGCCGGTTCCCGACGCGCTCAGCGAATACGCGTTCGCCGGATTGCTGCGCGGCTCGAAAACCGAACTCGTGAAATGCATCGGCTCCGACCTGCGCGTACCGGCCACCGCGGAAATCGTGCTCGAAGGCGTGATCCATCCGGACGAGGTCGCGCCGGAAGGTCCGTTCGGCGATCACACCGGTTATTACAATGAAGTCGATACGTTTCCGGTGTTCACCATCGAACGCATCACGTATCGCGATAATCCGATCTACCACTCCACATACACCGGCAAGCCGCCGGATGAACCCGCCGTGCTCGGCGTCGCGCTGAATGAAGTGTTTGTGCCGATACTGCAGAAACAGTTTCCGGAAATAACGGACTTTTACCTGCCGCCGGAAGGCTGCTCGTATCGTCTCGCCGTTATTTCAATAAAAAAACAGTATCCCGGTCACGCCAAGCGCGTGATGCTCGGCATCTGGTCATTCCTGCGGCAGTTCATGTACACCAAGTTCGTTATCGTCACGGATGATGACGTGAACATCCGCGACTGGAAGGAAGTCATCTGGGCGATGACCACGCGCATGGATCCCGCGCGCGATACCACCATCATCGAAAACACACCGATCGACTATCTCGATTTCGCCTCGCCTGTTTCCGGTCTCGGTTCGAAGATCGGTTTTGATGCCACCAACAAATGGCCGGGCGAAACCAATCGTGAGTGGGGAACGCCGATCGAAATGTCACAGGATGTGAAGGATCGTGTCGATGCGATGTGGGGGGAGTTGGGATTGTAACTCGCAGCAGAATGCCAGGAAAAAAGGCGGCCATTTCGGCCGCCTTTTTATTTCCGCAGCGTCAGTTCCGGCGTCGTGAAACCATGGCGAACGCGAGCATCAACAACATCAGCGGTGCGAAAGGTCCGCCGCCGTTATCTTGCGGCTCTGGCTCTGGCTCTGGCTCTGGCTCTGGTTCAGCGGCCGCACCGGTTATGCTGACAAACGGCGCACTCGCTGCGCTGTAGTGCAAGGTCGATACCGTTTGTGTTTCCGGCGCGCCCGCACTTGTGTGTCCGACAACAATGACCTGCCCGTCGGTGGCTTCGATCGGCGTCGTTTCGCATTCGTCTTCCGCGAACACGTCTGGCACGTTTTCGACGTCATCGAACAGGAAGTAACAACCGTTCTCGACGCTTATCGATATCGGCATATTGATACCACTGACAAGAGCGGGTGTTGAAACCACGAACGTCGAAGCGATTACACCGTCTTGTTGTGCGAACGCAATGACATCGGCTTCGGTATCCGGAAGCGGCGGTTGTGCTACCGCAACCGTCGTGCTTGTGAAGCTTGCGCTCCGGATGCCAACGTGAAATGTCGTCGTCGCTGCCGTAGCAACCTCGCCGGCACTTAGATGCGCGAGTACAAGCAACTGTCCATTGACCGCTGTTCCTGGCGAATTGGTACAGTCGTCCTGCGCGAAAGCTTCCGGCACTTCATCGAAATGGTCGAACAGGTAATAGCAGCCGTTCTCCACGGCAACATCGACCTGAACATCAATGCCGGTGATCTGTTCGGGATATGAAGTAACGAATGACGAAAGCGCAACGTCCTGCCGCGGGGCGAACGAGATGAAATCCGGTTGTCTGTCCTCTCCTGTCACGCTTGCGAGCACGGCGAATTCAACGCCGTTGGCATACAGCGTGGTTTCCGTGCGGGTTCCGGGTGTCGGAGCTGTGACATGGCGCGGCGAAACCACGACGTTCAGCGGCAGGATGACTTCGGAAGGCAGGCCGAAGTCCGGTTCGCCCGGTAATGCGATGAAGCCGTTGTCGGCTTCGATATGCACCGCTACATCGCGGCCCCCAAATATGTGCTGACCGAAGCCGAGATAGACGTCTTTCGGTGCGGACGGCGCGGTGAAGGCGGGCAGCTGATTCGGCACGGCGTCATACGTTCGCGTTTCCCTGGGGGCGAGCAGGCGCGCGACACCGATGCCGTTGAGCCCGATCACGCCTGAGCTTCTCAGACCACTGTGTGCCAACAACAGACCGCCTGCAGCGTCATAGGTGTGGGGATCCGCGGGAAAGAAACCGCCACCCGGATTCATCAGGCCGTTACCCGGCAGTTGCACGTCAGCCACGATTCCAGTTCCGTTGCCGTAAGCGGCGTTCGGCGAACCGTCTTCGGCGAGAAAAACGAACGCATCATGAATTTCCGTCATGAGCTGTAGCGTCATTCCGTTATCCGGGCGAACGGACAAGGCGCGTACGCCGAGGTATGACTGTCCGAATTCCTGAAAGGCAACTCCTTCGTCCGCGAACGTTTCGTCCAGCGTGCCATCCGGATTGATGGCAATAACCACGGCCACGTAATTGCCACTGGTGTTACAGCAGACAGACGTGCCCAGACGAAGACTTCCCTCGGTAGTCAGTGCTAACGCACCCGCCGAAATGGACAATCCTGCAATGCCTTTGTCCGCGAGCACATCTTCGACCAGCAGCCTGAGCGGCAATCTGCCGTTGTCGCCGAATGAAGCATCCAGGCCGGAACCGTCGGCGTTCACCATCAACAAGTAGGGCTGATCCTCGAGCCACCAGTCGACGAGCGTCACGATGCGCCCGTCCGGCAACATCCGGCTTCCCATGAAGAACGACAAGCCATCGTCGAACGAGATCACCAGTTCGCCGTCGCCACCATCACCGAACGCGGGATCGAGCGCTCCGTCCTCCGCAAGATATTGACGAAAGACCAGCGGGTACTCGATGAAGTTGCTGGATACCGCCACGAGTGCATCGCCGTCGGGGCGCGGTAGCAGGTCGATGTTCATGGACGACGACGTGTCATGAGCAACGTCACCAGGTGCAAATCCCGTTGCGAAATTCCCGTCAGCATCCACTTTCAGCAGGTGCCAGGTCTGGAGGAATTCGTCCATCCACGATACCCACCAGCCGTCATTTCCGGCGGGCGCCATGAAGACGCGAGCTTTGCTTGAGTAATCCACATCGCCGAGCACGAGCATCGCGTTCGCGTCGAAGCTGCCGGACGCGTCGCGATGGCCTTCGTCATCGAAGCGCATCAATACCGGATGACAATCTGCCGCGAAGCAGGTCGCACCGCCCACTATGATTTGGCCTGTGGAATCGACGCCGATCGAGTGCGCTACCCCCGAACGCCCTGCCGGGCTGGTTCCGATGCCAAGGCCCCACTCGCCGAAATGCAGGTCCAGCGACCCGGGCTGCGCGGCGTAAGGATCGTCCGCCAAGGCAGGCGGGGCCAGTAATGCCGTGCCAAACGCGGTCAGCAGAGCTGCTGACCGCCAGAAGAAGCTGTTCTTGTTTTTCATGATTTTCTTTCTTCCCTGAAGGGCGCACACCAATAGACGTAAAGCTCGTTATCCCCAATCAGGCGAATCCTGATTCCATGAAATGCGTAAAAATCTTGAAAGCCGGCTTGGTAGCCGCAGGTATTCATGACAGTCAGCGCAACGCCGGATACGCCTTATGTCTGATATCTCTCCACGCCAGCAGGAACTCTGCGGCCGCTTCGACGGCGACTATTCCAGTCTCAACGCCGTCTTCATCAACTGCTCGCTGAAACAACCGCCCGAGGTTTCCAACACGGCAGCGCTGATGAACGTCGCGGAAGCGATCATGAATGCGAACGGCGTGAACGTGACGCATCTGCGCGCGGTGATGCACGACATTCCGGCAGGCATTTATCCCGACATGCGCGAACACGGTTACGAAACCGATGAATGGCCAGAGGTCTGGGAGAATGTCGTCAAGCCCGCCGATATCCTCGTGCTCGGCACGCCGATCTGGCTCGGGCAGATGTCGTCGGTGTGCAAGAAGATCATCGAGCGCTTGTACGGCCAGTCGGGCGACATGAACGAAAAAGGCCAGTACGTGTTCTACGGCAAGACAGCGGGCTGCATCGTCACGGGCAACGAAGACGGCATCAAGCACAACGGCATGGAGATTCTCTATTCGCTGCAACACATCGGGTACACGATTCCGCCGCAGGCGGACGCCGGCTGGGTTGGCCCGGCGGGTCCCGGGCCTTCCTATCTCGACAAGGATTCGGGTGGACCGCAGAACGATTTCACGCAACGGAACACGACGTTCATGGCGTGGAATCTCATGCATCTCGCGAAGCTGTTGAAGGATGCCGGCGGCGTGCCGGCTTGGGGCAACCTACCGGAGAAATGGAGCGCGGGCTGCAAGTTCGATCACCCGAATCCCGACTACCGATGATTCCAGGCGATTTCCCGCCTCGCGTATAAATGTGTGCGCCGCTTCGCGTTAAACTCGTCGCCCCTGTCGCGCGGAAGTATCGATACCGTGAATGGTTTTCTTCAATCGCTGTCGCTGATCGCGCCGTCAATACGCGGCAGGCACGGCGTGTACTGGTGCAGCGCCTGGTACGCGTTGCAAAGCGTGTTCGCGTTCATCGCGAGCGCATTCCAGGATGGCATGGTGTCATCGTTCGCGCTGATCGTGTTTGGCGGATTCTGTGCGTATGCGGCGCTCGGCCTGCTGCGCGCGTTGAAGCCGGCGTGGCATATCGCGGCGTTCCTGGCATTCCTCTCGATAATCCTGACAGCGATCACTGTTGCCTGTGCGCCCGGCGATATCGTGGACGACGAAAAGCATCTGCTGGAAGCCGCGCTCGATGTCGTCATGCTTGCAGTATTCGTTCTCGTTTATTCCTGGTTGCGCAAACCTGCGGTACGCACGCTTTATGGTGTGCCGGAAAGCTATGCCCCGGAGCGCGGCCGGGAGAATTCTTCCGGCGACTGAAAAGGAAAAGGTCTTCACGCAAGCGACAGCGCTCGAATGGGCGGCGCAACAGCGAACGGCGGACAGCTGTCCCGCCTTTTCATTACAGAAACTGCGATCAATTATCGAGATCGATCATCACAGGTTCATTCGTATCGATCGCCGGGAGTTCCTCGATTTCGTCTTCCAGCGGCGCAATGAAAACGTCTGCGGCTTCAGGCACCGGTTCCAGGGCGTTTGCGGCAGGTTCGGCGAGTTCCATCGCATCCTGCGCGCCCGGCGACAAATGCCGTTCACGCACGGGACGTGCGGCCTTGGTGCTTGCTACGGGCGCTGTGCGCTTCGCCGGCGTCACCGGCGGCGCGACCGCAGGTTGAATCGCCGGCTGTGCAACTGGCTCGAGGTCTTCCATTGCATCCTGCATTCCGGGCGACAAAGTCGCGGGCGCAGCTTCGACCGCTTCTTCAATGACTGGCGTTGGTTTGCTCACAGGCGTTGGCGCAACTGTGCGCGTCGACGGCGGCAACGCCGGTGCTGCTTTAATCACTTCCGGTGCTGCCACGGGTTCGGCTTCTTCCAGCGCGTCCTGTACGCCGGGTGACAACACTGCGGGTGCGTGCTCAACGTCTTTCGTTACAGGCGCGATCACTTCACGCGTCGACGTTGGCGGCAACGCAGGTGCCGCTTTGATCACCGGCGCTACCATAGGTTCGGCTTCTTCCATCGCATCCTGTACGCCGGGCGACAATGCAGCGGGCACGCGTTCAACGTCTTTCATCACCGGCGCCGGTTCGCGCGCCGGTGTCGGCAGCTCCTGGATTGTTACCGGCGCCGGATCGGCTTCCTCAAGCGCATCCTGCATGCCGGGCGTCAGGCCCTTGGGCGCTTCGGCGGGCGGTAGTGGAGCGACGACAGGTTCGACTGTCTCTTCATATTGCGGCGCCGGTTCGAATTCTTCTTCCAAGGCCGGTTCCGGCTTAACGGGCGCACTGTCCTCGAAAATCGGTACCAGCACCGGTACCGGTATGACGGTCGGTCCGGCGGGAATCCCGCCCGCAGGGAATTCGTTGACGGATTCCGGAGCACTGACCGGCGCCGTTACGGCGGGCAGTACCAATGGTTCAATGGGCTGCGCAAGCGTGGCGGGCGGCGGGACGTGCACTTCGCGGCCGCGCAGTTCGTAGTAACGCACTACCTGTTCCGGTGTGAGGATTTTCTTCTGCTTCAGATGAGCGTCGATATGCGTGTAGCGCAGTTGAGCGCGCAACGACGCGATGGTCTCGATGCGCGCCTTGACCTGCGGGCCGGAAAGTTCGCCGCCAGCCATGTCGGCGTCCAGGCGGCGTTCCGCTTCAACGATGCGCTGGCCCAGCGCGCGCGCGTGGCCCAGCATCTGGCCCAGCAGTCGGGAAGTTGCAAAGCGCTGATCCGGTGTAAGCGCGAGCTCATCCTTCAGGTCGAGCACGTGGCGCGGTCCGGGGTAGCCGTTGATCTCCGCGGGCGCCGCCATCCCCAGGCCCATGCCGAGCAGCAGGCCGTCCACTTCTTCCTGCGACAACGTGCGTGATGTCGATGCAGGATCCTGCGTGTGGGGTGAACTTGCGCAGCTCGCCAGCAACGCGCCCGCCAGCAACAAAGCCCCCCGGCTCCACCAACCCCTCGCGTACATCGCCCGCTCCCTTCTTTATATTTCCGGCCTGGCCGTCGATTGTTGTTCTGGCGCAGAAGCCGCTTTGTGTGGCGATTCTCGCTGATCCTGCAGGAACAGGCCACATTCTTTATGCTGCCGACCGGTTCACTCCCCGGCCTGCCGTTCCAGTGCATACTGCCGCTCGCCGCGTCATCAAAGAGGAAATCATGAAAAGGACACTTTGCCTACTGCTTGCCGCCTTCGCCGCCAATGCCAGCGCCGCACCCTCCACGAGCTGGGTCGAGTTCAGCTACGGCGAGCTTGATCGCGAATGGGCACAGACGCCGTACGACAAAGGCGAAGGCACCGAAATCAATCTCGCCGCCGCCTACGCCAGCTCCAGCACCGGTTACTGGCGCCTGGACGCGCGGCGGCTGAGCCACGAGGCCGACGTCGAGCCGATGCAGGTTGGTGACCAGGCCGTGCCCGGTTTCTTCATCACGCCGGACACCGAGATCGATCCCGCCGCATGGACTCGCGCCTTCGAGCGCAACATCCAGACACTCACTGCCGGTCTTCGCAGCCCCATGAACTCCGGCGTCGATCTCATCGGAGAAATCGGCGTCGTGCGCGTCAGCGTCGAGTCCGACACTCTCGCCGTATCCACCGGCCCCGCATCGAGTGGCGAAGTCGAGCGCATCGCGGTGTACACCAGCGAGCACAAGCAGAGCGGCGCCGTCGGCCGCCTCGGCATCATCGCCGAAGACGGCAGCATCGGCTGGGGCGCGACCATGGAATGGTTCAACAAGATGCCGACGGGGTTCCTGAATGAAACCGATTCCGTGCGCTGGTGGAATGCGTATATCGGCTACAACTTCTCGCCGAGCCTGTCCTTGCGCCTGCGGTACGCAGATACCGATGACTTCACCTCGAAAGGCGTGAGCCTGCGCTGGACGCTCTGACTCCTGCCGCTTTTGACCGCGCCCCACCGCCGTGGGGCGCGCGATTTTCCCGCCGTGCGTACCGAATCCCCGCAGTGACTGCAAAAAGCAGCTCAACCGCTATACTCTTGCGACATAAGTTCCGGAAAATCAAAGAAATCTGAAGAATAAGGAGTCGAACGATGCGCAGGATCATGGTCCTCAACGCCAAGGGCGGCTGCGGCAAATCCACCCTCGCCACCAACATCGCCGCGTACTTCGCCTCCCAGTGGGAAGACGTCAACGTCACCCTCGCCGATTTCGACCCGCAGCAATCCTCCATGGACTGGCTGGCAACAAGACCCGAACACGTCCCCGCCATCACCGGCATCAACGCCTGTAAAGAAGGCCTGAAGCACCTCGCGCCCAACACCGACTTCCTGGTCATGGATGCGCGCGCCGCCACCCACGGCCCCGAACTCACCGCCCTTTTGAAGCACGCCGAAACTGTTCTAGTGCCCGTGCTCCCGAGCACCGTGGACATGAATGCCTGCACCCGCTTCGTCGAAGAGCTCATGAATGTCGGCAAGGTCGAAAGAAAAGAAGTGAAGATCGGTGTCGTCGCAAATCGCGTGCGCGAGAATTACTCCATCTTCGCCGAGCTCGACGAATACCTCGAAAAACTGAAAGTGCCGTATCTCGGACATCTGCGTGACGCGCAGAATTACGTAAGGGCGTATACGCGGGGCTTGGGCGTGTGGGAGTTGCCGCCGTATCTCGCGACGCCGGATTGGGAGCAGTGGGAGCCGGTGGTGAAGTGGTTGGAAAGTAAGCGTTCCCAACCATAAAGGACGGCTGCGTGTCGAAATATTCTGTCTCTGTTCTGATTTCCGTAATCCTATTGTCGACCTTGGGTTGCGCATCCACATCACAACGGGACGTCACAAAAATTCCCGCACTTAGTTTCGATTTTATACCGCCAAACACAGATGCGCTCGCCGATCTGAACATTGTTCTCGAAGATTCCGAGTGGTGGCAGCTTGACGGTTACAAACGACAATTACCGCAATGGCCATCAGGACACGGTTGGATGCATGGGCCGCGTTGTCTGCCTGATTTCAAAATCATTGCGACTCTGTCCGTTCCGCTCAAACATCCGTTCATACGCGAAGATTTCGACGAAAAACTGAAAAATGAAAGAAAGCTTGACGAAGAATTGAATGTCCATGTTGTCAGCATGGATTTCACACCTGTAACCCTTCGTGAGCTGGAAAAAGAATTCCTCGCTAGCGCGCTTCCACGATTGAGGGGTCGGAAAGAGCCGTCGCTCTGTGGATGGATGTACTAGTTGAATCAGATGCATTAATCCGCATCAGAAATAAAATCGATAAGGCATAACAACAACATTGAGGGAATGAGGATGCCTGTCTACATCGCGATGCTCGTCGCGCAAATCATATGCGGCGTTCATGTTGTTCGTCGTGGTCATGACCGTTACTGGCTCTGGCTCATCATCTTCGTGCCACTCGCAGGCTGCGCCATTTACATGGTCTCAGTCGTGATTCCGGAATTCATCAGCGGGCCGGGGAGCCGCGCCATTCGCTCGAAAGTAAAAGATGTCGTGGATCCGCAGCATCGGTTGCGGTCCAGTGCCGACAATGTTGCTGTCGCCGACACTGTCGAGAATCGCGTTGCGCTTGCCCGCGAACTCGTTGCGCATGAGAAGGCGCACGACGCTGTTCCCATCTATCGTTCCTTGTTGAGCGGGCTTTACGAAAACGATCCGGTCATCATGCTGGAACTTGCGCATGCGCTGTTTGCGTGCAAGGAATTCAAGCAGACGCGACAGGTACTTGACGAACTGATCGCCACCAACCCGCAGTTCAAATCACCGGAAGGCCACCTGCTGTACGCGCGCGCGCTGGATGAAGGTGGTGAGCGCGAAAAGGCGCTGGAGGAGTACCGCGTACTTTCCGAGTACTACGCGGGCTATGAGCCGAAGGTACGCCACGGACAGTTGTTGAAGCGGCTTGGACGGGAAGCGGAAGCCAGGACAATATTCGAAAACCTTCTGGCTGTTGCACGGCGCTCGCCGGGATACGCGCAGAAAAAACAGAAGCAGTGGATTGACTTGGCGAACCGCGAGCTTTCTGCGGTTGCGAAACGAAGTGCGCGCGATACTGTTATCTAGTCACGAGCAACCGGCATGAAGGAAAATTCAATGACACGAAGCCTGCTCATTCTGTCCGTGCTACTGCTCCATGCCTGCGCTTCTGTGCCTGTTGGTGAAACCGCAGATACAGGTTCCGACGAGGCGAGTACAGAAAACCGTGACCGGGAAAATTTCGAATCCTGGTGTGCCTCCGACATCCAGCCGCCCTGCCGAAAGAATGTTGCCTTCACATTGATACTTGACGAGGAAGGAAACGAGAAATCATTTCACTTCGATCTCCTGCCGCCGCCGCTCCAAGGGAATGACACGATTAGCATCATTCCCGGAGAAACCCTGTTCGTGAGCGGCGACTTCGTCGGCGGCAAGCTGATCCTGCCCGAGGTCGCGTACGAACGGCCCGCAGACGCCTACTACCTCGAATTTTCATTCAAACAGGAAGCCGGTAAACCGGACATGCTGCTCGTCGTCAATAACACCTACGACAAGTCGATGAAGTACCGCATCGTGATGATGGGTCCGGAAAGCGAGCAGATGTTCAAGACGTCGTCCTGTCCTGTTATCGCTAACGGCGCAGCCTACGAACACTGGCCACATCCGATTTTTCAGCTGTTGGTACTGGAGGTGCGCGAGTTAAATGAATCGGAAGGAATGATTTGCGTGTGGTGAGCGTTACATCGAAGACTATTTTCCGAGTAGCAAGTAGGCAGCGAACTTCGGAAATCGCGTCGCAATCTTTTCCAATGTCGATCCTCGCGGATCTCTTCCACGATGCTCCACCCCCTTCAACGTCCCCAACGAGATCCCCGTAGCTTCACAGAACTCGGCCTGGCTGAGACCTTCCTTTTCCCGGATTTTCTTGAAGCGTTCTGCAAACGTTGTTGACTTCATTGTCGCTTCGCCTAAACTATGTTGGTAGCTTAAGCGCTACCAATGATTACTGTGGAACAAAGTGGAGCAACGAGGATATGGACGGTTCTCACGAGTGGCAAGGACTTCAACGCTGGCCGGTATTCTTTCCCGTCATGACCAAGGAGAAGTTCGCCGAGCTGTCAGGGCTGGCGGAAGGCGTGATCCAGGGAATGATAGAGAAGGGGCATCTGCCGTCGATCAAGATCGGGCGTTACCGGCTGGTGAATGTGGCGAAGCTGGCGGTGGAGTGCGGGGACAAGGCGGGTGCGGTTGAGGCGCCGCCGAAGCATTGAGGCTTTCGCGTTCGCGGCAGGATGCCGCTCCCGCGGCGTAGTCGATACGAGTGAGGGTGCTTTTTTCTGGTCCTTCCCGGATTAGCGGCGATAGACAACCTTTGTGCTACCGGAAACGAAGTCGCGTACCGCACTTCGCGGTCGGAGACCGCTCCTACGACCCTTCGGTTACCGCTATCGAAGCCTTTGCAGGAGCGGTCTCCCCAAGTGCGGGGACCTTGTCCGACCGAGAAACGTCGGCTGGATTCCTGCATGCGCGGCAATGACCGCAGTCGTGGGTGTTGTGGCGAGACTCGACGCATCTGAGATGGGCCAGGGCGGGTGCAGATCAAGAAGGGAACAGGTCGTTGAGCGCGCGTCGCCTGCGCGAATCCGAAAAGAACTGAACTGGAGGAGTGTCATGGAAGACATACGCAAACTGTTGCGCGATCACGAAGCGGAGATTGCGCCGGAATCGCTGGGTTATCTGTTGCGCGGTTTGAACGCGGCCTTGCACGAGTTGATCGCGGAAGGCGATCCGTCGAGCACGCCTGAGGACCGTTTGCGTTACAAGGAGATGGTGTATTCGGTGTCGTATTGCGCGCAGCTGGTTTCAGTGATGCTGTCGCGTTGGCTGGGCGACCACAGGGATGTGTGCGCTGTCGAAGAAGATTAATTTAAGAAGACAATTGATTTCCTCTCTGCTCAATACCGCGAATTCGGTGGCGTAATTTCCTTGTTCCGGCGTGGTAATTTTTTCTGCGCGGGTTGGCGTTGCGGGCACTGTTTTTCCGGTCGTCCCTGATCTGTGTATTTCCTGCTACGACTGTTGGTTGTTGCATCGCCAACAGTCGAACCGATGAACGCTACGAAGCAGTCTTGCCGCAAGCTTTGAGACCACGGTTCCCACTTATTTGCCCGTTGCACTGTTTTTCCCGCAATTCCCGCATTGTTCCTGTTGTGCGTGCCTGTGTGCGGTTAGAGTGCGCGCGCAAGGGGTGATTCATTCAAAGCCGGCGGCGGGTGCAGGAGCAGTATCGCGCTGGCCGGGGTAGTAAAAATGTTCGGTTCCAGTTCGCACGGATGGCGGCTGAGCGCTGCGAATCTCGATTCGCGTCTCAATCCGTTCACATTGCGTTTCACCGATACGGCGCTCGAAGCGGCGTACCAGTCCTATCACGTGCAAAGCGTGCTGCAGGTGATGCGTTTCGGGTTGTTGCTGGCGGTGTCGCTGTACCTCTTCTACGGGGTAATCGATCAATGGGCGGCGCCAGAGCACCTGCGATTTCTGTGGTCGGTGCGCCTCGGCATGTCGATGGTGCTGCTGGCTGCGTTGGGTTTGAGCTGGCGCGCGTTCTTTGTGCGTCATCAGCAGGTCATCGGTTTCGCGCTTGTCGTCTCGGTAGGTATCACTGTGTGCGCCATCCTGGCGGTGATGCCACTGCACGTGATGAACCAGCAGAACACGGCGCTGGTGCTGGTGATCGTCGGTGGTTTCATGCTGATGGGCCTGCAGTTCGTGTACGCCGTGAGCTCGGGCATGTTGCTCGCGTTGTGCTATCTGCTGCTGGAAGTGTTCATTCGCGATAATTCGTCCGCCGCGATCATGATGAACATGGGCTATATGGTGAGCGCGACGATACTGGCATCGCTTGGCGCGCACGCGGCGGACAAGCACCGGCGCCTCGCGTACCGCAACCGCTTGCAGGTGGACTACGAGCGCGCGGAAAGCCAGCATCTTTCGCTGCACGATGCGCTCACGGGCTTGCCGAACCGTCGCCTGATGATGGAGAAGCTTGCGCAGGCGGTGGCGCGTGACGACCGCTTCAATACGCGCGCGGCGGTGCTGTTCATCGATCTCGATCATTTCAAGGCGATCAACGACACGCAGGGCCATGCTTTCGGTGACAGTCTGCTGGAGATGGTTGCGCGACGATTGAAGAGTTGCGTACGCACGACGGATACCGTGTCGCGCTTCGGCGGCGACGAGTTCGTGGTGCTGCTGGAAGACCTGCTCGATGAAGTGGATGTGCAGTTCGCCATCCAGCGCATCAACGAATGTTTCGCGAAACCCTGCGATGTGAACGGTGTGCTCGTCGATGTCAGCATGAGCGTCGGGCAGGCGCTGCATCCACGCGACGGAAACGATCCGGACAGCCTGCTGGTTGCCGCGGATAACGCCATGTACGAAGTGAAGCGCCGTCACGGCCGGCGCTGACGCGGCATCAATCCTTGCGGGTAACGGTATTGAAATCGGCGTGTATGCGGGCACGCATCAATGCCCGCAGCCGTTCATCGCATTCCACGAGTTGCAGGCGTTCAAGCAGCGTTTCCTGCTGAACGTGACCCTCCTGCGCGAGCGCGCGCGTGAACTCAAGGTCCTTCTGCCGGCCGGCGCCGTATTTCGAGAGTGCGAGGTCGTGAACTTCCATGCAGAGGCCGGTGACATCTCGACTGACCGGCAAGCGGACAGTGCGCGCTTGCCATCCGGCGGGCGCAGTGGCCGGCGTTTCCAGTGTCAGGCCTTGCGCGTAGTAGTGAAATACTTCGTCGAAGGCGGACAGTTCACCGAGCACAAAATCGATGCGATCGGCTTTCTTCGGATCGTTGCTGCCGGGGATGATGTCGGCTTCGCGGGATCGAGTGAATACGTCATGCGCGGGTTGTTCGACGGTTGCGAGCAACGCGTTGGAGCCGATGACGTAGATGTACTCCTCGCCTGTGATGCGTGCGGCTTCGGCAATCAGGTGCTTGAGTTCTCCGATATTCACGCGGCGCGGAACCTCTCCAGGATCTGTTGCCGTTCCCCGCTCGACAACACGCCTGCGAACGGCGACTCCTGCCGCAAGGCGTTCGCCTGTTCTGAATCGTCAGTGAGCGTCCGCAATAAAAGAATCCGGTCACCTTCCAGCAGTTGCTCCCACTGATCGTGGTACACGGCACCGGCAGGATTCCGTTTTTTCAAAGCATCCAGCGTTTGACGTGCGCGGTTGAGGACCTCCGGGTTCCGGATCACCTTTTCGGCGACGCGCTGATGCAACGCTCTGCTGCGCAACTCGACGAGTCGATGACGCCCACCCGCAAAGACGTAACGCGTCGCGCGTGCCGCGCCGACCTGGGCGACCAGCCCGCGGGCGCGCAAGTCCATCAGCCGGCGCGAGAGCGTCGGCTGGCTGATCGCCGGCTGCAACCGGTGACGCAGCGCAGCGGCGGCCAAGCCTTCCGGGTGTGCGGCAAGCAAGGCGAGAATTCGGCTTTCCAGTTCCGTGTTTTCCATGGTTCATCAATAGCTTGAAGAGCGGATTGAATAGATAATGAATAGATACCGCAACGGAGTCAAGCGCCGGAAACCCGAACAGGGATCGCGGGCATAGGGCATTTACCTTATTCCAAGAAGGCCTCGAAATCCCAAGAGTGACGTCTTTGATTTATGTCGTTTCGCAAAGGCGGTCGCAGCGATGCAACTCGGAGTAACAGGACATATCGGCGATGCCTTCGTCGCCGGCGCAGAAAGAGTGTGGGCAGATGACACCGATGGATTGCAGCCTTCCCTGCATCCCGTCTCGCTGAGCTTTCGCGAGCGCGAACTGGAACGCGACTACCTGGATTCCATGCGCCGCCAGACGGCGGTGGTGATGCGCTTCGGCATCCTGCTCACGCTGATCCTGTACCTGCTGTTCGGGGCAATGGGTCTTTGGACGATGTCCGGCGACAGCGGCCTGGTATGGACGGTGCGCAGTGCGGTTTTCGTGCTGACCGCGGTGCTGTTCGGCATTTCATTCACGCCTGTCTTTGCCGAGTACCGCGAGCGTCTCATGCTGCCGTTCTGCCTGATGCTCGGTCTGGCGGTGACAGCCATTCTCGCGAAAGCGCCCGATACGGTCGTCGATCAGTACTACGTCGGTTACATCCTGGTCATCGTCGGCGCGTTCACCGTGCTGGGGCTGCGCTTCTGCAACGCGATGCTGGTGTCGCTCGCGCTGTTCGGGCTGTACCTGGCGGCCGAATTCTTCTTCCGCGATTCCAGCCGCGCGCACGTGCTCGGCAACAGCATGTTCATACTCTCCACGCTGATCATTTCATCGGTAGGTGGTTATCTTTATGAACGCCAACGCCGTCTTGCGCATTACCGCTTGCGTGTCATAGAGCAGCAGCGCGCGCACAGCGAACACTGCGCGCTGCACGACGCACTTACCGGCCTGCCGAACCGCCGCCTGTTGATGGAGCGCATGCACCAGGCCCTGGCCCGCGACAAGCGCTTTCATACCTATGCGGCGGCGTTGTTCATCGATCTCGACAATTTCAAACCCGTAAACGATGCGCACGGGCATGAGTTCGGCGACAAGCTGCTGAAATGCGTCGCCGAACGGCTCAAGTGCGTGGTGCGCGATACGGACACGGTAACGCGCGTCGGTGGCGACGAGTTCGTGGTGCTGCTGGAAGATCTGGCGGAACCGGAGTGCGCGCGGCATCTCATGGAGCGCGTCGTGTCGGCGTTCGCCACGCCGTTCGAGGTCGATGGTGAAAACCTCATGGTCGAGATGAGTATCGGCAGCGCGCTGGATCCCGTGGATGCGCAGACACCGCGGGAACTGCTGCACGCTGCCGACCGTGCCATGTATGAAATGAAGAAATGTCGCGGCCGGCGATGAACGCCGGCCGGAATGGAAGGCGGCCGCTAACGTCGCCGGCCGAACCCGAGAACCTGCTCGTAGCGCACGAGCAGCCCGTCGAACGGTGTTTCCAGCACCTTGCAGATCCTGAGCAACTCCGGCAGGTCGATCCGCCGTTCGCCACTCTCGTATTTGGACACAAAGCTCTGCGGGGTACCCAGCCGTTCGGCCACTTCCCGCTGCAGCAGGCCCTTCTCTTCGCGTATCAACTTGAGCAGCTGACCCAGCGCTCCGCGCTGGTTGGCGAGTTCATGACTCTTCATACCCCAGCTTCTCTTTCGCAGTGGTTTGTCGGAATCCCTGAGGGATCTCTTGTCGTTCGCACCATCCATGGCCCTCCACCGCCAGCACCTGGAACATCCGCGATTCATTGCCGCGGATTATTGTTATGTAAAAAATACAGTGAATTGCAAAACATCCCGAATCGGGATAGGTTGCACACAATTATTTTGTGGGGTCCGGCTGCACACAAAGTCCACAAAGGCGCGGAAACATTGCCTTTGCAGAGCAGGACCAGAACACCCTGGAGGTGAGGCGTGGCGGCCGTGGCCGAACGCCCCGACAAGACTGGCATCAGCGGCCGCCCCCGCGGATTGCCGGCAACGTGGGCGCCGATTTTCGTGCCCCAACCCGCCGCATGGCGGGTTTTTTTTGTCTTTTTCGTGCCCTGGGTGGGCAATGAGCCATTTTTCCCGATCTGCGCGCATCTGAAGTCTGATGCAGGCCCGCTACCCCGGCGGGCCTGCGTTGGCCGCGAAAGCGGTCGTGTTCCTGCCAGCACTTTCCGGCGCTGTGCGCTGGCGGCTTGAGTTCCCCCCAAGGCCAAAGGCGGGTATCGCCGGGAAGTGGCTGGCACTTTCATGTTGTCCAGACGCGCGGTTCACGGGTTCAGCGCGACGCCGTGTTGCAGGGTCTCGCGCAGCAGTTCCGCCAGCCGTCCGGCGGAAGCGGGATTCTGCCCGGTAACCACACGCTGATCTGCAACCACGCATTCCCTGAAGTTGTCCGCCTTCACATGCTGCGCGCCGCGCTCCTTCAGTCGCGAGGCGAGCAGGAACGGCACCGTTTCCGCCTTGCCGGTGGCACGTTCTTCTTCATCGGTGAACGCAGCAATCCGCAAGCCTTCAACGAGATACCGCCCTTCGGCATTGCGCACGTTCACGAGCGCCGCCGGCCCGTGGCAGATGGCGGCGACCACGCCGCCGCGGTCGTGCACGTCGGCGGCAATCCGCTGGATATGCGGATTGTCGGGAAAGTCCCACATGGCGCCATGACCGCCGGGAAAGTACACGCAGCGATAGTCGGTCGCGCAGGCGCGTTCGATGGGCAGCGTATTGCGCAGCTTGCGGCTGGCGTCGGCGTTGTTCAGCAGTGCGGCGTTATCGGGGTCCGTGCTGTCCAGACTGGCAGGATCGATGGGCGCTGCACCGCCGGACGGGCTCGCGAAATCGATCTCGAAGCCCGCTTCCCGCAGCACGCGCCAGGGCCGGGCGGCTTCAAGGAGATGAAATCCGGTCGGTTCGCCTCCCGCCTGTCCCAGCGTTCCGTGACTGGTCACGACAAAAAGCACTTTTCCGCCCTCACCACCGCCGTCCGCGCGAAAGGCGCCGTTTGGTACATTGCGGACCGTGCGACGTTCGGTCTGGCGGCTGTCAGCGGAACCCGCTCTTTCGGTCATTCGGACCTCCTCCGGTACTCAAGGTAATCGGATGGATTTTCCGCAGAAGCATGCTTCCTTGTGGTTTGACATATAATTCGGCCTTATTCCCAAGTGCTTGAATCTGCGGGTTTCATCTTCGCTATCGTGGGGCTTGTTTCCCGCTTTCAAAGCCCAGCCGCGCAGGCTGCGTCGTGCGTTTCGGAAATCAACGAGCGGCATCAAACCGTTCGACAAGAGGCTATAGATGGAAACCGGTGATGACGAACGCGTCGCCGCGCTACGTGGCGCGCTGAACGAGCGATGCAAGGAATTGTCACTCCTGCACCGGGTAGCCCAGTTGTTGTCCGGCGACAACGCGGTCAGCGAAGGCCTCGATGAGCTGGTGGCGCTGATTCCGCCTGCGTTCCTGTATCCGGAGCAGGCGCGTGCCCGCATCCGCATCGGCGACAACATATTTGGCTGCCAGCAGTTCCCTGATGATCTGCCGGTGCTTTCCGAGGGATTCAAGGGACCCGCAGGTGTCGCCGGCGCGGTTGAAGTCATCAACCTGTTGTCTCCGGACGGTATTGCGCCTCCCGATTTCCTGCCGGAAGAATCCGAGTTGCTGCAAAGCCTGGCGCGACAACTGGACGCGTACTTCCAGCGCGACGATACGGGCCGGCAGCTGGCGAACTCCGAGTACCGTTTTCGCGCCTTGTTTGAAAACGAGCTCGACTGCGTGAAGGTGCTGGACGCCGAGCGCTGCCTGGTGGAAATGAATCCTGCCGGATTGAAACTGATCGGCTGTCCGCAGCCGGATGAGCTGGTCGGCAACCGCCTGGACCGGTTCATTCACCGGGATGATCTGAACGAATATATCCGGCTGCACGGCGCAGCACTGGAGGGGCGGACCGCACGCGGGCGCTATCGCATCACCTGCCGCGACGGCACGACGCGCTTTCTCGAAACCATCAACATGCCGATGCGCGGCGCGGACGGAGATGTCCAGGTGCTGTCCGTCACCCGGGATCTTACGGACCTCATACAGGAAGAAGAAAAATTCCGGCACCTGCTGGATTCGTCGCCCGACGCGATGATCATTGCTGATGAGCACGGTGTCATGCGCATCGTAAATCTCGCTTGCGAAACCATGTTCGGATACGCGCGGTCCGAGCTGATCGGCAAGCCGGTTGAAATGCTGTTGCCGGAAAGATGGCGCGATGAACACGCGCGGCATCGCGACCGTTACGCGAGTCAGGCACGCGTCCGGTCGATGGGGCTGGGCAAGCCGCTCAAGGGTTTGCGCCGGAACGGGGCCGAGTTTCCTGTCGAAATCGCACTCGGACCGATACGCAGCAAGGGCGAGACGCTGGTGTGCGCCACGGTGCGCGATCTGACAGGCGTGCGCGAATTCGAGCTCGCGCTGAAGGAAATCGCCGACCAGGTGGCCGTACACACGGGGCAGGAATATTTCGACGAACTGGTGAAATACCTTTCGTCGCATTTCGGATTGCACATCGCGATTATCGGACTGCTCGATCAGACCGGCGAGAACATCGAAACGCGCGCGGTCGGTTGCGATGGCAGGCTCGAAAGCAATTTCACCTACTCGCTGGCGGGAACGCCGTGCGCGCATGTCGTTCGCGACCGGCCGCACTTTCACGAGAGCGGTCTCCAGGAGACGTATCCCGACGACCACTGGTTTCGCGAAGTCGGTGCGCACGGCTACGCCGGCATGCCATTGCACGATACGGATGGCAACGTCATAGGCATGATTTCCGCCGTCAGCAAGACCGGCCTGGCGAACGTCCCCGGCATCGAGTCGTTCTTCAAGCTCGCCACCTCACGCGCTTCCGCGGAATTCACGCGACTGCGGCAGATCGACGAAATCCGGGAAAGCGAATTGCGTTACCGCCTCGTGGAGCGTGGCACCACGGACGGGCTGTGGGACCTGAACATGCGAACGGGCAAGGTGCACTACTCCTCGCGTGTCAGTGAACTGCTCGGACTGTCATCGCACGAACTCGGCGATAACCCCGAAACGTTCTGGGCACGCGTACATCCCGACGACGTGCTGACAGCGAGAGAGTCGCGTCACACGCACCTGCATCACGACAAGCCGTTCGATGTGCAATACCGGATAAGGCACGCCAACGGTTCCTATCGCTGGTTTCGCGGGCGCGGCCAGGCGATTCGTGACACGACCGGAACGCTCCTGCGGTTTGCCGGCAATGTCACCGACATCAGCGAAGGCAAGCGCCGTCAGCTGCAGATGAAGGCGGAAAACACCTGGCTCGCAAAATTCGCGGAGTCGCCGCCGTTGGTCGAACTGCTGGAGACGATCGCGGCCAGCGGCAAGCAGATTTTCGAAGGCGCCGTACTCACGTTGTGGTTGCTGGATTCGGAAAGTTCGCCGGTCGTCTTCCCCTCTGAACAGCAGAGCCGGCTGGACCCGCAGGCGTTGCGTTTGCTTGCCGGCAACGCCGTATCCACGGTTGTGCTCAATCCGCGTTCGCGCGACTGGCCGTGGCGCACGTCCGACAAGCAGTTCGATCAGATGGTGCTTGAAACAATAGCGCTCGAAGATGTCGCCGAGCGGATTGCCATTGCGATTTCCTACCCGCCCGGTTTGCCGCAACAGCGGCACGAAGGTTACTTCATGGAAACCGCAGCACGCCTGATCCGGCTGGCGCTGGAGCAGCTGCGCCAGAAGGAGTATGCGGAACGCCAGCGGTTGCTGCTCGAAAACCTGTTTGAATCCACGCCGGAGGCCATGATCGTCCTCGATCGCAACGACTGCGTGCTCGATACGAATCCGCGCTTCACCGAAATTTTTCAGTTCTCCGCCGAGGAAGTGCGCGGCCGGCCGCTGAACGAACTTATCGTGCCCGCGGAGTTCGCGCGCGAAGCGCAATCGCTGTCCGACACCGTGGTGCGCGGTGTCAACGTTTCGTGCGAAACGTTCCGCAAGCGCAAGGACGGTTCGCTGGTACCGGTCTCCATCCTTGGCGCAGCGATTACGGTCAGCGGCATAGAGGCATCCTACTTCGCCGTTTACAGGGATCGGAGCAACCTGCACGAAGCCGCCGAACGGCTGGACTTCCAGTCGCGTCATGACCAGCTCACCGGCTTGCCGAACCGCTACGAATTCGAACGCAAGCTGCAACACGCGATGTCGGCTTCCGCGCAGGACGGGGGTTGCACCGGTGTGCTGTATTTCGATCTCGATCAGTTCAAGGTCATCAATGACACAGCGGGACATACGCGCGGCGATCAGGTTCTGAAGGAAGTCGTGCGCCGGTTGCGGCCGCTGGTGCCGGCCCCGCATGTCCTGGCGCGCCTTGGCGGCGATGAATTCGGCGTATTGATCGTGAACGGGAAACAGGGGGACTGCGAGCGGATGGTGCAACAGATTCGCGAGCGGTTTGCGCACGCGCCGTTCCAGGTGGGCGAGCGTACGTTCGCGTTGAACGCGAGCTTCGGCATCGTCGCTGTCGAAGCGGGCTCGGAACTCGATCCTCATGAAGTGTTGAGCCGCGCGGACAGCGCCTGTTTTCTTGCCAAGGAGCGTGGCCGCAACCGGGTGCAGATTCACGATGCCACCGACACGGGTCTCGCGCAGCGGCGCGAGGAGATGGACTGGATCTCGCGGCTGAACGAAGCGCTGATCGAAGACCGTTTCAAGCTGCATTACCAGCGCATTACGCCGGTCAGCGGCGACAGCGACCGCGAGCACCACGAAATCCTGCTGCGCATGGTGGACCGGGACGGCGGCATGGTGCCGCCCGGTGTTTTCATTCCACCGGCCGAACGTTTCAACCTGATGCCGCGCATCGACCGGTGGGTGCTTGAGCGTGTGTTCACGCGCCTGGGCGAACGTGGTCGCGAGGGGCAGTCGAACCTGGTTGTCGCGGTGAACATTTCCGGCAACACCTTGAGCGATGAAAGCCTGCCCGAGTTCGTGGTCGGCCTGTTCGAACAACATGCCGTGCGTCCGCAGTCGGTGTGCTTCGAAATCACCGAAACGGCCGCGATCGGCAATTTCCAGGATGCACTGAAATTCATGGCCGTCGTGCGCGAACTGGGTTCGACCGTCGCACTCGACGATTTCGGCTCGGGTCTCTCGTCATTCCGCTATCTCAAGGAAATCGCGCCGGACTTCCTCAAGATCGACGGGTCGTTCGTGCGCGAAATCGCGCGCAGTCACACGGACTATTCGATGGTCGAAGCCATCAATCGTGTCGGCAAGATCATGGGCGTGCACACGATCGCGGAGTTCGTGGAAGACGACGCCATCCTCGACGCCTTGCGCCGCATCGGCGTGGACTACGCGCAGGGATACTGCCTGCATCGCCCCGAAGCGTGGGATTGATGACACCTGGTGGGCGGTCAGCAGCCTTCATCCGCGATTTCAGGGCTTAGCGACGGCGAAACCCGGTACGTTCCGTCCGGCATCCGTGACCTGCCGCTGGGACAATCACCGTCGTTTATGCAAGGCACCCAGGGAGCGGGAATCAATGAGCGAGTCGAGGGGAAAGGAACAGAAACAGCTTGATCAGCAGCCGATGCGATCGAAGCTGGTGAGTCTGACCGTACAGTCCGGCGAATCGGGCTACGGCCGTATCATCCTTGATGGCATATACATGGGAAATACCGGTTTTCATCCCGGCGATCCCGTCGAAGCCATCGTGCAGTCCGGTCTGATTTCGATCCTGCGCGCCGAATGACCGGCGCGCATGCGCGATCAAATCGCGCTTCATTCAATAGAACCGGCGTTTTATCCTGTCGCTACACCCATGCTCTGCAACCGCGGAGCAACGCAGGAAAACCGGAATCATGCGAACACTTGTCATTGCAGGCGCACTGACCGCAGCCGTCGGCGTTGCATTCGGCGCGTTCGGCGCGCACGCGCTGAAGGCGAAACTGGATCCGCAAATGCTGACGGTCTGGCAA
>Ga0299914_10000009_pt1 | contig 162272 bp, 150 predicted proteins | sample RVTome_10_FD_201361 | JGI IMG/M metagenome (GOLD analysis project Ga0299914, IMG submission 201361) | Soil microbial communities from uranium-contaminated site in the Upper Colorado River Basin, Wyoming, United States - RVT153D57 (version 2) ... | reverse complement strand
GCTGCAGCGCGTCGATCGTCTGCCCGCGCCGTCCGATCAGCAGCCCGAGGTCGTGCTCGCTCTCGACGGAGAGGCCGATCCGCTCCTCTTCCTCCTCGACCTCGACCTCTCCCTCCAGCTCCAGCTCTTCCAGCACGCGCTCGACCACGAGTCGCGCCCGCGCCGCCGGCTCCTCCGGCCACTCTTCTTCAAGCTCTGCGCTCACGGTGCGCAGTCTATGCGCGACTCCGCGACTTCGTCGCTAGCCCAGGCGAGCGTGGTGGTGCCCGTATACTGGCGCGCTCAGATGAAGCGGACCTACCAGCCCAAGACGCGAAAGCGGGCCCGGACGCACGGGTTTCGCGCCCGGATGCGCACCCGGGGTGGCCGGGCGATCATCCGCCGCCGCCGCGCCAAGGGCCGGAAGCGCCTCAGCCCCTAGATGGCGGCGAAGCGACGCCGCCTCTCGCGCAGCGGCGAGTTCGACCGCGTGTATCGCGAAGGCTCCTCACAGGCGAACCGGTACCTGGTGCTCTACAGCTTCCCGCGCAAGGGAGAGAGCGTCTCCGACGAGGTGCGGCTCGGCGTCTCCGTCGGCCGCAAGGTCGGCGGAGCGGTGGAGCGCAACCGCGTCAAGCGGACGTTGCGGGAGGCCTTCTGGGGGCTGGCCGACAGGCTGCCGGCCGGGCATGACTTCGTGATCGTCGCCCGCCGCGAGCTGGCGGAGCTGGTCGAGGGCGAGGGGACGGAGGGGGTCGCGCGCAGCATCGAGGAGGCGCTGGCGGCGGGGCGTTCGACGTGAAACGGCCGGTCCTCGCCCTGCTCGGCGCCTACCGGCGTCGGGTCTCGCCCCTCTTCCCCCGCCGCTGCCGCTACGAGCCGACCTGCTCTGCCTACGCGGTCGGGGCAGTGCGGCGCTTCGGCGCCGCTCGCGGCCTGCTGCTCGCCGGCTGGCGCCTGCTGCGCTGCAATCCGCTCAGCCACGGGGGATTTGACCCGGTGCCGAAGCGCTTCTCGCTGCGCGAGACCGGGCCTGTGGACCCTGCCGCCCACCACGGTGAGGCGCGCACGTGATGCCCCTCGCCTTCCAGCCGGTGCCGCAGGTCTTCGTCGACGCGGCCGACGTGGTGCTCAGCTTCTTCCACGGCATGGGGATGGGATGGGGAATGGCGATCATCTCGCTGACGATCGCCACCCGCGCGGTGCTGATCCCGCTCACCTACAGGCAGCTGAAGGGAATGCGCGCGCTGCAGGCGCTGCAGCCGCAGATCAAGGAGATCCAAGAGAAGTACAAGAGCGACCGGCAGCGCATGCAGCAGGAGATGATGCGCTTCTACCAGGAGAACAAGGTCAACCCGTTCTCCGCCTGCATCCCGCTGCTGGCGCAGCTACCGGTCTTCATCACCCTCTTCTACGCCCTGCAGGACAACCTGCGGATCGACATCTGCGGCCAGAGCGCCAAGCCGTGCGGGGAGGTGGCGGGCAGCGTCGGGCAGTCCTTCCTCTTTATCCCCGACCTCACCGCGCAGGCGACCGGCGGGGTGCTGATCGCGCTCCTGGTGCTCTACGTGGCCACCCAGATGGCGGCAGGAGCGGTGATGGCGATGAGCGCCGACAAGACCCAGCGAACGATGATGCTGGTGCTGCCGCTGATCTTCATCCCCTTCATCATCACCTTCCCGGCGGGCCTCGTCCTCTACTGGATCACCACCAACGTCTGGACGATCGGCCAGCAGTTCGCCGTGAAGAAATTCATTCCCGCCCCGGAAGTAGCTACCCCTGAAGAAGTGGCGGCATCCAAACCGCCCCCGAAACCCCCCAAGAAGAAGAAAAAGCGGCGCTAGCGGCTCGCAGGACCCGCGGCGGGAGAGGTTTGGTCCAGCACGTTTTCTTCGGCATTTGCGGGGGTGTGAATCTGGGGCGGGGATGGCGGCGCTATGGTCGCCAGCTTGGCGCGCGATGGGGCTGAAAACGGCGATCTGGGGCAGATCTGGGAGGCCGTTCGGGAGCGCTTGCGCGACTCGGTTCCGGAGTCGACCTTTCGCCTCTGGCTGGAGCCGCTGGAGCCCGCCGGCTCGAGAGGCGGGACTCTGTACCTGGACGCGCCGGCGGGGATCAGGGCCTGGGTGGAGCGCCGCTACGCGGCTCTGATCGACGAAGCGCTCGGCTCGGTGACAAGCGGCCTGAGCGAAGTCAGCTTCGGCGGGCAGGCCGGTGAGGAAGACGCCCGCGGCGGCTGGGAGGCCGCGATCAACCCCCATTACACCTTCGAGCGCTTCGTGATCGGCGACGGCAACCGTCTCGCGCACGGGGCGGCGCTGGCGGTCGCCGAAGCGCCCTCGGAGGCCTACAACCCGCTTTTCCTGCACGGGCCTCCCGGGCTGGGGAAAACGCACCTGCTGGTTGCGATCGCCAACTACCTGCACGCGAACGCGCCCGGCCTGAACGTTCGCTACACGACCGCAGAGCGGTTCACGACCGAGTTTGTAGCGGCGCTGCGCGACGCCGGCGCCGGCGCCTTCAAGCGGCGCTATCGCCATACCGACGTGCTGCTGATCGACGACGTCCAGTTCCTGGCGGGCAAGGAGAAGACGGAGGAGGAGTTCTTCCATACCTTCAATGCCCTGCACGAGGCGGGCAGCCAGGTAGTCCTCTCGGCCGACCGCCTGCCGAGCGCCCTTTCGACGCTGGCGGAGCGCCTGCGCGACCGCTTCGAGTGGGGGCTGACGGTGCCGCTGGAGCCCCCCAACATGGCGACCCGGCTGACGGTCCTGCGCAGGCTGGTGCGAGAGGCGGGAGTCGAGGTCGCCGACGGCGAGGCGCTGGCGGAGCTGGCTCGCCGCCTCGACGCCAACGTACGGCAGCTGCACGGCGGCCTGACCCGTGTCCTCGCCCACGCGTCGCTGATGACCCGCCCGCTTACCGCGGACCTGATCGCCGAGGTGGTCCCGATAGGACGACCGTCCGCGCCCTCGCCATCGGTCTCGGCGATCCAGGAGGAGACCGCCGACGCCTTCGGGGTGTCGCGAACCGACCTGACCGGCACCAGCCGTGCCGCTTCTCCCTCCCGCGCCCGGCAGGTGGCAATGCTCCTCACCCGCGAGATGACCGACCTCTCCCTCCCGCAGATCGGCCGCTTGTTCGGCGGACGCGACCACTCCACCGTGCTCAGCGCGATCCGGCGGGCCGAGAGCCTGGCGGCCGCCGGCGACGAAGCTGCCGATCGCATCTCGGACCTGCGCGAATCTCTCCACAGCTACGGCCGGGACGCTCGATGACCGCCGCGACCACTGCAAGAATCGTCTCCGACCACAGCTCTCCCCACAGCACGAAAAGCGCGCCGGCAAGCGGAACCGTCGTGCTCTCACTCGTTCTCCACAGGAACTAATCCAACTCAGAGAGGGAACTTGAAGCTCACCACGAAGAGAGAAGAACTGGCAGCAAAGCTCGCGGTCGTCTCCCGGGCGGTTTCCACTCGGGTTGCCACTCAGGCGCTGTCGGGAATCCTGCTGCGCGTGAACGGGGCGGGAGCGGAGCTGAGCGCCACCGACGGCCAGCTGGGCCTGAGGACCAAGCTCGAGGCCGACGTCGACGGCGAAGGGGCCGTGCTGCTGCCCGGGCGACTGCTCGCCGACGTCGCCCGCTCGCTTCCCGCCGGAGAGGTCGAGATCGAGCCGCGCGAAGCAGAGCGCGACGTGGAGATTCGCTGCGCCAGCTCCAGCTTCCACCTGAAAACGCTTCCCGCCGAGGACTTCCCGAAGTTCCCCGAGCCGGAGGGAGAGCCGCTGACGATCCCCGCCGCCGCCCTCACCGCAACTGTCGAGGTCGTCGCCCGGGCGGCCTCCAAGGACGACATGCGCCCGGTGCTGACCGGGGTGTTGGTGACCGCCTCCGGCGATGAGATGACGATGGTCGCCACCGATTCCTACCGCCTGGCGGTGAAATCGACCAAGGTCGAGGGGGGGATCGGCGGCGAGCTGGAGGCGAACATCCCGGCGCGGGCGCTGCGCGAGCTGAGCCGGCTGCTCGCCGACGGCGAGGCGGAGCAGGCGAAGCTGTCGCTGCTCAGCAACCAAGCGGTGTTCGCGGCCGGCGGCGTGACGCTGAGCACGAGCCTGATCGAGGGCCAGTTCCCGAACTACAGGCAGCTTTTGCCGGAGTCCTACGAGCACGATGTGCGGGTGCCGCGGACGGACCTGCTCGACGTGACCCGCCGGGTGAGTCAGCTCGCGCAGCGCAACGCGCCGCTTCGCCTTGCCTTCGCGCCGGGAGAGCTGACCGTGGCGGCGGAGACGCCGGACGTCGGCGACGCGAAGGAGTCGATGCCGATCTCCTTCGAGGGGGAGCCGCTGGAGATCGGCTTCAACCCGGAGTTCCTGCGCGAGGGAATCGAGAGCGTCGAGGGCGAGGAGCTGCTCGTGCGGCTCATCTCGCCGCTGCGCCCGGGGTTGCTGGAGCCGGTCGAAGGGGACGATTTTCGCTACCTGGTGATGCCCATTCGCCTCAACGTCTAGGCCATGCTGGTCGCCGCGATCGAAGCGCGGCCCCTGCGCAGCCTCGACGGGGTCGAGGTCCGATTGGGCGAGGGAATCACCAGCCTGATCGGCCCCAACGGCAGCGGCAAGACGAACCTGCTGGAGGCGCTGCACTTCGCGCTCACCGGCCGTTCCTTCCGGACCTCCGACCGGCGTGAGCTGATCCCGTTCGGCGGCGGCTTGGCGCGGGCGGAGGCGACCATCCGCGACGGCGGAGGGATCGAGCACCGGCTGCTTGCCTCGGTCAGCCGCGGCGAGGGCCGCCGCCACCTGCTGGACGGTGCGCCCGTCGACGCCGCGACAGCCGCCCGCCACCGCCCGCCGGTCGCCGTATTCGCACCGGACCGGCTGGCGCTGGTCAAGGGCCCGCCGGCGGAGCGGCGGGCCGAGCTCGACCGCTTCGCCGCGGCGCGCCGGCCCGCTCGCGAGGGGCTGCGCAAGCGCTACGGGCAGGCGCTGGCGCAGCGCAACGCCCTGTTGGGCCGGGCGGCCGCCGGCATCTCACCGGCGGCGGAGCTGGATGCCTGGGACGCGGCGCTTGCCGAGGCCGCGGAGCCACTGGTAGCCGCGCGCGCCGAGGCCGCCACGGAGCTGGCGCCGTCGTTTGCCGAGGCCGCCACGGATCTCGGCCTGGAGGGGAGCGCCTCCCTGTCGTACGCGCCGCGCTGCGCGGACACGGCGGAGGAGATCCGCCGCGAGCTCGCTTCCCGCCGCGAGCAGGACGCCCGCCTGGGTCGGACCTCCTGGGGGCCGCACCTGGACGAGCTGAAGCTGGAGGTGGAGGGGCGGTCGCTGCGTCGCTACGGCTCGCAGGGCCAGCAGCGGCTCGCCCTGCTCGCCCTGCTGTTCGCCGAGCGCGAGGCGCTGCTGGCAGCTCGGCGGGTCGCGCCGCTGCTGTTGCTCGACGACGTTATGAGCGAGCTGGACCCCGGTCGCCGTGAGCGGTTGGCCGGCCGGCTGGAGGGGGGCGGGCAGACGCTCGTCACCGCAGCAGACGAGGCCTCGGTGCCGGAGCAGGCGCGTTCCGCCGCCGTGCCGATGCCCCCTCCCGCGCCGGCTGCCGCCCCGGTCGTGGAGGCGGCTTGATGCGCCGCCGTGCGCCCCGTCCCGCGGCGGCGGGGCTGCGCGCCGCGCTGGAGCGAGCGGCGCCTCAGACGCCGCTGGCGGCGGTCCAGGCGGCCTGGGGGGAGACGGTCGGCGAGCAACTCGCGAAGGCCGCTCAACCGGTCGCCGAGCGCGACGGCGAGCTGACGGTCCGCTGCGAGAGCGCCGTCTGGGCGCAGGAGCTGGACCTGATGCAGGCCCGGATCCTGTCCCTGCTGGAGGAACGCCTCGGCGAGCTGGCGCCCCGCGCTCTGCGCTTTCGCTCCGACGGCGACGACTTCGGACACAAAAATGCGTGATTTGCAGGAGTTTTATTACACAGTAGCGGGCTTTCCAGGGGTAGGAACTGGTATCCTTATGTCTACTCGAACGCTGCCCCGACCGTGAGATGACGCCCCGGTGGCGCCAATCGGCGGCCGGGGCTTTCTGCGGGATGCGGAAGGGATCAATTGGCTGAGAAGAAGACGAAGGCGGCGCCGTCCAATAAGAAGGGCGCCGCCTCCGGCAGGGACTCCTACGGCGCCGGGGACATCACCGTCCTCGAGGGCCTGGAGGCGGTTCGCAAGCGCCCCGGCATGTACATCGGCTCCACCGGGCCGCGCGGGCTCCACCATCTCGTCTACGAGGTTGTGGACAACTCGGTGGACGAGGCGCTGGCGGGACACTGCTCGAGCGTGCACGTCGTGCTGCATCCGGACAACGGCTGCACCGTCTCCGACGACGGTCGCGGCATCCCGGTCGAGATGCACGAGAAGGAAAAGCGCCCCGCCGCCGAGGTGGTGCTGACCACCCTGCACTCGGGCGGCAAGTTCGGGGACGGCGGCGGCTACAAGGTTTCCGGCGGCCTGCACGGCGTCGGCGTCTCCGTCGTCAACGCCCTCTCGGAACGCCTTCACCTGGAGGTCAGCCGCGAAGGCGGCGTCTGGGAGCAGGACTACGAGCGAGGCAAGCCGCTCGGCGCGCTGGAAAAGGGCAAGGCAACCAAGCAGACAGGCACGTCGATCACCTTCCTCCCCGACGACGAGGTCTTCGAGGAGGTCGAGTTCGACTACCAGACGCTGGCGGAGCGTCTGCGCGAGACGGCCTTCCTGACCCGCGGCCTGAAGATCGAGTTGCTCGACGAGCGCGGCGCCGGCCGTCACGACACCTTCCACTACGAGGGCGGCATCGTCGACTTCGTCGCCTACCTGAACCAGAACAAGGACACGCTGCACCGCAAGACCGTCTTCTTCGAGAGCGAGGCCGAGGACGGTCAGGTCGAGGTGGCGATGCAGTGGAACAGCTCTTACCAGGAGTCCGTCTTCTCGTTCGCCAACAACATCAACACGCACGAAGGCGGCGCCCACCTCTCCGGCTTCCGCTCGGCGCTGACCCGGACGCTGAACCACTACGCCCGCAACAAGGGCATGCTGAAGGAGAAGGACGAGAACCTGACCGGCGACGACGCGCGCGAGGGGCTGACCGCGGTGATCTCGGTGAAGCTCGCCGACCCGCAGTTCGAGGGCCAGACGAAGACGAAGCTGGGCAACCCGCCGGTCGAGGGCCTCGTCAAGGAGGCCGTCAACCGCAAGCTGGGCGAGTTCCTCGAGGAGAACCCGGCCGAGGCGAAGCGGATCGCAGGCAAGGCAGTGGACGCGGCCAGGGCCCGGCAGGCGGCCCGCAAGGCGCGCGACCTGACCAGGCGCAAGTCGGCGCTCGAGAACTCGACGCTGCCCGGCAAGCTGGCCGACTGCACCGTGCGGGACCCGGCCCTGGCGGAGCTGTTCATCGTCGAGGGAGACTCGGCGGGCGGCTCGGCGAAGCAGGGCCGCGACCGCAACACGCAGGCGGTGCTGCCGCTGCGCGGCAAGATCATCAACGTCGAGAAGGCGCGGATCGACAAGGTTCTGTCCAACGCGGAGATCCAGGCGCTGATCACTGCGCTGGGCACCGGGGTGCGGGAGGAGTTCGATATCGGCGAGGCCCGCTACCACAAGGTCGTGCTGATGACCGACGCCGACGTCGACGGCGCCCACATCCGCACGCTGGTTCTCACCTTTCTCTACCGGGAGATGCCCGACCTGATCGAGGCCGGCTACGTCTACATAGCCAAGCCGCCCCTCTACAGGGTCAAGAACGGCAAGGTGGAGACCTACGTGGAGAAGGAGTCGGAGCTCGAGGAGCTGTTGCTGCGCGACCGGCTGGAGAAGTTCGAGGTCGTCGACTCCGAGGGAGGAGCGCGGAAGCTGACCGCGGCGCGCTGGCAGCGTTTCAACCGCCGGCTGAAGGAGTACGAGGGGTGGGCCGACTCGCTGCAGGCGGAGTTCGGTCACGACCTGATCCGCTTCCTCTCCGAGTCGCAGATCCTCGACCAGGGCGCGGCGACGGTGGCCGGGGTGAAGAAGGCCCTTGCCGGGAAGGACCCGGAGGGCGAGCCCTACGAGACCGAGGTCGTGGCCGACCACGAAAACGGGCTGACGGTCCGCGCGGTGCACCGCCGCGACGGGTTGGCCCGGACCTACGAGCTGTCGAAGAAGCTTTTCGAGTCGACCGACTACAGGCGCCTGGTCGACGTGCACGGCGAACTGCTGAAGCAGGTCGGCCGCCCTCCGTTCGTCGCGACGCTGGACGACAAGCGCCGCGAGGTCGACTCGTTCACCGAGTTGCGCCGGGCGATCATGGAGCTGGCCCGGCGAGGAGTGACGATGCAGCGCTTCAAGGGCCTGGGCGAGATGAACTCCGAGCAGCTACGGGAGACGACGATGGACCCGGCCAGCCGCACTCTGGAGCGGGTGCGGATCGATGACGCGGCGCTGGCGGAGAGGGTGTTCACCGAGCTGATGGGCGACAAGGTGGAGCCGCGCAAAGCCTTCATCGAGCGGCACGCCAAGGAGGTCAGGTTCCTTGATGTGTAGCGGCCGCTGCAAACCGTCGCATCTCGGGGTCTTCGGTCGTCCTCCTCGGGTCACGCACCTGACTAGTGCGCTCCCCTCGTCGGCCTCCCTGCATCCCCCGACCTGCTCGGTTTTCGCGGCCGATCTAAGGACGATCTAGATGGAGGGTTCGCTGGAGGCGCTGACCGGGAGGATCGAAGAGCGCGATCTGACCAGCGAGATGCGCTCGTCGTATCTCGACTACGCGATGAGCGTGATCGTCGGACGGGCGCTGCCCGACGTGCGCGACGGGCTGAAGCCGGTGCACCGGCGCGTGCTGTACGCGATGCACGACCTGGCGCTGCAGCCGAACCGGCCGTACCGCAAGTCCGCCTTCATCGTCGGCGAGGTGATGGGCAAGTACCACCCGCACGGCGACTCGGCGATCTACGACACCCTGGCGCGGATGGCGCAGGACTTCTCGATGCGCCACATGCTGGTCGACGGCCAGGGCAACTTCGGCTCGATCGACGACGATCCGCCGGCCGCCATGAGATACACCGAAGCGCGGCTGGCGCGGCTGGCGACGGAGATGCTCCGCGACATCGAGGCGGACACGGTCGAGTTCGGGGCGAACTACGACGAGTCGCAGTCGGAACCGCTGGTGCTGCCGGCGCGGTTCCCGAACCTGCTGGTCAACGGCTCGTCCGGAATCGCGGTGGGGATGGCGACCAACATCCCGCCGCACAACCTGACCGAGGCCGCCGGCGCGGTCAAGGCCTACATCGACAACCCGGAGATCGACCTGCCCGGCCTGATGGAGCACATCAAGGGGCCCGACTTCCCGGGCGGCGGCCTGATGAGCCGAGAGGGCATCCGCGACGCATACGCGTCGGGAAGGGCGAGCATCCGGGTGCGAGCCAGGGCCCACCTGGAGCCGCTGAAGGGAGGCCGCGAGGCGATCGTCGTCACCGAGCTCCCCTACGCGGTCAAGAAGGGCGGCGAGGGCGGCCTGATCACGAAGATCGCCGACCTCGCTCGCGAGAAGAAGATCACCGGGGTCTCCGACCTGCGCGACGAGTCCGACCGGACCGGAATGCGCCTCGTGATCGAGACGAAGCGGGGCGGCGACCCGCCCGAGGTGGTGCTCAACCAGCTCTACAAGAAGACGCCGATGCAGAACACCTTCGGGGTCAACATGGTGGCCCTGGTCGACGGCGTGCCGCGGACGCTGAGCCTGAAGGAGCTGATCCGCCACTACGTCAACCATCAGCGCGAGGTCGTCATCCGCCGCACCCAGTTCGAGCTGCGCCGCGCCGAGGCGCGCGCCCACATCCTCGAGGGGCTGCTGATCGCGCTCGACAACCTCGACGCGGTGATCGAGCTGATCCGCGCCTCCGCCGACACCGACACCGCGAAGTCCGGGCTGGTCGAGCGCTTCGAGCTGTCCGAGGAGCAGGCGCAGGCGATCCTCGACATGCGGCTCTCCAGGCTCACGGCGCTGGAGTCGGGCAAGGTGCGCGAGGAGCACGACGAGCTGATCGGGCGGATCAAGGAGCTGCGCACGATCCTCGGCGACCCGGCCCGGATCGACGCGCTGGTCGTCGAGGAGCTGGACGAGCTGGTCGACCGCTACGGAGACGAGCGGCGCACCGAGGTCGTCCACTTCGAAGGCGACATGAACATCGAGGACATGATCGCCGACCAGCAGATGGTCGTCTCCCTGACCCGTTCCGGCTACGTGAAGCGCCTTCCCCTCGCCACCTACCGCCAGCAGCAGCGCGGCGGCCGCGGCGTGATGGGGATGGATCTGAAGGAAGACGACTTCATCGAGCACCTGCACATCTGCTCGACCCATGACTTCCTGCTCTTCTTCACCAGCCGCGGCAAGGTGTACCGGTTGAAGGTCTATGAGCTGCCGGAAGGGGCGCGCACGGCCAAGGGCCGGGCTCTGATCAACCTGCTTCCCCTCGCCGACGACGAGTACGTGAGGGCGATCATCCCCACCCGCGACTTCAGCGAGAACAAGTACCTGGTCTGCGCGACGGCGAAGGGGCTCGTGAAGAAGACCGAGTTCCCGGCCTACAACACGCCGATCCGCGCCGACGGGATCATCGCGATCAAGCTGCGCGAGGACGACGAGCTGGTTGGGGTGCGGCTCACCTCCGGTGACGACGACCTGCTGCTCGTCTCCCGCTCCGGGCACGCCTCGCGCTTCTCGGAGGAGGCGGTGCGGCCGATGGGCCGCGACACCTCCGGGGTGAAGGGAATGAACGTCTCCGGCAAGGTCGACGGCGTGAAGAACAGGGTCCTGGCGATGGACGTCGCCCACGACGAGTCGGAGCTGTTCGTCGTCACGGAGAACGGCTCCGGCAAGCGGACCTCCGTCTCCGAGTACCCGGTCAAGGGACGTGGCACCAAGGGCGTGCTGACCGTGAAGCTGACCGAGAAGCGCGGCGGGCTGGCCGGCGCGATGATCGTCCGCGAGCACCAGGACCTGCTGTTCATCTCCGAGCAGGGGATGGTGCAGCGCACCCAGGCGGGCGGCATCTCGCAGATGGGCCGCGCGACGCAGGGCGTGCGGGTCATGAACATGAAGGACGACGACCGGGTCAGCGCGCTGGCGCTGGTGGTCGAGTCCTCCGCCGAGACGGAGATCACCGCGCCTTCGGCAGAGAAGGACCAGCTGACCACGGGCGAGGGCGAGGACACCGGCCCCCCGGACGGGGACTCGGGCGGCTAGTCCCGTCTGCCTGAGGTCGGTCGTTCAGGCATCAACTCGGTCGGCACTGCATCTGGCCACTCGATTCACCACAAGAGCAGGTGCGTGTGCATGTTGGAGACCAGATCCGACAGCGGCAGTGATTCGCGCCGACTGCACGGCTCGCGCCCGCGCCCGTGTCCACTCCTTCTCGTTCATCCTGCGGCGAGAGATAGGCCCGAGTCTCCAGAGCGATCTGTGACTCCAATCGAGTGTGTAACGGACACACAAGCTACAATCCCTCAGCATGGGTCCGATCCAACAGCTCGCCCAGGGTCTTGGCGTCGAGGAGCGCACCCTGCGCCGAGCGGTCGCACAGGGCACCCTGCGTTGCCGCCGCACTGGCCCCCGCCGGCTTCACCTCGATCCCGGCGAAGACGAGTACCTGCGCGAGCACTGGTCCCTACTTGCGAGGCTGCGGGCGGCGCTTCGCACCGAGCGGCGCGTGCGGCTCGTCGTTCTCTACGGATCCCTGGCACGTGGGGAGGAGGATGCCGGCTCCGACCTCGACCTCTTGGTTTCTCTGGCCGATGACCGATCCGAGGGAGTCACCAGGCTGGCGACGCAGCTCGAAGGCGTGACCGGGCGCAGGGTCGACGTAGCCCGTCTGGAGCGGGTCGAGGGCGACGCGCCCCTGCTCTTGGACCGGGTGCTGGATGAGGGGCGCGTCCTGGTCGACCGCGACGGGCAGTGGCCGCGGTTGCGTGACCGCCGCCGGTCCATCCGCGCCCGTGCCCGCCGCGCACATCGTCGTCAGATGACCGCCGCCGCGGAGGCGATCGGGGAGCTGACCGGATGAACGAAGGTACGCCGACGATTGACTCAAAGGCGCTGCGGGCCGAGCAGGCGCGCCTCTCTCGCTACTTCCAGGCGATCGCCAAGCACCGCAGAGCGCTGGATCTGGCGATTGAGGAGGGCTCCGGTGGACAGCTCGACCCGCGTGAATGGGCGCAGGCGTTCGATTCCACTGAACCCCACGACGCCAACCGAACGATGGTCGTCACCGGCGACCACTCGGCGGCGCTGAACGCCTACGTCGAAATCCTCAAGGCAAGCGCGGGCTCGCGGCTGATCGGCCTTCTGCCCCATCGCCGCCCCCACGCAGAGCAGGCCTTCGACGCGGTACGGGAGGATGAGGGCCTAACCGAGGAGCAGGCGACGCTGCTGCACGAGATCTATGTGCTTGAAGGTCGCCTGGAGCACGCTTCGCCCGACGTCGAGGCTGGGGAGGTACACGACGCCGTGCAGCGCTTCCGCGAAGCTCTTCCCGGCCTTGTCGAGAGCGTCGCTGCCTGGCTGCGGCGCCACGGTGTCGAGTTGGAGTAGCGACGCAGAAGTTCAGGCGGCGGCCAGGTACTGCTCCCAGCTGGAGGGGATCCTCGGGCTGGAGATGTGGATGAACACCGTCGGGCCGGGCGCCCGCGGCCGGTTGCGGGGGTGCATCTGGATCTCCCGTGGCAGCCGGTCGCCCTTGCGGCGGTTGCAGGGCGCGCAGGAGGCGACGATGTTCTCCCAGACGGACTTTCCCCCGCGGCTGCGGGGGATGACGTGGTCGACGGTGAGCCCGCCCTTGCGGGTTCCGCAGTACTGGCAGGTCCAGGCGTCGCGTGCGAGCACCGCCTTGCGGGTGATCTTGCGTCTGCGCGCCTGGCGCGGGATGCGGACGTAGCTGAGCAGGCGGATGACGGCCGGCCGGTCCATGTCCAGCCGCTCGGAGTGGAGCACCGCGTCGCCGTGCTCGAGCATCTCCGCTTTCTGCTTCAGCAGCAGCACCGCCGCGCGGCGGACCGTGCAGACGTTGATCGGCTCAAACGTCGCGTTGAGGACGAGAACCCGAGCCATGATGCCGCGGAATTCTAGAGCGCGCAGGCCGCGGGTCCTGGCGCCACCCGCGGAGAAGAGTCTTCTATTCCACGGGATATGACCCGAGGATGCGTACTGATTCCGCTTTGGCGCGGAGAGCTTCGATGGCGTCTGAGACCTTCGGATCCCTGGCGGAGCCCTCGATGTCGATGAAGAACATGTAGCGGCCGAGGCCGAGGCGGAGGGGACGCGACTCGATGCGGGAGAGATTGACAGCGCGGGAGGAGAACTCCTGGAGGGCCTCGACCAGGGCACCCGGGTGATCCTCACCCAGCTCGGAGAAGACGAGCGTCGTCTTCCACTCGCCCTCCCCTTCTGCCTCGGTGCCGAAAGGAGCGATCCAGACAAAGCGGGTGATGTTGCTTGCCTCGTCGACGATGTCCTCGCGGAGGACGGCGCAGCCGTAGAGGTCGGCCGCGGACCTGGCTCCGATCGCCGACCACGGCCGCTGCCCCTCTTCGCTCACGATGCGGACGGCCTCCGCCGTGCTGGAAACCGGCCGCCGCTCCGCCCGCGGCAGCTCGGTACGCAGGAAGCGGGCGCACTGCGCCAGTGGTTGGGGGTGTGAGAGGACCACGTCTATCGCCTCGAAGGAAGTCCCCCGCCGCGCGATCAGGTTCGGTCGCACCGCGAAGTCGTACTCGCCGATGATTCCCACGTCCGGCGCATCGAATGCCAGCGCATCGAGCGTGCTGCGCACGGACCCTTCGATCGAGTTCTCGATCGGCACGAAGGCGCGCTCCGCCTCCTTCCGCTGGACGGCGACGATCGCATCGTGGACCGTCAGGGTCGTTTGGCCCGCCCAGGTGTCGTCGCCGGAGGTCGCTTCCCGCAGGGCGTCCTCGGTGAAGGTGCCGGTGGGGCCGAGGTAGGCGATCCGCATCCGACGCCCGCTACTGGAAGTCGACCGTGTAGGTCTCGCTGTTGTTCTCGGAGACCTGCTCCCCCGGCACCGGCTCCACGTCGACCTCCAGCTCGGTCTGGCCGCTGGGCGCAGGGGTCAAAGTGACCGAGGCGGTCTGAGTCTCACCGGCGGCGATCGTGTCGATCGTCTGCTCCTGGGTGCGCCCGCCGTCGACCGTGACCGAGACGGTGACGCCGTTCTCGGTCGAGTCGCCCTGGTTCTGGACCTGGACGTCGACGACGGGGCTCTCGCCGGAGACGGCGACCGGCACCCCGGCCTCCAGCGCGGTGTCGCCGATGCCGGCGCCGATCAGCCCGAGCCCGTGCACACCCGGAGTGGCGCCGGCTGTGTTGCCGCTGACCTGACCGAGCGCGGAGGAGACCTCGCCCTCGTCGAGCCAGCGGGTGTCCGGCAGGAAGGGCTTGTCCGGCAGGTCGCTTCCCTCGATGCCGTTGTCCGCGAGCACTCCGTCGACCTGCGGACGCACCACTTCCGAATAGATCACGTCGCCGGCGAGCAGGGTCTGCATCTGCCGCGCGATCACCGCCATGGCGCGCGCCGAGCCCGCGTCGCCGAGGGCGGTGCTCATCCGGTTCGCGATCGTGCTCATCGCCGCCGCGCGCAGGCCGTAGGCCAGCTCCAGCGCCTGCTGGCCATCCGCCATGTCACCGGGCGCCTCGAGGGAGCGGACCCGCGAGGCGTAGTTCTCCATTGCGCTGCGATCGGCGTTGACCTCGTTGACGAACTCGGTGACCGACGGGCCACCGGGGTCGTTGAGGCGCCCGAAGAAGGCGTTGCGGGTCTGGGCGGTCTCGTCGACGATCTGGGTGACGTCGCGGGCATAGTCGGTCAGGGCGCGCTCCTTGCGGGCGTCGAGACAGCCCTTCACGCCCAGCACGAGCAGGATCAGGACGAGAAGTCCGGCACCGAGGGCGATCGCCCGCCGGGTCATGATCTGACGCCGCTCGTCACTGGACGTGCGGCGCCGCCGCGGACGGGGCGGGGCGGGAGCCTCTGATGTCTGGTCTTCGTCGAACGGATCCACGGAAGTGCCCTTTCGGCGTGGCGGAAGTATGACCTCTGCCCGCCGCGAAGCGTCAAGAATCGCAGCAAACGTTGCGTTTTTGCCGGCCGCCCCCCGATCCTCGCTCGCAGCCAGGGGGCTGGCGTAGGATTCAGCGGTTCCCGGGGCCGTATCCGTCCCGGGCCGACCCCGTCGCAAGGAGCCTCGCATCAGCGTCCTACGCAACCTCGAAGCCCGGATCGAAGGCCTCGTGGAGGGGGTGTTCAGCCGCGCCTTCAGCTCCGAGGTGCAGCCGGTCGAGCTGGCGCGCAAGCTGGCGAAGGAGATGGACGCCCACAAGACCGCCTCGGTCTCCCGCGTCTACGTCCCCAACGAGTACACGGTCCACCTCTCCCGCCAGGACCGCGCCAAGTTGGAGGGCTACGAGCGCTCGCTCGAGCAGGAGCTCTCCGGCTACCTGCTCGAGCACGCCCGCAAGCGCGGCTACGACCTGCTGACCCGGCCGGAGGTGAAGTTCAGCACCGACGAGCGCCTGCGGCTGGGCGAGTTCGGGATCCAAACGCGCCTGGTGAAGCCGCCCAGCCGCGAGGGCGAACGGCCGAAGCAGGGGGAGGAAGGCCACACGATGGTGTACTCGGCGGTGGGCGAGGGCGAGCCCCAGCCCCAGGTCACCCGCCCTCCGACGCGACCGGCGAAGACGAGGGCGATCGTGATGGCGGGCGACCGCCGCTATGCGCTCGATGGCCCGCGGGCGACGCTGGGGCGCGCCAAGGACGCCGACTGCGTGCTGAGCGACCCCAACGTATCCCGCCACCACGCGGAGCTGCGCCAGGCGGAGAGCGGCGACTGGCAGATCGTCGACCTCGGATCGACAAACGGGGTGAAGGTGAACGGGCGCCGGGTCGGCTCCGCACGCGTGCGCCGCGGCGACGAGATAACCCTGGGAACCACGACCTTCGTCTTCGACGTCGAGTCCTAGGCCAACCCGGCGATGGACTACGAGCCGATCTCGGTCGCTCTCAAGTTCGGCTTCCTCGCCGTCCTCTACCTGTTCCTGCTCTGGATTGCCCGCAGCGCCCGGCGCGACCTGCGGCAGACGGTCTCCCCGGCACCCGACGCGACCGGGTTCCATGCGGCGCCGTCGCTCGAGGAGCCGCGTGGCGGGGAGGCGTGGCTGGTCGCGGAGCGGGGAGGCGGCCTGGACCCCGGCACCCGCTTCGACCTGTTCGGTGGACTGTCGATCGGTCGTGGCGCCGAAGCCGACGTGCAGATCAGCGATCGTTACGCCTCCGGCCTGCACGCGAGGATCTACAGCCGCGATGGTCGCCAGTACATCGAGGACATGAAGTCGACCAACGGGACGTTGCTCAACGACTCCAGCCTGCACGGGGAGGCGGAGCTGGTGCCGGGCGACCTGGTGCGGATCGGAGACACCGAGTTCAGGTTCGAGAGGGACGGTTAGGTTGCTGCGCGTTGCCGATCACGCCTCGCGCACCGATACCGGTCGCCAGCGCAGCGCCAACGAGGACTCGCTGTTCGCGCGCGCTCCGGTCTTCGTCGTCGCCGACGGGATGGGAGGGGCGCAGGCCGGCGAGGTCGCCTCCGGGGCCGCCGCCGAGGCCTTCTCCGGCGAGCTGCCCGACGGGCCGCCGGAACGTGTCCTGCGGGAGACGATCCTCGACGCCAACCGCCGCATTCACCAGCTTGCCCGCAACGACTCCTCGCGGGCCGGCATGGGCACGACGATCACGGCGGCGATCGTCTCCGCGGACAGCGAGGAGGTGGCGATAGGGCACGTCGGCGATAGCCGTGCGTACCGCCTGCGCGACGGCCGGCTGGAGCGGCTCACCCGCGACCATTCGCTGGTGGAGGAGATGCGCCGCAAGGGTCAGATCACCGACGAGCAGGCTGAGGAGCACCCGCAGCGCTCGATCATCACCAGGGCGCTCGGCCCGGAGCCCGACGTCGACGTCGACGTGCAGACGGTCCCGGCCCGGCCCGACGACGCCTTCCTGCTCTGCTCCGACGGGCTGACGACGATGGTCGGCGAAGAGCGGATCGCCGCGGTGCTCACCGGCGCCGCCTCGATGGACGCCGCGGTGCGAACGCTCGTCGACGAGGCCAACCGGGCGGGCGGGCGCGACAACATCACGGCGGTCGCCTTCCGGCTCGAGGACCCCACCGCGCCCGCGGCAGCCGGAAGCGGCGACGAGGTCGAGCAGCCGACCCTGATCGGCGCGGCCGCCGAGGCGGAGGGGCTGACCGGCGAAGAGGTGCGCCGCCGGGCGGCGCAGCAGCACGGCGGCCGTCCACCGCGCAGCGGCGAGCCGCCGCCCCTTCGCCGCCTTCGTGCCGCGGCGAAGGGGTTGGCCGCGGTGCTGCTCGTAGCCGCGATCGGATTCGGCGCCTGGTACGGCAACCGCCAGATCTGGTTCCTGGGCGGTGACGAGGCCGGCAGGGTCGCCCTCTATCGCGGCCTCCCCTACGAGCTGCCTTTCGGCGTCGACCTCTACGAGGAGCGCTACGCGAGCCCGATCCAGGCGGACGCGCTGCCCCCCCGCCGGCAGGAGGCGGTCAGCGGCCACGACCTGCGCTCGCGCTCCGACGCCGTCTCGCTGATCGAGGACATCGAGCGATCCCAGGGCCTGCCGTGACTTCGGCAAGGAATCGCGAGCTGGCGGCGCTGCTCCCGGTCGCCCTGCTGCTGACCGCCGGCTTCACCGCGGTCTTCGCCCAGGAGGAAGCCCGGCTCGGCAACCTCAGCCTCGTCTACGGCGCCTACTTCCTCGCGATCTGCGTAGCCGCCCACGTCTACCTGCGAGTGCGGCTGCCGAACGCCGACCCCTACCTGTTCCCGCTGGTGGCGCTGCTCACCGCCTTCGGCCTGGTGATGATCTACCGGATCGACGAGACGCTGGCCCGGGACCAGGCCAACTGGTTCGTCCTCGGGCTCGTCCTCTTCGCGCTGACGATCCACTTCCTGCGCGACTACGAGGTGCTGGAGCGCTACCGGTACACGATCGCCGCGACCGGCATCCTCCTCCTCCTGGCTCCGCGGCTGCCCGGCATCGGGCAGCAGGTGAACGGCGCCTACCTCGGGGTGAAGCTCGGCCCGCTCGCATTCCAGCCGGCCGAGTTCGCGAAGATCTGCATCGTCGTCTTCCTCGCCAGCTACCTGCGGGAGCACCGCGAGGTGCTGATCGTCGGGGCGCGGCGGGTGCTCGGCGTGACGCTGCCGCCGCTCAAGCACTTCGGGCCGCTGCTCGTCGTCTGGGGGCTCTCGATGCTGATGCTGGTCTTCATCCGCGACCTGGGCAGCTCGCTGATGTTCTTCGCCGCCTTCCTGGCGCTGCTCTACGTCGCCACGGGGCGGCTCTCGTTCGTCGTGATCGGAATGGGGATGTTCATGGTGGGGGCCTGGTTCTTCGCCTCGACCGTGCCCCACGTCGGCGACCGGATCGACATCTGGCTCGACCCCTACGCGGACCCGAACACCACCGGTTACCAGGTCCTGCAGTCGATCTTCGCCCAGGCCGACGGCGGCCTCTTCGGGCAGGGGTTCGGCCAGTCGCTGATCACGATCCCCGGCACCGACAACGCGCTGTTGCCGGCGGCGCAGACCGACACGATCTACTCGCTGATCGTCAACGAGCTGGGCCTGTTCGGCGCCTGCGCGGTGGTGGCGATCTACCTGCTGATCGCGGCGCGCGGTTTCAAGGTGGCGCTGACCGCCGCCGACGGCTTCTCGAAGCTGCTCGCCTCCGGGCTGACCGCCGTCTTCGCGATCCAGGCGTTCGTGATCATCGGCGGCGTCACCCGCGTCATCCCGCTGACCGGCGTGACGCTGCCCTTCATCAGCTACGGTGGCAGCTCGATCGTCGCCAACTTCGTGCTGCTGGCGCTGCTGCTGCTGGTCTCCGACCGCGCCCGCCGCGAGCTTGCCGGCGACCAGCGCCTCGGCGTGGGGGGGCGGGCGTGAACGCGCAGATAGTCAAGCTGTTCGCCTTCACGACGGCTCTGTTCGGAGTGCTGATCGCTTTCACTTCGTACTGGTCGGTGTTCGAGGCCCGTGCGCTGAAGGAGGAGCGCGTCAACCGCCGCCCGCTGCTCGAGCAGCAGCGGATAGAGCGCGGCCGGATCCTCACCGCCGACGGCGCCGTGATCGCCCGCTCGATCCCCAGGGGCGAAGGAGACTCCCTGCGCTACGCGCGCCGCTACCCGGCCGGCCCTCTGTTCGGGCACCCGATCGGCTACAGCTTCGTCGAGCAGGGCGACAGCGCGTTCGAGAAGTTCCACAACGAGACTCTGGTCGGCGAGGAGTCCGAGTTCACCTCGATCCTCGACGAGTTGCGCGGTGGCCGGCAGGAGGGCAACGACATCGTCACCAACATCGACAGCGAAGCGCAGCAGGTCGCGCTGGACGACCTGGCGGCAGCCGGCCGCGGCGCCGTGGCCGCGATCGAGCCGCGCACGGGCCGCGTGCGGGTGCTGGCCAGCTACCCGCCGTACGACCCCAACGAGGTCCCCGAGCGGCTGGGGGAGCTGAGCACGGACCCCGCCTCGCCGCTGCTGAACCGTGCGGTGCAGAGCGGCTATCCGCCCGGCTCGACCTTCAAGGTGGTGCCCGCCGCCGCCGGCCTGGACAGTGGCGCGATCGATCTGGAGACGACGATCGACGCGCCGGGGACGATCGACGTCCAGGGTTCGCCGCTCTCCAACAGCTTCAACCAGAGCTATGGCCCGATCGCCCTGGACACCGCGCTCACCAACTCCGTCAACACCTGGTTCGCCCAGCTCGGCGAGCAGCTCGGCGGCGACACCCTGTTCCGCTATATGGAGCGCTTCGGCTTCGACTCCGACCCGCAGATCGACCTGCCCGAGGACCAGCTGGTCCAAAGCGGGGTCTATGACGGCGACGAGCTGCTCGGCCCCGGCGACGCCGTCGACCCGGGCCGGGTGGCGATCGGCCAGGAGCGGTTGCGGGTGACGCCGCTGCAGATGGCGGAGGTGGCGGCGGCGGTCGCCAACGAGGGCCGGCTGATGCGACCGCAGATCTGGTCGCGGGTCGTCGACCCCGACGGCCGCGTGACGCGGCGGTTGGACCCGACCCTGCAGTCGCAGGCGATCGACGAGGAGACGGCTGCCGCCCTGAATCAGGCGATGCAGGGGGTCGTGAGCGAGGGAACCGGCACCGCGGCGGCGCTGAGCGGCATCTCGGTCGCCGGCAAGACCGGCACCGCGGAGACGCCCGGCCAGATGGAGTGCGACGGCGCCGACGTCAACCAGGCTTGGTTCATCGGCTTCGCGCCCGCCGACGACCCGCAGATCGCGATCGCGGCGACGGTCGAGTGCACCACCGGCTTCGGCGGCGACGTGGCGGCGCCGATATTCCGCGACGTGGCGGAGGAGATCCTCGATGGCTGAGATCGGCGAAGGGAGCGTGCTCGACGGCCGCTACCGCGTGCTGCGCAAGATCGGCGCGGGTGGGATGGCGGACGTCTGGCTGGCGGAGGACAGCCACCTGCAACGCCAGGTCGCGCTCAAGGTTCTGCACCAGCGGTTCGCGCAGGACCGCGAGTTCGTGGAGCGCTTCCGCCGTGAGGCGGAGGCGGCGGCGGGGCTTCAGCACCCCAACGTCGTGGCGATCTTCGACCGCGGCGACGTCGACGGCACGTACTACATAGCGATGGAGTGCCTGCACGGGCACTCGTTGAAGCAGCTGATCGACGCCGGCCTGACGCCGCGGCAGGCGGTTGCCCTCGTGCGACAGGTGCTGGAGGCCGCCCGCTTCGCCCACCGGCACGGGATCGTCCACCGCGACCTGAAGCCGCAGAACGTGATCGTCGACGACGAGGGCAAGGCGAAGGTGACCGACTTCGGCATCGCTCGCGCCGGCGTCTCGGAGATCACCCAGACCGGCTCGGTGATGGGCACCGCCCACTACCTCTCTCCGGAGCAGGCGCAGAGCCTGGAGGTGACGCCCGAGTCCGACCTCTACTCGATCGGGGTGATCCTCTACGAGGCGCTCACCGGCCGCGTGCCGTTCGAGGGGGAGAGCGCGGTCGCGGTGGCGCTGAAGCAGGTCTCGCAGAGCCCGCAGCGCCCCAGCTCCCTGAGCCGGTCGGTCTCGCCGGCGCTGGACGCGGTGGTGATGCGGGCGCTGGAGAAGGACCCCGAGAGCCGCTTTCGCAGCGCCGACGCGTTCATCGCCGCTCTGGACGAGGCGATGCGGGCGCCGGAGCAGGCCGGCGGCGAGACCGCCTCCTTCGCGCCGCTGCCACCCCCCGAGGCGCCGGTCGCGGAAACGGCGGCAGAGGAAGAGGAGGAGGAGCGCCGCCGGTTGCGGCGCTTGGCGCTGATCGCGCTGGCGGTCCTGCTCGGCGTCCTGCTCGCCCTCTACCTGACCCGCGACACGGACACCGAGGTGCCGTCGGTGACCGGCAACCAGCTGCAGGTCGCGATCGACCTGCTCCAGCAGGACGGCTTCGAGGTCGGCGAGATCGTTCACGTGCGCCGCGATGTCGCGCGCAACCTGGTGCTCGAGCAGGACCCGAGCGGCGAGGCTTCGCTGGACTGCGGCTTCCTGCGCTTCTTCTGCTCGGAGCCGGAGGTGGGGCTGACGGTGAGCGGTGGCCCCGGTCGTGGCATCGTCCCCTCGACCGCCGGGCTGTCCCGGTCCGCGGCGGAGCGAGAGCTCGAGGACGCCGGCTTCGGTCCCCGGGTGCGACGGGTCAGCTCGGCCGAGGTCGAAACGGGGCTGGTCATCTTCTCCGAGCCGAGTGGGGGCACGAGCCTGCGCCGCGGCTCGGAGGTGACGATCACCGTCTCGACCGGCCCGCGCGAGGTGTCGGTGCCGGTGCTGGTCGGCTCGCAGCGCAACGTCGCCGTAGAGCGGATCCGCGGGCGCGGGCTGGAGCCGAGCGTCAGCGAGCAGCGCAGCTCGCAGCCCGTCGGCAGGGTGCTGTCGCAGTCCCCAAGCGCCGGCACGAGCCTGCCCGAGGGCTCGACCGTCTCGATCGTCGTCTCCAGCGGCGTGGAGAGAGTGGCGATGCCGGGGGTGGTCGGCCTCGAGCGCCCGGACGCAGTCGCCGAGTTGCGCGCCGCCGGGCTCGTGGTGAACGTGGTCGAGGAGGAGACCGACGTTCCGGCGCAAGCAGGCAGGGTGCTGTCCCAGGAGCCCTCCGGCGGCACCAGGGTGGAGCGCGGGAGCGAGGTGGCGATCACAGTCGGTCGGCCGGCGCCCGCGAGCGATACGGACGGAAGCGGGACAGGTTGATGCGCGTCGCGGTGCTGAGCGGCGGCCGTTCCAGCGAGCACGACGTCTCGCTGCGCTCCGGCGAGTCGGTCGCCCGCGGCCTGGAGGAGGCCGGCCACGAGGCGGTGCGGGTGCTGATCGGCCGCGACGGCCGCTGGAGCGCGCTGGGCGGTGCGCCGGCGCTGACTCCCGGCGAGGGGCTGCTCGGCTGCGACGCCGCCTTCCCGGCGCTGCACGGCCCGTTCGGCGAGGACGGCAGCATCCAGGGCCTGCTGGAGTGGCTCGATGTCCCCTACGTCGGCTCCGATGTCCTCGCCTCCGCGGTCTGCATCGACAAGTTGACGATGAAGCGCCTGCTCGCGCTCGAAGGCGTTCCCCAGGTCGAGTTCGCCCAGGCAGGCGAGGAGGGTTGGCGCGAGCGTGTGGCGGCGATGGGAGCGCCGCTATGGGTGAAGCCCTCGCGACTCGGCTCGAGCGTCGGGATCAGCCGGGTAGAGGACCCGGCCGCCGGGCTGGATGCAGCGGTCGAGCTCGCCGCCCGCCATGACCCGCGGGTGATTGTCGAAGCTTCTGTTGCGGGGCGAGAGGTCGAGTGCTCTGTGCTCGGCAACGAGGAGCCCCGGGCCTCCGCCCCGGGTGAGATCGTCGTCAACGCCGAGTGGTACGACTACGAGGCGAAGTACTCCGCGGGTGGCATGGAGCTGAGCGTGCCCGCAGCGATCGACGAAGCGACGACCGCCAGGGTGCGTGATCTGGCGCTGCGCTGCTTCACCCTGGCCGGCTGCTCCGGCCTGGCCCGCTGCGATTTCTTCGTCGAGGCCGACGGGGCGGTGCTGGTGAACGAGGTCAACACGATGCCCGGCTTCACCGAGACCAGCGTCTACGCGAAGCTCTGGGAGGCGGACGGCATCCCGTACGCGGACCTTTGCGAGCGTCTGGTCGAGCTGGCGCTGGAGCGCCACTCGGCCTCCCGCGCCTACGAGCTGTAGGCAGCCCGGCTCAGCCGAGCAGCTCGACGTCGGTGATCTCGACCTGGTAGCGGCCCGGCTGGTCGCGGGACTCCGAGGCCTGCGTGAACCAGAGCAGGAAGTAGCCGGAGGGGGCGGCGACCGAGAGAGGGATGCGCTCGACCTCGGTCGCGTCGGCGATGCTGCCGACCGGAGCGCCCCAGCCGGAGAGCGTCTCGGGCGGGCCGGCGCCGGCGGCGTAGACGTCGGCGTCCCAGCCGGGGGTCGGCGAGCGGACGACCATCTGGGCCGGCGTCGCCGGCGAGGCCGCCTCGACGTAGATGCCGACTCCCTCGTTGGGCCCGGTCTTGGTGCCGCTCCAGTCCTCGTCCTCGTAGTGCTCGGTCGCCCAGGCGGTGCCGGTGGGGTCGCCGTCGGCCGCCAGCATCACCGTGCTCCCTCCCTCCTCGGAGTCGCCCTGGGGGTCGTAATCGGTCGCCGAGGAGATCGCCACCGCGGTGCCGCCGCCAACCGCCCCGCCTCCGCCCCCCAGCGAGCCGCTGGAGATCAGCTGCACGGCGCCGAGCGTGGCGCCGGCGATCGCCACGGATGCGACGACCGCGGCGCCCGACCAGCGGGCCCGGCGCGACAGCTTGCGCTGCGGCGCCGGCACCGCGTCGAGGACGCTGGTCGCCTCGCCGGTGGTCGAGCCGGCGCGAGCGGCCTCCACCTCCAGCGCCGCGGAGAGATCGTCGATCATCTCCTCGATCCGCTGGTAGCGCCGGGCCGGGTCCTTGGCGGTCGCCCTCTCGACGACCCGGGCCGTCGCGGCGGAGAGGTCGGCCCGGCGCTGCTGCACGTCGGGCAGCTCCTCGTTGACGTGCTTCATCGCCACGCCGACCTGGGTGTCGGCGTGAAAGGGAACGTCTCCGGTCAGCATCTCGTAGAGGACGACACCGAGCGAGTAGACGTCGGAGCGGGGGTCGACGCCGCGGTCCATCGCCTGCTCCGGAGCGACGTAGTCGGTGGTGCCGAGCACGCGACCGGTCGCGGTCAGCCCGTCCTGCTCAAGTCGCCGTGAGATGCCGAAGTCGGTCAGCTTCGCGTGTCCCTCGGCGTCGATCAGCACGTTCTGGGGCTTGACGTCGCGGTGGACCATCTGCCGCGAGTGGGCGACGCCGAGGCCGGCGGCGATCTCGATCGCGTAGGCGAGAGCCTCTTGGGCGTCGAGGGCGCCGAGCCGCGCCAGCCGCTGCTTCAGCGTCTCCCCCTCGACGTACTCGAGGACGATGTAGGGGTAGCCGCCGTCCTCGCCGGCGTCGATCACCGAGACGACGCCCGGGTGGGAGAGCTTGGCGACCGAGCGGGCCTCCTGGCGAAACCGCTCCAGCTGGTCGGCCTGCCGGGACATCTCGCGGTGCATCACCTTGACCGCGACCTGGCGGTCGAGGGTCTCGTCGCGGGCCAGGTAGACAGTCGACATCCCGCCGCTGCCGAGCTTCGCCTCCAGCCGGTAGCGGTCGGAGAGCAGCGTGCCGATCATCGTGCCGCTGGCCTGCGGGGCTGTCATCAGGTGAAGATATTGCCGGACACCGTGCACCGGGTATTCGCTGCCGGCCCGGCGCAGCCTGCCGTGGCATGCATCTGAGCACGAAGTAGGGGGCCCGAAGGCCCCCTTCCGATCAGGCTCGTGGTCGTGGCGTCAACACCACGGCACCTTCGCGTGCCTGTCGGCCTGACAGGCGTTGCTCGCGTTGGCGTTGGGCGCGCTTGTCGGAGGTCCGGCAAGGGCCGGGGCCACCGCGCCCAGCGCCAGCACCACACTCGCGCTCAGGGCGAGGACGAGCTTCTGTGCTCTCTTCATAGATCGTTCACCTCCTCTCTCGCTCCAAGTCTCGAGTCTTTCGATTGCGGCTCAGTTGACCGTGACGTCGTCGATCAGCCAGCCGGTGAAGTCGTTGGATACACCGTCCACGCTGTCGAACAGGAAGCGGACCTGCATCGTGCTGACGTCGAGCGGCGTCGTCAGCGAGACGCTCTCCGCGGTCCAGCCGGCCTCGCTGGGGTCGGCGCTGTCCTTCTCCCACTCCGTCGTGGTCCAGGAGGCACCCTCGTCGTAGCTGACCTCGACCCAGGTCCGGTCGAAGGCGCCGCCGAAGAGCTCGACCTCGCGCCAGCTCTGGAAGCCGAGCGTGACGCTGGAGGCGCCGCTTACGTCGATCGACGGCGAGGTGAGAGCGCCCGCGACCCGCTTGCGCCGATCTTCGTAGGTGCAGCTCGACTTCCCGCCCGACTCGTCACCGAAGTAGAAGCTGTGGGTTCCCGAGGTGGACCCGGGGGTGACGCACCCCGTGTCGTCGGCCAGGTGCCAGAAGCCGCTTGCCGTCCAGCCGGTTGCCCCGCTCTCGAAGTCCTCGCTGAACGCGGGCCCGGCCGACTGCACCGTGATCGTCACCGTCGCGGTGTCCGAGCCCCCGTTGCCGTCGGAGGCGGTGTAGCCGAAGCTGTCGCTGCCCGAGAAGTCAGACGCCGGCGTGTAGGTGCACGAGTCGGTCCCCGTGTCGCAGCTGACCGAGCCGCCCTCGACGCTGGTCGCGTCGTAGCTGCCGATTGTCAGGGGGTCGCCGTCGACGTCCGTGTCGTTGGCCAGCACGTTGAGCGAGACCGGCGTGTCGACGTCGGTCGAGGCCGAGTCATCGTTAGCCACCGGCGCGTCGTTGACCGCGTTGACTGTAATAGTCGCCGTCGCCGTGTCCGAGCCGCCATCGCCGTCGAGGGCCTCGTAGGTGAAGCTGTCGGTGCCGTTGGAGTCAGCGCTCGGCGTGTAGGTGAACGAGCCGTCGGAGTTCAGGGTCAGCGTGCCGCTGGAGGGGCCGCTGACCGGCGTCGTGTTGACGCTGAGGGTTGCGCTCTCGACGTCGGAGTCGTTGCCCAGCAGGCCGGGGGTTCCTACCGAGAGGGCCGTGTCCTCGTCGGTCGAGTAGCTGTCGTCGCCAGCCACCGGGGCGTCGTTGACCGACTGCACCGTGATCGTCACCGTCGCGGTGTCCGAGCCCCCGTTGCCGTCGGTGACCTCGTAGTCGAACGAGTCCGAGCCGTTGAAGTTCGGGTCCGGGTCATAGTCGAACGAGCCGTTTGCGTTCAGCGTCAGCGTGCCGCTGCTAGGCCCGGTGTCCAGAGCCGCCGTGAGGCTGTCCCCGTCCACGTCTGAGTCGTTGGCCAGCACGCCCTGGACCGAGACGTTCAGCGTGGCGTCCTCGTCGATCGAGTAGGAGTCGTCGGTCGCGACCGGGGCGTCGTTGATCGGCGTGACGTCGATCGTCACCGTCGCCTCGTCGAATGCGCCGTCGGCGTCGGTGACCCGGTAGGTGAAGGAGTCGTCTCCGTTGAAATGCTGGTCCGGTGTATAGGTCACCGTCGCGGTGTCGGTGTTGGGCGTTCCGCTGGCGCAGTCCTGGCCGCCGATCGTGCCCAGGCTTCCGTTGGCCGGCCCGGAGACGATCGAGAAGGTCAGCTCGCAGGTCTCGGGGTCGGAGCCGCTCAGGGCCACCGTCTTCGCGGTGTCCTCGGCGGTGGAGGCGGAGACCGGGTCGGCGGTGGGAGGGCTGGAGACGCCGATCGTCACGGTCGCCGTGTTGCTGGTCAGCGTGCCGTCGCTCGCCTCGTAGGTGAAGGTGTCCTCGCCCGAGAATCCTGACGGCGGCGTGTACGTGCAATCGCCGGTCGTCGTGTCGCAGCTGACCGATCCCCCGGCGGCGCTGCTCAAATCGTGGCGATCGATCGACAGCGAGTCGCCGTCCGCATCGGCGTCGTTGCTCAGCACGTTGACCGTCACCGGAGTGGCGACATCCGTCGACGCGGAGTCGTCGCTTGCCACCGGCGCGTCGTTGACGGAGTTGACGGTGACCGAGACCGTGCCGGTGTCGCTGGTCGATCCGTCGGAGACCGCGTAGGCGAACGAGTCGCTGCCGTTGAAGTCGGGGTCGGGGTCGTAGGTGCCGCCCGAGCAGTCGGAGGCGACCGTGGCGGCGCCGTTCGCCGGCTGCGTGTCGATCGAGCAGCTGAGGCTGTCCCCGTCGACGTCGCCGACCACCGGAGTCCAAGAGGCGGACGTGTCCTCGTCCGTGGTGAGCGAGACGTCGCCGGCGGTCGGCGCGTCGTTGACCGCATTCACCGTGATCGAGACCGTCGCCGTGTCCGACCCGCCGTTGCCGTCGACCACTTCGTAGGTAAAGGAGTCGCTGCCGTTGAAGTCGGCATCCGGGTCATAGTCGAACGAGCCGTCGGCATTCAGCGTCAGCGCTCCGTCAGTGGGCCCGCTGACCGGCGTGGTGGTGACGGTGAGGCTGTCCCCGTCCACGTCGCTGTCGTTGTCGAGCACACCGGGGGCGTCGACCGAGAGCGTCGTGTCCTCGTCGGTCGAGTAGGAGTCGTCGGTCGCGACCGGGGCGTCGTTGATCGGCGTGACGTCGATCGTCACCGTCGCCTCGTCGAATGCGCCGTCGGCGTCGGTGACCCGGAAGTCGAAGGAGTCAGAGTCGTCGAAGTCGGCGTCGGGGGTGTAGGTGACCTTGGCGCTGTCAGTGTTGGGCGAGCCACCGGAGCAGGTCTGGTCAGAAGGCGCGCTCAGGCTGCCGTTGCTCGGGCCGGAAACCACGGAGAAGTCCAGCTCGCAGGTCTCGGGGTCGGAGCCCGTCAGGGTGATCTCGACCGAGCCGTCCTCGGCGACCGTGGCCGAGCCGGGGTCGGCGGTGGGCGCGGCGCTGGCGCTGCCGGCCCAGCCGAGGTTCTCCGGATTGGAGTCGGGCTCGGTCGCCGGCTGAGCGAGGCGCAGGCCGCTCGCCTGGTCGCGGCCGGCGTCGATCAGCGCCTGGCGGATCGCTGCCACACCGGTCGCATCTGTCGCAGGGTCGTTGTCGGCGATGTACAGCGCGGCGAGGCCGGCGGCGTGCGGGGAGGCCATCGAGGTCCCGCTGATCGTCGCGTAACCACCGTCCTTGTAGGTGGAGAGGATGTCGACCCCGGGCAGGATCAGGTCGATCGCGGCCCCGGCCGAAGTGACCGGGTTCGCTCCGGTGACAGCCCCGCTGTAGTTGGAGAACGTCGCGAACGAGTCGTCGGGGCCGTAGCTGGTGCCCGAGGCGCTGCCGCCGGGGGTGCCGTCGGAGTCGGCCAGCGCGGAGATCGCCGCGGCCTCCGGGTAGGAGGCGGGCTCGTAGTCGTCGCCGGTGCCGAAGGCGCCGTCCGGCCCGTAGACGTCGTCGCCGTCGTTGCCGGCGGCGACCGTGTAGACGACACCCGCGGCGACGCTGCCCTGGATCGCCGTGCGCGCACCGGGGCTGTTGCCCTGCCAGCCCAGGCTCATGTTCGCCACCGCGATCTGGTCCGCATTGGCGGTGACGTGGTCGATTCCCTGGATCACGCAGGAGAGCGAGCCCGACCCGTTGGGGCTGAGTACCCGCACCGGGACCACCGCGGCCCCCGGGGCGACGCCGACGACGCCGGAGTTGTCGTCGAGGGCCGCGATGCTCCCGGCGACATGCGAGCCGTGCCCGTTCTGGTCGTCCGGGGTCTTCTTGCCGTTGGCGCAGGTCGTTCCGAGCCCGCTCGCCACATTGAGATCGGGGTGATCGAGATCGATTCCGGTGTCGATCACCGCCACCGTGACCGACACATTGCCGCCGTCGCCCCCGATCGACGCCGTGGAGTTGGTGTCGACGTCGATCCGGTCGACGCCGGTGGGAAGGGTCTGGGCGAGGGCACGAACAACGCGGTCGGGCTCGACCGAGAGGACCCTCGGGTCCTTGGCGAGGCCCTTGGCCTGCTTGGCGGAGGCCGGGCCCGCGAAGCCGTTCAGGGCGCTCTTGTAGGCGACATCGGGAGCCACGCCGTGCTTCTTGGCCACCGCGCCCGGGGCGACTCCCTGCTTGAGCACGACGATGTAGCGGCCGGGGATCTTGCCGGCAGGCGCGCCGGCCGGCTGCGAGGGAGGCTGCGACGCCGCCACTTGCGAGAAGGAGAACGCCGCTATCGCCGTAGCGACCGCGATAGCGAGAACAAACATTCGTCCACGTAGCGTCCCGCGGCTGCTATCAATACTCAAAACTGTCGTCCTCCCCAGTCGCTTTTCAGCGAATCGACGTTTTCGAAACCATTTTCAGGCGTCAACCGAGCGACGGTAACACAGGAAACTCGGTCTGCGGGCCCCGCTTGACGTGCCGCATGCGCATCGCCGCCCGGGCTGCGCCACTCGACATGCGCTCGGCCTCAGGCGCGATGGATGCGGCGCTCGCCTTCGACCGCGCGTCCGATCCGCCTGGCGCCGGGGTAGTGGCGGCGCAGCAGCTCCAGCGCGGCGGCCTCGTCCGCCGCGGCGACTACGCAGCAGAAGCCGCAGCCCATGTTGAAGACCTCGTGCATCTCCTCTTCGGCGACCCCGCCCCGCTCGGCGATCAGCTCGAACAGCGGCGGCACGGGAAGCGGCTCGTCGATCTCGTAGCCGACCGGCGCGGCGAGGCGCAGCAGGTTGCCGAGGCCGCCGGAGGTGACGTGGGCCAGTCCCCGCACCTCGACGTCGGAGCGCAGTAGCTCCAGCACCGGCTTCACGTAGATCTCGGTCGGCTCGAGCAGCGCCTCGCCCAGGGGTCGTCCGAGTCGGCCGTCCGGATCCTCCCCGAGCGGCAGGCCCTCGAGCGCGCGGCGGGCGAGGGTGTAGCCGTTGGAGTGGAGGCCGGAGGAGGGAAGGCCGATCACGGGATCGCCCGGCGAGACCGCCGCGCCGTCGACGATCGCATCGAGCTCGACGACGCCGAAGCAGGTGCCTGAGAGGTCGACGCTACTGACCAGGCTGCCGAGCTGGGCGAGCTCGCCACCGGGGATCTCGATCCGCGCCAGCTCGGCGCCGCGCGCGAGTCCGACCCCGATCTCCTTGCAGACGCCGGCGTCCGCGGTCGGCACGGCGATGTAGTCGAGCATCGCCAGCGGCTCGGCGCCGACGCAGATCACGTCGTTGACATTCATCGCCACGCAGTCGATACCGACCGAGTCCCAGCGCTCGAGCTCCTCGGCGACCAGCAGCTTGGTGCCGACGCCGTCGGTGGACATGGCGATTCCGGTCCGGTCGTCGATTTCGATCACGCTCGCGTAGTGGCCCGGGAGCGGCACCTGGCGAGAGGGCCGCCCGAGGTCGATGGCGCCGAGCGCTCGGACCAGTCCCGCGACGGCGGCGTCGGCGGCGCCCTGGTCCACTCCGGCCCTCGCGTAGGCGTCGCTCATCGTCTGCGCAGCATCGCAAGAACCGCGGCGGCCAGCGCCGCCCGGTAGGCGGCGTAGGGCCAGAGGGCACGGTCGCGCTCGACCAGGCGCAGCAGGCGCTGAGAGGCGAGCGTGGAGGCGAACGAGGCACCGACGCCGACCGCCAGCGAACGGCGCAGCGTCGGGGAAACGCCCCGGCGCGACAGCCGGGCGCCCTTCAGCCCGGCGGCGCCGACGATTATCGGCAGCGCCACGCTGCGCGAGAGCAGGTTGGCCTGGTCGCGGGAGAAGAGGCGCGCCCGGGCTACCGCCAGCGTCGCGCCGTTGCGGGAGACACCGGGCGCCAGCGCGGCGGCCTGAGCCAGGCCGAGCAGCAGCCCGTCGAGCGCTTGCGCCTCGCCCCGGCCCCGCAGCTGCGGGCGCCTGTCTGCGGCGAGCATCGCGGCCGCTCCGACGAGCAGGCCCGCGGCCGTCGCAGCCGGCCCGCCGAGGCGCCGCTCGATCCAACGCTCCATGGAGAAGCCGACGAGCGCCGGGGGCGCGAAGGAGAGCGCCAGCACCGTCGCCCCCCGCCGGTCGAAGGCGCGCAGCTCCTCGGCGATCAGGCGCCGTTGACCGAGCACCAGCGCCGCCGCGGCGCCGGCGTGCAGGGCGACCTCGAAGCTCTTGCGCAGCTCCGGGTCGACCTCGCGCCACTCCCAGCCGGCAAGCCAGGGGAGGAGGACCAGATGGGCGGAGCTGGAGACCGGCAGCAGCTCTGCGGGGCCCTGGACGATGCCCAGGGCAAGGGCGCGCCCAGCGGGAAGGCCCGCCTCCGCGCCGCCGCTCAACTGCCGCCGGCGCTCGACGGCTCGACGGCGTCCGCGCCCTCGACGGAAGGCTCCGCACCGCCCCCTCCCCCTCGCCGACGAATCAGCAGGTAGACGGCGAGGGTGACGATTCCGGCGAGCACCGCGTAGTCGATGTAGTGGAGGTTGTCGCGCCACTCCTCCCAGTTGTCGCCGACGCTGCGGCCGATCAGGCCGAGCATCAGCACCCACGGGATGCAGCCGAGCAGGGTCAGCGTCGTGAAGCGCCAGAAGGGCATTCGCGCGACCCCGGCCGGCAGCGAGATGAAGGTGCGGATGATCGGCAGCATGCGGGTGAAGAAGACGGTCGCGTCGCCGTAGCGCTCGAACCAGTCGTCGGCCCACTTCAGGTAGCGGGGCGGAAGATGGATGAGCCTGTTCTTCTCCAGCAGGTCGATGCGGGCGAAGTAGCCCGCCGCCCACGCTGCCCAGGAGCCGACCAGGTTGCCGAGCACGCCGGCGGCGACGATCCCGAACAGGGTCAGCTCCCCCTCGGAGACGCTGAAGCCGGCAAAGAGCATGATCGCCTCGCTGGGCACCGGCATGCAGGCGGACTCGAGGGCCATCAGCACAAACACCGCGGGAAGCCCCGTCGCGTTGATGAAGTCGGTCGAGGCGTTGACGATCGGGTCGAGGAAGAAGTCGGTGACGCTGGCCTGCACAAGCAAGGAAAAGAGCATGGAAGCCGCGCATTGTTGCGTAAACTCGCAGCGGCCCATGAATCGGCTGAACCACCCGGTCTATCGCAGCCGGTCCCTGCAGATCGCGGCGGACGCATTGCTCGTCTCGCTGGCCTTGTACCTGGCGTTCAGGCTGCGCTTCCTCGACGACGGCGGTCTGCCTGGTCGCTACGAGACCCTCTTCCTGCAGTCGGTCGGCTTCGTCGCCGCCGGCAAGGTGGCGATCTTCGCGGCCTTCGGCCTCTACCAGAAGTGGTGGCGCTACGTGACCGGCGGCGACTTCCTCAACATCCTGCGCGCGGTCGCCGTCTCCAGCGCCCTCCTGGTCGTTGCCTTCACGGTGGTCAAGCCGTTCGCGGTCAGCCTGCCGCGATCCGTCGCGGTGATGGACTTCCTGCTGACGCTGATGCTGGTCGCCGGCGCGCGCCTGGCCACGCGACTGCTCGTCGAGCGCTCCGCCCGCGGCGCGAGGATCCCGACCGGCACCGAGGTGCTGGTCGTCGGCGCCGGCTGGGGCGGCCAGATGGTCGTGCGCGAGCTGCAGCTCAACCCCAACCTCGGCGCCGGCGCAATCGGCTTCGTCGACGACGACCCGCGCAAGCGCGGGATGCGGATGACGGGCGGCCTGAAGGTGCTCGGGTCCACCGACGAGATCGCGACCGTGCTCGACGAGACGAAACCCGACGAGGTGGTGATCGCGATTCCCTCGGCCCCCGGGACGCTGCGCGGCAAGGTCGTTGCCGCCTGCCGCGAGCGGGAGATCCGGGTTCGCACCCTGCCGACCGTGTTCGAGCTGCTTCGCGGCGGCGTGCAGCTCAACAAGCAGCTTCGCGAGGTCCAGGTGGAGGACGTGCTGGGCCGCGAGCCGATCGTCGTCGAGCTGGACAGGGTCGGCGCCTACCTGGAGGATCGGCGCGTGCTGGTCACCGGCGCGGGCGGCTCGATCGGCGCCGAGCTGTGCCGGCAGATAGCCCGGGTCAACCCGCGGCTTCTGGTGATGCTCGACAACTCCGAGGACAGCCTCTTCCGGATCGACCGCGAGATGGTCGAGGAACGCCACTTCTCCACGGTCGAGTCGGTGCTCGCCGACTGCCGCGAGCCGCACCGGATGCTGGAGGTGATGCAGCGCTTCAAGCCCGAGGTCGTGTTCCACGCCGCCGCCTACAAGCACGTGCCGCTGATGGAGGCGAACCCGCTGGAGGCGGTGCGCAACAACGCGATCGCGACGCGGGTGGCGGCGGACACCGCGGCGGCCTCGGAGGTGGAGCGCTTCGTGCTCGTCTCCACCGACAAGGCGGTCAACCCGAAGACGGTGATGGGCGCTTCGAAGGCGATGGCGGAGTGGATCGTGGAAGCGGCCGGAGACAGGCACCCCGGCACCCGCTTCGCGAGCGTTCGCTTCGGCAACGTGCTCGCGTCCTCCGGAAGCGTGGTGCCGATCTTTCGCAGCCAGATCGAGCGGGGCGGGCCGGTCACCGTCACCCATCCGGAGATGACGCGCTACTTCATGACGATCCCGGAGGCGGTGCAGCTGGTGATCCGCGCCGGGGACATCGGCGCCGGTAGGGGCGAGGTCTTCGTCCTCGACATGGGCGAGCCGGTGAAGATCGTCGATCTTGCCCGCAACATGATCCGCCTTGCCGGCTACGAGCCGGAGGTCGACATAGCGATCGAGTTCGTCGGGCCGCGGCCCGGGGAGAAGCTGCACGAGGAGCTGTTCTCCGCCGAGGAGCGGGCACAGCCCACCGCGGCGAAGAGGATCCTGCGGGCGGTGCGGCCGGCGCCGCTGGACCCGGAATGGGTCGAGTCGACGCTGGGCTCCCTGGAGCAGCTGGTCCTCGCCGGCGACGAGGCAGACCTCGCGGAACGGGTGGTAGAGATGGTGACGGCGCCGGGCAGGGACTCGGCTGTGATCGTCTCGGACGAGTAGCGAGTAGCCTCTCGCAGCCGGATTCGTGGAGCTGATCAAGGAAATCGGCGCGTTCGCCGGGCTGGCCGCATTTCTGGGCCTGGCCGTGCTCGCGCTGCTCACGTTCACCCAGGGCCGCGACCTGCGCCGGCTGCGCGAGTGGGCGGGCTCGGCCCCGGAGCGGGACACCGAGCGCAAGGAGCAGGTCAGCGCCGCGGCGTCCGACCGGGCGCGGGCGGAGGAGCTGCGGCGGCAGGAGGAGGCGCGGCAGGAGCACGAGGTGAGCGCCAAGCGAGAGGAGCGCCGACGCCGGCGGGCAGCCGGGTTGCCCGCGGAGACGCGGTGGGAGCGCGCCCGGGAGCGCTTCACCTCGATCGGCGGCGGCCTCTCCGGGGTCGGGTATGCGGCCTCGGTCCTGGTCGTCGCGGTTGTCCTGGGCGCCGCCGCCTACGCGGCCGTGACGGTGCTGGGCGGCGATGACGGAACGGGTGGAGGAGGCAGTGGCAACGCGCAGCGCGCCCGGCAGATCCTGCAGCCGGGGGAGGTCGAGGTGGCGGTGCTCAACGGCACCGCGGTCCCGGGGCTGGCGGCCAGCTACGGCGACCGGGTCGAACGGGCGGGGTTCCAGCTCGGCGCGGTGACCAACACCAACTCAGGCTTCGACCAGAGCGTGGTGATGCACGGACGCGGCAACGCCCCCGAGGCCAGAGTGGTCGCCCGCAGGCTGGGGATCGGACAGGTGCGCCCGATGAGCCCCGACGTGGCCGCGGTATCGGCCGGAGCGCCGGTCGCCGCGGTGATCGGTGAAGACAACGCCGACGCCGCGTAGGGCGCCGCGGGGCCTCGCGGCCCTGGTCTTCGCCCTGCTCGTCGCGGCGACGGTTGCCGCTTTCGCCTGGGCGCAGCACCTGAAGCGGGAGCCGCTCGTCCTCGACCGGGTCACGTTCGGCAACGCCGCCAGCCGCGCCTTCACGCCGAACGGGGACTGCCGCTTCGATCACGGCCGGATCCGTTTCCGGGTCACCCGCTCCGACGAGGCCGTCGTCCAGGTCGTGACCCCCGACCGGGAGCTGGTGCGAACCCTGGCCAGGGGTCGTTTCCTGAAGCGCTACCGGTTCGTCACCTTCTACTGGGACGGGCGCGACGACGCCGGACGGCTCCAGCCCCCCGGCCGTTACAAGCTGAGGGTGAGGCTGATCGGCCAGGATCGCAACCTGGTGCCGGGCGGGGCGCTGCTGCTGCACCGAGCCGCCCGCCGCCCGCCGCCCGGGTGCGAGAAGGAGGCGACCGGCCTATGAGCGATGTCCTTGTCGGCCTCGGAGTGCTGGCAGTCGCGGTTGCCGCCGCCGCCGCGATCCTTCTGCCACCGGGCCGACCGCGCTCCGTCGCGATGCTGATCGCGCTCGGGCTCTCACCGGCCCTGATCCTCGGCGACCAATGGCATTCGGCAGAGGTCACCGCTCTTCGCGACGACCCCGCCCGCTTCACGGGGCTCACCGCGACCGCGCTGGCGATGTCCGCCGCTCTCGCCGCCGCCTTCCACCGCAAGCCGGTCCTGCTGCCGCTGGCGATCGTCGCCGCGCTTCCCTTCCGGATCCCGATCGAGGCCGGCGGCGAGGAGGCGAACCTGCTCGTTCCCCTGTACGTCGTGATCGCCTCAGGGGTGTTCGTCACGGCCTACCGGACCTGGACGGATCCGCTGGCGTCGACTCGCCGGGCAGGGCCCTCCGGTCCCGCAACCTATGTCTGGCTCCCCCGCCTTCTCGCCGCCTTCGTCCTCCTCTACGGCCTCCAGACCCTCTACTCGCTCGACTTCTCCAACGGCCTCCAGACCCTCTGCTTCTTCCTGGCTCCGTTCTCACTGGCCTACGCGATCCTGCGCGAGGTCAGGTGGAGCCGGCGCCTGCTGGCGCTGGCGCTGGCGCTGGTCGCCGCCTCGGCGGCGCTGTTCGTAGCGGTCGGGACCGTCGAGTACCTGACCCGCGAGCTGCTCTGGAACCAGCAGGTGATCCGCTCCAACGAGTTCCATTCCTACTTCCGCGTCAACTCGCTGTTCTGGGACCCGAACATCTACGGCCGCTACCTGGCGCTGGCGCTGGCCCTTCTCGTCGGCGCTCTGCTCTGGGCGCGGCAGCTGCGCACCACGCTCGCGCTCGCCGGCCTCTGCGCGTTGCTCTGGGTCGGGCTCGTGCCGACGTTCTCGCAGTCGAGCTTCGCAGCGTTGCTCGGGGGCCTCGCCATCCTCGCGGCGCTGCGCTGGAGTGCGCGCTGGACGGCGGCGGCGCTGGCGGTCGGGGGAGTCGCCGCGCTGGCGGCGGTGCTCGCCGTCGGCGGCTCCTTGAAAGTCGACTTCTCCCGCCCCAACATCGACACCAGCGGTCGCGCCAACCTTGTTTCCGGGGGGATCGAGCTCTACGGCGAGCGGCCCTTCCGCGGCTACGGCGCCGGCTCCTTCCCGACCGCCTTCCGCGACAAGGCATCCGACGGCAAGGCCCCGGTCTCCGAGTCCCACACCGAACCCATAACCGTCGCCGCGGAACAAGGAACCCTTGCCTTGTTTGTGTACCTCGGCATCTTGATCTGTGCCATCGGGGTGATGACGACGGGTATGCGTCGCACGATGCCGGGCTTGCGGAGCTCGCATCTGCCGCCGGGTGATGTCGATTTGGGGGACCACCCCGAGCAGCGCCCGCAGCGCAGGGGTGGTGGCACCAAATCGGCAGCAGGACCCGGCGGCCCTGCCGCCCGCGCCGGAATCGTCGCCGCCTTCGCCGCCCTCGTCGTCCACACGATGGCCTACGCCGGCTTCTTCGACGACCCGATCACCTGGGTCCTGCTCGCGATCGGCGCCTCGCTTGCGGCGGCGACCCTACGCGAGCAGGAGTGACCGGCATGTCCGGCTACCTGCGCCGCCTGGCGACCACCGGCTTCGCCTACACGGCGGCGAGCGTCCTCTCGAAGCTGATCGCGGTGGCGCTGCTGCCGCTCTACACGCGCTACCTCACCCCTGCCGACTACGGCGCCGCCGAGGTCCTCTTCGCCGGCGTGGTGGCGGCCAGCATCGTCGTCCGCTTCGGGGCGATAGAGGCGCTCCTGCGCTTCTACTACCAGGCCGGCGAGGATCCCGCCCGGGTCGTCGCGACCTCCTTCGCCGCCCTCTTCTGGGCAGCGACCGTGACGGCGCTGGTCGCGCTGCCGCTCGCCGGGCCGATCTCCGAGGCGCTGCTCGACCGGCCCGCGCCCGGCCTGGCGCGGATCGCGATCGGCGGCCTCTGGGTGCTCACCCTCTACGAGTACCTGCTGACGCTGTTTCGGCTGGAGGAGCGGGGGAAGGCCTACTTCGCCACCACGATGGCGAGCGTCCTCGCCGCGATCGTGCTGACCGTCGTGCTGGTGGTAGGCGCGGGCGAAGGCGCGCGCGGGCTGCTGCTGGGCAGCTACGCGAGCGGCGCCGCCTTCGTGGTCGGCCTGGCGGCGCTGCACCGGCGCAGCCTCTCCCTGCGCGTCGACGTGCCGCTGCTGCGGCGCCTGGCTCGCTTCGGGGTGCCGACGATGCCGGCGGAGCTGTCGCTCTACTCGCTCAACTTCATCGATCGGATCGTCATCGTCCGCTACGTGGGGCTCGCCGAGGCCGGCCTCTACGCGCTGGCGATCAAGTTCGCGCAGGCCGTGAACGTGCTGGTTCGCGGCTTCCAGCTCGCCTGGCCGCCGCTCGCCTACTCGATTCGCGACGACGAGGAGGCCCGGCTCGCCTACGCGCGGATCGTCACCCTGTTCGTCGCCGGCTGTGCCTTCGTGGTCGTCGGCATGTGGCTGCTTGCCCGCTGGATAGCGCGGGCGCTGGCGGCGCCGGAGTTCTTCCAGTCCTACGAGGCGATCGGGCTGATCTCGACCGCGGTCACCCTCTATGCCCTCTACATGGTGCTGGTCGTGATCCTCGGCCGCACCGGCCGCACTGAGTTCAACTTCCCGGCGACGGCCGCCGCGCTCGCGGTCAACGTGGCGCTCAACCTGCTCTTGGTGCCGCCGCTGGGGATCGTCGGTGCCGGCCTCGCCCTGGTCGCCTCCTACGCGGTCGTGCTTGTCGTGATGTACGGGTTCACGCAGCGGCTCTTCCCGGTCCCCTACGAGTGGGGCCGGCTCGCGCGCATCGTCCTGGTTTCCGCCGTGCTCGTCCTGCTCGGCGAGCTGCTGCTGCCCACCGCGGGCGCGCTCGGCCTGCTCGGCCGGGTCGTCTTCTGGCTCGCCTATCCGGTGTCGCTGCTCGCGACGGGCTTCTTCACGAAGGAGGAGCGCGCTTGGCTCACCCGTCTGCGCAGACCCGACCGCGTGATCGCGGACCTCGCCGCGCTGCGCGCCGACCCGTCAGCGAAAGGCTCCGTCCCTTCGGTTTACGAGGCGGAGATGAGAGACGAGGACGCTCGTCCCTAGGTGGGGGGTTTGTGAGTTTTCCCCTCTATATAGGGGTCAAACTCACAAACCCCCTCACGCAGTCCCTTCCCACGGCAAGGGAGCAGAGCCTGCCGGGCGTGGGCCCAGTAGATCCGGGCCGGGTGGCGGGGTAGAACGACCGCGGCGACGGCGCGCAGGGCGTAGGACCAGGCGGTGAGCAGGCGGACCGCGAGCGCCGCCACGGGGGAGTGGTGCTTGCGAATGTAGAGGTTGCGGTTGCGGTGGAATTCGACGATGCGGGGCAGTCCGGCGGCGAGGTCGGTGGAGAGCTGGTCGCGGTGGATCGCCTCGGCGCCGGGGACGAAGAGTGTGCGCCATCCCGCGTCTGCGAGGCGCTTGCAGAAGTCGCACTCGTCGTAGTAGACGAAGAAGGCGGGGTCGAGGTAGCCGACCTGCGCCGCGGCCTCGCGGCGGACGAGCAGGGCGCTGGACTGCGCCCAGTCGACCGCTCTCGTCTCGTTGCCGCCGCTCTGCACGGTGAGGCGGCGGTGCAGGAAGAAGGCGCCGACCAGCGCGGCGCGGACGCCGGGGAAGCGCCAGGCGCAGGGGACCGGGTCGCCGTCGGAATCGAGCAGCTGTGCTCCGGCCGCGGCCGACCGCGGGTCTGTCTCGAGCGCGTCGAGCAGCGCCGCCGTCGCGCCGGGGCGTAGCTCGGAATCCTCGTTGAGCAGCAGGCAGAAGTCGCCTGCCGCCTCGCGCAGCAGAGCCGAGTCGTTCTCCGCCTTGCCGGCGCGCCGCTGCAACGCGATCAGCCGCAGCGGTCCGGCGCTTCGGCCGCCCCGGCCGGCGTCCCAACCTCGCACCGCCTCCTCCGAGCCGTCGTCGGAGGCGTTGTCGAGGACGAGGATCTCCGCCTCGAGACCCGGTGGATGGGTGCGCTCGATCGCCGCCAGGCAGGCGAGAAGATCGTCGCGTCCGTTGGTGTTGACGACGCAATAGGAGAGTCGCACGGCAGAATCGTCCCCCATGAGCGGTGATCCGAGCGTCCAGCTCGTCGACCCCTCGGCGTTCACGCCCCCCTACGACCGCGCCCTCGCGGCGGCGCTGGCGCGCGCCGGAGCCGACGTGGAGCTGCTCACCAGCCGTTTCCTGCACGGCCCGGTGCCACCGGCCGACGGCTACCGGGTGCGGGAGCTGTTCTACCGGCGCAGCGCGTCTCGGGGGCTCGAAGCGCCTGCCCGCCGCCTCTTCAAAGGGGCCGAGCACCTGCCGGACATGCTGCGGTTGCGCGGCGCGCTGCATGCCGACGTCGTCCATTACCAGTGGCTGACGATGCCGGCGCTGGACGCGTTGATGCTGCCCCCGCGACGGCCACGCGTGATGACCGCCCACTACGTGTTGCCGCCCCGGCCGAACCGCCGGCAAGAGACGGTTGCCCGCCGCGTCTTCGCCCGCATGGACGCGGTGATCGCCCACTCCGGTCACGGCGCCGCGCGGTTGCGGGGGCTGGGCGTGCCCGCGGAGCGGGTGCGTGTCGTCCCGCACGGCGCCTTCGACTATCTGACCCGGCTGCCCGACGAGGCGCAGCTGCCCACCGGGCTGGAGGGGGCGGAAGGGCCGGTGATCCTCTTCTTCGGCCTGCTACGTCCCTACAAGGGAATCGACATCCTGCTGCGCGCCTTCCGCCGTGTCGAGGGAGCGGAGCTGTGGGTGGTCGGCAACCCGCGCATGGATCTGGCTCCGCTCCGCGACCTCGCCGCCGCCGCGCCCGGGCGCGTCCGGTTCGTGCCCCGGTTCGTCGACGAGACGGAGATCCCGGCGATCTTCCGTCGTGCCGACGTCGTCGCCCTGCCCTACCGGGACGTCGAGCACTCCGGCGTGATCTACACCGCCCTCGCCTTCGGCAAGCCGGTGGTGGCGAGCGCGGCCGGGGGCTTTCCGGAGCTGGCCGAGCACGGGGCTGCGCGACTCGTGCCGCCGGAGGATCCCGAGGCCCTCGGCGGCACACTGGCCGAGTTGGTTTCCGACGGGGCCGAGCGCGCCGAGCTTGCCGCTGCCGCCCGCGCAGCAGCCGAGGGCCCCTACTCATGGGACGAGGCCGCCCGGCTGACCCGCGACCTCTACCGCGACCTGCTGGAACGTCTCTAGCCTGTTCCGGTGTTCCTTTTGCCCGTATAGCGGGCATAAGGAACACCGGAAGGCTGGGTCGAGGAGCGGCAGCCGATAATCAAGGTGTGCTGGCAGCCATCTTCTGGACCTGTGCAGGCTTGATCGTCTACACGCACGTCGGGTATCCGGCCGTTCTCTGGGTTCTCACCCGCCTGAGGAGAGGGACGGAGCGGCCGGCGACGGCGGGGACCGCGCACACGCCGTCGGTGTCCCTTGTGGTTGCCGCCTACGACGAGGAGGACGTGATCGGGGGCAAGGTCGCCGACGCCCTCGCGCTCGACTATCCGCGCGGATCGCTGGAGGTGATCGTCGCCTCCGACGGCTCGACCGACGCGACCGTGCAGAGGGCCCGGGAGGCCGGGGCAGACCTGGTCCTCGACCTGTCCCGCGGGGGCAAGCTCGCTGCCCAGGATGCCGCCGCGGGACAGGCGAGCGGCGAGGTGCTCGCCTTCTCGGACGCGAACAGCGCCTGGCGACCGGACGCGCTGCGCCGCCTGGTCGAGCCGTTCGCCGATCCCGCGGTCGCCTACGTCTGTGGACAGGTTCGCTTTCTCGATTCGGGCGGCGACAACGTGGAGGGTGCCTACTGGCGCTACGAGATGGCGGTGCGGGAGATGGAGTCGGCGCTGGGCGGAGTCACCGGCGGCAACGGCGCGATCTACGCCGTGCGCGGCGACTCCTATATGCCGCTGCCGCCCGCCGCCAGCCACGACCTCTCGCTGCCCTTCGAGCTGGCCCGCCGTGGCGGGCGCTCGCTCTACGAGCCGTCGGCTCTGGCCGAGGAGAAGATGGTGCCGACCCTGGAGGGAGAGTTCGCCCGCAAGCGACGGATGATGGTCGGCCTCTGGGACATCGTCGTCGGCGAGCGGATGGTCTCGCCGCGCGGTTACCCGCCGCTGTTCGCCTTCCAGCTCGCCTCGCACCGCCTGCTGCGCTATTCGACCCCCTTTCTACATCTGGTCGGGCTTGGAACGAACCTGGCGCTGCTCGGCGAGGGATGGGTCTACACGGCGACCCTCGCCGCCCAGGGGGCACTCCTGCTGGGCGCGCTGCTCGCGCGGCCGCTCCCCCTGACGCCGCTGCGGATTGCCCGCTACTACGTGATGACGACCACCTCGATCGCGGCCGGGCTCTGGGACCGGTTTCGTAAAGGCGCCCCCGCGGCCTGGGAGAAGGCCCCCGGCACGAGATGACGATACCCAGGTCGATCGACATCCTGATCGCCTCGCTGGCGCTGATCCTGTTCTCGCCCCTGCTGCTGCTCGCGGCGATCGCCATTCGCCTCGCCGGCGCCCCGATCCTCTATCGCCAGCGGCGGGTGGGCAAGGACGGCGAGGAGTTCGAGCTGCTGAAGCTGCGCACCATGGTCGAGGGATCCGACCCGGTCGGGGTCGGCACCGTCGTCGATCGCGACGACCCGCGCGTCACCCGGGTCGGCCGTGTCCTGCGCCGCACCTCGCTCGACGAGCTTCCCAACCTGGTCAACGTGCTGCGCGGCGAGATGGCGATCGTCGGCCCCCGCCCGACGATCCCGGCCCAGGTCGAGGACTACACGCCGCGCCAGCACCGGCGCCACGAGGTGCCCCCCGGGATCACCGGGTGGGCCCAGGTGCAGGGGCGCGCCGGCATTCCCTGGGAGGAGCGGATCGAGCTGGACGTCTGGTACGTCGACAACCGCAGCCTGACGCTCGACCTGCGCATCCTTGCGAAGACCGTGGGCCTGCTGCTCAGCGGCAGGGGCCTGGCGCCGGACTGAGATCACGCCCCGAAGTCCTGTGCCCTGGGAGAATGCCGGGCGTGAACGAGGGCAAGCATGGGTTCTAAGCCGGAGCGCCCGCGCGGCGAGCGGGCGCTGCCGGGGGTCTGGCGCCTGCGGCTGGCGCTCCCCTGGCCGGGCGTGCCGCACGGCAACGCCTGGGCGGTCGCCTCCGGCGACGGCGTAGTGCTCTTCGACACCGGCATCGGCGGCAAGGGAAGGCTGCGGCAGCTGGACCTGGCGCTGGCCCAGGTCGGCTTCGGCATCGAGGACGTGCGGCTGCTCGTCTGCACCCACTCGCACGTCGACCACTACGGACTGGCGGCGCCGATCTGCGAGGCAGCGGGCTGCAAGCTGTGGATGCACCCCGCTTGGGAGCACGTGCGGCTGCTGGCCGCCGACCCGGAGGCGGCACTCGAACAGCGGATCGAGGCGGCTCGTGAGAGCGGCGTCCCGCCCGAGGCGCTGGACCGCTACCGCGAGCGGCGCGGCGACACGGAGACCGGCATCGACGCGATCCGGGAGCCGGACCGCGACCTCCTGCCGGGAGTCGAGGTGCCGACCGACCTGGGCGACTGGCAGGTCTACGAAACGCCGGGGCATGCCCCCTCGCACGTTGTCCTGCACCAGCCGGAGCGCAGGCTGCTCATCTCGGGCGACCACCTGCTCGGCCGCACCGTGCTCTTCTTCGACCACGGCCACACACCGGACCCCGCCGGCGAGTTCCTGCGCAGCCTCGACGTGGTCGAGCCGCTCGACGTCGACCTGGTGTTGCCCGGCCATGGACGCACCTTCCGCGACCTGCCGGCCAAGATCGAGGAAAGCAGGCGGCAGATGGAGACCCTGACCGGCAAGGTGCGCGACTCGCTGAACGGCGGTGAGAAGCCGGCCTTCGAGGTGGTCGGCGACGTGGTCGGCCGCGAGAACCTGCACTCTCCGGTCAGCGCCTGGGCGTTGCAGATCGTCCTCTCGGTCCTCGACCACATGGCGATCGAAGGGGAGGCGGAGCGGGTTGCGGGAACCGATCCGCAGCGCTGGAAGCTGCGGGAGCCGGCGCCGCAGGCCGCCTGAGCTCGTAGGGTTCGGGCGATGCCGGAGCGCCCACAGGTCAGCCTGCGCCGCTTCCAGCGCGGCGACGCCGCGGCCGTGCATCGCTGGTTCAACAACCCGGCGGCGACGCGAACCCTGATGGAGCAGCGCGACAGCTTCGGCGAGGAGCAGGCGCGCGGCTGGGTCGAGCGGGCGATGGACGACTCCGGCGAGGACCGCAAGTACGCGATCGTCGTCGAGGGCCAGGAGGAGCCGGTCGGCTTCACCGCCCTCTACGGGCTCTTCCGGCAGACGGCGCCGGAGCTGGGGGCGCTGATCGGCGACGAAGTGCGCGGCAAGGGGGTCGGCCGCCGCGCCGAGGCGCTGACCATCGCCAAGGCCTTCTACGAGTTCGGCGCCCACCGCGTCTACGGCCGCATCCCCGCCCACAACGAGCCCGCGAAGCGGGTGGTGACCAGCCTCGGCTGGCGCCACGAGGGGACGATGCGTGCCCACCTGCGGCGACCCGACGGCACGGTCGCCGACTGTGAGGTCTGGGGTGTGCTTCCGGACGAGTTTCGCGAGGCGGCCGCGGACCTGCTGGACTCCCATGAGAGATGAAGGGTCAGCGGAGCTACTGGCCGATGGAGGCCGTGCAGCTTGGAGCGAGGAATTCTTCCGATCGCCTGATTTCTTGGAAGTCGAAGGGGTTACTCACACTCTCCAAATTTCGGAACTACTCATACCCCTCATCGTTCGCGACATCCCCGGAACGGACCTGAGGGACGCAGTCTCCCCCTACGGGTACCCGGGAGTGGCGGCGCCGGAGGGCGTTCGGGTCGACCCGGACGAGGTTGACTTCGGGCCGGCGGGGCTGGTCAGCGTCTTCGTCAGGCACGCGCTCGGAGACCCGCCGCTGGTCGGGGCCAGCGAGCGAAGCACGGTTCAGGTCGCCGATCCCGATCTGCCCCGCAAGAGCCGGGCAAGCGACCGCCGACAGGTCCGTCGCAACGAGCAAGCCGGTTACGAGACGGTTGTCGTCCCCGGGCCCGAGGTGGGAGCCGAGCGGCGCGGCGCCTTCAACGAGGCCTACGAACAGACGATGCGCCGTGCCTCCGCCGCCGATCGCTACTTCTTCGGCGAGCCCTATTTCGCGCGCCTGCTCTCCTCGCCGCGCGCTTGGCTTGCCCTGGCTCTGGCTCCGGGCGGCGAGCTCGCCGCCGGCTCGCTGGCGACCCTCAGCGACGGCGCCCTGCACTACTACCTGAGCGGCACCGCCGACGACCACCTGCGCGCATCGCCGATGAAGAACGTGGTCACCGCCCTCGTCGACCTCGCCACGGAGCTGAAGGCGCCCCTCAACCTGGGTGGCGGCATCGAACGGGGCGACCGCCTGGAGGAGTTCAAACGGGGCTTCGCCAACCGCGAACAGCCCTGGCACACCTCCGAACTGATCACCGACCCAGCCACTTACAACCGCCTCGCGCCCGATCGCCAAACGGACTTCTTCCCGGCTTACCGCGAGTAACTCAACGTCCTGTCCGCGGGACCCGCGGCCAGAGCGCTACTGGGGATTGGCAGGAGTCGGCCCGGCGATCGGGCCGAAGGCGTCGACCGGCTCGCCGCCGAACCGACCCCAGGTCCGCCGGCCGAAGGCGCGGATCGCATCCAGGGTGGCCCGGCCGCGGTACTCCTCGCAGCCGAGGATGTTCGTCCAGGTGACCGCGGCCACCTGGTAGTCCATCTCGTCGTTGGGGAAGAAGAGAGCCGCCCCGTACATCGTGTCGTAGAGCCCCTTCAGCTCCAGCTGGTCCTGCTCGGGGAGGCTTGGGTCGTACTCGATCGCCATCCGCCCATGCTCGAGGCTGTGGATGACGTTCTCCTGGCCCGGTGTCTCGCTGTAGGCGCCGTCTGCCTGTTGGAATGGCGGCTCGACGTGGTTGCCCGAGTTGGGCGGGCTGGTCCGGTACTCGACCTCGGTGCCCGATGGAACGTGGGTGGCCCCCTCGTTGCGAAGCCGCAGGCGCAGGTCACAGCCCGCCTGCTCTGCCGCCCGCTCCAGGTTCGTCACCTGCGCAGCGGGCGGCCCGACTCCCTCCCGATCGTCTGTCGAGACGTCGTTGGTCGAGCCGCTCGCCTGGCTGATGTGGGCGTTTCCACCCGGGCCGCTGCCGCCGGTGGCGACGACCACGATCCCGGCGACGATAGCCAGCACCAGCACGCCCGCGATCCCGTAGCCGAGATACAGGCGTCGCTTCTGCGACTGCTGCTGCTCCCGCTCCTTCTCCAGGCGAACCTGGCGGAGCCGCTCCCTCTCTTCCTTGCGGCTTGCCATCCCTACGCTGGCCCGGAGACTACAGCCTCGCCGTCACCGCGCAGCCGGTCGCGCTCGTCCCAGACCTCGTCGAGGAAGAGCGCAAGCTCGTCGTTGAGCCGCGCCGGGGTCAACCGCCACTCGAGGATCGAGTTGGCTTCCACCAGCCGGGCGTGCGGGACTTCTTCCGCCAGCATGCCGGAGTCGGAGAACGGGTGCAGCGGGTCCCAGGAGTGGCCGATGACCAGCGCCGGCTGGTCGATTCGGCGGCGCTCCTGGCGGTGCGGCGCGGTTTCGCCCAGCAGCAGCCCCTCGAGCACGGAGACCGACGGGCCCGGCCGCTGGCGCACCCAGTCGAGCGCGATGTCCGCCAGGTAGTGGGTGCGGGGCACGAGTGAGGTCACGCGGGAGACGAGCTCGAAACCGGGCCGCGCGAAGCGCAGGCCGAGAAAGGCCGGCCCGAAGACCGCCGTCACGGCGGCGAGGGCGTTGTCGAGGACGGGCATCTCGACGACCAGCCCGCGGGCGCGCTCCGGGTAGCGCGTGGCCAGCTCCAAGGTGACGTTGGCGCCCAGCGACGTGCCGCCGACGACGGCGCCCTCCAACCCCAGGTGGTCGAGCAGCGCGACGACCTGGCGGGCGAAGAGCGGCATCGAGTAGAGGCGCAGATCCTCGGGGCGGTCGGACGCCCCGTGGCCGAGCAGGTCGACGCAGATGACGCGGTTGCCGCAGTCGGCGATCGTCGGCGCGACCGGCTCGAACATGCCGCGGTTCATCAGCAGGCCGTGGATCAGCACCAGCGGCCGGTCGCCGGAGCCGTGCTCCTCGTACTCGATCCGGTGGCCCTGATAGTCGAAGCCCGGCATCGAGATGAATCCTAGAGAGCCGCCCCCAGCGCGCCTGCGGGCGAGTTCGCCTCGGTCCGCTCCCACGGCCGCGCTGCCTGCAGCGCGGCCAGCACGGCGCGGGTCGCCGGCGCCCGGTTGAGCGCGTAGAAGTGGATGCCGGGGGCGCCGGCGATCAGCAGCTCGGCGCACTGCTGCGCGGCGTAGGCGACGCCCAGCTCGAACTCGGCCCGCTCGTCTCCCCCGGCCGCTCGGAAGGCCTCCTCGAGCCGCGGCGGGATCGAGGCGTCGCACAGCTCGCAGATGCGCTTCGTCTGCGCGAAGCCGGCGACCGGGATCACGCCGGCGATGATCGGCACGTCGATCCCCTTCTCCCGGGCGGCGGCGACGAAGTCGAAGTAGACCTGGTTGTCGAAGAAGAGTTGGGTGATCAGGAACTGCGCGCCCGCGTCGACCTTGGTCTTCAGATAGTCGAGGTCCGTCTCGAGGTCGGGCGCTTCCGGGTGCACCTCCGGGAAGCAGGCGCCGCCCAGCGAGAAGTCCCAGCGGCCGGAGATGAACTCCGCCAGATCGGCAGCGCTGCCGAGGCCCCCCTCCGGCTGGACGAAGTCCTTCTCGCCCCGCGGCGGGTCGCCGCGCAGGGCGAAGACGTTCTCGATCCCCTCCGCCGCGATCCGGTCGAGGGTGGCGGCGAGGCCTTCGGCGGTCTCGCCCACGCAGCTCAGGTGCGCCATCACCTCGTAGTCGAGGTCGCGCTTCAGAGCGCTGGTGATCTCCACAGTGCCGTCGCGAGTCGAGCCGCCGGCGCCGTAGGTGACAGAGACGAAGTCGGGCTTCAGCTCGCGCAGCCGGCGCGCGGTCTCGAAGAGCTGCTCGGTCGCCTCCTCGGTCTTCGGCGGGAAGAACTCGATGGAGAAGGTGGGCTGTCTCGTGGCGATGATCTCGTCTATGCGCATCCGAGGGAGGGTAGCTGCGATCCCCCTCAGCCTGCGGCCGGATGCCCCGCCCGGTGGTGCCGGCGGCCGTAATCCGGCCTCCGATGCACACAAAAAAGCGACCGGGGGTGGCGCTCGTGGCCTGCCTCGCGCGTAGCCTTCGCGCGGAAGAAGCTCGGTGCGCCACCTGTCGAGATTGGTGGCCCCGCTTGGCTTCCGCAGGGCTCCTCTCTCTCCCGATCGCAGAGGCGAACTTACGGGGCGGTGCAGGCCTCGTCAAGAGGACAGCAGACGGCGTTTCCGCAAACTGCGGGCAAATGACTAGAGGGACCCGTCCGGGGCTGTCCATAGCGTTGCCGGTGGTCGCCGGAAGCCTGCCACGGCGACCCGCGACCCGGGCGCACACTGGGAGCAGGGCGCCGCCGGCCACGCCCCCGGGAAGGAGGCCGCGGCTAGCCCGCCCGCTCCCACGTCGCGGCGCCGATTCCTCTGTGGGAGGATCGGCGCATGGGGGAGCCTCTTCGCTACGAGCGGCGCGGCGCGGCCGCCGTGGTCACCATCGACCGGCCGGAGCGCCGCAACGCCGTCGACGCTGCCACCGCGGAGCTGTTCCGCCGCGCCCTGCGCGACTTCGAGGCCGACGAGGACGCCCGGGTGATGATCCTCACCGGCGCCGGCGGGTCCGCATTCTGCGCCGGCGCCGACCTGAAGGCGATGAACCTCGACGTCGGCAACCCCGACGGGCCGATGGGGCCGACGCGGTTGACGCCCTCCAAGCCGGCGATCGCGGCGGTCGAGGGCTGGTGCCTGGCCGGCGGGGTCGAGCTGGCGCTGTGGTGCGACATGCGGATTGCGACCGAGGACTCCACCTTCGGCCTCTTCGAGCGCCGCTGGGGGGTGCCGCTGCTCGACGGAGGCACGCAGCGCCTGCCCCGTGTCGTCGGCATGGGCCGTGCCCTGGAGCTGATCCTCACCGGTCGCCCGGTGGAGGCCGAGGAGGCGCTGCGGATAGGGCTCGTCAACGAGGTGGTGCCCCCCGGCGGCCATCTCGACCGTGCCCTCGAGCTGGCCGAGCGGATCGCGGCCTTCCCGCAGGAGACGATGCTCGCCGACCGTCGCGGCGCGATCGAGGGCTTCGGACTGCCGCTTGAGAAGGGCTTGGCGCTTGAGGCCCGGCTCGGCAGCGAGGTGCTCGACGTCGCCGTGCGCGGGGCCGCCAGGTTCGCCGGCGGCGAGGGCCGCCACGGCCGGTTTTAGCAGTCTGCAAGGCTTAACGGCTTATGTGTGGAATCGCAGCCCAGTACGGCGGAGCCGATCCGGAGGCCGGTCGGCGGATGCTCGACCGTCTCGTCCACCGCGGTCCCGACGACGAGGGATCGGTCGCCGTAGCCGGTGCCTGGCTGGGGCACCGGCGCCTCTCGATCGTCGACGTGAAGGGAGGGCACCAGCCGCTGGTCGGCAACAGGCGGGACCTGTTCATGGTCGGCAACGGCGAGGTCTACAACCACGCCGCCGTGCGAAGCCGCCTCAACGGGACGCCGTTCCGCACTGCCTCCGACAACGAGATTGCGCTGCATCTGGTCGACGAGCAGGGCCCCGACGCGCTGGCGCAGCTCAACGGCATGTTCGCCTTTGCGATCGCGGGCGAGGACGGGCGCTTCGTCGCCGCCCGCGACCCGGTGGGGATCAAGCCGCTCTACTGGGCCCGGGACGGAGACGGCGCGGTCTTCGCCTCGGAGATGGCGGCCTTCGAAGATGAGCATCGGGGCGCGATCGAGGCCTTTCCACCCGGCCATCACTGGACGCCGGAGCGGGGCCTGGCCAGGTTCGCCCCGGCGGTCCCCGACGGCTTGCGGGACGACCCTGCGCCGCCCGGTCTGAACGGATCCGGCCCCACCCCCGAGGCGCTGACCGCCACCCGGGACGTGCTGGTCGACGCGGTTGAGCGGCAGATGATGGGCGATGTCCCAGTCGGCGTCTTCCTCTCCGGCGGCCTCGACTCGAGCCTCGTCGCCGCAATCGCCCAGAATTACCTGCGGGAGCGCGGCGAGCGGCTGCAGACCTTTGCCGTCGGGCTGGAGGGCTCCCCCGACCTGCTGGCAGCTCGCGCCGCCGCCGCCGATCTCGGTACCGACCACCACGAGCGCGTCTACACCGCTGCGGAGGCGACCGAGATCCTGCCCGGAGTGGTGGCCTCGATCGAGGCCTTTGACCCCTCGCTGGTGCGCAGCGCCGTCCCCAATCACATGCTCGCCGAGCTGGCGGCGGAGCACGTCAAGGTGGTGCTGACCGGGGAGGGCGCCGACGAGCTGTTCGCCGGCTACGGCTACATGCGCCGCTACGACGACCCCGCCGCGCTGCACGAGGAGCTGGTGCGCAGCATCGAGGGCCTGCACAACCTCAACCTGCAGCGCTGCGACCGGGTAACGATGGCGCACGGGCTGGAGGCGCGCGTCCCCTTTCTCGACCGCGAGACGATCGCCCACGCGCTGCGCCTCCCCGCGGCGTGGAAGCTGACCGCCGCCGGCCGGCCGGAGAAGCGGCTGCTGCGCGAGGCCTTCGAGGGCTGGCTCCCGCATGAGCTGCTCTGGCGCGACAAGGCGCAGTTCGGCGACGGCAGCGGCGCCGCCTCGGTGCTGACCGAGCCGTTCAGCGAGGCGATCACGGAGGCGGAGCTGCACGCAGAGCGGCACGAGGTCGCGCCCGCGCTGCGCACGCGCGAGGAGCTGGCCTACTTCCGGATCTTCCGCGAGCACCTCGGCGAAGTCCGCCCGGAGCGCACGCTGGGCCGCTTCGCGACCGCCTGACCCGCCGGGCGCTGCTCGCCGGGCCCTCCGGGACCGCTCGTAGACTCGCCGATCGATGCTGAGGCTGCGACTTTCCGTCGAGGCCGAGCGGGCCGCGGGCCTGGCCCGGGCGCTGGGCGCAACCCAGGGCGTGCGGCGGATCACCCGCGAGGAGCAGGCGGGCGACGCCGGCGGCGCGGTCCTGGCCGCCGACGTCGCGCCATCCGGCGCCGACCACGTGATGGCCGCCCTGCGCGAGTTCGGCGTATCCGAAGACGACTACCTGCTCTCCCGCCTTGAGGTCGTCGCGCCCAGCCCGTCTTCCGGCCGCGGCCCGGCCGGGTTGGACCACTTCACCTGGGTCGAAGTGCTGGGCGAGGCGCGCGCCAACTCGAGGCCGCTCGCCCGCTACCTGACGCTGATGGCCGTCGCCGCGGCGATCGCCGCGCTCGGCGTGGTCCGGGGCAACTCGATCCTGATCGTCGGTGCGATGGCGGTCAGCCCGGACCTGCTGCCGATCTGCGCCACCTGCGTGGCGATCGTCGGACGGCGGCAGCGCCTCGCCCGCCGCGCCTTCTTCACCCTCTGCCTGGGGCTGGGCCTGGTGATCGCCGCCTCGGCGGCGATCGCGGCGCTGCTCGAGCTGACCGACCTGATCGGCAGCCGGTTCCAGATCGGCGGTGGAGGAATCGACAACCTGGTCCAGTTCAACTACGAGACGATCCTCGTCGCGCTGGCGGCCGGCGTGGCGGCGATGCTCGCCTTCGAGACGCGGGCGAGCGCCGCGGTCGGTGTCGCGATCTCTGTGGCGACGATCCCCGCTTCCGCCTACCTCGGAGTCGCCGCCGCCACCGGCGAGAGCGCCGGCGAGGCGCTGGCGGTCCTGCTCGCCAACGTCACTTTGCTGATCGTCTCCGGCAGCCTCACCCTGGCGGTCCAGCGCCGCTTCGCCCGGCGCAACTGAGTCGCCGGGAGGGCGCCCCGGCGCTTGCTTCCTTTCGCCCGCACTGGGAAGTTGAAGGAATGAGGATGCGAGTTGAGCCCTTCCGCGACCGCTTCGAGGCCGGCCGGCAGCTGGCCGAGGGCCTCGAGCGGCATCGGGGATCCAATGCCGTCGTGCTCGGGCTGCCGCGCGGTGGCGTGCCGGTCGCCTACGAGGCGGCCCGCACACTGGAGCTGCCGCTCGACGTGTTCGTCGTCCGCAAGCTCGGCCTCCCCGGCCAGCCGGAGCTGGCTATGGGCGCGGTCGCCGGCGGCGGTACCCGTGTCCTCAACGAGGACGTGCTGCTTGCCGCCGGCGTGGAGGAGGAGACGCTCGAGCGCGTGGCCGGCGAGGAGTCGGCCGAGCTGGAGCGGCGTGAGCGGCTCTACCGGGGAGATCGCCCCCCGCTGGAGCTGCGCAACCGCGACGCGATCCTGGTCGACGACGGCCTCGCCACCGGCTCCTCGATGCGGGCCGCGGTCCACGCTCTGCGCGACCGCGAGGTCAGCGCCGTGACGGTTGCCGTCCCGATCGCCCCCGAGGAGACCTGCGATGCGCTCGCCCCCGACGTGGAAGAGATCGTCTGTCTCCGGACCCCCCGCCCCTTCCTCTCGGTCGGCACCTGGTACGAGGACTTCTCCCAGACCACCGACCAGCAAGTGCGCGAGCTGCTCGACCGCGTCGCCACCCGCCCGGCTTGACCCCGCAGCCGCCTCCTACCGTCGCCACGTGGAGACGACGCCGTTCCGCTTCAGGATCAAGTAGGAAAGCCAGATTCCCAGGGCGAAGACGGGCAGCCCCATCGCCGTCCTGGCGATGCCCAGCGCAACGAGTGAGCCGGCCAGGTAGAAGGGCAGCTGAACGCAGAGGCGCGTCGCGAAGACGCCGACCCAAACCCAGCTCGCCCGCGAGTAGGCTCGAAGCTCGACCGGGTTCTTGCGCCAGGCCATTCCCTCACCGCCCAGTGCCGGCCCCAGGATGACGCCGAGCAGCGGCCAGCGAACCAGGATCGAAACCAGATAGGCGCCGCCGTAGGCGGCGTTGAGCAGCAGGCCCGGCAGGAAGAAGTCCTCGGCCCGGCCGGTGCGGCCGGCGATGAAGGCCGCGACCGCGACGCCGACGAAGCCCGCCAGCGCGAAGCGCAGCGGCTCACCCTTGGCCAGCCGCAGGACGGCGATCGCCATGCCGGCGGCGACCGCGCAGATTCCTGCGAGCGAGATCCGGCTGCCGCCGAGCGTGTAGACGGCGACGAAGACAACCGCCGGCACGCTGGAGTCGGCGATTCCCTGCGGGCCGCCAATTTCCTCGATCAGGTCGAGCTTGCGGGGCGCCTCCCCCGGTTCGGGCCCCGACTGCTTTCCCTCCCGACCGGAATCGCGGTCGGCGGCCTCAGCGCAAGTCGTTTCCTCGTCCGACACGCGATCCGGCCGGCTCAGGGGGCCGGCCGCTTGACGCCGATCAGCAGCGCAATCTCCAGCCACTTCCAGTAGCAGTCGACGTCCTCGAAGCCGATCTCGCGCAGCCAGGCAAGTTGGCTCTCGACGTCGAGTGTGCGGTCGGAGGGGTCCTCCTTCTCGAGCGGCTCGCCGATCGCGGCGAAGAAGGCGACGTGCAGGAGGTGGGTCGGAGAGGCGACGTGCTCGAAGTTGGCGAACGTCCCACCGGGCTCGAGCAGGTCGAAGACCTCGTCGTAGAGGGAGCGCTTGCGCTCGTGCTCGAGGTGGTGGATCGCGAAGGAGGAGACGACGGCGTCAAAGCTCCCGAGCGGGGGGAGCGGCTCGGCGAGATCGTGCTCGACGATTTCGATCCGCTCCTCGCCGTCGAAGCGCTCGCGTGCCGCGTCGAGCATGACTTCGGATGAATCCAGGCCCACGCCCGCCATCTCGGGCCGCTCGGCGCGCAGCAGCGAGAGCAGCCGCCCGTCGCCCGTTCCGAGGTCGAGGACACGACTCACGCTGCGAGGCACCTGCTCCAGCAGCACTCCCTCGCCCTCGAGACGATGCGGAAACTCGTCCGCTCGGTCGAGGTAGCGATCAACGTGCTCTGGCACGGCCCATTCCTCAGCTGACACGCCGACGATTATCGGCGATTCCCCCGCGAAGCGGAAATTCCGGCCTGCGCTTCGTTAGTCGACGACCCGAGCCGTGATCGCCGGTGTCGAGCGTAACGTGGTTTCACGGCCGGGTGGCAGCTTGAAGGCCATGAAGTTGAGCGGCGAGGAGACGCCGCGGATCCGGCATCGGGGGCACCTCTCCATCCCCAGGGCATGCCTCGCGCTGTACCGACTCCCGCATCGCTCGCACCTGAACATCGATATCGCCTCCCGTTGGTCACGCCGCCTATACGACTTTGGTGGAAGGGCCGTCTACCCGAAATTGTGCATCGGCCAAACCTGGAGGCTCGGGGGCCGGCCCCGCTGGCCTCGGCGCTGCTCAAGTTCGCTGAGCCGGGACCGCGCGCCGTCCCGGTTGTCGCGATCGCCCCCGAGCGCGTCGATCACCTGCTGGGCGCCCCCGACGCCGCCCGCTGGGAGCTGCCGTGCTCGCCGCTGGGCAGCGCCCTCGTCCTCGCCACCCTCGCCGCGCTCAGTCTGCTGGTCTGGGGCGACGTCTTGCACCCCGACCTACGGGCGCCGCTGCTCGCGGCCGCCGCGCTACGTCGGCTCGTAGTCAGCCAGCGGTCGCTTCTTTGACCTCACGCAAGCGTCAATCCCCGCAGTGCTGGAATGAGCCGCCGGTCAAGACCGACGCCGAGATGAACCTGGAACCACTGTTCTCGCGGTTAGCTCAGCTCCGACAGGAGTTCCTTGCCTTTGAGCGGGAGCTGAGACGGGCCACCCTGCCTCGCCGCCTCCGCGCGCTTTCAGGCCATCGGCTATGACCTCGATGCGGCCCCGATCTGCGCACCAAAGAGGCCGCGCTCGGAGAAGACGATCGGCAAGCCATACTTTCGAGAATCAGCCATATTTTCGCAGGCATGCGCTAGGCTTCGGGTGATGGGAAAGCGCGACGCACAGCTCGTAACCGAGGCCCTCTACACGCTCGTCGATGCGCGCGAGGCGATCGAGAACGGCCGCTCCGACGCCGCGATCGATGCGCTCGACGAGGCCCAGGAGGTTCTGATCTCGGTCAAACACACCCCGGGCGTGAGCGTGGCTGCCGCCAGCGAGCGGCTTGACGTATCCGAGCCGACGATCCGCAGCTGGGTCAAGCGCGGAGCGCTGAAGACGGTGCCGCAGGCAAGGCCGATGCAGATCGAGCCCGAGAGCCTGCACCGGGTCAGCCGCGCTCTCGCCGAGCTGCGCGAGCGCGGCCAGGACCGCGACTGGCTCCAGGCTCTCGTCGACCACCTGCACGACCGCGATGCGCGCGGGAGCGACGCCCTGCGCAAGGGGCTCACCCAGCTCAAGCGCGGCCGGCTCGAACCCGCCTGATGCCCTACGAGGTCCTCCGGACGCCGCAGGTCACGGCGGCGCTTCGAAGGATGTCAGCCCGCGAGAAGCGCTCCTATGAGGCGGCGCGGGACGCGCTGCGCGGAGAAGGTTGCGGGGCCGGCGGCTACCGGCTGGCCGCGGCCGACGGCGACGACTATCCGCTCTGTTGCCGCCACCTCGCCTACGCATGGCGCATGTTCACGGCGTTCCCCGACGAGGAGCGCATCGTGATCGCCGCGCTCGACAAGCACGACCGCAAACACAACCCCGCGGTCGGCCTCGCCGAGGCGCTGCCTGGCCTCGCGACCGTCGGTCGCCGCCGCTTAGAGAAGCCGCCTTGCTGCGAGGACCCGGCCGAGCCTCCGGCGATGAACGACGAGCTGGGCGCGTTCCTCTCTGCCATCGCCTGAAGACGACCCCGGCGGGAACTGCTGTCCGGCCGCTGATGCAGCGCTATCGGAGAACGGCGATCCCGCCGCGCGACCGCGCCACGCTCTAGCGTCTCGGGCATGCTCGAGCACCGTGAGTACAAGGGGCTTTGGTGGTCGCCAAGCGACGAGGAAAACAACCTCAGGTGACGATCCGCCCCGCAGCCGAAGACTTGACATCTATCGGAGGGCGGCGCCTCGGATCGGAGGGGCAGCGCTCGGCCGGGCGATTCCTGTGTATCGTGCGTCGGTCATGGGGCGGAACCGCTTGGGACGGATGCGGCCGATGCTCGCGCTGCTGCTTGCGATCGCGGCGCTGCTGATGCTCGCCGCAAGCGCCGGCGCCGCGACGAGGTATGCCGCCCCGGCGGGCGCGGGAGCCGCTCCCTGCGAAAACCAGGGGAACCCTTGCGCCCTGGACTCGGCGCTGGCCGCGGCGATCGCCGGCGACGAAGTGGAGCTGGCGCCGGGCACGTACAACCGCGGCTCGCGGGTCGACGTTCCCGACGACGTCTACATGTACGGGGCCAGCCTCGAGAACCGTGCGCACATCGTCATCGACGGCGAAGTCGGCCTCGTCCTCGGCGGCCCGGACGCGCTGGTCAGCGACCTGGACGTGACCAAGCTGAACAACTCCGGGACCGCGGCGCTGATCGTCGCCAACGGCACCGCCGCACGGGTCAGGGCGAACACCGACGACGGCTACGCCTGCTTCATCCATGGCGGCCTGCTCGCCGATTCCCTTTGCTACGTCGTCGACGCGCCGACCTTCGGCGTGGCGCTGAACGACGGCTTCAACAGCAGCCATGAATCCGTGGTAATCAACAGCACCCTGTATGCGACCGGGGCGCCGTCGGCCTTCTCGGCTCGCGGAGCGGGGCTGGCGGTCGGCGACAACATCAGCGAACTCGAACTCGTCAACACGATCGCCCGCGGCGAGACCGGCGACCTGCAGATCCGCGCCAATCACGCGGACGGCGAGGCCGATCTCATCACCTGGAACTCCAACTACGGCTCGGTGGCATTCTTCGGTGGACCCGGTCAGGAGACGCACACTTTAGGCGCAGATCAGGAAGAGCAGCCGCTCTTCGTCGACCCCGAGAACGGTGACTTCCAGCAACTCGCCGGTTCGCCGACCATAGACGCGGGCGACGATACGGAAGTGTTCGGGCTGTTGGGCGTGCTCGGCGAAGCGCGGATCCAGGGCGAAGGCGTCGACATCGGCGCCTACGAGTTCGCTCCCCCGCCACCTGGGGACGGCGCCGACGGTGACGGCGAGGAGGAGGATGAGGGGAGCGACCCCCCGTCGCCGGGGCCCGAGGTGGACACGGTCGCCCCGAAGCTCTGGGGTCTTCAGCTTGCTCCCGGGCGTCTGCTCATTGGGAAACGCGGTCGCGGCTCCATCCTCAGCTACCGGCTCTCCGAGGCCGCACGGACGGTTTTCGTCATCCAGCGGGCCTTGCGCGGAGTGCGCGTCCAGGTGCGTGGCAAAGCGCGCTGCGCCAAGCCGAACCGCCGCACTCGCCGTCTGCTGCGCCGCAAGGCGAGGCGCTGCGTGCGCTGGCGCCGGATTCGCGTTCTTAGCCGCGCCGGCAAGCCCGGGATAAACCGGCTGCGCCTCACCGCGCGGTTCGGCCGGCGCATCCTGCCGCCCGGCCGCTACCGGCTCGCCGCGCGCGCCATCGACACCGCGGGCAACCGCTCGAAGATCCGCACCCGGGGCTTCCGCGTAGTCCGCCGGCCCGCCGCCCGCCGCCGCTGAGCGACGTCAGGGCCGGCGGGTCCAGTCGGGGTCGATCAGGCCGATTCCGGCGTGGGCGGCGCGGCGCTCGTTGCGGCCGGAGGTGCGCACCGTGTAGAGGTCGAAGCGGATGCCGACGCCGCGGGCGAAGACGATGCTGCCCCGCCCGGCGAGAAGTCCGGGTCGATGTCCTCGACCCCCCGGCGGTGGGACGTGACCCGGCGCCGGCGGCTGCCGTCGCTGCGCATCGTGAAGATCGCGCTGTTGTCGCCGCGACTGCGGGAGAAGGCGATCAGCCTGCCGTTCGGCGAGTAGACGGGGTCGCGGTTGAAGCCGGGGCCGCGGGTGAGCCGCCGCAGGCCGCCGCCCCGCCGCCGGATGCTGAAGATGTGCGTGCCGCGTCCTTCGCGGGAGAAGGCGATCCGCTTGCCGTTGGGCGAGAAGGAGGGGCTAGCGTCGAAGCTGCGGCCTTTGGTCAGCTGCTTGACGCTGCGGCCGTTGGACCGCATGACGTAGATGTCGGCGCCGGCGCCGCGGAACAACGAGATCGCGATCCAGCGCCCGTTGGGCGAGATCGCCACGGACTCGACGCCGGCGTGGCGGAACTTCTTGATCATCCGCTGCTTGCGCCCGTTGCCCTTGGCGACGAGCACTTCGACGAAGAAGTCGGCCGGGCAGCGCCCGCACGGGGTGGGCCGGCTGCGGGCGAAGACCATCCGCCGGCCGTTGGCCGAGACCGCGACGCCGTCGACCAGGCCGCGGCGCAGGCGGTGCCGGCCGTTGCCCCGCGGGTCCATCGTGAAGATGCCGGCGTCGCGCCGGGTCGAGATGTGGACGATGCGCGTGCGGGAGGCAGAGGCGCCGGCGCGCTCCGACGCGGCGCTGGCGGACCGCCGTCCGCGGCGCCGCGGCCGCACGGCCACCCAATTTCGGTTCGTCTCGGTGACGCAGGCGTTGGCGATCGCTGGCGCCATAGGCGCCAGCCTGATCGTGCTGTCGACGTTGCGGAACACCACGTGCTTGACCAGCCGCGGCGCGCGGCGCCTCTTCACGAGTCGCATCGTCACCGTCGAGTTCGCGCCCCCCCTGACCTTGCCGGCCAGGGTGAAGGTGTGGGCCTCGGCCGCCGGCGCCTGGCTCAGGGCCAGTAGAACCAGCAGGCCCCCCAGCGCGAGGACCATCGCGGCGAGTGGCACCCTCGCATGCGCTCCTCCCGGATGAGCGCTGAGCCCCATCGCCGTTAATCGTAGGGGACCCCCGGACTCGCGCCAGCGCTGCCCGCCTGTACCCGGCACCGTGGCGGTTTCGACTAGAGCATCCGTCCGGGTCGGCTACGATTCCTCGCTGGAGGCGCGGCTGCCGATGACCCGCTTCGGCGTCATGAAGCACCTCAAGGTGCTGGAAGGGGCGAACCTGGTCGTGAGCAAGCGCCGCGGCCGCGAAAAGCTCCACTTCCTCAACCCCGTCCCGATCCGGCTCGTCCACGACCGCTGGGTGAGCAAGTACGCGGAGCCCTGGGCCGCCGGGCCTGAGCGAGCTAAAGCACGACATCGAGAAGGAGAAAACCATGGAGAAGGTCTTCGAGATCTACATCAAGACGACCCCCGAGCGCCTCTGGGAGGCGATCGTCGACAGCGAGCTGCGGCGCGACCACGCCGGGCTCGCTGCGCTACGAGAGCGGGGCCGACTGGGAGGAGGAGCGGACCGCTTGAGTGGCCGCATGCCGAGCCCACCGGGTCGACGAGATCTCCCACTTACACTGGATTCATGACCGCGCGGCGCACCGCCGACCCCTGGCGAGACACCGACGTGATCGACGCGCGAGCGCCGCGCTTCAACCAGGCGGTGGTCGGGACCGTCGCATTGGCCGGCGCACTCCTCGGCTGGCCGCTGCTCTGGGCGCTGATGGGGGCGCAGCTGCTGGTCGGGCTGACCCTGGGGCGGCGCTTCTGCCTCACCTGCCTCGCTTACTACGAGCTGATCCAGCCCCGTTTCGGCGAGGGCGAGCTGGAGGACTCCCGCCCGCCACGCCTCGCCAACGCGATCGGCTTCGCCTTCCTCAGCGCCGCGGCGCTGGCCTGGTGGCTGGGCTCGCCCACCGCCGGCACCGTGCTCGCCGGGCTGGTCGCCTTCCTGGCGCTGCTGGCCGCGGCGAGCGGCTTCTGCGCCGGCTGCGAGCTCTACCGTCTGAGTGCCCGGCTGCGCGGGATCTCACCGAGACGTCACGGCCGCATCGATCCCGCCGACCTCGGCGCCCTCGACGGGCACGAACGCGCCTTCGTCGAGTTCACCCACCCGCTCTGCGGCGAGTGCCGCGAGTGGGAGCGGCGCCTGTCCGGCGAGCCCGACCCACTGGTCCGGCTTGACGTGCGCGAGCGCCCCGAGCTGGCCCGCAAGTACGGGATCGCGGTCGTGCCTACCGTCCTCGCCGTGTCCGCGGACGGGGCGGTGCTCGAGCGCCTCGCGCCCTGAGTTTGGATTCTCGCGGAGCGGGTAGGCCGACTGGCGAGGAAGGTGGCGCGGATGCTCGTCAGCGAGTGCATGAGCACCGACATATACGCGGTGCGTCCTGACACGACGCTGGTCGAAGCTGCCCAGCAGATGCGGATCAGCGGGGTCGGAGGCATCCCGGTCCTCGGTCACGGCGGCGAGCAGTGCGCGGGGATCCTCACCGAGCGCGACATCGTGGTCCGCGTCCTCGCCGAGGAGCGCGAGCCCCTTGCCGCCTTCGTCCGCGACGTCGCCACCCGGGACCCGGTCACCTGCGGCCCGGAGGAGGACGCCGCCGACGTGCTGGCGCGGATGCGCGACAGCGAGGTCCAGCACCTGCCGGTCTGCGAGGCGGGCAGGGTTGTCGGCATGATCTCGCTCGCCGACATTGCCTTCGAACGGCCCGACGAGGAACGGGGCACCATCGCACCGCCACGCGCGGCGAGCCGTTAGGGCAGACGGGTCGCAGCGCGCCGAGCCCGGCCCGCGTCATCGATGCAGGCGCCGCCTCTCCTGCAGTCGTCAAGCTCTGGAGAGGGCGCCCGACCTGTTTCAGCTAAAGCTCGGGCTCCCGTCAGCCCATGTCCATGTGCAGGATCTCCCAGACGTGACCGTCGGGGTCCTTGAAGCAGTAGGTGGCCTCCTGGAGCTCGAAGACCGTGGTGTCCCGTCGGGATCGGATCGTGCGATCCGGTGGGCGGCGATCCGGTTAGCCTTGGGGCGGTGATCGATCACGTCGGGATCGAGGTCGGTGAGTTCGAGCGCAGCAAGGCGTTCTACGAACGGGCGCTGGAGCCGCTCGGCATTCGCCTGCTGATGGAGCCGGTAGAGGGGTCGGCGGGCTTCGGCAAGGACGGCGAGCACGGGCCCAAGCCGTCTTCTGGATCGCGGCCCGCGGTCGCCCCGTCGTCCAGGGCGCCCACGTCGCCTTTGGCGTTCGCGCCCCCGAGCAGGTCGACGCCTTCCACGCCGCCGCGCTCTCGCCGGCCGAGGGCGGGACTCGGGTCGAGATTCGCGCCGATGACGTTCCGGATGGCATCTCCGCTGACGATCACGCGGCCGGGCTAGCCTCCTCGCTCCAGAATCTCGCGGACTACGTTCGCGGCTGAATTTAGCTGCTCGGTTCGACTCGCCGATGCGGTCCAGTTCCTGGCTCGCCCCTTGAGAGATCTTGTCTCGACGCAGGGGGGCTAACCTGTTGACGATTGGCGAGCCCGACCCGAGGAGGACGCGATGAGCGACCCGACGATGGGCGACTACGAGGTGGCGGAGGCGGTCGCACCGACCTGGGCGCAGCGCGCTCCGATGATCGAGCAGGTTTGCGCACCGGTGCGGGAGTGGCTGGTGCGCGAGCTGCGCCCGAGCGAGGGCGACACGGTGCTTGAGCTGGCAGCGGGGGTCGGCGACACCGGCTTCGACGTCGCCGAGTTGCTCGGCGAGCGCGGTGGGCTTATAGCGAGCGACTTCTCGCCGACGATGCTGGAGGCGGCACGGCAGCGCGGCGCCGAGCGCGGGGTCGAGAACGTCGAGTACCGGGTCATCGACGCGGCGCGGATCGAGCTCCCGGACGACTCGGTCGACGGCGTCCTCTGCCGCTTCGGGTACATGCTGATGCCGGAGTTGACCGCGGCGCTCGCCGAGACGCGGCGCGTGCTGCGCCCGGGGGGCCGCGTGGCGCTGGCCGTTTGGGGCGCGCCCGAGCGCAACCCGTTCTTCGCGCTCGTCGGCGCGAAGCTCGTCGAGCGCGGCCACATGCCGCCCCCCGAACCGCCGCCCGCGCCGGGGATCTTCAGCATGGCGAGCCCGGAGCGCACGCGCGAGCTGCTGACCTCGGCCGGCTTCGACGACGTCCGCACCGAGGAGGTCGCGCTCCGCTTCCCGATTCCGAGCGTCGAGGAGTACGTCGCCTTCGTCGCCGATACGGCCGGGCCGCTGGCGCTCACGCTGCGGGAGCTCCCCGCCGCGGAGCGCGCCGCGCTACAGGCAGGGCTCGAGGAGGCGTTCGAGCCGTTCGCCGCCGAGGGCGGCTTCGAGCTGCCGGGGGTGACGCTCTGCGCGGTCGCAAGCTGAGCGTCGTGAGGCCAGATGAAGACCTGCACGCTCAACGGCGGCCGGGAGTTCCACTACGCACCTACGGGATCCGAGGCCTGCCGGTGATCTCCTGAGTCAGGCGGGCGATGCCTCGGCTCTCAGCCTCGCTCGTAGGCGTTGACGACTACGCCGGAGTCGAACGCCCTCGTCTCGATCGGCTCGAAGGGCCTCTTCTGACCCGACTCCGGGAAGACCCGCAGGCCGCCGCCGATCGTCACCGGGAAGACCATTAGGCGCAGCTCGTCGACCAGGTCGCTCTCGATCAGCGCGTGCACGAGAGTGGCGCTGCCGGCGACGAGGATCGGCCCGTCGGTCTCCTCCTTTAGCTTCGCGACGACGCTGGCGGCATCGCCCGCGAGCACGTGGGTATTGCTCCACTCGGGATCGCGCAACGTGGAGGACTTCTGAGCTTCCGTAATCGCCTCGCATCGCTCCACACCCCGATTAGCAGGAACTTCTGAGCATGGAGCTAGCCGGACTCGAACCGGCGACCTCCTGGGTGCGATCCAGGCGCTCTTCCAACTGAGCTATAGCCCCGCGATTGCCCGGCGGGAGGCCGATCCCACCCGGCGCGGCCAAGGATACGCGCTTCGACTGCCGGGGCGGGCGAGTTCGCCCGCACGGCGATCCTTTCGTCTTTAGTCTGTGTCGCCGAGAAAGATGGGAATTCTCGACGACGCAATCAGGGAGCACCTTGAGCTGAAGCGCCAGCACGGCGCCGCCGAGGGCGAGCTCCAGGAACTGGAGGATCAGGCCTTCGGCTCCCCCGAGCGCCCGAACGCTCCACAGGCCGACGACTCCTACGAGGAGGCGCCGACCGAGTTCATGGCCCAGCCGGAGGCTGTCGAGGAGGAGCACCAGGTCGCCGATGAGGAGGAGGAGCACCAGGCCGCGGATGAAGAGCATCAGGCGATGGAGCACCAAATCCCCGTGCTGCCCGACTCCGGGGAGGGAGGGCACCAGTCGATCGCCGACCAGCCGACCGAGATGTACGACGTCGAGAGCGAGTTCGCCGCCGGTGAGGACGAGGCCGAGTCGGAGGCCGATGAAAGCGACGACGACGAGGCCGTGGAAGACGAAGAAGAGTTCTTCGACGAGAAGTCGCTGTCCGACGAATTGGACCAGGCGCTCGACGCGCCGGCCGAAGGGGAGGAAGAGGCCGAAGAGGAGGCCGGCCACGAGAGCCAGAGCGACGACTCCGAAGAGGAGGACGTCCTCGAGGAGACCCCCGAGTTCCTCCAGGACACGCCCGAGAGCGAGCGGCTCTGGTTCGAGCAGAAGCCGCCGAAGGACTTCGACTTCGACGACTGAGTCGGAGGCGAGCCCATCTGTAGCTTTCTCGGCTCGTGTCTTCCGATGTCGCCATCGAAGCAATCGGCCTGCGCAAGTCCTTCGGCAAGGTCCTCGCCCTGGACGGCGTCGACCTGCGCGTGCCCCCTGGCACGATCCTCGGCCTGCTTGGGCCCAACGGGGCCGGCAAGACGACCGCGGTCCGCATCTTCAGCACCCTGCTCGAGCCCGATGAGGGGACCGCCAGGGTCGCCGGCCTCGACGTGGTCAGCGAGGCGGCGAAGCTGCGCTCCCGGATCGGCCTCGCCGGACAGTACGCGGCCGTCGACGAGAACCTGACCGGCGCCGAGAACCTGGAGATGGTCGGCCGGCTCTACCACCTGCCGCGCGGCGAGCCGCGCAAGCGCGCCGCGGAGCTGCTGGAGCGCTTCGACCTTACCCTCGCCGCCGAGCGGCTCGTCCGCACCTATTCCGGCGGCATGCGCCGCCGCCTCGACCTGGCAGCCGCGCTGGTTGCCCATCCCCCGGTCCTCTTCCTCGACGAGCCGACCACCGGCCTCGACCCGCGCAGCCGGATCGCCCTCTGGGAGACGATCGAGGCGCGCACCGCGGAGGGGACGACCGTACTGCTCACGACCCAGTACCTGGACGAGGCCGACCGACTCGCCGACCGGATCGCGGTGATCGACCGCGGCCGCGTGATCGCCGAGGGGACCGCCGACGAGCTGAAGGACGAGGTTGGGGGAGAGCGGCTCGAGGTGACGCTGGAGAGCGACGACCACGCCGGGGCGGCGATCGCGGCGCTGGAGCCGATCTGCGCCGAGCGCCCGGAGCTGGTCGACCGTGTGCTGAAGATGGCGGTCCAGCGCCGCCACGGGGCGATCGCGGAGGCGGTGCGGCGCCTCGACCGGGTCGGCGTCGGGATCGAGGACATCGCGCTGCAGCGGCCGACGCTCGACGACGTCTTCCTGGCGATCACCGGGCACGCCGCCGAAGAGGACGAGCCCGAGGGGAAGGAGGCGGCGTGACGTCGCTGCGCAACAACCTCTCCGACACCCTGGTCCTGGCGAAGCGCAGCCTGCTGCGGATTCCGCGCGCCCCCGACCTGGTGATCGGCTTCACGATCCAGCCGATCATGTTCATCCTGCTCTTCGTCTACGTCCTCGGCGGGGCGATCAGCACGCCGGGCTTCGACTACGTCGACTTCCTGATGCCGGGGATCATCGCCCAGACGATGGCCTTCGGTGGGTTCGTCACCGCGCTCGGCCTCTCCGAGGACCTGAAGAAGGGCCTCGTCGACCGCTTCCGCTCCCTGCCGATGTCGCGTTCAGCGGTGCTCGCCGGCCGCACTCTCGCCGATGTCTCCACAAACCTGGTCTCGATCGGGATCATGCTCTCGGTCGGGCTGATCGCCGGCTTCTCCTTCGGCACGCCGTTCCCGAACGTGCTCGCCGGCATCGGGCTGCTGATCCTCTTCGGCTACTCCTTCTCCTGGGTCTTTGCCCTGGTCGGCCTCTCCTCGTCCTCACCGGAGGCCTCACAGGCGATCGGCTTCACGCTGATCTTCCCGCTCACCTTCATCTCTTCGGCCTTCGTCCCGGTCGACTCGATGCCCTCCGTCCTGCAGACTTTCGCCGAGGTCAATCCCTTCACCACTGTCGTCGACGCCGTCCGCGCCCTCTTCCTCGGCACCCCCGCCGGCAACGACATCTGGGCCGCCGTCCTCTGGTCGCTCGGCATCGCCGTCGTCTTCTTCTTCCTCTCCGTGACGCGCTACAAGCGCGCGATCAGCACGTAGCCCGGCACAGGGCGGTTCCGCCGAACCGTCCTAGACTTCAGGGGCAAGGGGCCATAGCTCAGTTGGAAGAGCGTCGCGTTTGCAACGCGAAGGTCGCCGGTTCGAGCCCGGCTGGCTCCACTCACTCCCCGCCGCGTTCGTCTCGAGCCGGCGCTACCGTGGGGGCAGCGCCCTGAATATCGGGCTGACGCGCAGCTCGGAGCGCTGGCCGGCCGGGTCGGTCGCTCTCGCCACCGCCCGATAGCGACCGGGGCGCAGCCTGCGCCGCCCTGCGAGGCGACCCTGGAAGCGCAGGTCATTGAGTCCAGCCTTGGCTGCGGGAAGCGTCAGACTTCCGGACCTACGGAACCGGCGACACGGCCGCCTGTTCCGGAAACGACGTAGCGGCTTTACGCAGCGGCGGCCAACCCGCCGGCCCGGCAAGGCTCGCTGGAAGACGAGCACGGTCGCTGCATCCTCGCTCAGCCGCCAGAGGATCCGCGCTCCGCGCTGGGCCGCGAGAAGTCGAGGCGCCCGCGGGCCGAGCCGCCAGTTCCTCGGCACGACCCTCAGGTTGCTCATTACGGGCGGGGGATCGGGTGGGGGACCCTCGGCTTCGTCCTCCTCCGCGACGTTGATCGTGACGTTCCCCGCCGGGTCAGCGAAGCCGGCGATCAGGTCGAAGCCGCCGTACTCGAATGTGTCGGCGCCGGAGAAGCCGTCGTTAGGCGTGTAGACCACAGTCGACGGATCCTGATCGCCGAGGACGATGTCGCTCAGCGTGCCGTTGTCGGTTTCGCTGGGGGCGAACTCCTGTACGGGGGTTCGCTCGTAGAAGGGACCGGTGTCGAGGCACTCCAAGGGGATGGTTACCGGCTCGCCGAAGTCGGTGCTCACATCTACGCTCTCGCATGCTGGTCGCCCGTCCGGCGCCCAATCGGGGTTGCCGTCGAAGGCGCCCGGAACGCCCTCCACGAGCAGGGGGAAAGAGTTGTCGTCGGCGTCCTCGATGTACAGATCGCCCTCGGAAAAGATCCCCCTCACGTAGGCGATCTGGAATCCGGTGGGCGACCAGGTGCAGTTGAAGTCACCTACCCCCGGGTTGTCGGACAGGTCGTTGCCGGGCGCGTTGGAGCCGTCCGAGTTGACCACGTAGACGTCGGCGGTGTTGTCGAACGCCCCCCGCGTGTAACACATCTGCGTGCCATCGGGCGAGATCGACGGCTGGAACTCCCCGGTGCCGCTGTTCAAGACCGGCGTGCCCAGTGCCTGGCTGTTGTCCGCGGGCTCCCGGTAGATGTCCGCGTTGTTGTTGAAGGCGTAGTAGACGGTCTGGGAGTCTGGCGTCCAGGCCGGCTTCCCCTCGATCGTCCCGGGAGTCGAGGTGAGGTTGACCGTTGCCCCCGCCTCGACCGGGTCGACCAAGATGTCCAGCTGGCCGCTTCCGTCGCTGACCTCGCTCTCGTAGGCGATCCGCGTCCCGTCCGGCGACCAGGCGGGCCGGTCCTCGTTGACGTTGGGGGTGTTGGTGAAGTTCTGAGCGACGGGGAACGGGGTTGTGAGGTCGAGCACGTAGATGTCGCAGTCGGGCGAACAGCCCGGTCCGCTGCGGGCGTAGGCGATCTTTGTCCGGTCGGGCGACCAGGTTGGATGCCGATGCTGCCCGGTTGCCATGCTCATCGGTCCGGCGTTAAGCCCGAAACCGATGCTCCCCGCCGCTACCCGCAGGTAGGGCTTTGCCTCGGCGTCGGTATAGCCGCGTCCGCTGATATAGACGATCCGCCCGTTCGGTCCCGAGAGGACGCCCCAGGCGGCTGAAGGGACAGCCAGAAGCGTGCCGAGGGTCAGAAGGAGCAACGCCTTCGTGGCGAATGCAACGCGCATTGCGGATGAAAGTACACCCAGATTCCGGGAATGCAAGTCGACCGCCGCCACTTTGACGCGATGTAGTACAGGCGTCTTCTCTGCGTTCCCGCTGGACAGGCGGCCCGGGCGAGCGCGGAGCGGATCAACTGGCTCCCTCGGCTGCCGTCAGTACACCGGATACGGTGGGTCTGCGCCGCCCAGGGAGGGGCGGCGCTTGGTGAAGAGCCAGACCATGGCGAGGCCGAAGACGAAGCCGCCTACGTGGGCGAAGTAGGCGACGCCGCCGCCGTCCACGGGGGCCGTAGCCTGGCCGATGGCGGGCAGGAACTGGAGGACGAACCAGATGCCCAGCATCACGTAGGCCGGCACCTCGACCAGGGTCACGAAGAAGAGCAGGAAGATGAGGCTGAGCACGCGGGCGCGGGGAAGCAGGACCGCGTAGGCGCCGAGCACGCCGGCGACGGCGCCGCTGGCGCCGATCGTCGGCACGGTGGAGGAGGGGTCCAGCAGCGACTGCGCGTAGACGGCGGCGACCCCGGCCAGCAGGTAGAAGAGCAGGAAGCGCGCCTTGCCCATCGCGTCCTCGACGTTGTTGCCGAAGATCCAGAGGAAGAGCAGGTTGAAGCCGATGTGCAGCAGCCCGCCGTGCATGAACATCGAGGTGAAGACGGTTACCCACCAGGGGGGCTGGTCGAGCGGCACCAGAGGCGCCGCTCCGCTGCTTGCCTGGGCGTACTCCGGTGTGCCCTGGCAGACCACGTCGGCCCCCTGCTGTCCCGCCGGCACCCCGATCGCGCAGTCCTCGCCGGGGTGCAGCAGCCGGTAGGGGGTCGCGCCGTACTCGAGCGACGCCTGGTCGCGCTCGCTGAGGCCGACGATCCCCGCCCGCTGCAGCTCCGGCGACTCCTCGCTGCCGGAGAAGCTCAGCTGCCAGCCGAAGAAGGCCAGGTTGGCGGCGATCAAGAGGATCGTGACGAGTGGGAAGCTCGCCGTCGGCACGTTGTCCTTGAGCGGGATCAAGGCCGGGCGACCCTACCGAGGGAGGCGTGCTAGCCGGTTGGCTCGGAGCCCGGCAGGTCGGTCGTGCCGGCCTCCTCCGGAAAGCCGGCGCCGGAGCCTGAGGCGGCGATCACGACCTGCTTGCCGAGCAGCTCGCGCACCGCAGCGGTCGCGTCTTCGCGGGCTCGCGACTCATCGAGGCCGTAGCGGTCGCGGAGCAACCCGACGGCGTCGCCCAAAGTGCCCCCGTCGAGCGCGTCCATGACGGCACCGCCCGACTCGTTCAGCTGCAGGTAGCGGCCGTTGGTGGTGAGGCGGACGAAGCGTTTCCCCCGGCTGCCCGTCCAGCGCAGCGGCGCGTGACGGTAGCGCCGGGTGTGCGCGAGCCCGCGCACCTTCTCGCGCGCGGCGGTCAGGTCCCGGGTCGGGTCGATCGGGTCCGGCGGCGTCTTCGCAGGAACCGGCGCGTCCCGTCCACCCGACCCCTCGCCGGTGTCGCCGGTCACTCCGGGTACGACCGGGACCTCGTCGTCGAGGTAGGCGACCAAGCTTGACTCGGCCAGATCCCGCGACCCGTGCATCGACTTCGCCCAGCGGTCGATCTGCTCGTCGTTCCAGCCGTCGTGGATCGCCTTCCAGCAGGCGCTGACCCCGTCACGGATCGCGTTGCCGAATGTGAACGGGCGCAACGAGTCCGGCCGCACGTCGCCGTTCGGGCGGACGAGGAAGCTTCCCGGCGCGACCTTGCCCTGCAGGCCGACGCCACCACCGGTTCCCGCCTGGAGGGTGATCCTCATCGCCGTCCCGCGCCGCGCCTCGAATTCCTCGACGACCCTGCGAAGCGCGGGCCTGGAGATCCTCCAGTTGCCGCCCCGCGCCGCCGCCCCGGTCTCGACGACGGGGGTGACCCGCACCCAGGGGACCCCCAGTGTCCACATCTGCTCGAGGAAATCAGGGACCGAGGCGGCGTTGTCCGGGGTGACCACGTGCACCGCGCAGACCCCGACCCCGGTGCTCAGCAACCGGTCGACGCCCTCGATCGCGCGGCGCCAGCTCCCCGGCACCCCGCGCGAGGTGTCGTGCAGCCAGGGCCGGGCGCCGTCGATCGAGACATGCGCTGTGACGCCGCTCAACGCACCGAGCCGCCGAGCCGCCTCCTCGTCGACGAACCAGCCGTTGGTGTTGAGGGTGATACCAACCCCGGCCCCTGCCAGCGCTTCGACCACGCCGAGGGTCAGGTCCTTGCGCAGCAGCGGCTCGCCGCCGGTGACCACCGCCTCGACGATTCCGAGGTCGAGGCTCTGGCGGACCACTTCGCGCCACTGATCGTCGCTCAGCTCCGGCGTGCGCTGCAGGGTCCGGCGCGGTGAGTCCGTGTAGCAGAAGCCACAGCGCAGGTTGCAGGCGTAGGTGATCTCCAACTTCGCTCCAACCGGGCGCTCGGGCGCCTCCGTCAGGGCTTGCCGGGGGCGGCGGCCGAGTCGCCAGAGCAGCCGCCCCCAGGTGAAGCTCTCCTCACGCCTCAGCATCGGCTACTGCGCGCCCTAAGTTTCGGCGCCCCCGCCCCCGCCTCCGGTGGTTCCCGGGGCGGTGCTGATCGACTCGTCATCGGTGAGGATGTCCTCGACATTGGGCTTCTCGTAAGGAGCCTGCTCTTCGCTCATCGTCCCTCCTGGGGTCGCCAGACGTGGCTGCGAGTCTAGCCTGCAATTTGGCCCCGCGCTCGAAAATCGTGACAAGCGGCGATCGTTGCGCCTACGCTGCCCGCGCGGGCGCGGGCAGTTGTTCGTCGGCGTGGTAGCTGGAGCGGACCAGCGGCCCAGCGGCTACAGACTCGAAGCCCATCCCGTAGGCGGCCTCCTCCAGCGCCGCGAACTCATCGGGGTGCCAGTAGCGCTCCACCGGCAGGTGGTTCTCGGTCGGCCGCAGGTACTGGCCGACGGTCAACACCTGGACGCGGTGCTCGCGGAGGATGGCGAACGCCTCGACCATCTCTTCGAAGCTCTCGCCGAGGCCGACCATCAGCCCCGACTTGGTGACCACGCCGGGGCCGCCCATCTCCTTCGCCATGCGCAGCACCCGCGCCGAGCGCATGAACTGCGAGCCCCGTCGCGCCTTCGGGTAGAGGCGGGGAACCGTCTCCACGTTGTGGTTGAAGACGTCGGGGCGCTCGTGGACCACCTTCGCGAGCGGCATCTCCTGGCCGCGGAAGTCGGGGGTGAGGACCTCGACCTTGCAGCCGGGCGCCTGCATCCTGATCGAGCGGATCACGCCGACGAAGGCGGCGGCGCCGTAATCGGGCAGGTCGTCGCGGTCGACGGAGGTGACCACCGCGTGGCGCAGCCCCATCTTCTTCACCTGGTTGGCGACGCGTAGCCCTTCGAGCGGGTCGTTCCAGGTCGGCTTGCCGGTCTGCACGTTGCAGAAGCCGCAGCGGCGGGTGCAGACGTCACCGAGGATCATGAAGGTCGCGGTGCCGCGCTCCCAGCACTCGCCCACGTTCGGGCAGTTGGCCTCCTCGCAGACGGTGTGGAGGTTGTCGGATCCGATCGAGGCCTTCAGCCGCCGATAGGTCGGCCCGCCGGGGGCGGGGACCTTCAGCCAGGGTGGCTTGCGGTTGCGAAAGGGGAGCGCCTCCCCGCCGTCGGCGGCAATGCCGCCGGGGTTTGCGCGGGAGCGGGTGACGTGGATTCTTTCCGCAGTCTCGATCATCTGGCGGCACCGACACTAACGAGGTCGACTCCCAGGTCGGTCGGGTCGGCGCCTACGGGCGTGCGCCCGTAGATCTCGCCGAAGCGACGCGCGATCGAGTCGGCGAAGGCGTCGAGGTCCGCCTCCCCGTCCCGCTCCCTGCCGATCGAAGTCGCCCGCCCCCCTTCGATGCCGCAGGGGACTATCCACTCGAAGGGCTGCAGGTCGTTGCGCACGTTGACCGCGAGGCCGTGCGTGGTGACTCCGCGGCTGACGTGGACGCCGATCGATCCGATCTTGCGCAGGACGCCGCTCACGACCTCGTCCTCAACCTCGGCGGCGCTCGCGCCCGGGGGCGGGCCCTCCTCTCCGCCGGCCCATACTCCGGTCAGCCCCTTGATCGGGCCGCCCGCGACGCCGTGCTCGGCGAGGGCTCCGATCATCACCCGCTCCAGCCGCCGCACGTGCTCGTGCACGTCGTCGCCGTAGGCGCGCAGGTCGACGATCGGGTAGCCGACCAGCTGCCCGGGCCCGTGATAGGTGACCCGCCCGCCGCGATCGGTGTCGCGCACCTCGATCCCCTGCGCCTCGTACCACCGGGCGCCCATCGGCAGCTCCTCCGGGGTGGAGCGGCGGCCACGCGTGTAGACGGGAGGGTGTTCGAGCAGGAGGAGGACATCCGGAAGCTCTCCGGACCGCCGGCGCTCCGCGACCTGCCGCTGCGCCGCAACCGCCTCCCCGTAGGGAACGGTGCCGCAGCGGACGATCAGGACCTCTGCGCTCATGCATAGATGGTCGCACTCCGGCCCTATCCTTCCGGCGCAATGCCCCAGGCCACTGCCAAGGCCCTGCGCGCCGACTGGCTTCCGGCCGTGGCGCTGAGCACCGCGCTGGCGGCGTTGCTGGTCGTCTGGGACCCCCGGGCCAGCGACCTCGCCGCGCAGGTCTTTCGCGCCGAGCTGTTCGAGCGCGGCGGGCTGGCGATCTGGAACAGCAGCTGGTACGGGGGCCACTACACGCTCACCTACAGCGTCCTCTTCCCGCCGCTGGCGGCGCTGCTTACCCCGCAGCTCTCCGGCCTGCTCGCCGTCGTCGCTTCCGCCTACCTCTTCGATCGACTGGTCAGCGACCGCTGGGGGCCTGCGGCCCGCCCGGCGACGCTCTGGTTCGCCGCCGGAGTGGTCACCCTGCTCGCCGACGGGCAGCTGGCGTTCGCCCTCGGCGTCGCCCTCGCCCTGGCGTCGTTGCGCTGCCTGCAGGTCGGCCGCCCGGTCGCGGCTGCCGTCATCGCTGCCGCCTGCCCGCTGGCGAGCCCGGTCGCGGGGGCCTTCCTGGCCGGGGTGGTCGTCTCGGGGTTGCTCGCCCGCCGCGAGCGGCCGGCACCCGGTCCCGCGGCCGTCGCCCTCGCCGCGCTGGCGCTCACCGTCGTCCCGAACCTCGCTTTTCCCGAGGCCGGCGAGTTCCCCTTTGTCTTCTCCTCCTACGTGGCGATCCCGCTCTGGTGCGCCGCCGCCCTGCTGGTCACCCGCGGAATCGAGGAGGAGGCGGAGCTGCGCTGGGTGGTGGGCTGCTATCTGGCGGCGGCCACCCTGATTTGGTTGCTGCCCAACCCGATGGGGGGCAACGCGATCCGCCTCGGCGCGCTGTTCGGCGGTCCTGTGCTGGCGGCGGTCTTCCTCGCCCGACGACCCCGGGTGCCTCTGCTGGCGATCGGCCTGGTGCTGCTCGGCAGCTTCTACTGGCAGGTGACCGCCAGCGTGCGGGAGGTGGCGCGCAGCGTCGGCGACCCCTCGACGCAGGCCGCCTACTTCGAGCCGGCGGCCCGCTGGCTGCTGGAGCACGGCGGCCGGTACGGCAGGATCGAGGTGCCGCCGACCGCCAACCACTGGGAGGCGGCCTACCTGGCGCCGCGCTTCGACCTGGCGCGGGGCTGGCTGCGGCAGCTCGACACGACCCGCGAGGCGATCTTCTACAAGCACCCGCTCACCCATCGCGCGTACCGCGACTGGCTGCGCGACGGGGCGGTCTCCTTCGTTGCGCTGCCCGACGCGAAGCTGGACTACTCGGCGAAGGCGGAGCGGCGCCTGATCCTCGAGCAGCCGCCGTACCTGGAGCCCCGCTGGCGCTCCGAGCACTGGCGCATCTACTCGGTGCGCGATCCGAAGCCGCTTGTCGAGCCGCTGAACGGAGGCCGCGCGCGGGTGAGGGCGGTCGGCCAGCAGGCCTTCTCGCTGACGGTTTCTCGCCCCGGCGAGTTCCTCGTCAGGATCAACCACACTCCTTACTGGGCGGTCTCCGGCGATGCGGGCTGCGTGACCCGCCACGGCGAGTGGACGGCGGTGCGCGCTTTCCGCCCCGGCACCCTGCGCGTTGAGGCCAATTTTTCCCTGACGCGTGCGTGGCGCGCAATCAGTGGTTCTCCATCCTCTTGTTGAGAGGGGTGGCCACCAAGCAGATCAAGGACGCAGGGAGCGAAGTGTGCTCTTGCACACGAGTGACCGAGGACGCAGATATGCGCTGGTGTCCGCCCCTCTCAGAGCGCGAGCAGGAGAGGCTCTTCGAGCAGTGAGCGGATTCGGGCGAGGAACTCGGCCCCCTCGGCGCCGTAGAGGATGCGGTGGTCGCAGGCGAGGTTGAGCCACATGGTGTGGCCCGGCGCCAGCGCGCCGTCGCGGACCACGGGGCGCTCGGAGATCGCGCCGACCGCGAGGATCGCCGCCTGGGGGGGGTTGATCACCGCGGCGAAGCTGTCGGTCCCGTACATGCCCAGGTTGGAGACCGTGAAGGTGGCGCCCGACAGCTCCGGGGGTGTGATCTCGCCGGAGCGGACCCGCTCCGCCAGCGCCCGCGCCTCGGTCGCGATCTGTAGCAGCCCCTTGCGGTCGGCGTCGAAGACGGTCGGCACGACGAGCGCCTCGCGGGCGGCGACCGCGATGCCGACGTTGACCCGCGAGTACAGCTCGAAGGCACCGTCGCGGTAGGCGGCGTTGGCGCGCGGCGTCTCGCGCAGCGCCAGGGCGCAGGCCTTGACGACCATGTCGTTGAAGGAGGGAACCACCTCGCCCTCCGCGGCGATCTCCTTAAGCCGAGTCCGGGCCTCCACGGCGCGGCTCATGTCGACTTCGGCCTGCAGGTAGAAGTGGGGCGCGGTCGCCTTCGACTCGGCCATCCGCCGCGCAACCGTCTGCTGGAGCTTGCTCGGCGCGACCCGCTCCGCCTCGCCCTTGGCCGTCTCCGGCTTCTCACTCGCACCGGGAGCCGCCGCCGCCGGCGCCTCAGCGGGCTCCGCCGCAACGGCTGGTCCCTTCCCAGCTTCCGCCCCTTCGACGTCCGACTTCACGATCCGACCACCAGGGCCCGAGCCCTTCAGCTGGGTGAGGTCAACGCCCCGTTCCTTTGCAATGCGCCGCGCGAGCGGGGAAGCCTTGGGACGAACATCATCACCGGCACGTCCTCCGCTCCCGCTCGGGCGCGCTAATGACGACTGGCTGCCTCGCGCCCTCGCTCCCGCGTCCGGGCGTGCCGGGTGGGGGCGCGTCTCTGCTCCGGAGTCTTCGGCCGTTGCTTCCGCGGCTTCGCCGCTAGTCCGGGCGGGCGTTGCGTCGCCTTCTCCGTCGTGAGAGTCACCCTCGGCGACAGGACCCGCGGTCTCACGCATGGTCCCTTCGGCGGAAGCTTCACCCTGCTCGGTCCCGTTGCCGTCAACCCTCGCTATCGGCGCGCCGATAGGCAACGTCTCGTCCTCCTGGGCGAGGATCTCCGTGATCGTGCCGGCGACGTCGGACTCGTAGGTCATGTTCGCCTTGTCGGTCTCGATCTCGACCAGCTCGTCCCCGACCGCCACCTCGTCCCCGACCTGCTTCAGCCAGCGCAGGATCGTCCCCTCCTCCATCGAGTCCGACAGCCGCGGCATGACGACGTCGGCCATCAGATCGCCCCCTCCAGCGTCGCCAGCGCCGCCTCGACGACGTGCTCCTCGTGCGGCATCGCCGCCTGCTCGAGTCGCTGCGAGTAGGGCATGTGGACGTCGGCGCCGGTCACCCGCTGCACCGGGGCGTCGAGGTGGTCGAAGGCCTGCTCGGTGATCAGCGTCGACAGGTTCGCGCCCACCCCCCCGTGCGGCCAGCCCTCCTCGACGATCACCGCCCGGTTCGTCTTGCGCACCGATTCGAGGATCGTGTCCAGGTCGAGCGGGCGCAGCGTGCGCGGGTCGATCACCTCCGCCTCGGCGCCATGCTCGTTGGCGAGCCTGGTCGCTGCCCTCTCCGCTATTTGCGCCATTCGCAGGACACCGACGATGGTCACGTCGGAGCCCTCGCGCCGCACCGCCGCCTCGCCGAAGCGCAGCGTCTCGTCACCGTCGTCGGGCACTTCGCCCCGCCCTCCGTAGAGGCTCTCGTGCTCGATGAAGACGACCGGGTTCTCGTCGCGGATCGCCGCCTTCAGCAGCGCCTTTCCGTCCGCTGGGGTGGAGGGGCAGGCGACCAGCAGCCCCGGCACCTGCAGGTAGAGCGCCTCGAAGCTGTGCGAGTGGGTGGGCCCGAGCTGGTGCCCGCCGCCGCCCGGCATGCGGATCACCATCGGCACCCGCGCCTGGCCGTTGAACATGTAGGGGATCGCGGCGGCGTGGTTGACGATCTGGTCCAGCGCCAGCAGCGAGAAGTTGACCGTCATCAGCTCGACCACCGGCCGCAGCCCGGCCATCGCAGCCCCGACCCCGGTGCCGACGATCGTGTTCTCGGAGATCGGCGTGTCGCGCACCCGCCGCTCGCCGAACTCGTCGAGCAGGCCCTCGGTGACCTTGAAAGCGCCCTGGAAGACGCCGACGTCCTCGCCGATCACGAAGACGGACTCGTCGCGGCGCATCTCCTCCGCCATCGCGTCGCGCAGCGCCTCGCGCATCCGCAGGGTCGCCATCAGGCCACGTCCTCCTCGCCACTCTCGTCCTCCGCCGCAACCTCCGGCTCGACGCCTTCCTGGGCGTCGCCGTGCTCGGACGGGTTCGGCCGGGGCCCCGCCGGCTGGCCGGCGTGGGCGGCGCCCGCCTCGGCCAGCTCGCGGGCGGCCGCCGGCATCTCACCTTCCTGCTCGCCGCGGTGCGGCTCCGGGCTGCGCTCGTCCACGGCGTACCAGGCGTCGGTTTCGTCGAAGACGTAGAGCTTCTCGTAGAGGGTGTCGAGCGGTGGCTCGGGCGAGGCGTCGGCGAATTCGACCGCGGCCTCGACGACCTCGTCCGCCTTGTCGCGAACCTCCTGCGCCTCCTTTTCGCCGAGCACCCCGGCCGCGACGCAGCGCTGCGCGAAGGCCTCGATCGGGTCCCTGGAGCGCCACTCCTCGACCTCCTCATCCTCGCGGTAGACCTCGGGATCGGCGGCGGAGTGGCCGCGGAAGCGGTAGGTGAAGGCCTCGATCAGGGTGGGCCGCCGCTCCTCGCGGGCGATGCGGACGTGCTCGGCGACGGTCTCGCGCACCGCCAGCACGTCCATGCCGTCGATCCGCACCCCCGGCACGCCGTAGCCCTCCGCCTTCTTGGAGAGGTTGGTCTGCGCCGAGTGGCGCTCCACCGAGGTGCCCATCCCGTAGAGGTTGTTCTCGACCAGGAAGACGATGGGCAGGCTCCAGAGCGCCGAGAGGTTCATCGTCTCGCCGAAGTTGCCGGTGTTGGAGGCGCCGTCGCCGAACATGCAGACGGTGACGTCGTCTGCGCCGCGGTAGTCGGAGGCAAGGGCCAGCCCGGCCGCGATCGGCAGGCTGCCGCCGACGACTCCGTAGCCGCCCATGAAGCGCCGCTCACGGTCGAAGATGTGCATCGAGCCGCCGCGGCCGCCGCTGGTGCCGTCGACGCGGCCGAACAGCTCCGCCATCACCTGCTTGGGCTCGGTGCCGCGGGCGATCGCGTGGCCGTGGGTGCGGTAGGCGCCGATCATGTAGTCGTCCTCCCGCATCGCCGCCGCGGTGCCGACGATCGTCGCCTCCTCGCCGATCCCCAGGTGCAGGAAGCCGCCGACCTTGGCCCGCTGGTACTGGCGGCCGGCCTCCTCCTCGAAGCGGCGGATCAGCGCCATCCGCGCCAGCAGCTCGTAGCAGGTGGTGGCGTCGGGCAGATCGGCCATCTCCCTGACCTTAGCTAGCCCTCTGCACCCACTGCCGCTACGGCCTCCTCCAGCCGGTCGTCCCCCCAGAAGACCTCGTCGCCGACCAGCAGCGAGGGCACGCCACGGACGCCCAGGTCGCCGGCCTCCTCGGTCGCCTCGATCAGGGCCCGCTTGACGGCGTCGGTGGCGACTGCCTTGGAGACGGCGTTGGGGTGCAGCTCGCAGGCGGAGGCGGCGATCAGGACGCGGTCGGGGTCGCCGAGGTCGGCGCCGGCGGCGAATGCCTGGCGGAAGCCGGCGAGGGCGAAGGAGACGGTACGGCCGGTCTGCTTGGCGAATGTCGCCGCCCGCATCGCGAGCAGCGTGTTGCCCGGCCAGGGGTCGGGCCAGCGTAGCGGCGGCAACCGGTAGGCGTCCGCGCGGCGCTCCACCTCGCGCATCCCGTCCTCGCGGCCGGGGCCGTTAGCCCAGGAATCGCGGCCGAATCGCTTGAACAGGCCGCCGAGCAGGATCGGCTGCCACTCGGGCTGCTCGAGCCGCGCCTCGGCGAAGAGGCCGCTGATGCGCTCCGCCGCCAGGTACGCGTAGGGCGACCCCAGGTCGAAATAAAAAACCGGGGGGGTTATGCGTGGGTGGCCCAACCGTCGACTGCCCTTGCGGCTTCGAGGACCGCCTCGGAGATCGTCGGGTGGGGGTGGACGATGCGGGCCAGCTCCTGGTAGCCACCCTCCAGCGCCATCGTGTCGACCAGCTCCGCGATCATGTCGCAGGCGCGGTTGCCGACCACGTGGGCGCCGAGGATCTCTCCGTGCTTGGCCTCGGCGACGATCTTGACCAGGCCGTCGCGGTCGTCGTAGACGGTCGCGCCGCCGACTCCGCCGAGCTTGAACTTGCCCACCTTGAGATCGTGGCCGGCCTCCTTGGCCTGCGCCTCGGTGAGGCCGACGCTGGCGACCTGCGGGTGGCAGAAGGTGGCGCCGGCGACGAGCCTCTCGTCGACCGGGTGGGTCTCGGCACCGGCCGCATGCTCGACTGCGACGACGCCCTCTTCGGAGGCTTTGTGGGCCAGCGCCTTGGCGCCAACCAGGTCGCCGATCGCGTAGACCTTGGGGTTGGAGGTCTGCTGGTATTCGTCGACGGCGATCTTGCCGCTGTCCTCGGTCTCGACCCCGGCCGCCTCGAGCCCGAGGCCCTCGGTGTCGGGAGCACGGCCGCCGGCGATGCAGAGGTAGTCGACTTCAGCCGACTCGCCGCCGTAGGTGAGCTTCACGGAGTCCTGGCCCACTTCGACGGTCTCGACCGGAGACCCGGTGGAGACGGTGATGTTCTGCTTCTTGAAGGCGCGCTGCACGACCCGGGCCATGTCCGGGTCCTCGGCGGGGAGGATCTGGTCGAGCATCTCGATCAGCAGCACCTCGGTGCCGAAGCGGCCATAGGCGGAGGCGATCTCGCAACCGGAGGCCCCGGCGCCGACCACGGCGATCTTCTTCGGCTGCTCGGGGAGCGACCAGGCGCCCCAGGTGTCGAGCACCCGGTCGCCGAACTCGACCCCGGGGATCGGCTGGGGGACCGAACCGGTGGCGAGGACGACGGCGCCTGCCTCGTAGACGTCGTCGCCGACCTTGACGTCGCCGTCCTCGGTCAGCGAGCCGTCGCCCTCTATCCAATCGACCTTGTTCTTCTCCCAGAGCATCTTGACGCCGTTGGCCAGGGACTCGGAAACAGAGGCGCGGCGCTTGCCGAGCGCCTCCCAGTCAAGCGAGGCGTCCTTGACGACCAGCCCCAGCTCGGCGCTGTTGCGGGCATGGTCGTACAGCTCGGCGGTGTGCAGGACGGTCTTCGCCGGGATGCAGGCGTAGTTGAGGCAGCGCCCGCCGGCCTTGTCGCGCTCGACCACGGCGGTCTTCTTGCCCAGCTGGGCGGAGCGGATCGCGGCTACGTAACCGCCCGGGCCCCCGCCGATGACGATCACATCGTAGGAATCAGCCACGCGTCGAGCCTATAGAACGCAGTAGGCCGTCGGGCCCAACCCCTCAAAAACCGGATTACGCAGGGGGGACGGCGCTTCTCTCGCTGGACATCGCGGTCTGCTCAGAATGGTTTTTGGGGGCAGGGCCCGACGGCTACTTCCCTGGAAGCTTGTTGGGCATCTGGATCCGGGCCAACGCCTTGACCATGAAGAAGAAGAGGGCGCCGGAGCCGGCGAGGAGGAGGGCGGTGCCAAGCGCCTGGACGAGGGTGGTGGCGGAGATCAGGCCGCCGACCCCGGCCAGCAGGAAGAGGACGAGCAGGACCTGGAAGCCGAGCACCGCCCAGTAGCGGGCCTTCCACATTCCCCAGGCCATCATCGTCAACAGAACCGCGAAGGCGGCGATCGGGGCCACGCCCGGCTCGCTGCCGTCGACCGTCGTATCGGTGAAGGCGGCGACTCCGGTCGAGGCCCAGAAGACGGCCGCGATCAGCACCGAGACGATCGCTCCCACCGTGACCGCCCCGGGGCGCTCACCCTCAGCCAGCGGCTGCAGCGACTCGCGCACCTCCCGGTTGCGCTCCTCGGCGCGGGCATAGCCGCGTTTCATCCGCTCTCGGGCGTCCGGATTGCCGTTGTCGTCACGCCGCTTGCGCTTGCGCTCAGCCACCCGGCGCCACGTCCCCGAAGCCGGAGTAGGACCCGCGCAGCGCCTCCGCGATGGCGCCGGGATCGTCGCTGTCGCGGATCGCGCGGACGACGACCAGGCGCCGGGCGCCGGCTTCCACGACGCTCGGGGCGCTCCGCGGGTCGATGCCGCCGGTCGCGAAGAAGGGGTGGGGGGCATGCTCGGCGGCGTGCCGGATCAGTTCCAGGCCGACGCCGGGGCGCCCCGGCTTGGTAGGCGTTTCCTCGATCGGCCCGACGCTGATGTAATCCACCGGCGCCGCCCCGGAGGCCTCGATTTGCTCTCTCGTGTGCGTCGAGAGGCCGATGATCGCGTCGGGGCCGAGGACATCTCTCGCCTCCTCGACGGGCATGTCGTCCTGACCGAGGTGGACGCCGTCGGCGTCACAGGACTGAGCGAGATCCGGGTCGTCGTTGACGATGAACAGGGCGCTGTAGGTGTCGGCGAGGCGGCGGAAGGTGCCCGCGACCCGTTCGATCGTCGCCCGCTCCAGCTCCTTCTCGCGCAGCTGCACGATGTCTACCCCCCCGCCCAGCGCCGCGTGCAGCATCGCCTCGGGGTCGCGACCGTGGGGCAGCGCGTCGCAGACGAAGTAGAGCCGCGCGGTGCGCAGCCGCTCGCGACGAAGCGGTCCCTCGGCCTCCGGCATCGCCATGCTCATGGGCTCAATTCTCCCGCCTCTTTACATTTGTTGTGGTGTCGAAGTCAGGCAGACAGCACACCTGCGACGCGCTCATCGTAGGCGCCGGCGTGATCGGCCTCTCCTGCGCCTGGCGCGCGGCGCGTCGCGGCGCGAGCGTGCTGGTCGTCGACCGGGCCGAGCCTCCGGCGGGAGCGACGCGGGTCGCCGCCGGGATGCTGGCGCCGGTCGGAGAGCTGACCTTCGGCGAGCCGCAGCTGCTGGAGATGGCGCTTGAAGGCGCTCGGCTCTACCCGGACTTCGTCGCCGAGCTGGAGGCCGCCAGCGGCAAGGCGACAGGCTACGAGCAGATGGGGGCGCTGCACGTGGCTCTCGACGCCGACGAGGCGGCGGAGCTGCGCCGCCGCCACGACTTGCAGCTCTCGCTGGGGCTGGAGGCGGAGTGGCTGCCGCCGCGCCGCTGCCGCGAGCTGGAGCCGGGGCTGACTCCTTCCTTCCACGGGGGAGTGAACGCCACCGGAGAGGCGGCGGTCGACCCGCGGGCGCTTGCCGGCGCGCTGCGCGCCGGGCTCGCCGCTGAGGGAGTGGAGGTGCGAGCCGGCGTCGAGGTGACGGAGGCAGTCTTCGACGGGAAGCGGCTGGCGGGGGTGCGAATCTCCGGCGGCGAGGAGCTGCGCGCCGGGCACGTCGTGCTGGCAACCGGTGCCTGGGCCGGAGAGACCGAGTGGCTGCCCGAGGAGGCCAGACCGCCGATTCGCCCGGTCAAGGGCCAGATCCTCGAGTTGCGCGCCGCCGATGGCGCGCCGCCCTGCGAGCGGATCGTCGCCTCGGAGCGCGTCTACCTGGTGCCGCGCGCCGACGGGCGGCTGATCGTCGGCGCGACGGTGGAGGAGCGGGGCTTCGACACCCGGGTCACCGCGGGCGGCGTCCACGAGCTGCTGCGCGAGGCCTACCGGCTGCTGCCCGAGGTGGCGGAGCTGGAGCTGGTCGAGGCGGCGGCCGGCCTGCGACCGGGAACGCCGGACAACCTGCCGATCGTCGGCCCGAGCGCGGTCGACGGTCTCGTCCTCGCCACCGGCCACTACCGCAACGGCGTCCTGCTGGCGCCGCTAGCCGCCGAGCAGGTCGCCGAGGCTCTGGCGGGGGTGGCGGCATGAGGATCGAGCTGAACGGCGAGGAGCGGGAGCTGGACGACGGCGCGACCCTGCTCGACGCGGTGCTTTCGGCCGGCGCCGAGCAGGCGGCCCGCGGCGTCGCCGTCGCGCTCGACGGGGAGGTGGTGCCGAAGGGCGAGTGGGAATCGACGCGGCTGAGCGACGGCCGGCGGGTCGAGGTGCTGGCGGCGATCCAGGGCGGCCAGGACCCGATCCCCTACGGGGGGAACCAGACGGCGGCGGCGGACGAGGACTGGCGGCTTGGCGACCGCACCTGGAGCTCACGGCTGATCGTCGGCACCGGACGCTTTCGCTCGCTGGAGCAGATGGAGACGGCGCTGCTTGCCGCGGAGACGGAGATCGTCACCGTCGCGTTGCGGCGCATCGACCCCGCGGCCCGCGGCTCGGTGCTCGACGTCCTCGACCGGCTCGGGCTCTTCGCATTGCCCAACACCGCCGGCTGCTACACGGCCCGCGACGCGGTGCGCACCGCGCACCTGGCCCGGGAGGCGTTCGAGACCGACTGGGTGAAGCTGGAGGTGATCGGCGACGATCGCACCCTCTTTCCCGACGCGGTCGAGCTGCTCGACGCCGCCGAGCGGCTGGTCGCCGACGGGTTCACCGTCCTCCCCTACACCAACGACGACCCGATCCTCGCCCGCCGCCTCGAGGAGGCCGGCTGCGCCGCGGTGATGCCGCTCGGCTCGCCGATCGGCTCCGGCTCCGGCATCCGCAATCCCTACAACCTCTCGATCATCGTCGAGCACGCGAGTGTCCCCGTCATCCTCGACGCCGGCATCGGCACCCCTTCGGAAGCCGCCCAGGCGATGGAGTTGGGCTGCGACGCCGTCATCCTCTCCAGCTCCGTTTCCCGCGCCGCCGACCCCGCGGCGATGGCTGCCGCGATGCGCAAGGCCGTCGAGGCCGGCCACACCGCCCGCCACTCCGGCCGCATCCCCCGCAAGCACCATGCCGAGGCCTCCACCCCTGACGAGGGCCTGCCGCAGTTCGACTAACGCCCGCTCCGGGCGTCGCGGGCTACGATCGGCGGTGCCCCCGTAGCTCAGTTGGTTTAGAGCGGCGGCCTTTTAAGTCGCGCGGCGCGGGTTCGAATCCCGCCGGGGGCACTGGCCATGGAGAACCTCACCATCCGTCTCGAAGGCTCGATCGTCGTCCTCGAGCCTCTCGGCGAGGAGCACGCCGAAGACCTCTGGCGGGTTGCGCAGGCGTCGGAGGTGTGGGACTGGCTGGCGCGCATCGGGGGCAGCCGGGAGTACTTCGACAAGTGGGTGGAGATGGCGCTGGAGGAAGCCCGTGCCGGGCGCGAGGGTCCGTTCGCGACTCGCGACAGGCGCAGTGGGGAGATCGTCGGCAGCAGCCGCTATCTGAACGTGCGACCGGCCGATCGGGTCGTGGAGATCGGCTGGACCTGGCTACATCCGAGCGCCTGGGGAACTGGGGCCAACGTCGAAGCAAAGCTGCTGATGCTCGAACATGCCTTCGAGACGCTCGGCTGCGTGCGGGTCGAGTTCAAGACCGATGCCCGCAACGAGCGAGCCCGCGCTGCGCTTGCGGCGATACCGGCCCGGTTCGAGGGTGTCCTGCGCAAGCACCTGACCATGCCCGACGTCGGCGTCCGCGATTCCGCCTACTACAGCGTGATCGATGACGAGTGGCCCGAGGTCCGCGCCAACTTGCAGCAGCGCCTGGCCGACAAGCGATAGACGTACGCCTAAGAACCTGTCTAATGCCGGAAGTGGCGGTGCTTGGTGAAGACCATCGCCACGCCGTCGGCGTCGCAGGCCTCGATCACCTCGGCGTCGCGCTTCGAGCCGCCCGGCTGGATGACCGAGCCGGCGCCGGCCTCGATTGCCGCCTGGGGCCCGTCGGCGAAGGGGAAGAAGGCGTCCGAGGCGATCGCCGAGCCGGCGAGCAGTGAGGCCGCCTCCTCGCCGCGGGCGTTGCGGCACTTCTCCACCGCGAGGCGGACCGAGTCGACGCGGCTCATCTGGCCGGCGCCGATGCCGAGGGTGGCCCCGTCCTTGGCGATCACGATCGCGTTGGAGCGCACGTGGCGCACCACCTTCCAGGCGAAGAGCATGTCGCGCCACTGGTCCTCGTCGGGCTGCGCCTGCGTCGCCACTTCCATCAGCTCTCGCGGCTCAGGCTCGCCGTCACGGTCCTGAATCAGGACGCCGCCGCGGACGCGCTTGATGTCCGGCTCCGCGGTGCCGTCCTCGCGGCGCTCCTCGTCGCGCAGGATGCGGATCGCCTCCTTCTGCTGGAGGACGTCGAGGGCGCCACCTTCGTAGTCGGGCGCCACCAGCACCTCGACGAAGTTCTCGTGCAGCGCCGCCGCCAGTTCCTCGCTCACCGGCCTGTTGATCGCGATCACGCCGCCGAAGGCTGAGATCGGGTCGCAGGCCAGCGCCTTGCGGTAGGCGTCGAGCGCGCCCTCGCCGATCGCCACCCCGCACGGGTTGTTGTGCTTGACGATCACGCAGACCGGCTCGGAGAAGTCCTCCACCAGGCGCCGGGCGGAGTCGAGGTCGAGCACGTTGTTGAAGGAGAGCGCCCTGCCGTGCAGCTTGGAGACGCGGGAGAGGACGTGGGCCCGGACCCCCGCCTCTGAGTAGAGAGCCGCCCGCTGGTGGGGGTTCTCCCCGTAGGAGAGGTCGAGCACCTTCTCGTAGGCGACCGCCAGGTGCTCGGGGAAGTCCTCGTACTCCTCGGAGAACCAGCGGCTGATCGCCGCGTCGTAGCGGGCGGTCTGGGCGAAGGCCTCGTTGGCGAGCCAGTGCCGGGTCGAGGCGGAGACCTCGCCGCCCGACTCCTCCATTTCGGCGAGCACGGCGTCGTAGGCCTCGGGCTTGACGACGACGACGACGCCTGCGTGGTTCTTCGCCGCGGCGCGGATCATCGTCGGCCCGCCGACGTCGATGTTCTCAATCGCCTCCTCGTGGGAGACGTCGCGCCCGGCGACGGTCTTCTCGAACGGGTAGAGGTTGACGCAGACCAGGTCGATCGCCTCGATCCCCTCGTGCTCCAGCGTCGCGATGTGCTCGGGATCCTCCCTCCGCGCCAGCAGCGCCGCGTGCAGGCGCGGGTGCAGTGTCTTCACCCGACCGTCGAGGATCTCCTGCGAGCCGGTGAACTCGGAGACGTCGGTGACCTCGACCCCCGCCTCGCGCAGCGCCGCCGCGGTGCCGCCGGTGGAGAGGACGTCGACCCCCTGCTCGGCGAGCCCGCGGGCGAAGTCGGCGACGCCGGTCTTGTCGGAGACCGAGATCAGCGCCCTGCGCACACGGACCGGGCCGTCGGCGGCGGCCTCTGCGGTCGTGTCTGCGGGGGCTTCACTCATCGATCAGCAACTGCGCGCGGGTTGCGCTCGTCGATCCTAGACGTCGAACGTCCAACCTCGCCCCGCGCGATCATGCGGATCGCCTCCGGGTACAGCTCGTGCTCGATCGCGTGGATCGCATCCTCCAGCGCGTCGCGGTCCCGGTCGGCGGGGACCGGGACCTCGCGCTGCAGCAGCAGCGGCCCGGTGTCAACTCCCTCGTCGACGAAGTGCACGGTGACCCCGGTCACCTCGACTCCCGCCTCGAGCGCCTGCCCGATCGCGTCGAGGCCGGGGAAGTCGGGCAGCAGCGCGGGGTGGATGTTGACGATGCGGTTGCGGAACCGCGCCACGAACCCTTCGCTGAGCAGCTGCATGTAGCCGGCGAGGACGACCAGATCCGCTTCCCTCTCCTCGACCCAGTCGCCGATCGCCGCGTCGCGCGCCTCGCGGTCGTCGAACTCGGAGAGTGGGAACACGCAAGTCTCGACCCCTGCTCTGGCGCCCCGGTCCAACGCGGGTGCCTCGGGTTTGTCCGAACCTACCCCCACGACTTTGATCCCTTCACGGCCGTGCAGAGTGTCCAGGATCGCTTGGAGGTTGGTTCCTGAGCCAGACGCGAGAACAATGATCTTGAAGGTCCTCATAACGTGAGCGGGGCCAAGCAGCTCAAGGACGCAGGGAGCGTGGCGTGCTCTGCACGCGAGCGACCGAGGACGCCGAGATGCGCAGTGCCCCGGTCACGTTATGGCGACGTCCTCCAACGCGAATTTGCCGTTGGCCTCGCCCGGGTCACCCAGCGGATAGTCGCCGGTGAAGCAGGCGTCGCAGTGGTCGCCGGCCGGCGTGCCGACCGCCTCGTAGACCCCCTCCAGCGAGAGGTAGGCGAGCGAGTCGGCGTCCAGCTCGTCGGCTACCTCCTGAACCGTGCGCTCGTGGGCGATCATCTCCTCGCGGGTCGACATGTCGACTCCGTAGTGGCAGGGGTGGCGGATCGGCGGCGCGGTGATCCGCAGGTGAACCTCGCTCGCCCCCGCGTCGCGCAGCATGCCGACGATCTGCCGGGTCGTGTTGCCGCGCACGATCGAGTCGTCGACGACGACGATCCGCTGCCCGGCGACGATCTCCGGCAGCGGGTTGAACTTCATCCGCAGGCCGTGCTTGCGCAGTTCCTGCCCGGGTTGGATGAAGGTGCGGGCAACGTAGCGGTTCTTGATCAGCCCGTCGTCGCGGGGCAGTCCAGAGGCCCGCGCGAACCCTGCCGCCGCCGGGTTGCCGGAGTCGGGTACGGAGATCACCAAGTCTGCCTCGACCGGCGCTTCGCGCCAGAGGATCTCGCCCATCCTGCCTCGCACCTGCTGCAGCACGCTTCCCTCCAGCCGGCTGTCGGGGCGGGAGAAGTAGATGTGCTCGAAGACGCAGTGCGCAGGCTTCTCTCCCTGTACGACCTGGCGCGTCTCCAGCCCGCGCTCGGTCAGCGAAACCAGCTCGCCGGGCCGCACCTCGCGCAGCAGCTCGGCGCCGATGATGTCGAAGGCGCAGCTCTCCGAGGCGACGACGAAGCGGTCGCCGAGCCGGCCGAGTGAGAGCGGCCGCACACCGTGCGGGTCGCGGAAGGCGACGATCGCGTGCTTGGTCATCGCCACCGTCGAGTAGGCGCCGCGCAGCCGCGGCATCACGTCGGCGACCGCGTCCTCGACGAAACGCCCGCCGCCCGAGGAGATCAGCGCCGCGATGATCTCCGAGTCCGAGGTGCCGCGGAAGTCGATCCCGCCCTCGCGCAGCTCGTTCCACAGCTCGACCGCGTTGGTCAGGTTCCCGTTGTGGGCCAGTGCCAGTTCGCGCCCGTCGTCGCGCCAGACCGGCTGCGCGTTCTCCCAGGAGCCGCCCCCGGTCGTCGAGTAGCGCACGTGGCCGATCGCCATGTCCCCCTCCAGCGCCCGCAGCCGCTCCTCGTCGAAGACCTGGGAGACGAGGCCGGAGTCGCGCATGGTGGTGATGTGGCCGCCCTCGCAGGTGGCGATCCCGGCCGACTCCTGGCCGCGGTGCTGGAGCGCGTAGAGGCTGAAGTAGGCGAGGCGGGCGACGTCGTGGCCGGGCGCGTATACGCCGAAGACGCCACACTCGTCGCGCGGTCCGTCGCGATCTGTCGGGGGCCGCTCGGCCAGAGTCAAAAGAGCGCGTTTCCTCGCGTTTTGAAGGACTGACGCGCAGGCGAACTGCCTACCTGTGCAGGGTATCAGCGGGGCTGGACCCGTCGGGCGTTAGACGCGCGGCTCGAAGCGCTCGCCGAGCGAGCGCCAGGCGCGCGCGGCGTCCGCCAGCGGGATCGAGAGCGACTCGTCGTCCGCGGCGATCTCGAGCCTCTCGCCCCCGACCCTGCCGAACAGGAGCACACTGACTCCGTCGTCGGCCAGGCTCTCCAGCGCGGCAGGGTCGCCGCTCAACACGAAGCCTCCCGGCCCTTCGCCGAACAGCGCCTCCTCCGGCGAGAGGCCACGCGCTTCCGTGAGCGGCGCCAGATCGACCCGGCAGCCGACGCCTCCGACGATCGCGGATTCGGCCAGCGCGCAGGCGAGCCCCCCGTCGCTGACGTCGTGCGCGGAGACGACGGCGCCGTTGCGGACCGCTTCGCGGACCGCCTCGATCGCCACGCGCACCGCTTCTACGTCGACCTCCCGCAACCCGGCCTTCAGCTCCCCGCGCTGCTTGGCCAGCTCCGAGCCTGCCAGGGACGGGGTGAAGGGGCCGAGCAGGGCGATCGCGTCGCCGGCGCGGGCGAAGAAGCCACTAGCGGTACGCGTCGGATCAGGCAGCTCGCCGACCAGGCCGACCACCGGGGTCGGGTAGATCGGCCCGTCCGGCCCTTCGTTGTAGAGGGAGACGTTGCCGCCGACGACCGGCACGCCGAGCGCTTCGCACGCCTCGGCGAGGCCGGCAACCGCGCGGTCGAGCTGCCATGCCGGCGCCCGCCTTTCCGGGTTTCCGAAGTTGAGGCAGTTGGTCAGGCCGAGCGGCTCGGCGCCGACGCAGGCCAGATTCTGGGCGCACTCCAGGACTGCCTCGATCGTGCCCCGATGCGGGTCACAGGCGACGCGGCGGCCGTTGCCGTCGATTGACACCGCGATCGCGGTGTCCGCCTCGGGCAGAGCCAGCACCGCCGCGTCCGCCGACTCCGGCCGTCGCACCGTGCGCGACCCGACGATCGAGTCGTACTGCTCGAACGCCCAGCGCTTGGAGGCGACGTTGGGGGAGGCAAGCAGCGCGAGGAGAGACTCCTCGACGCCTGCCTCGGCGGGCAGCTCACGACGGTTGCCGTAGATCCAGCTCTCCGGCTCGGCCGGCTCCAGGTCGTAGAGCGGGCAGCCGTCGACCAGCGCCTCGACCGGCATGTCGCCGAGGACCTCGGCGCCGCGCAGAACCCGGATCCGACCGCTGTCGGTGACGGCGCCGACCTCCGCCGCCCCTGTCTGCCACTTCTCGCAGAGCGCCAGCACCTCGCCGACGCGCTCGGGCTCGACTATCGCGAGCATCCGCTCCTGCGATTCGGAGACCATGATCTCGAAGGGCTCCATGCCCGGCTCGCGCAGGGGGACACGCTCGACGTCGAGGTCGATCCCGACTCCGCCGGCGGAGGCCATCTCCCCTGCCGAGGAGGTGAGGCCGGCGGCGCCGAGGTCCTGAAGGGAGATGAGCAGCTTCCGCTCCAGCAGCTCCAGGCAACACTCCAGCAGCTTCGACTCCTCGAAGGGATCGCCGATCTGCACCGTCGGCCGCTTCGCATCGTCGCCGTCGCCGAGCTCCGCCGAAGCGAGCACCGAGGCTCCGCCGATCCCGTCGCGGCCGGTCGAGGCGCCGATCAGAACCACCGCGTTGCCGATGCCGGCGGCGGCGGCGCGGACCATCTCCTCGCGCTTCGCGAGCCCGACGCACATCGCGTTGACCAAGCAGTTGTGCTCGTAGGGGGCTTCGAAGTAGATCTCGCCGCCGACCGTCGGCACGCCGATCGAGTTGCCGTAGTGGCCGATGCCGCGAACGGCGCCGTCGAGCAGATAGCGGGAGCGCTCCGAGTCCATCTCCCCGAAGCGCAGCGAGTCGAGGAGCGCGATCGGCCGCGCGCCGAGCGCGAAGACGTCGCGCAGGATGCCGCCGACTCCGGTCGCCGCCCCCTGGAACGGCTCGACCGCGCTGGGGTGGTTGTGGGACTCGACCTTGAAGGCGACCGCCCAACCGCCGCCGACGTCGACGGCGCCGGCGTTCTCGCCAGGCCCCATCACAACCCGCTCGCCCTCGGTCGGCAGCCGCCTCAGCAGCTTGCGCGAGTGCTTGTAGGCGCAGTGCTCAGACCAGAGCAGGCTGAACATCGCCAGCTCGACGTCGTTCGGCTCTCGGCCGAGCTTCTCGCAGATCAGCTCGTACTCGGATTCCGTCAGCCCGAGCGCCTCGTAGGCCGGCTGCTCCGCCTGCGTGCCGCTCTCGCTCACGGTCCCCCCTCCCGCGCCCCTGCGACGGCCTCGAAGATCCGCAGGCCGTCAGTGGAGCCGGTGAGAGGGTCGACTGCGTGCTCGGGATGCGGCATCAGGCCAAGCACGTTGCCGATCTCGTTGCGAACCCCGGCGATGTCGCGCGCCGAGCCGTTCGGGTTCTGCCCCGGCGCGTAGCGGTAGGCGACCTGGCCCCGGGACTCGATCTCGTCGAGCGCCTCCTGCGGCGCGTAGAACCGACCCTCCCCGTGCTTGACGGGGATCGACAGGGTTCGAGTGGTCGTTTGACCCACGTTTTCGGTGGCAAAGTGACCATTCGCTTCACCCTCGGGGATCAAATCCGCCTGGCGACAGACGAAGCGCAGCTCCTCGTTGCGCAGCAGCGCGCCCGGCAGCAACCCCGCCTCGCAGAGCACCTGGAAGCCGTTGCAGATCCCCAGCACCGGCCCCCCCGCCGCGGCGAACCGGGCCACAGCCTCCATCACCGGCGAGAAGCGCGCGATCGCGCCGCCGCGCAGGTAGTCGCCGTAGGAGAAGCCACCGGGGATGACGACCGCGTCGATGCCGGAGAGGTCGCGGTCCTCGTGCCAGACAAGCCGCGCCTCGCCGAGCAGCGAGCAGGCACGCAGGGCGTCCCGCTCGTCGCAGGAGCCGGGGAACTGGACGACGCCCCAGAGCATCAGCCGCCGTCGATGCTCTCGATCTCGTAGTCCTCGACCAGCGGGTTGGCGAGCAGCTTCTCGCAGAGCTCCGGCAGCCGCGCCGGGTCCTCGGCCTCCAGCTCGACCATGCGGCCGACGCGGACGTGGCCGACCCCCTCGAATCCGAGCGCCGGCAGCGCCCCTTCCACCGCCTTGCCCTGCGGGTCGAGGATCCCCTCCTTCGGGCGGATCAGCACCCGCGCCTTCGCCACTAGAGCCGGCGCTCCGTGATCCGCTCGCAGGCCTCGACGTAACGGGCCCGGGTCTGCTCGACCACGTCGGGAGGCAGCTCCGGCGCCGGCGGGCTGTGGTCCCAGCCCTGCTCGTCGGCCCAGTCGCGCACGTACTGCTTGTCGAAGGAGGGCTGAGTGCGACCAGGCTCGTAGCGGTCGGCCGGCCAGAAGCGCGAGGAGTCCGGGGTGAGCACCTCGTCCGCGAGGACCACCTCGGCGCCGGGGTGGCGGCCGAACTCGAACTTGGTGTCGGCGAGGATGATGCCGCGCTGCGCGGCGTGCTCGGCGGCGTGCGTGTAGAGGGCGATGGAGACGCGGCGCAGCTCGTCCATCAGGCCGCGGTCGCCGACGATCTCCGCCGCGCGGTCGAAGTCGACGTTCTCGTCGTGGTCGCCGATCTCCGCCTTGGTCGCCGGGGTGAAGATCGGCTCCGGCAGGCGGTCCGACTCGACCAATCCGTCGGGAAGCTCGACTCCGCAGACCGCGCCGCTCTCGCAGTACTCCTTCCAGCCGGAGCCCGACAGGTAGCCGCGCACCACGCACTCGACCGGGTACATCTCCAGCTTGCGCACCCGCAGCGCCCTTCCCTCGACCTCCTCGGGCACGTCCTCGGAGACGAGGTGGTTGGGGACGATCTCGCCGGTCGTCTCGAACCAGAAGACCGACATCCGGGTGAGAACCCTGCCCTTGTCGGGGATCGGCGTCGGCATCACCACGTCGTAGACCGAGATCCGGTCGGAGGCGACCATCAGCAGGTCGCCGTCCAGCTCGTAGATCTCACGGACCTTGCCTGAGGAGTGCAGCTTCAGGTCGGCGACGGGCATTGAGTCGATGCTAACCGTCGCGGAAGCGGAGCACCCCCGATCCCCCTCTGCGATGCTTCTCCCGTGACGCTGCCGCCCGGCCCGACAAGTCGCCCGCTCGTCCAGACCCTGCGCTTCAGCCTGCGGCCGGTCGAGTTCATGCACGAGTGCCGCGAGCGGTTCGGGGGCTCCTTCAGCGTCAAGTTCCTCGGCTTCAAGACGCCGATGGTGCTGATCTCCGACCCCGCTGCCGTCAAGGCTCTGTACACGGAGCGCGCCAACGGCCTCCCCGCCGGGCGCAACATCACCCTGGAGCCGATCATGGGGTCACGCTCGCTGCTGCTGCTCGAGGGCGCCGATCACCTTGCCCACCGCCGCCTGATGCTGCCGCCCTTCCACGGCGAGCGGATGCGCTCCTACGAGGGCTGGGTCGAGGAGATCGTCGGCGCGGAGATCGGCTCCTGGCCGCTGCGCGAGGAGTTCCCGATCCACCCGCGCATGCAGGCGGTGACGCTGGAGGTGATCCTGCGGGTCGTCTTCGGGGTGTCCGACGGTCCGCGGCTGGAGCGGCTGCGGTTGCTGCTCGGCAGGGTCCTCTCGGAGACCGCCTCCTCGACCGCGATGCTCTCCGCCCTGGCCGCCCGCCGCTTCGGCGGGCGCGGGCCGTGGGCAAGGTTCAAGGCCCTGCTCGATCGGGTCGACGAGCAGCTTTTCGCGGAAATCGCCGAGCGCCGGGCCGACCCCGGGCTGGAGGACCGCGACGACATCCTCTCGGCGCTGATCCTGGCCCGCTTCGAGGACGGCGAGAGGAGCGAGGGGATGAGCGACACGGACCTGCGCGACCAGCTGATGACGCTGCTGCTGGCCGGCCACGAGACGACCGCGACGGCGCTGGCCTGGACCTTCGACCTGCTGCTTCGTCACCCGACGGCGCTGGCGCGACTCCGCGAGTCGCTGGAGGGGGAGAGCGAGGACTACCTGCGCGCGACGATCGCCGAATCGCTGCGGCTGCGCCCGGTGGTGCCGATTGCCGGGCGGCGGCTGGCGGGCGAGCTGGAGGTCGACGGCCACACGCTCCCGGCCGGGACCGACGTGGCGCCGGCGATCTGGCTCACCCACACACGCGCGGACGTGTATCCCGAGCCCTTCGCGTTCAAGCCCGAGCGCTTCCTCGAGGACGCCCCCGAGACCTACGCCTGGATCCCGTTCGGCGGCGGCGTGCGCCGCTGCCTGGGCGCCTCTTTCGCCGAGTTCGAGATGCGGATCGCGCTGCGCGAGGTGCTGGGGCGCTGCGAGCTTCGCAGCGACCGGCGCGCCCCGCAGCGGGTCGCCCGCCGCAACATCACCCTCTCGCCGCGGGCGGGCACCCCGCTAGTCGTCGAGGCGCGCCGTCCGGCGGCCTCGCCGCGCGAGGCCGCTGCAGCCTGATTGCGAGCCAACGAGCCGGTTCGACAGCTAGCCGGTCCCTGGCGCCGCCCTGGTCACCGGATGCTCCCGGGCCCACTGGGCGATCTCGCCCGAGCCCGAGACGACTCCGCCGCCGTCGAGGACGAGGATCGGCACCTCGTTCTTGCCGCTCAGCTCCCGCACCTCGGCGCGGTCCGCGCCGCGGCTGGGCCGCGTCCACGGCACGAACCGGTAGCCCTTCACGGCCTTGACCTCGTACTCGTGGCCGGCCGCGTCCAGTGCCTGTGCCGCCTTGGCGCAGGGGTGCATCAACGCCGGTCCGGCCTTCTTCTGGGCGCAGGTGTAGAGAACCACCGTCACCTACTCTATTCCCGATGGCGGCCGACCCGCCCGCCAAGCCCGGCGGGTCGGTGCGCAGGCTAGGCTGCATCAGTCATGCGCGACGCGCTCGGCACAACGCTAGGAGTCGAGCTGCCGGTGGTGCAGGCGGGAATGGGCGGCGGGCTGAGCCGCCACGAGCTGGCCGCTGCGGTCTCCGATGCCGGCGGTCTGGGGACAATCGCTGTCATGAGCAGCGCCGCCATCCGGAGGGAGCTTGCGGCGGCCCGGGCCCTGACCGGAAAGCCGTTGGCCGTCAACCTGCTGCTGCCCTTCGCGCGCCGCGACTGGTTCGCCGCGGCGGCCGAGGCCGATGTCGTGGTCACCTTCTGGGGCAGGCCGCGGCGACGCGCGCCGGGAACGTGGATGCATCAGTGCGGGTCGGTGGCGGAGGCACAGGCTGCGCACGACGCGGGGGCAGACGCGGTCATCCTGCAGGGTGCCGAGGCAGGCGGGCACGTGCGCGGCACGATCCCCGCCCTGGAGTTCCTGGAGCGGGCGCGCGCGACATTGCCGACCGACTATCCGCTGCTACTAGCCGGCGGCGTCGCCGAGCGTGGCGACGTGCGACGGGCGGTCGAGGCGGGCGCGGCGGCTGCCGTCGCCGGCACGCGCTTCCTGGTCTCCGAGGAGAGCCGGGCCCACCCGCGTTACCGGCGGCGCCTGCTGGAGGCCGACAAGACCGTTCTCACTGAGCTGTTCGGTGCGGGCTGGCCGGCTCCCCACCGCGTCGTGCCCAACGCGGCGACCGAGCGCTGGCTCGGCGACGACCCTCGCGGACCGCGACTCAACCGAGCTCTCAACCGGCTGCTGGCACCGGGCGCCCGCTACGTGCCGTCCGCAGTCTTCGATCGCACAGTTCGCGCGCAGCGCCCCGACAGCCGCTTGCTCTCCCCTCAGGGGCCGACGGACGACGGGCCTGAGAACCTGCTCGACGCCGGCCCGCTCTACGCCGGCGAGAGCGTGACGCGAATCGCCGACATCCGATCCGCCGCGGAGCTGGTGCGCGCGCTCACTCCGTAGCGCGAGCGGGACCGACACGCTCCGACTCAGCCCGCTCCGCGCAGCGCCTCGAGGCGCTCGAAGACCTCGGGGACGTGCTCGAGGTAGGCGGAGGGGTCGAAGACGGCGTCGAAGTCGAGTTCCGTCCCCTCGGGCAGCGCCCCGGCGAGCAGCTCGCGGAAATGGGTGCAGGTGTCCCAGGCGCGCTGCGCGTTCTCCTGCACGAGGCGATAGGCGTCGTCGCGGGCCATCCCCGCCTCGACCAGCGCGGTGAGGGCGCGCTGGCTGAACAGGGCGCCGTGGGTCAGCTCCAGGTTCTCCCGCATCCGGTCGGCGCGCACGGTCATTCCCGCTGCGACGCCGGCGGCCAGGTGCTGCATGTAGTCGAGCACCGTCGTCGCGTCGGGCAGGATCACCCGCTCGGCGCCGGAGTGGGAGATGTCGCGCTCGTGCCAGAGGGCGATGTTCTCCAGCCCTGTCTGCGCGTAGCCGCGCAGCACCCGGGAGAGGCCGGTGATCCGCTCGGTGCGTATCGGGTTGCGCTTGTGGGGCATCGCCGAGGAGCCCTTCTGGCCGGCGCCGAACGGCTCCTCGACCTCCCGCACCTCGGTGCGCTGAAGGTTGCGGACCTCGGTGGCGAAGCGCTCCAGGCCGCCGCCTGCGATCGCGATCCGCGAGGTGAGCACCGAATGCCGGTCGCGCGGGATCACCTGGGTGGCGGCGTCCTCGCGCTGAAGGCCGAGCCGCTCCATCACTCGCGCCTCGACCGCCGGCGGCACCGAGGCGTAGGTGCCGACCGCGCCGGAGAGCTTGCCGAAGGCAAGCTGCTCGAAGGCGTTGCCGAGGCGGGCGACGTTGCGATCCGCCTCGAAGGCGAAGCCCGCGAGTCGCAGGCCGAAGCTGGTCGGCTCCGCGTGGACGCCGTGGGTGCGCCCCACGCAGAGGGTGTCGCGGTGCTCCAGCGCCCGCTCGACCAGCGCGTCGCGAAAGGCGGCCGCGCCGCCGACGACTATCGCCCCGGCCTGCTCCAGCTGCAGCGCCAGCGCCGTGTCGAGCACGTCGGAGGAGGTGAGGCCGTAGTGGAGCCAGCGTCCCTCCGGCCCGATCGACTCGGCGACCACGTCGACGAAGGCGGCCAGGTCGTGGTCGGTGACCCGCTCGCGCTCCTCCACCGCCTCGACCGTGAACGCGGCCCGCGAGCGGCAGGCCTCGGCGGCCTCCTTTGGGATGACGCCCTCCTCCGCCCAGGCCTCGGTCGTTGCCAGCTCGACCTCCAGCCAGCACTCCATCTTGCGCTGCGGGCTCCAGAGCTCCGCCATCTCGGGGCGGGTGTACCTGTCGATCATGCGTTGATGATTCTCGCTGCCAACAGTCCCGCGTTCTTGGCGCCGTCGATCGCGACGCAGGCGACCGGCACGCCGGGCGGCATCTGCACGGCGGAGAGCAGGGCGTCGAGGCCACCGAGGCTCTTGCCGAGGATCGGCACGCCGATCACCGGCAGGTCGGTGTGGGCGGCGGCGACGCCCGGCAGCGCCGCCGACATCCCGGCCCCCGCGATCACCACCTTGAGGCCGCGCATCTTCGCGTTGACGCAGTACTCGCGGACGGCCTCCGGGTCGCGGTGGGCGCTCATCACCCGCACCTCGTAGCGGATGCCGGCGTCGTGCAGCGCCTCACCGGCCGGTTGCATCTTCGGCTTGTCGTTCTTGGAGCCCATGATGATCCCGACCAGCGGCGCGTCGACCTCGATCTCCTCGAAGGCCTGCTCGACCGCGGGCATCGTCGCCGGGCTGCTCGGCTGGGGCTCTGAGATCTCGCTCACTCTTGTCTCTCCTTCACTGGGGCACCCGCTCGACCGCCCGGGCGGCGATGTCGGTGCGCATCTGCATGCCTTCGAACTCGATCCGGCCGGCCGCATCGTACGCGCGCTCGCGCGCCGCCGCCGCCGTCGGCCCGAGCCCGGTCACGTTGAGCACGCGGCCGCCGGCGGTGACGACCTCTCCCTCCCGCCGCGCGGTGCCGGCGTGGGTCACCTCGGCCAGCTCCGCCGCCGCCTCCAGCCCGCCGATGACGTCCCCCTTCGAGGACGACTCCGGGTAGCCGGCGGAGGCGAGCACCACGGTCACCGCCCAGTCGTCGCCGAACTCCGCTTCGGCGCCGGCCAGCCCGCCCGGCTCGCGCGCCGCCAGGCACAGCTCCGCAAGGTCGGAGCGCAGCCGCGGCAGGACCGCCTGGGTCTCGGGGTCGCCGAAGCGGACGTTGAACTCGAGCACCCGTGGCGCCCCGTCGGCTCCGATCATCAGCCCCGCGTAGAGGACTCCGTGGAAGGGCAGCCCGCGTCTCGCCATCGCGGCGACCACCGGCCGGTGCACGGCGTCGGCGATCGCCTCGACCCGCTCGCGGTCGAAGCCCGGGACCGGCGAGTAGCTGCCCATTCCACCCGTGTTCGGGCCGCGGTCTCCGTCGAAGATCCGCTTGTAGTCCTGTGCCGGCGCCAGCGGCAGCACGTTCTCGCCGTCGCAGAGAGCGAGCAGCGACAGCTCCTCTCCCTCGAGGAACTCCTCCAGGACCACCGTGGTCGCGCCGAAGCGCCGCTCGGTGAAGAAGACGTCAGCCGCTTCGCGGGCCTCCTGCTCCCCGGGGCAGATCATCACCCCCTTGCCCGCCGCCAGGCCGTCGGCCTTCAGCACCGCCGGGAAGGTGGCGCCGGCGAGCTGCTCGACGGCCTCTTCGCGGTTGCGCAGGACGACGTGGGACGCGGTCGGCACCCCGGCCTCCGCCATCAGCTCCTTGGCGAACGCCTTCGAGCCCTCCAGCTCGGCCGCGGAGCCGCCCGGCCCGAAGGCCGGGACCCCCTCGGCCTCCAGCGCGCCGACGACCCCGGCGACCAGCGGCGCCTCCGGACCGACCAGGACGAGATCGACGGCGGCGCTCTTCGCGGCCTCGACGATAGTCCCGACGTCTTCGGCGTCGACCTCCGGGAGGCACTCGGCGTCGGCGGCGATCCCGGCGTTGCCGGGAGCGCAGAGCACCTCGGTCGTCCGCGGCGCACGGGCCAGCGCCCGCACGATCGCGTGCTCCCGCCCGCCTCCGCCGACGACGAGGACCCGCAAACGACGCCTAGAGCGAGTCGGAGAGGTCGTCCGCCGGCATCGCGGCGAGCGTTTGACTGGTCATCGTCCCGCGCGAGCCGAGCTCGATCGAGACCCTGGCCATCGTCTTCTCGTCAGGCGCCTCGACGATCGTCACGAAGTCGTACTGGCCGAGCGTCGCGTACTGCGCCACGACCTTGGCGCCGATCTGCTCGACCTCCTTGTTGACCTCGCTGACCCGGCCGGGGTTGTTCTTCAGGGTCCGAACACCCTCCGGCGTCAAATTCGTGAGCATCACGTAAGTGGGCATGGCCTCTCCTTTGAAGTTTCCAAGAACAAAATATCTCCAAACGGGAGAGTGGACCTTGGCATGGCGGCGAGGCGCCGCCGGAATCGACCGTTCTACCTCAGCCGTCGTAGCCGATGTGGAGATGGTCGCAGTGGTCGGCGCGGGCGAACGCCGGGCCCGGGCCGTCGAGATCGAAGCAGTAGATCAGCTCGGTGGGCCTGACCGCCGGGGGCAGGAAGGCGAGCGAGCGGCCCAGGTTGGCGCAGGGCGAGACCGGGCCGGTGTCTGTGCAGGAAACCCCGTCAACTGCCGAGATGTCCATGGCGCGGCCGAAGTAGTGGTTGGAAACGCCGCCGCTCACTGTGTGCTTCGAGTGGTCTGAGCGAAGGGAAGAGACGACGATCTGGTGCCGGCGGGTGATCGCGCCGATCAGCCCGGCCACGCGGGGGTCGAGCGCGCCGGCGTTCAGGTCCCGCTCGGCCACCTCGTTGAGGATCTCCAGGTTGTCCCAGTCGATTGCCCCCGAGAGCGCGACGGGCAGCGAGATCGACCAGTCGACGTAGGCGACCTCGCAGCCGCCGCGCAGCCGGTCCGCCTCGCCGAGAACCGCCTCCACGTACCAGGCGGCCTGGTTGTGGCTGAAGACGCCGGCGCGCAGGCTGCCTTCCGCCCAGATCAACCGCGCCATCGTCGCCGCCGAGTCGTCGGGGTCGGCCCGGCGGACCTTGCCGTCGCCGTCGCCGTCGACCGCGTAGAGGCGCCACTCGTCGCCGTCCAGGCCCAGCGGCCCGGTGCGCTGCATCGCCTCGCGGCCCATGCTCCGTCCGAAATTCGACTCCAGCCGCGCGATCGCCGCCAGCGCCCAGACGCCGCGTCGGCCCAGCCCGTAGCGCGCCGCCGCTTCCTCGAAGGCCTCCAGGTAGGGAAGCGGCACCCGCTTCCGCCGGCCGTCCGCCGCTTCGCAGCTGAGCACAGCCAGCTGCGGGGTCAGTGCAAAGGCCCCTGCCGCGCCGCCGCTCTGGTAGCAGCCGGCCTTGGCGAGGACGTCGGCGACGTACCAGTCGGCGTGGTTGTAGGCGAAGATCGCGCCCGGCGTGTCCTGCGGCATGCCCGAGGCGCTCAGGTAGTTGGCGGCGGAGAAGATCGCGTCCTCGGGGTCGTAGGGGTCGCGCTCACCGTCGCCGTTGGCGTCGACCCCGTAGGCGTCCCAGGTCGCCGGCATGAACTGCATCCAGCCGACCGCGCCGGCCGAGGAAACGTTGGTGTTGGTGCCGAACGCGGTCTCCACCTCGTTGATCGCCGCCAGCACCGCCGGCCCCTGCGGGCCGAGCGCGTAGGCGGCGGCCGCGGCCTGGTAGATCGGAATCAGCGCGGGTGGGGCGCCGCCGCCGCATACCGAGGTCGGGATCAGGGGGATGTCGAGTGGCGCCGGGGGGCTGGCGGGCAGCACCGCGCCGCCGCGCTCTCCCTTCGCCCGAGAGGGCGATTCGGCCTTCTCCCGCTTCGGCTCCACGCCGCCGCTGCCGGAGGGATCGGTGGTCGGCTTCTTCTTCGGCTCCGCCGGCGCGATCAGCTCGTCCTGCTCCGTCACGCCCTGCGTCTCGGGCCCGGGCGCCGGCGTCGTCGAGGTCGGAGGAGCCTGCGTGGAGGGCGCTTCCACGGGCTCGGCGGCCGGCGCTGCCGGCGCGGCGAAGGCCGCCGCTGCCCCTGCAAGGGCGATCGTGTTCCGAAGCTTCGTCATCAACCCCTCACGTCGCTGACCAGCCAACCGGACTTGGTGCGTCGCAGGTCGACCCGCAGCTCGCTGATGGAGCCTACCCGCAGCAGGGAGATGCTGGCCGAGCGGAAGCTCTTGCCGCGGCGCGGCCCGAGGACGACGTTCAGCACCCGCGCCCTGGGAACGTCCACCTCTGCCGGCTGGCGCGGCGGCCGGTTTGAGAGCGCCTTGGCGAGGCCGGGAGTCGCCACTCCGTCGAAGGCTTTCCGGACATCGCCTTCCTCGAGGCCGATCTCATAGAGCACGAAGGCCTCGGCGAAACGACGCGCGACACCGGTCAGCTTGGCGTTGAGGCTCTTTGGAGCGACGCCGCTCGCTCCGTCCTTGGCCGCGCCGCCGCTCCCTGAGGCTGAAGTCGAGGTCGAAGCCGCTGCCGACTCTGTGGCACTCTTTGCCGCGCCGCCGCCCGCGACTCCGAAGATCGGCGTGGCGCCCCGCAAGACCGGGCCGGTGGGCTTTGGGGAGGTTTGAGGCTCGGCCTGCCGTGTCGCCACCGCCGGGCCGCCGCTCACCTCGGGAGCCTTGGCCGTAGTGCCCTCGCCTGCCGAGACAGCGCCCGCCGTCGCCGCGATTCCCGCCGCCAGCACCAACCCCGCGGCCATGGCCGCTCGCCCCCGCCGGTCCCAGCCGCCGGTCAGGTCCTGGATCGGCCAGACGATCCGGTCCTCGAAGGCCCACGCGAGCCGCTGCAACGGCCAGCGGAGGCCGTCCAGCGCTTCCTGTGCGATATCGGCTCTGTCCCTCAACACGACGATTGCCACCCAGCTTATTTCGGCAGCGACGGGATTTCGCTGAATCCCGGGCGCACGCAGGAAATTTTCCTCCCCTTCCCTGAAGGACTTCTGAAGACGAGGTCACCCAATAAACCGCTCTGCGAAGCGGTCGATGCGGCGATTACGCCGGCTGGGCCGCTGCCGTCCCGGCCTTCTCGAAAGTCAGCTCGCCGTCTGCGGCGTCGACCTTGACCGCATCTCCCTCGGCGAACTCGCCCTCGAGCAGCGCCAGCGCCAGCCTGTCGACGAGGCGCTTCTGGATCACCCGCTTCAACGGGCGGGCCCCATAGGTGGGGTCGTACCCCAGGTTTCCGAGCAGGGTGCGGGCGTCGTCGGTCAGCTCGATCTCGATGCCGCGCTCGCGGACCCGGCCGGCCAGCTGCTCGACCTGGAGGTCGACGATGCGGCCGATGTCCTCCTTGGAGAGGCGGTGGAAGATCACGGTGTCGTCGATGCGGTTGAGGAACTCCGGCTTGAAGGTGGTCGCCAGCACCTCCTCGATCTGCTCCCGCATCTTCTCGTCGACGGATTCGGAGACGATCCGGTCGCTGCCGACGTTGGAGGTCATGATCAGCACCGTGTTGGTGAAGCTGACCGTGCGGCCCTGGCCATCGGTGAGGCGGCCGTCGTCCATGATCTGAAGCAGGGTGTTGAAGACGTCGGGGTGGGCCTTCTCGATCTCGTCGAGCAGCACCACCGCGTAGGGGCGGCGCCGGACCGCCTCGGTCAGCTGGCCCCCCTCCTCGTAGCCGACGTAGCCGGGCGGCGCCCCGACGAGTCGCGCCACCGTGTGCTTCTCCATGTACTCGGACATGTCGAGGCGGACGATTGCCTGCTCGGAGTCGAACATCAGCTCGGTCAATGCTTTGGCCAGCTCCGTCTTGCCGACGCCGGTCGGGCCGAGGAAGAGGAAGGAGCCGATCGGCCGGTCGGGGTCCGAAAGGCCGGCGCGGGAGCGGCGCAGCGCGTTGGAGACGGCGGCGATCGCCTCGTCCTGGCCGATCACCCGCTCGTGCAGGCGCTCCTCCATTTGGATCAGCTTCTCGACCTCGCCCTCCATCAGGCGGCTGACCGGGATGCCGGTCCACTTGGCGACGACCTCGGCGACATCCTCCTCGGTGACCTCCTCGGCGAGCATCGAGCCGCCGTCGCGGTGCAGCTCGGCGAGCCGCGCCTCGGCGTCGGCGACCGTCTGCTCCAGCTCCGGGATCTCCCCGTAGCGCAGCTTCGCCGCCCGCTCCAGGTCGGCGTCGCGCTCAGCCCGCTCCGCCTCGCGCCCGGCCTCTTCGAGCCGTGCCTTGGCGGCCTTGATCGCCTCGATCGCCTCCTTCTCGTTCTGCCAGCGCGCCTTCATCTCGCCGGAGCGCTCGCGCAGCTCGGCCAGCTCCGCCTCGATCGCCTCCAGCCGCGCCTTCGAGGCCTCGTCGGACTCTTTCTTGAGCGCCTCGCGCTCGATCTCCAGTTGCTGCACGCGGCGCTCGACCTCGTCGATCTCGGTCGGCATCGAGTCGATCTCGATCTTCAGCCGCGAGGCGGACTCGTCGATCAGGTCGATTGCCTTGTCGGGCAGGAAGCGGTCGGCGATGTATCGCTCGGAGAGGGTGGCGGCGGCGACGATCGCGGAGTCGGCGATCCGCACCCCGTGGTGGACCTCGTAGCGCTCCTTCAGGCCGCGCAGGATCGCGATCGTGTCGGGGACATCGGGCTCGCCGACGTAGACCGGCTGGAAGCGCCGCTCCAGCGCCGCGTCCTTCTCGATGTGCTTGCGGTACTCGTCGAGGGTCGTGGCGCCGACCGCGCGCAGCTCGCCGCGCGCCAGCATCGGCTTCAGCAGGTTGGCGGCGTCGACCGCTCCCTCGGCGGCGCCGGCGCCGACGATCGTGTGCAGCTCGTCGAGGAAGAGGACGATCTGCCCCTCCGCCTCCTGCACCTCGGAGAGCACCGCCTTGAGGCGCTCCTCGAACTCGCCCCGGTACTTGGAGCCGGCCAGCAGGGCGCCGATGTCGAGCGCGATCACGCGCCGGTCGCGCAGGCTCTCCGGCACGTCGCCGGAGACGATCCGCTGCGCCAGCCCTTCGACGATCGCCGTCTTGCCGACTCCCGGGTCGCCGATCAGGACCGGGTTGTTCTTGGTGCGGCGGGAGAGGACCTGGATGACGCGGCGGATCTCCTCGTCGCGGCCGATCACCGGATCGAGCTTGCCGCTCTCAGCCTCGACGGTCAGGTCGCGGCCGAACTTCTCCAGCGCCTGAACCGAGTCCTCGGGGTTCGGGGAGGTGACCTTGTGCGGGCCGCGCACCTCGGCGATCGCCTTCTCCAGCGAGTCCCGGTCGGGCAGCACGTCGGCGACGCCGGAAGCGGAGTCGGCGAGCGACAGCAGGATGTGCTCGGTGGAGATGAACTCGTCCCCCATCGAGGCCATCTCCTTCTCCGCCCGCTGCAGGGTGGAGACCAGGGCTTGCGAGGGGCGCGCCTCGGGCGCCGCGCCCTCGCCCAGCTTCGGCAGCTCGTCGACCGCCTCGCGCGCCCGCACGGTGACCGCGGCGACATCGGCGCCAAGCTTCTGCAGCACCGGCACGACCATCCCTTCGGCCTGCTCGAGCAGCACGACGAGCAGGTGCGGGGGAGCCACCTCCGGGTTGCGGGATTCCGCCGCCAGCCCTTGGGCGGCGGCCACCGCCTCCTGCGACTTGACGGTGAAGCGATCCGGCTGCATCTTCAGGCCGATTGTAAGTGGAGGCGCCGTCTCAGACGGCGGCCTCGGCGCGGCGCATGCCCGTCACCGCCCAGGCCATGAGCAGGGCGATCAAACCGAGCGCGACGCCGTAGGTGAGGAGGATCTCGCTCGGCAATCCGGCGAGCAGGTCGCGGTTGGTGTTGAGGATCAGGGTGAGCGGGTTGAGCTCGGCGACGCTCGCCACCCAACCGGCCAGCAGCGCCTGCGGCACGTAGACCGGCGTCATGAAGAGCAGCATGAAGATCGGGAACTGCATCAATGGCCCGGCCTGCAGGGTGCGCAACCGCAGGGCGATGCCGGCGGCGAAGAGCAGCGCGATCACGTTGACGGTGAGCGAGAGCAGGTAGAGGCCGGCGAGCTCGGTCGCGTCACCGCCGACGGAGAGGCCGGCGAGCAGCGCGACCACGGTCACCACCGCCCAGGTGACGAGCACCCGCACCGCCGCGGTCAGCACGTAGCCGAGGATGATCGCGGTGCGGTTGCGGCTGGCGAGCAGCATTCGTCGCCCCATGCCGAACTGGAAGTCGGCGGCGATCGAGAAGCCGGTGAAGACACCACCCAAGGCGGAGGCCTGCAGGAGGACGAAGCCGAAGACGAAGGTCGTGTAGCCGTTGGGGTAGTCGAAGTTGGGCGTCTCGGAGACAGCGGAGAGGCCACCGGCGAAAGCGGCGAGGAAGAAGAGCGGGAAGACCAGCGCCGGGATCAAGAGCGCCGGATTGGTGAAGACGTTGTGCAGACTGCGCCAGGCGACGCCGAGCGCCGTGGACAGGTAGGGGCCGGCGGGGCTCACGTGCGCACCAGCCGGTTTCGGAGAGAGATCGCGGCGACCGAGATCGAGAGCGCTATCAGCGCCGTAGCGATGCCGAAGGCGAGCCCGAGCGCCTCGGCGTCCCAGCCGACGACGAAGAGGCTGCGGATGCCCTCGATCAGGTAGCTGACCGGGTTGATCGTTGCGACCGTGCGGAACCACTCCTGCTCGATCAGGTCGCGCGGCAGCGAGATCGAGCTGAAGAAGAGCAGGACGAAGAGCAGCGGGAATGTGCCCTGGACGGTCTCACCGGAGCCGGTGCGGATCGCCATGAACATTCCGATCCCGCCGAAGCCGATCGAGACCATGATCGAGAGGGCAAAGAGGACGGGCACGCCGAGCACGCCGGAGGCCATCTCGCCGCCGGCGAGCAGGCCGACTGTCAGGTAGACCGTCGCCTGCAGGAGGCCGATCGCGACCAGGCCGCCGAGCTGGCCTGCGATCAGCGCCGAGCCGCGCATCGGGGTCAACGCGAGTCGGTTGAAGAAGCCGTTCTCGATGTCTTCGGCGAGGCTCTGGCCGCAGTTCATCGTCGCGAAGAGGGCGCCCTGGACGAAGGGGAAGGCGAGGGCGAACGTGAGGTAGGAGTCGGTGGGGAAGCCAGGGATGTTGGTCGCCGCGTCGAGCCCGGCGCTGTTGACCGCGAGCAGGAAGAGCGGGAAGACGATGCTCGGCACGATCATCGCCGGCTGGCGCAGGGTGCGCATCAGCGAGCGCCCGGCGAGCGAGCCGACCTGGGTCGGCAGCGGGGAGCCGGCGAGAGCAGCGGCTGCGGCGCTCACGCCGGCGCTTCTGCCGGCTCGTGCTCGTCCGTGCCCGGCTCCTCGCCGGCTCCCTCGAGGTGGCGGCCGGTCTTCTCGAGGAAGACGTCGTCGAGGCTGGGGGCGTGCAGCTGCAGGTTGGCGACCCGCAGGTCTTCGCCGTCGAGCGCGCGGATGACGTCGGTAAGGCACTCGGGGCCGCCCTCCAGACGCACCGCGACGTTGCCGTCCGCGCCCGGGACCGGCTCGCCGAAGCGCTCGAGCACGCGGAGCACGCCGCCCGCCTGCTCGGGCTCGACCGGCTCGGCCTCGACGCTCGACCGGCCGATTTCGGCTTTGAGCTCCGCCGGCGTCCCCTCGGCAACGATCTTGCCGTCGTCGATGATCCCGACTCGCTCTGCGAGGTGGTCTGCCTCCTCCAGGTACTGGGTGGTGAGGAAGACCGTGACCCCATCCTCGCGTGCCAGCCGCGCGACCTCGTCCCAGAGCGCCGCGCGGCTCTGCGGGTCGAGCCCCGTGGTCGGCTCGTCGAGGAACAGCACCCGCGGGCTGTGGACCAGCGCCAGAGCGAGGTCGAGCCGGCGGCGCATCCCGCCGGAGTAGCCGCCGACTTTGCGGTCGGCGGCGTCGGACAGGCCGACCCGCTCGATTAGGGCGTCGCCACGGCGCGCACGCTCTCCGCGGGGCAGCCCGTGCAGGGCGGTCTGCAGGCGCATGTGCTCGCGCGCGGTCAGGTGAGGGTCGAGCGCAGCTTCCTGCAGGGCGGCCCCGATCACTGCGCGCACTGCCGGTCCCTCGCGGACGATGTCGTGGCCGGCGACGCGGGCGCTGCCCCCGCTCGGCGGCAGGAGTGTGGTCAGCATGTGAACGGTCGTCGACTTGCCGGCTCCATTCGGGCCGAGGAAGCCGTAGATCTCACCGGGCTTAACGCGCAGATCGATGCCGGCGACGGCGAGCGGGCCGTTCTTGAACTTCCGCTGAAGCCCTTCGACCTCGATGCTGTTATCGCTCGTACCGGTAGCTTGCACTGGCTGGATTCTCTCGGGTTTCAGCGCCGGGCGAGCCAAGCCTCGACCGAGTCGTAGGCGCCGTAGGGGACGATCTCCGCCCGGCTCGCTCGCTGCAGCCGCTCCAGCTCCTCGGCCCGGCGGCGCATCCGCTCCAGCTCGGCGCGCATCCTCGCCACCCTCTCCTCCATCTCCAGCAGTGCCTCGACGCCGGCCAGGTTGAGTCCCTCCTCGGAGGTCATCCGCTGGATGCGGCGCAGGCGCTCGACGTCGCGCTGCGAGTAGAGGCGGGTGTTCTTCGGCGAGCGCTTCGGGGCGATCAGGCCACGCGCCTCGTACATGCGCAGCGTCTGCGGGTGCATCTCGGCCAGCTCGGCCGCGACCGAGATCATGAAGACGCCGCGGTCCGCGTCCATCCGGCCGGTCACTCGCTCTCCTCCTTCGGCGCGGCGGCGCGGGCCGCGGCCTCGCGGATCAGCCCCTCGCGCGGGTTGGCGCCGTTGAAGACCTGGTCCAGCTTCTCGATCGCCTCGCGCTGCTCTTCGCTCAGCTCCTTCGGAACCTCGATCTCCAGCCGGTAGAGGATGTCGGCGCGTGCCCGGCCGCCGCTGCGCGGCGGCCCCTCGCCGCGCAGCCGCTGCACGGTGCCGTGCTTGGTGCCCGGCGCGACGCGGATCCGCTTCGAGCCGCTCAGGGTCGGCACCTCGACGGTGCCGCCCTGCACCGCCTCGGAGATCGTGATCGGCACCTCGACCTCGAGGTTGCCGTCGTCGCGCTGCTTGAAGACCGGGGAGGGGGCGACGCGGGTGGTCACGTAGAGGTCGCCGGGCGGGCCGCCGCGCGGCCCCGCCTCCCCCTTGCCGGCGAGCCTGATCCGGGTGCCGTCGCGGACCCCGGCCGGGATGTTCACCTTGTAGCGCTTGTTCTGCCTGGTCAGCCCGGAGCCGCCGCAGCTCGGGCAGGGGTCCTCGATCAGCTCGCCGGCGCCACCGCACTGCGGGCAGGGCTGGCTGATCGAGAAGAAGCCCTGGCTCTGGGCGTCGATCCCGCGGCCACCGCAGCGGGGGCAGGTGACCGGCCTCGTCCCGGGCTTTGCGCCGCTGCCGCCGCAGGTCGCGCAGCGGTCCGGCTTGGGCACGGTCACCGAGACCTGTGTGCCGTTGACTGCCTGGTCGAAGCTGAGGCCGAGCTCGGTCTCCAGGTCGCGGCCGCGGACCTGCTGGGTCTGCGGGCCGCCGCCGCGGCCGAACAGGTTGGAGAAGATGTCGCCGAGGTCGCCGAAGCCGGCGCCGCCGCCGGCGAACGGGCCGGCGCCGCCGGGCCCGCCCGGGCCGGCGCCGCCGAAGCCGGAGAACATCCCGCCGGAGTCGTACTGCTTGCGCTTCTCGGGGTCGGAGAGCGTGTCGTAGGCGTGCTGGGCCTCCTTGAAGCGCTCCTCGGCTTTCGGATCGTCGGGGTTGCGGTCGGGGTGGTACTTGCGGGCGAGCTTGCGGTAGGCCTTCTTGATCTCGTCGGCCGGCGCCTCCTTGGAGACGCCAAGAGTCTTGTAGAGGTCCTCAGCCAAGCCCTCTCCTCACTCGCCCACCACGACGCGGGCGGCGCGGATCACCTGTCCGTCGAGCCGGAAGCCCTTCTGCAGGACCTCGACCACGGTGCCCGGCTCGGCCCCTTCCGCGGGCCGCGTCTGCAGCGCCTCGTGCCAGGCGGGGTCGAAGGGCTCGCCGGCGGGGTCGTAGGACTCGACGCCCGCCCGCCCCAACGCCTCGCGCAGCTCGCGGTAGGTGAGCAGGATTCCCTGCTCGAGCGGGCCGGCTCCCTCGCCCTCGGGGTCGACCCCGGCCGTCGCCAGCGCCCGCTCCAGGTTGTCGATCACCCCGATCAGCTCGGCGGCCAGGCTGGCCTTGCCACGCGCCTCGGCTCCCTTGAGCTCCTCCGCCATCCGCTTGCGGTAGTTCTCGAAGTCGGCCTTGGTGCGCTTGGCGAGATCCAGATACTCGTCCCGCTCGGTGAGGAGCTCGTCGAGATCCTTCTCGACCTGATCGACGGCCTCTTCCTCGGGGAGCTCCTCCCGCGGCGCCTCCGTGCCCCCCATCACTTGTCCTCCTCGTCGACGACCTCGGCGTCCACGACCTCCTCCTCGTCCTCGGTGGCCCCGGCGCCGTCGGCGGAGGCGCCGTCGGCGGAGGCCTGCGCCTCCTGCTGGGCCGCCTCGTAGATCTGCGCGGAGACCTTCTGGAAGGCGGCCTGCAGAGCCTCGGTCTTCGACTTGATCTCCTCGGCGTCCTCGGAGGAGAGCGAGTCGCGCACCTCCTTGATCGCGCCCTCGATCTCCGACTTGTCCGACTCGCCGACCTTGTCGCCCAGCTCCTCCAGCTGCTTCTCCGACTGGTGGGCTGTGGCCTCGGCGACGTTGCGCGCCTCGGCCAGTTCGCGCGCCTTGCTGTCCTCCTCGGCGTGCGCCTCGGCGTCGGAGACCATCGACTCGATCTCCTCCTCGGAGAGGCCGGAGCCGGACTTGATCTCGATCTTCTGCTCCTTGCCGGTGCCGAGGTCCTTGGCGCCGACGTTGAGGATGCCGTTGGCGTCGATGTCGAAGGTGACCTCGATCTGCGGCATGCCGCGCGGCGCCGGCGGGATGCCGGTCAGCTGGAACTTGCCGAGGCTCTTGTTGCCGGAGGCCATCTCGCGCTCGCCCTGCAGAACGTGGATCTCGACCGAGGGCTGGTTGTCCTCGGCGGTCGAGAAGACCTCCGACTTCTTGGTCGGGATCGTCGTGTTGCGCTCGATCAGCTTCGTCATCACCCCGCCCTTGGTCTCGATGCCGAGGGTCAGCGGGGTGACGTCGAGCAGCAGCACGTCCTTGACGTCGCCGGCCAGCACGCCGGCCTGGATCGCGGCGCCGACCGCGACCACCTCGTCGGGGTTCACCCCTTGGTGCGGCTCCTTGCCGGTCAGCTGGGTGACCCGCTCGCGTACGGCGGGCATCCGGGTCATGCCGCCGACCAGGACGACGTGGTGGATCTCCGAGTCGCCGGCGTCGGAGAGCGCCTGCTTGACCGGGCCGACGATCCGCTCCAGCAGATCGCTGGTCAGCTCGTCCAGCTTGGCGCGGGTCAGCTTCATGTCGAGGTGCTTCGGCTGTCCCTCGACCGCGGTGATGAAGGGCAGGTTGATCTGCGTCTCCTGGGTCGAGGACAGCTCGATCTTCGCCTTCTCCGCCGCCTCGTAGAGGCGCTGCAGCGAGTTCTTGTCCTGGGCAAGGTCGACGCCCTGGTCCCTCTTGAACTCGGCGACCAGCCACTCGACGATCGCCTTGTCCCAGTTGTCGCCGCCGAGGTGGTTGTCCCCGGCGGTCGACTTCACCTCGAAGACACCGTCGCCGATCTCCAGCACGGAGACGTCGAAGGTGCCGCCGCCGAGGTCGAAGACGAGGATCGTCTGGTCGCTGGCCTCCTTGTCGAGGCCGTAGGCGAGCGAGGCGGCGGTCGGCTCGTTGATGATCCGCTTCACGTCGAGCCCGGCGATCTTGCCGGCGTCCTTGGTCGCCTGGCGCTGATCGTCGTTGAAGTAGGCGGGGACGGTGATCACCGCGCTGTCGACCGTCTCGCCGAGCTTCGCCTCGGCGTCGGCCTTCAGCTTCTGGAGGATGATCGCGCTGATCTCCGGCGGGCTGTACTGCTCCCCCCGTGCGTCGACGCGGACGTCCCCGTTCGGCCCCTCGACCACCTCGTAGGGGACGATCGTCTCCTCTTCCTTGACCTCGGCTTCCTTGCGGCCCATGAAGCGCTTGATCGAGAAGATCGTGTTCTCGGGGTTCATCACCGCCTGCCGCTTGGCGACCGTGCCCACCAGGCGGTCGCCGCCCTCGGTGAAGGCGACCACCGACGGGGTGGTGCGACCGCCCTCGGCGTTCTCGAGGACGCTCGGCTCACCGCCTTCCATCACGGCCACGCACGAGTTGGTCGTGCCCAGGTCGATACCTATGGTCTTGCCCACTTCCACTACCTCCGAATTTCGTTTATAGACTGGAACTACGAAGTCTGCTCAGAAAATCTAAGTCTGAGCATAGCAAGGTTGAAGGGGTTGTTTACTTGACGCAGGGTTGGCCGCTCGTCCTGGTACGTTCCCGCCATGCATGCCGCAGCGGGAGGCGTTGCGACTTTGAGTGCCGCAGCCATCGTCACTTTTGCGGCCGATGCGAGTACGGACCCGCACCCCCTAGCGATCCCGGTCTTGGTGGCTGTGATGCTGATCGCGGCCGTCGTTTGGTTCTTCACGAAGCCTGACGACGACAAGCGAGTGACGACGAAGGCCGAGAGCGAAGGGGAGGCTTCTCCGGCGCAGAGCGCATCGCACAGCGGCACTGGGGATATCGATCAACGCTCCTATCACTTGCATGGCGCATCCGCGCCAGTCCTGAAGCCGAGACTCGAATTCTCCGAGCGGCACGAATACAAGCGCAAGCCAATCGAAGGGGCGCGAACCAAGCAGTTCACCGAGAACGGCTGGTTCTTCAACCTCCTGGTCGTGAACACGGGGGACGCCAAGGCAACCAATGTCTGGGCCACCCTTGCCTTTACCTCACAGGAGGACGGCGTTTCCCTGTTCCCCGATTACGAATTCATCGGACGGTGGGCTAACAACCCCAGTCCTGATGCAGCTCCGCAGCCCGTTTCGGCGAACGCTCCCGAGTTCACTCGAACTGAGATCCCGAACAACAAGCAACCGGAGCCGCTGGATGTCTACGTCCGGTTCCCGATCGACGGAATGTCCGACGACATCTACGTCTGGAACAACGAGAATCTGATGCTCGACGGGCGCGGGAATAACTTCCGGATCGAAGCTGCCCACAACGCCTTTCGCCTAGACGTTGTGGTCCGGGGCGACGATGGCGTTCTGCTGGAAGGAGCCTGGAACATTCAGGCGCTGACCTACCCGCGTGTAGACCGGATCGTCTAGCGCCGCAGGAACTCGCTGCGCCCGCTAACCGCGAGTTAGTTCCGCCATGACGGAATCCAGCTCCATGGATGCCCAGGAAATCTTGGCCAGCTCAAAGCCATGCCTTGCCCAGGTCGCGTTGATTACCTTGAAGCCACGACTCTGAAGCCAATCAACGGCTGGCACGAAGTCGGCGTCACTGGACACGAGAATCGCAACCTCGAACGCCTCCTCCGAAGCCAGGGAAAGCAGGTCTGTGACGATGGCTGAGTCCACCCCCTTCTCCGGGGACGAGCGGTAGGCAACGTCGCATTCCGGGCAGTTCTCAAGCTCGTGACCGCACTCCCGGCAATGGATCGCCTTGGGCCGCGAGCCGCGCTTGCGGGTCTTGACACGGAAGCTCGGCTGCTTGTCGAGCCAGTTGTCGAGCCAGCCTTTGAGCTTTCGCCCCTTTTCTCCCTCATCGTGGGAGGCATACACCAGGGTTTCCTCCAGGTGTAGCTCATCCTCTAGGCCCGCTTGCTTCAAGCGCTTCTCGCCCTCTTCAAGAAGGACCGGCGGAATCTGGAGCCAGTCAACGCGGTTGCCGTCCGCGCGATCTCGCCACTGGAGACTGAAGTTCCAAAAGTCGATGAAGATTCGGGTTGGGTAGGCCACGAATACCCCCTTGGGATCGACTGGTTTGCCCATCCATCCTGCCCCGCCAATTGGCGAGCGAAGGCCCCCGAAAAGAATACGGGGAACGCTTTCGCGCTCCCCGGGAACTTAATACGCCCAAGAACGGAGTCTCGGACGGGAATTTGATAGCGGGGATACTAACGAGAATTCAGGACATCGTCAATGAGAATGACCGGCTATGTGATTAGAATTGCAAGGTTTTTGCGGGGGCTTAATTTTCAGCCCTCAGCCTCGACCAAATCCTCGTAGGTCAGCGTCTCCCCGGAGAGCAGCCGTAGCAGCGTGTCTCGGAACAGGAACTCGTTGTCGCGGTTGTTGAAGCGGAAGGCGATCTCGTCCAGATAGGCCGGAAGGTGCTTGGCCGATAGCTGGTGATAGGTGCCGACCACAGAGCGCTTGAGCAGGCTCCAGACGCCCTCGACCGTATTGGTATGGACCTGCGCCCTGACCCATTCCTCGTTGCGGTGGCTGACCGTCTGGTGGTCCGTGTCGTCATCTGAGAGGTCGCCCCAGGCGCTTGCAGCGTCCGTGTAGATCGCCTCTGCGTCGTCGGCCACGGTGTCCTTGACGAAGCCCTTGTAGCTCTGCATCTTCTTGCGATCCGCCCCGACGCGGACGCTGAATCGAACCTCGCCGTTGCGCTCGACTGCGCCGAGGATCATCTGCTTGTTGGCGTGGGGACCGCCAGCGCCGGGGTACTGAGGCGCGTAGCCGCCGATGAACGTCTCGTCAATCTCCACGATGCCGCTGAGCGGCACAGGATCGCCCTCGTTCATGGCAGCACGGATGCGATGGCCGAGATACCAAGCGGTCTTGTAGCTGACGCCCAGGGTCCGCTTGAGCTGATTCGAGCTGATTCCCTTCTTGCTCTCGCCGATCAAGTAGATGGCGAGGAACCACTTCCAAAGCGGCAAGTGGGAATCGTGGAACAGCGTCCCCGCCGTGACCGAGAACTGGTAGCGGCAGGCGTTGCACTCGAACTGCTTGCGCTTCTCGATCCGAGAGATCGACCGCTCCCCACAGCGCGGGCACTCCACGCCGTTAGGCCAGCGCAAATCCTCCAGGTATTCACGGCAGCGGTCCTCGGTGCCAAACTCCTCAATTAGCTTAGGAAGGTCCACAGGAAGACCCCCATGCCGAGACGCAAGAAGAAAGCCCGCGAGCTAACCGACGAACAGGCGTTGAAGAAACTGTTCCCGGCGAAGGCTCGTAAGGCTGCGAAAGAAACCGCTCTGAAAAGCCGTAAACCAGCATCTACGGAGTAGCCTAGCTGCTCGGCAACCCTGTGTCAAGTAAACAATCCCGAGGTTGAAGGGGGGCATCAACCGCCGCCCGGCGTGGGCGACATCGACCCCAAATATGCAGGTCGATGTCGCCCGTTAGGCGCCGGGGTTACTTGAATCGCAAGGCGCTGAAGACTCCGGCGTGGTCGGAGCTCCAGAAGCCGCGCGTCGGGTGGCGGCCGGTCACCGTCGAGCTTCGGAGCCCTATCTTGACCGGGTCGCGGGTCAGCACGTGGTCGACCTGGTGGTCGAAGTCCGCGTTGCTGCCACCGGCCCCAACCGCCAACAGGCTGGGGTTCAGGCAGCAACTCAGCGGCTTGTCGGTGCTGCGGTTCTCCATCCCGGCGTTCAGCAGGAGGTTGTAGGCGTAGGTGTCGGGGAAGGACACCGTGTCGTCGTCGGAGTTGAGGTCGCCGACCAGGACGACAGGGAGGTTCGAGGTGGCAGGTCCGCCGGGTGCGACCAGCTCCTGTGCCTGTGCTCCCCGCACCCGCGGGTGGAACGCCTCCAGATGCGTGTTCACGAAACGGAACCAGCCGCTGCCGCGTACCTTGGCGTCGACGCTCGTCCAGCCGCGGTCGACCGTGATCGGGCCGATAACGACCGACGGCAGCACGAGCGGGTTGTCGAAGTTGGCGCCGGTTTCGTTCCGGGTCATCACGCCTACTCCGTCCCTGACGAGGATCACGTCGCGCATCTGAAGCGCGACGGTCAGGTCCGGGACTTCGTCGCCGTTTGTGTCGGCGGGGGCCTCCAAGCCGAACTCGTTCTGCACGACCGCCACGTCGTAGCGGTGCCGCTTGCGGTTCAGCTCGCCCATCAGCAGCCCGAGATAGTCGTAGAGCACGTTCGTGGCGCTTCCCGGGAAGGGACCCGTCGCCCACAACGCCACTTCCTGCAGACCGACCAGGTCGGGCCTGCGGCTGAGGATCTCCTGGGCGAGCCCCTTGGCTCGCCTCGGGAAGTCGTTGGCGATCACCTCGTCCAGGATCTGGCCGTTCGCCGTGAACAGCTTGCCCTGGCTGGTGGCCTCGATCGCCGGCGTCAGATCGGCGCCCAGGTACAGGTTGCGCGTCATCACTGAGACGACATCGCCATTCCGCTTGCCGGGAAAACCGTGATGCGAGGACGCGCTCTTGTGCTTGGCGTGATGGCTATGGCCCGGCTTGGCCGTGGAAGGTGTGGCCAGCAGGCCGGCCGTGACGATCGCTGCCAGCGCAAGCAGGGCGGCGGCAAGCAGGCGGCGGGTGGGTGCGTAGCTCAACTCGACTCCTCTCGAAGGCCCGCTGCCGGCGGGCGATTTTCGGAGGCGCCTCTCAGTCGGGCTGCTACCCGAGCACCGCTAGGTGGAAACTATAGGGGGTCGAGCTAGCCGCGGCCGGCGGTTTGGGCGACGAAGCGGGCGACCTCTTCGGCCTGCTCCCCGGCGAGGATGCCGCCCGGCATGCGGCCCGCCGTGGTCGTGCCGTCGACGCCGTTGTCGATCGCGTTGAGGACGCGTCCTTCGAGCGCCGTGACCGCCGCCTGGTCGTCCACCGGGCCGCCGGGGGCCAGCAGCTGGTCGAGGTCCGGCCCGAAGTTGCCGTCGGTGCCCGCCGCGGCAAGCATGTGGCAGGCGCCGCAGTTCGTCTGGAAGAGGGATTGGCCCCGTTCGAGCGAGGCTGGGACCTTCGCGACGTCCGCGTCAGCGTCGCCGCGCGCCCGGAAGGCGAGCCAGGGAACGATGACGGCCAGCAGGACGACCAGCAGTCCGTAGGTGACGAAGGTGCGCTTGCTCATTGGCTTGCTGCGACCGGGAACCGGCCCGGCGGCGGCGCGGATACTACCTGCGAAGCGGGCGTCCGCGCCGCGCTGCCGCCGGGCCTACGCGACGCTTCGCTCGGCCCGGTACCAGGGGCACATCCGGCGCAGCGCGCACTCGCCGCAGCGCGGCTTCGGCCTGCATACCTCGCGCCCGTGGCGGATCAGGTTCATGTGCAGCTCGTAGGCGTCTTCGGGATCGGTGATCGCGAGCATCTCGTCGTGCGCCTCCTCGAAGGAGGCTCCCGGCCAGAAGAGCCCGAGCCGCTCGCCGACCCGGTAGACATGGACGTCGACCGGGATCTCGGGGATGTCCCAGGTGAAGATCAGGACGCAGGCGGCCGTCTTGCGGCCAACCCCGGGCAGCGAGACGAGGAACTCCATCGACTCTTCGCGCGGGGCGGCCTCCATCCACTCGAGGTTCGGGGGATCGCCGATCCGCTCGAGAATCGCCTGGATGCGCGGCGCCTTCTGACGGGCCAGGCCGCCCGGGCGGATCGCCTCCTCCACCTCGGTCAGCGGCGCGTCGCGCACCTCCTCCCAGGTCGGGAACCGCTCTCGAAGGCTGTCGAAGGCCCGGTCCCTGTTGCGGTCGTTGGTGTGCTGGGAGAGCACGGTCCGCACCAGTTCGTCGATCGGCTGTCCGTGGGCCCGATTGACCGGCGCTCCGTACATCTCCCGCAGGCGATCCCGGATCGCCCGCCCACGCTGCTTCCTCGGCCTCTTCCACTCAGCCATTCGCGCGACGACACTAGTCGGCCGTCCCGTTAACCAGCCTACAATTGCCGCCTCGTGCGTCGCGCCGTCTCCAGCATCGGCAATCGCCTGCCCCGCGGCTGGGGCGACCTGGGCAGGCAGCTGGGCCTGCTGCTCGTCGTCGACCTCGCCTACGAGACGGTCCGCGGCCTCGCCGACGGCCAGCGCGCCGTCGCCTTCGCCAACGGGAGGGCGATCATGGATTTCGAGCGCGCAACCGGGACCTTCTTCGAGCCGGGCTTCCAGGCGCTCTTCCTGCCCATGCAGGGGATCATCGACTTCGCCAACCAGGTCTACATGAACAGCCAGTTCGCGGTCGTGCTCGGCTTCTTCCTCTGGATCTACCTGTTTCGCAACGAAGCCTTCTACTTCGTCCGCAACATGTTCATCGCCGCGATGGGCCTGGCGCTGGTCGGCTACGTCCTCTATCCGACCGCGCCGCCGCGCCTCTTCCCGGAATACGGCTTCGTCGACACGATCAACGACTTCTCCGGCGTCAACCACGACTCCGCGCTGGTCAAGCTATTCATCAACCCCTACGCCGCGGTGCCGAGCATGCACTGCGCCTTCGCCCTGATGGTCGGCGCCAGCGGCGCGTTCCTCGCCCGCCACTGGTGCGCGCGCGCCCTCTGGGCGATGTGGCCGCTGCTCGTCGTCTGGGTCGTGGTCGTCACCGCCAACCACTACTGGGTCGACGCGGCCCTCGGCGCGATGGTCGCCGCGATGGCCGCGACAGCCGCTGCGGCGCTTGCCCGCGCCCGCCCGCAGGCGTGGTCCTGGCGAACGGAGGCGGAGGCCTAGCCTCGGCGTCCGCCGGCGGCTAGCCTCCCGCCCCATGGAATCTTCCGCGCCCCCCGGCGGGCGGCCCCGCGCCCAGCGGGGGAGGCGCAACGGGCGCCAGGCCCGCGGTACCCAGGAGCTCCGGGCCTACGCCCGCAACAGGCTGATCGAGTCGCGGCTCACCCCGAACGCGATCTCGATGGCGGGCTTGGCGCTCAACGTGCTGGCGGCCGTGCTGGTCACCCAGCGCCTCTTCTTCCTGGCGGGGATCGCCTTCGTCGTCGGCTCGACGATGGACACGCTCGACGGCCGCTACTCGCGAATGTCGGGCAAGGGGACGCTGTTCGGCGCCTTCCTCGACTCGACCTTGGACCGGATCGAGGAGGGGATCGTGCTGGCCGCGGTCGCCGGCTACTTCGCCGCGATAGGCGAGGATTTCGCGGCGGCGATGTGCGTGGTCGCCGTGCTCGGCTCGCTGATGGTCTCCTACACGAGGGCGCGGGCCGAGGCGCTCGGGGTCGAGTGCAAGGTCGGCTTGGCGACGCGACCGGTCAGGGTGGTGCTACTTTCGATCGGCTTGCTGTTCGCCAAGGGGGCCGGCCTCGGGGACTTCGAGCTGCTGGCACCGTCGATCTACGTGATCGCGGCCCTGACCACGCTCACCGCGATGCAGCGCGTATGGCATGTCAGAAACCAGTTGTCAAGCGAGGTCGCCGGACCTCCCGACCTGTAACCGGGACGCTCCCGGGGTGTGCTTTGCCACCTAGCCAGATCGAGGAAGGACTTCCAACTTCATGAGTGAGAGCAACGGAGCAAGCGGCAACGGCGTCGCCCGCACCGACGAAAAGGTCCGTGTCGCGATCGTCGGCGTCGGCAACTGCGCCAACTCCTTCATCCAGGGCGTTCAGTACTACAAGGACGCCGATCCGGGCGAGGACGTCCCCGGGCTGATGCATGTCGACCTGGGCGGCTACCACGTCCGCGACATCGAGTTCGTCGCCGCCTTCGACATCGACTCCGAGAAGGTGGGCAAGGACCTCTCCGAGGCGATCTGGTCGGGCCAGAACGACACGATCAAGTTCGCCGACGTGCCCGAGCTGGGGATCAAGGTCGAGCGCGGCATGACGCACGACGGGCTCGGCAAGTACCTGAAGGAGAAGATCACCAAGGCGCCGGGGGAGACCGCCGACATCGTCGGCATCCTCAAGGAGACGAAGGCGGACGTGTTGGTCTGCTACCTGCCGGTCGGCTCCGAGGACGCGACCAAGTGGTACGTCGAGCAGGCGCTGAAGGCGGGCGTCGGCTTCGTCAACTGCCTGCCGGTGTTCATCGCTCGCGAGAACTACTGGGACAAGCGCTTCGAAGAGGCCGGGCTGCCGATCATCGGCGACGACATCAAGTCGCAGGTGGGGGCGACGATCGTCCACCGCCAGCTCGCCCGCCTCTTCCACGACCGCGGCGTTCGCATGGAGCGCACCAGCCAGCTCAACGTCGGCGGCAACATGGACTTCTACAACATGCTCGAGCGCGAGCGTCTCGACTCCAAGAAGGTCTCGAAGACCAATGCCGTCACCTCGATCATGGGCCACGAGCTGCCCGACGAGGACGTCCACGTCGGGCCCTCCGACTACGTGGCCTGGCTGACCGACCGCAAGTGGGCGCACATCCGGATCGAGGGCCGCTCCTTCGGCGACGTGCCGCTCAACCTCGAGCTGAAGCTCGAGGTCTGGGACTCGCCCAACTCGGCCGGCGTCGTGATCGACGCGGTGCGGATCATCAAGCTGGCGCTCAACAACGGCGTCACGGGCCAGCTCGACGGTCCCTCCAGCTACCTGATGAAGTCCCCGCACACGCAGCGCCCGGACGCCGAGGCGCACGAGCAGACCGAGGAGTTCATCGCCGCCTACGGTCGCCGCGGCGCCGGCGCGCCGGCGCCGTCCGAGGCGAAGACCGAGGCATAGCCCGGGAGCCCGCGCCGGCGCGGGCTCCTATGCTTGCTCCCCAGTGTCGGCCGGCCGCCTCTCGATCGCACATGTGACGCCCTTCCCGCTGGGGGCGGGGCACCCGGTCAGCGAATTCGTCGAGCGCGCCTCCGCCGAGCTGGAGCGCCGCAGCCACGAGGTGCTGTTGGTCGGGCCGCGCGACCCGGTGAAGAAGCTGCTCGGCACGAATGAGCTGGACGTCGTCCACGTCCACGAGCCCTTTGCGCCCAGCGTCAGCTCCGCCGCCCTGCGCCACTCCTACTCGCTCAACGTCGCCACCTTCCACGTGCCGCAGGAGCGGCTCTTCTCCACCCAGGTGGCGCGGCCGCTGGTTGAGATCTTCTTCGGCCGCCTCGACGCCCGCACCGTCACCGGCCCGGCGACCGGCGCGCTGCTCGAGCGCTACTTCCCGGGTCACTACGAGCTGCTGCCTCCGGGCGAGGAGGGCCCGGAGGCGAAGCGAAGCTGGGGCCGGGTCGCAGAGGAGCTGGAGGCGCTCTACCGCCGGCTCGTCGCCCGCCGCCACGACCCGGTCGGCGACGCCGAGGCACAGCGGCGGATCGCGAGCCGGCCGCTGATCGACGTCGACCTCCACATGCACACCGACCACTCGCCGGACTGCGCGACGCCGGTCGACGTGTTGCTGGAGACGGCGCGCGACCGGGGCCTGGGGGCGATCGCGATCACCGACCACAACGAGGTCTCCGGCGCCCTGGAGGCGCGCGAGCGGGCGAGGGAGATGGACGGGATCGAGGTGATCGTCGCCGAGGAGGTGAAGACCGCCGAGCAGGGGGAGGTGATCGGCCTCTTCATCGAGGAGAAGATCCCGCGCGGGATGACGATGGCGGAGACGATCGCCGAGATCCGCCGCCAGGACGGCCTCATATACGTCCCCCATCCCTTCGACCGGCTCCACTCGGTGCCCGACTACGAGCACCTGCTGGACATCGTCGAGGAGATCGACATCCTCGAGGTCTTCAACCCGCGGGTGGCCCTGACCGCCTTCAACGAGGAGGCGGAGCGCTTCGCTCGCAAGTACCGGATCGTGCCGGGCGCCGGATCCGACAGCCACGTCGCCCAGGGCCTGGGCAGCGTGCGGGTTCGGATCCACGACTTCGAGGGCCCGCGGGAGTTCCTCGAGGCGATGCGCGACGCGGACATCACCCGCAAGCACAAGAACCTCGTCTACGTGCAGGCGCTGAAGCTGTTGCAGACGACGGGGCGGCCGAAGGCGGCCAAGCGCCAGGTCGACGGCGCCCGCCCGGTTCGGGGCGGCAGGCCCCGCAAGCGGCGGGGGGGCCGGCCGGCGAGCAAGAGCTGATGCAGGCGAGCCGGCGAAAAGGAGGCGCGCCGGCCCCGTCAAAGAGGTCGGCGATGCCCGCCACCGACGACGAGATCAAGGAGAAGTACCTCGAGCGCGCGATTCGCGAGTTGAACCAGCTGACGCGCGATCTCCAGGAGTGCGAGCACTGCCCGCGCGGCAGGCTGATGCCGGTGCTCGGCTCCGGCCATCCGCAGGCCGACGTAATGATGCTCAAGCACGCGCCGACCCCGGCGGAGATCGAAGAGGGCGTCGCCTTCTACGGCCGGGCCGGCAACGCGCTGATGAAGAGCTTCAAGCGGCTCGGGATCGACCCGATCGTCGTCTACGGGACGCTCTGCGTGAAGTGCCCGGTCGCCGACCCGGCGATGGCGGGCGAGAAGTGCGTCGCGCGGGTCCTGGACGAGATCGCGATCGTGCAGCCGAAGATCGTCGTCGTCATGGGTGAGGACGCGCTCGCCACCCTCAACGCCCTCCAGGTGCCCCTCTCGCGCCCGGTCGAGCGGCGCGAGGGAGAGATCCAGGCATTCACACCGACTGTCGACGCCCTCTACGTCCCCGACATCGACGTCTCGCTCGACGAGGAGGGCGCCAAGCAGAAGTTTTGGCGCGCCTTCCGCATGCTCGGCACCTGGTATGAGGAACTGCCGCCGTACTGAACGCCGTGAGGGGAGGGACGGGGGAACCCCCGCCCGGACTCGCTCGCTCTGAGTATCCGCCCGTTCGGGGGAACCCCCGTCCCTCCCTACGGGGCCGCGGCGGTGGCTACGTCGCTCATTGCTTCGACAGTCGCTGAAGCCAAGCCGCGGACAACCGCCGTGTCGAGGGCTGTGTAGGAGGCGAGCGCTTTCTGGGCTCCACTTGCGTCCGGGGCCGCGACGCCGACCGTTCCTTCTGGTTCATCCAGGCGGGCGAAGTGGTTGCGGTAGCCGTCGTGCAGGTCGCGGTAGAAGGACTCTTCCTTGGCGAGGCGGGCCGGCGCGTCGTCCCCGACCGCGGTCCGCACGTAGCCGAAGACGGGTGGGGTGTCGCGGTCGGCCTCGCGGGCGCCGGCCTGGACCTGCTCGCGGGCCGCGGCGGCGAACTCCGGGGTCATCCAGTTGAAGAAGGCGCCGTCGTAGGCGGAGCCGGCCAGCGCGCACATCTTCGGGCCCATCGCGGCGAGGACGAGCCGGGCCCCCGGCAGCCGCTCGCGCAGCTCGGGGAGCACTTCGCGCATCCGCGTCAGCGGCTTCTTCGAGAAGCCGGCGCCGACACCCAGCCAGAGCCGGCCGGGGTCGAGCCCGAGCCGCTCGATGTCGGCGGCGATCTCCTCCGGAGACTGGCGGTCGAGCGCGATCACGGCGATGCCGAGCTCGACCTCCGGCGCGGCTGCGGCGAACTCGGCCAGGGTCTCCAATCCCTTCGCGCCCGGGTGGTCGTTGGACCACATCGAGGCGTAGCCCAGATCGGCGCAGCGGGCGGCGAGCGACCGCGCCACTTCGGGGTCGAGTCCCGCGGCCACGCCAAACCCCCGACTCATTCAGCGCGCTCCAGGAGAGCCACGCATTCGATGTGGGGGGTCTGGGGGAACATGTCGACCGGCTTCACGCGGCGCAGGGTATAGCCGGCCTCGACCAGCTGCGCGGCGTTGGGCGCCAGCGTCGTCGGGTTGCAGGAGACGTAGACGATTCGCTGCGCTTCGCACTCGATCACGCGGCGGACGATCTTCTGCGAGAGGCCGGCGCGCGGTGGGTCGATGACGACGACGTCGGGACGTCCGGCCTCATCCAGCAGCGGCCGCACGCCGGTGCGGGCGGAGCCGACCCGGAAGGCGGCGTTGCCGATCCCGTTCAGCGCCGCGTTGCGCTCCGCGTCGGCGATTGCCTCGGGGAGGATCTCCAGGCCCCAGACCTCGCCGGCCCGCTCCGCCATCGTCAGGCCGACCGTGCCGATCCCGCAGTAGAGGTCGAAGACGCGCTCGGCGCCGCTCAACCCGGCGTACTCGGCGGCGATCGCGTAGAGCCGCTCCGCCATCTCGGTGTTGGTCTGGAAGAAGGCGCCGTGGGAGATCTCCAGGGAGAGCCCGCACAGCTCCTCCGCCAGCCGCTCGGCGCCGAGCGCCCCGGTCGGGCCGTCGGTGCCGCCGGAGTCGCCCTCGATCACGGTGTGCAGGTCGACCGGCGGCTTCGGCAGCCTGCCGGGCGCGGTGACGAGCCGGGTCTGGATCTGCCCGGTGCGCCGTCCCTCGCGCACCGCGAGGTTGCGCAGGACCCCGTCGCGGGCGCGGCGGTCGTAGGGGGAGATCGACTTGCGCCGGGCCCAGTCGCGGACCGCGTTGCGAGCCTCGTTGCCGCGCTCCGAGGCGAGCAGGCAGTCCTCGACTCCGACGACCAGGTCCCAGCGGCCGCGGGCGTGGAAGCCGAGTGCCAGCTCCCCCTCGCTCTCGCCGAACGTGTACTCGAGCTTGTTGCGGTAGCGCCAGCGCTCGCCCGCCGGCTCGATCTCCTCCAGCTCGAAGCCGTCGAGCCCGCCGATCCGCCGCAGCGCGTCGCCGACCTGGCCGCTCTTCTCGGTGAGCTGGCGCTCGTAGGCGAGGCCCTGCCAGGGTGCGCCGGGGCAGGGCTCGTCTTCATGCGCGCAGCTGTCGGGGACGCGGTCGGCTCCCGGCCGCAGCAGCTCGACCACCCGAGCCTCGGCGAAGCGCCGCTTCGCCTTGGTCACCTCGGCGCGGACCCGGTCGCCGGGCAGCGCGCCGGCGACGAAGACGACGAAGCCGTCGTTGCGGGCGACCCCGCGACCCCCGTGGGCAAGGGAGTCGACTTCCAGCTCCAACGTCTCGCCGCGGCCCGGCCGCCTCGCGGCGGCGCTCTCCGCCGTCGCCGACACGCCGACGGCTACTTGAGCTTGCGACGCGCGCTGCGAGCGGCCCGCGTCGCCTGCTTGTGGCGCCCCTGCACTTCCTTGCGCGCCTGCCCGATGACGCGCTCCAGCTCCTTCAGCAGGCTGTCGGTCTGCCGCCGGCCCTTGCCGACGATGTCGGAGACCATCTTCTCCGCGTCGCCACGAGTCATCCGGCCGCGATGCACGGCGTCGTCGACCACGTCCTGGAGCCGATCGCGGCTCAGCGTGACGCTGTGCTCGAGACTGTCGCGGAACGCCTCGACGCTCTTGTCGAGGCCGGTCGGCGTGCCGCTGCGCGGCTCGGAGGACGACTTGGCGCTGGAAGAGGCGGATCCGTCCGCACCAGCCTTCTTGCCGCCGGCAGCGCCCCTCTTGCCGGTCGATTTCGCAGTCGCCTTCTTCGCCGGCCCCGACTTGGAGGAGGTGCCCTTGCGACTCGAGGCGGACTTGGGCTTCGCCTTGCCGCGGCTCGAGCTCGTCTTCTTCTCAGTCATGCGCGTCATAGTATCCGCCGCTTGACGCGGAACTTCCTCACAGGCGCCGAATTGGGGGCGGTCGAGCAGGCCGAGCTGCTCGACCGGGCGCTGGAGCTGAAGGCCGGCCGCCGCGACGGGGAGGGCTCGGCTGCCCTCGCCGGCCGCAGCGTTGCCCTCGTCTTCGAGAAGCCTTCGACCCGGACCCGCGTCTCCTTCGAGGTCGGCGTCGCCGAGCTGGGCGCGACGCCGGTGGTGCTGCGCGGCGACGAGCTGCAGCTCTCGCGCGGCGAGTCGGTCGCCGACACGGCGCGGGTGATGTCGCGCTACGTCGACGCGATCGTGATCCGGTCCGGCTCCCACGAGGCGGTCGAGGAGCTGGCCGGCACCTCCGAGGTGCCGGTCGTCAACGCGCTCACCCCGCTTCACCACCCCTGCCAGGCGCTCGCCGACCTGCTGACGCTGCGCGAGCGTTTCGGCGACCTGCACGGCCTGCGGCTCGCCTACGTCGGCGACGGCAACAACGTGGCCCGCTCGCTTGCAGTGGGGGGTGAGCGGGCGGGTGTAGAGGTGACGGTTGCGGCCCCCGACGGCTACCAGCTGGAAGAGGTCGGCGGCGCCCGACTGACCGCCGACCCGCACATCGCCGCGGAGGGCGCCGACGCCCTCTACACCGATGTCTGGGTGAGCATGGGCGACGAGGCAGAGGCGGACCGCCGCCGCGCCGACCTCGCCCCGTTCCGCATCGACGCCGACCTGCTCTCGCTCGCCGCCGGCCGTGCCATCGTCCTGCACTGCCTGCCCGCTCACCCGGGCGAGGAGATCACCCAGGAGGTCCTCTACGGCCCCCGCTCCGCCGTCTGGGACCAGGCCGAGAACCGCCTCCACGCCCAGAAGGCGCTCTTGGAGCTGTTACTCAGCGAGTAGCTCGGATCGCCGGCCTGGGAGAATCGCCCCTGAGGCCCCGTCGTCCAGTGGTTAGGACATCAGGTTTTCATCCTGAAGACGCGAGTTCGATTCTCGCCGGGGCTATGAGGCGCGCCTGAGCCATGTATCCGGAGATCGAGATCGGACCCCTCACCCTGCAGAGCTTCGGGCTGATGTTCGCCCTCGCCTTCCTCGCCGCGGGATGGCTGATCGCGAAGCGGTTGGGGGAGTGGGGCAAGCCGGTCGACTGGGCGTATGAGATCGGGTTCGCGGCGCTGATCGGCGGCATCGTCGGCGCCCGCGCCTACTTCCTGGTCGAGAACTACGACACGGTCAGCGACGACCTGCTCGGCAACCTCTTCTCCGGCGACGGCCTGGTCTGGTACGGCGGCGCGATCGGCGGCGCGATTGGTGTGCTGCTCTGGGCCTGGTACCGCGACTTCCTCCGCCTCTCCCTGCTCGACCTGGCGGCGCCGGCCCTGGCGCTCGGCTACGCGGTCGGCCGGATCGGCTGCCAGCTCTCCGGGGACGGCGACTACGGGATCGAGTGGGACGGCCCCTGGGCGATGGCCTACCCCGACGGCACCGTTCCGACTGAGGCCACAGTCCACCCGACCCCCGTCTACGAGGCCCTGGCGATGGGGTTCGGCGCCTGGCTGCTCTGGCGGCTGCGCGACCGCTTCCGCACCGGCATCCTCTTCGCTCTCTACCTGCTCTACGCGGGCGCCGAGCGCTTCCTGGTCGAGTTCGTCCGCCGCAACGACGAGGTTCTCGCCGGCCTCACCGAGGCGCAGCTGACCAGCCTGGCGATGATCGCCGCCGGCGTCGTGTGGATGCTCGCCGTCCGCAACCGCTATGGAACTCTCGCCCGCTCAGGCGGGCAATGACTCGACGAAACGCTTCAACTTCTGCGGGTCGCGCAGCGGCGGCCCGTGGCCGAAACAGACCAGCTCCGGCTCGAGCGCGGCCAGACGCCTCGCCGACTCGCGGTTCTGCGCCGGGTCGAAGCTGAACAGCCTGGGCGGCTCTCGCAGCCCGCCCATCATCAGGAACGGGTTGTAGCCGAAGACCACGTCTCCGCAGAGCAGGGTGCGGTCGGATTCTCGCCAGTAGCTGACGTGGCCGGGCGAGTGACCGGGGGTCTCGACCACCTTGAAGCCGCCGACCTCGTCGCCCTCGCGCAGGCCTTTGTCGACCGGGTGTGCCGCCGGCCCCGGGAACCAGCCGCCGAAGAAGCGCGTCGCCGTCTGCCCCCGCTCCACCGACTCGACGTCGTCGGCACCGCACCAGAGCGGCAGGCCGAGGTCCTTGCACAGCGCGTGGCTGGCGCCGAGATGGTCGGGGTGGGCGTGGGTCAGCGCGTGGGCGGAGATCTCCCGGCCCATGATCTGCTTGGCGATCCGGCCTTTGTCGAAGGGCATGCCGGCGTCCACGAGGATGTCCCCGATCACGTAGACGTTGACGTTGTTCTTCGGGAAGCCGTCGAGCTGCCAGACCCCCTCCGCCAGTTCCCGCATGGCCCCGACCCTATTGAACGCGAGCGATCGCCGCCATAATCAAGACTTCTACACCCGGGCGGTTAGCTCAGTTGGGAGAGCGCCTGCCTTACAAGCCTCGGGCCGAAAGCCGGATTTTGGCTCTGTTAGTGGGAATCGTGACGGATTCGGCGGTGGCCGTTTCGGTCGGTTTCGGCCCGGTTTGGGGGGGTTTGGGCAGCGAAGCGGCCCTGCTGCCCAACGACCCCTCCCCCTTCTCGTGGGGGAACGCACCCCCATCCCTGGCAAGCACAACGGACCCGCGCGCACGCTACACCCAAAAATTGCTTCTGATTGCGCTGGGCGGCTTGGGACTTCCCCGACTCGTACAACTCCCCAGGAGCTGCTGAACGGCACCGGACGAGGTTGGCGACCTGTAGCCCGCTCCCGCCAGGGGCGTCAACGCAAGAGGCAGGCCGAATGCAGCCGTTAACTGTCACCCGAGCATCAGCGCAGGGGGTGGCAGACAAGGCACACGCTGGGCTACCGCCTTTGAGCTAGTGAAGCACCAAAGCCCGTAGTTGGATTCTCAGACGAGAACACCGGACGGCCAGGGGGGCGTGAACGGAGCGGAATCGCGACTGCCATATAGCAGGGGTTGAGCTTTCGTGCGGTTCCGACAGCCAACTCCCTCTGAAATCGCTGCACCAAGGACGGAGCAGCATTCCGCCCGGCTGGTGAGTAGCCTCATGCCCCAGTGATGGGCAAGCGGATACAGGGCCCTAGATGGGCTTAGCGGCCAACAACCCAACCGAGTCCGAGGCAGCCCGCCATGGGCATTCCCCGGCGTATCGAACTCGTCTCGGCGCTATGTACGAGACGACCTTCGAGGACTTCCTAGCTTCGCGCAGCGGGACGGTCCGACTCGGCAAGACTCAGCTGATATTCACATCGCCGCCGTTTCCCCTCAATCGTAAGAAGCGCTACGGCAACAAGGTTGGCGAGGAATACGTCGATTGGCTGGCGTCCTTCGCCGAGCCACTCACCGATCTCTTGACCGAAGACGGCTCAATTGTGTTGGAGCTCGGCAACGCTTGGGAACCTGGAAGACCGGTCATGTCAACGCTCGCCCTACGCGCCTTGCTTCGCTTCTTAGAATCAGCGGATCTCAACTTATGCCAACAATTTGTGTGCCACAACCCAGCCAAACTGCCGACACCAGCCCAATGGGTGAACGTAGAGCGCATTCGGGTGAAGGACTCTTTTACTCACTTGTGGTGGATGTCGCCAACTGATCGGCCCAAGGCAAGTAACCGAGAGGTGCTTACTCAATACAGCGACTCAATGAAGAGTCTGCTTAAGAGTAAAACGTACAACGGCGGCACCAGGCCGTCTCAGCACAAGATCGGCGACACCTCATTTCTCAGCGACAACGGCGGTGCGATTCCGCCAAACGTACTGACGTTTTCAAATACATTGTCGACTGACCCTTACCGGGAATACTGTCGTGCCAACGCCTTGTCGCTACACCCTGCACGCATGCCGCCAGGCCTAGCGGAGTTTTTCATCAACTTTTTGACCGACCCAGGTGACCTTGTCTTAGATCCCTTTGCCGGTAGCAACACGACTGGTGCCGCTGCAGAAGAACTAGACCGTCGCTGGGTCGCTATCGAACCGACCGCAGACTATGTTGCTGGCTCGCATGGACGGTTCAGATCCGTAATGACTAGCTAATTCTGCATGGCTGCGTGGCGACTTACTCACCGACCGCGCAACTGGCAGCGTGAGGCTCTAAGCAGGTGGCAGAAGCAAGGTAGGAGCGGCATCGCCCAGGTGGTCACGGGTGCCGGAAAGACCGTGCTAGCTGAACTTTGCATTCTGGACTTCCTCGAAGCAACTCCTGAGGGCCACATCGTCATCGTTGTACCAACGGTTGCTCTCCTCGATCAATGGTATGTAGATCTTCAGGAGGACATGGGTGCTATAGAGACTGACATAGCGACCTTTTCCGGGGGCGGCCGCACCGCAAGATCCGCACCAATCAATCTGATGGTGCTGAATACTGCCCGGTCTGAGGCCCCTCGGCTAGCTTCGGAGAAGCCGACACTTTTGATTGTTGACGAGTGCCACCGAGCAGCATCGACAGAAAACGCCAAGGCGCTGCGAGGTAATCACGCTGCGACTCTCGGCCTCTCTGCGACACCGGAACGCCAGTATGACGAGGGCCTAGCCGATGTCCTTAAGCCCGCACTCGGCGACATTGTTTTCACGTACGGATACGATGATGCGCGCCGCGACGGCGTTATCTCTGATTTCGTGCTGGTCAACGTGGGCGTGTCGCTGCTTCCAGAAGAACAAGCCCTGTACGACGATCTGTCGAAAAAGATTGGGCCGGCCGTTAGGGCGATGAAGGAAGGTCTAGATGATGGACAGCGATTGCGTATAGCGCTGCAGAAACGTGCAGCCGTCGCTAACCGAGCCGCGATGCGGGTTCCCGTGTCATGCTGGCTCGCAGACAAGCATCGCGGTGAACGAACCGTCATTTTCCACGAGGAGATCGCGGCGGCTGAACGTATACATCAACTGCTGGCGGATAGTGGCCAAAACGTCACCTTGTACCACTCGCGGATTGCGCCTGCGATACGGCGTGACAATTTGAGGCTCTTTCGAAGCGGTGCATTCCAAAGCTTGGTTAGCTGTCGTGCCTTGGATGAAGGTATGAACGTCCCCGAGACGGCGGTCGGGATAATCGCTGCATCCACCGCCAGCACGCGGCAGCGCATTCAGCGCCTCGGTCGCTTGTTAAGACCAGCGGAGGGAAAGCGCCAAGCGACTGTCTACACACTTTATGCAACAGAGGTGGAGCAAAAGCGACTTGCTGAGGAGGCCGCAACGCTAGAGGCGGCTTCCGAGGTCAAGTGGCAGGAAGCGAACACGGGCGTTGCCAAGGCTTTTCATTGAAGGAAGAAAATATGAAGCACTAGGGTCAACGGCCCTGCTCGAACGCGAGTACGAGGCTCTTCTTGTGCAGCACTCCCGCGAGCTGTTCCCTGGCTTGCTGACGCTCCCTTTCAAGCCAACGGTCGTCTATGACAATCAGGCAAGAACCCCGGATCTCGCGTTAATTGAGCCTGACTACAGTGCGTGGTGGGTTGGAGAGGTCGAGCTTGCCCATCACTCGCTCGAAGGTCACGTCGCGCCGCAGGTTGAAGTGCTCGCACGGGCAACCTATGGAGACGCAGAAGCTGCCTGGCTGGCCGACCGGGAGGGGCACTTAGATCGTGCATTACTTAGACAGATGATGCGGGGGGCGCAGCCTCGGATCCTTGTCGTTGTCAACGCTCCATGCCCAGATTGGGTGCCCCGCCTCCGCCCAGATGCAGAGGTCATGGTCGTTGAGCCATTTAGATCAGAGCATGATCGCTACATTTTCCGCCAGAATGGCTTCGAGGTAACGGTCGGGGGGTCTACCGTGTCGATCTGTAGGGCAGATCATCAAATGCCGCGCATGCTCGTTGTTGATTCGCCAGCTGCTGTCCTGAGTCGCAACGAAGACCCGCTCCAAATCGACCACGCAGGAACGGAAAGTATCTGGCACGTTATTTCTGCACAGGACCGTGTTTGGCTTTCGCCTGAGCGCGGTAGCCCGTTCCCCTTAGAAGGTGACGTTGCGCTATGCGAGCGGGAAGACGGGACACTGTTCTTTGAACCCAATCCATGAGGTGTTAGCTATGACTGATCTTACTTTTAAACTCGGCCTTGACACGATCACCTCATACAGACGGCTGGCGTACACGGTGTGGCATGCCTTGGCTGAATTTGTGGACAATAGTACGCAGTCTTACTTCAACAATAGTGAAGAGCTTGACGCAGCCTTCGCAGGTGAAGACGAAGACTTGCGGGTTGACATTACCTATGGCAGAGACGAGGGACTAATCCGCATTAGCGACAACGCGATGGGGATGTCTCGCGAGGAGTTGGACTACGCGCTGGTTGTAGGCAACAGGCCAGCGAATCAGTCCGGGCGGTCGAAGTACGGAATGGGGATGAAGACTGCTGCTTGCTGGCTTGGCAACAACTGGACTGTCCGAACAAAGAAGCTCGGAGAGTCAGCAGAAATCCGCGTTGAAATTGATGTCCAAAGGATTGCTGCCGGAGACACCGAGCTTCCTACGCGTGAAATAGATGGCCAACCTCCAGAAGCTCACTACACGATTATTGAGATTACAGACCTTAACCGGCCCCTCTATGGACGCCAGCACGGCAAACTTCGAGACTTTCTGTGCTCTATGTATCGCCAAGACCTTAAGGACGAGACGCTCGATCTTCGTTTCCAAGGTGAAAAGCTCGAATGGTCTTTTCCTGACGACCTATTTCTTCAAGCTAGAGATGGGACTCGGTACAAAAAGTCGTTTGATTTCGAGATCAGTGGCAAGGCAGCAAAGGGTTGGATCGGCATTTTGGAGCGCGGCAGTCGTGCCAAGGCAGGCTTTTCAATTTTGCATGCTGGCCGCGTTGTAAAGGGATGGCCCGAGGCGTGGCGGCCTGGGTCGATCTATGGACAAGTTCAAGGTTCAAACGATCTGATCAATCAACGCGTTGTTGGTGAGATCGAGCTTGACGACTTTGACATCACCCATACAAAAGACGACATCCTCTGGTCAGGGGAGGAGGCCGATGAGGTTGAAGAGAAGCTGAAAGATGTGGCTGCGGACTACGTGGCGGTCGCCCGCCGACATCGGAAGCGTGGGGAAGGCTCCGAAGGTCCAACAGAAATCGAGGTCCAGACAGCTGTCGAAGAGTTTCAGTCAGAGCTTACGTCGGCTGAACTCGCAGACCTCGTCTCAGTCGATGATGTTCCACCCCCGGAAGCAGTCCGAGCGAGTCTTGAGCCAATAGTCGAGGCAATTGCGGGTGAAGAGCCGGACTTTAGTGCGACGATCAATTCGCTAGTTATACGTGGCTACACGGCAACCGACATGTCGCCGAATGATCCCTATGTGGTCGCCGATGCTCCCGGTGAGACTGGGGTTATTGTCATCGTGAACATGCGGCATCCGCATGTGCGCGACTTGGTCGGCGCGGAGGGAGTCCTCAACTTTCTACGACACTGCACCTACGATGCGATTGCAGAGTGGAAAGCGCAGCAGCGCATGGCTGATCTCGACCCGGATACTGTCAAGTTAATAAAGGATGGGCTACTGCGGGTATCAATGCAGATTGAGATGCATGGGCCTGCGGATTCCGAAGAAGACTAGGTAGGGAAGCACCTTGGCTTCGCTAGTCAGATTGCGCATCGTGTCGTTCGAGAGGCGGCACGGGAAGTCCTCAGACGGTGCGCGCAAGAGAAACCGGCAGCGCAGTTGCAAGAAGCGCCCGAGCGGCTGCTCGATTCCAGCTGACCCACTGCCCAGATCGCTGACTAACCGTAAGTAGTGAGTGGGGCGGCGTGCGCCCGGAGCGCGGGACTTACGCTTGGGATCGGACTCATAGGCCCGCGGGCCAGGTCGAAACCGCGAGGTTGGCTAGATGTTTCTGGCGCTCGATGATGGCTTCCTCCGTCCAATCTTCGGCATCCGCAAGCATTTTGGTCAAGAGATACGGGGACTCTGAATAAGTGGTCCGCTTTTCAGAGAAGTCAGCACTCTTGAAGTCGGAGTTACTACTGGACCGTAGTAGCGCCAAATTGCCGATGCGAGTCACCAAGCGACTGACATCCTCAGGGCTGAACTGCGTCCAGTCGTCAGTCGGTTTCTTTGGCAACACGTGCTCCAGGTTGATGATCTGCGGATCGTCCTGCGGAACGAACCAGGGCTCCGACTCTTCTTTCGCGGAAATTTCCATAGAGCGGAGGTAGTAGCGAGCCAGTCGAGCATTCGAAACCTTCGCCGTTTCGAATGCTTCTCGGAATGCATCATCACCGGGCGTAATGTCCAGCAGTTGTTTCCGAAGTGTGGACGCATCCTCAATCTTTCCGTCAGCGACCAGCTGCGAAGCTTCGGCGAGGGGCAGTTCGACGGAGCTAGTCCGCGTGCTTGAAGCAATCATTAGGCGGACGCCGAGGGCGATGAGGAACCTGAACGCGCTTGCGCCCTCCTTCGGTTCCATCGCGGCGGCGATTCCCAGCATAAGCGGCCGCATTGGCTTGATGTCAAAGAGATTTAGAACCTCGACGGACTTGCGACCGGCTGCTGGGTAATCGTTCCAACGCTCATGATCCAGATTGAACGTGGCGACATACGCAGTCGAGAGATTTTCGAGACTTGCCGCAAGAGTGACCGCCGCCTGTTCAGATTTGACGGTGTCCTGAACGGCGTCGTAGACATCCGCTTTTCGGAGATACCCCTGCTGCGTGATGAGTGCGTGGCGAAGGAACGTCATCGTTATTTCCGGGTCATCGCTCGTTGACTCTAACGCTCCACGCATGTAGGACCACCGGGTTTGGACCTCGCCTACGCGTTCACCTGAATGACCGAACAGATAGTTTTTAATGAGGTCGGCTTGGGAGGTCCGCAGGCCGCGGTCATTGAGAGTTTCAAACATCTTGAATGCGTCTGCATCGCTGGGGACCTTGAGCAGAATGGCCTGCGCCTGAAACTCGATATACGAAACCCAGCGGTTGAGCACGTCGCCATGCTCCTTGCTATCGAACGGCGCGACGATGCGTTGCACCTGGGCTCGCGCCTCGCTCTGCGCATAGAGGAGGCGATCATGAGACGCCCTCTGGGGTGTAAAGCCTGAGCCCTCTTCCAGCGGATTTGTGATGATCTGCGCGAAAAGCTCATTGTCGTCGTGATTGAGCGTGAGATTGGGAAACAGCTGGCGTTTGTCTCGGTCGATCCCACAAAGGAACTCGGTGTCGAGCGACTTAACGAGAAACTCCTCCTCTCGCTCTCGCGCATAATCGCGAATCGCAGCGAGCAAGATTGCGGTCGTTGCAAGTCGTTGCTGACCATCGACTACCTCTAGCGTCCCCTCTTCGCGGGGGATCGTGACGATGGTGCCTAGGAAGTAGGGATTGCCGCTATTGATGGCCAGGGCTAGGTCTTGGAACAGGTCCGTGATTTCCCGCTCTTCCCATGCGTACTCGCGTTGATTTGGCGGAACCCGCAGCCGATACCGTTTGAGAAGGCTCCCCAGGCCAAGTTCTTCGAATGCGATCTGCGCTCTAACGTCAGTCACGCGGGCCCTCAAGCCGGATCGGATCAACAAATGGAATCTGCTGCCCCGTGCTTTCGAGATCGCGAATCGCAGCGAGTCTAAGTCGTTCTCTGACCCAGGAAGAGAGGGCAATCCCGGCCAGTTCAACTGCTAGCTGAAAGCCCTGCTTTTCGTCTTCGGTCAATCGGATTTGGAGGGCCTTGCCCTTTGCCATAACCGACTTGTACTGTATTTCAAAGCCGCGATGGACGCCGAGGTCTTCCTGATCGACCTGGCGCGATTCCCGGGAATGACTGTGCTCGTACCCCTGGCAGCCTGCAATCAAGGTCCGCTCTGGGCGCTAGGTAGCGCGACCAGCTAGCAGGAGGGATCGTCGCGGAAGTCCGCCGTTTCACACAGGTAGTTCTGGACCTTGTCTTGGGTGAGCGGCCCTTGCTTGAGCTCCTGTCCAGCCTCTTCCAAGTCCTCGGTACCGTCCTTAGAGCAGCCACCGATTTCGCTGATCGCCCCAAAGACGAGCAAAATCACAAAGACGGCGGCAAGCTTTCCGCCTAATCCCGGTTCAGCAGGTGGCCGTGATGCAGGAGTGGTTTGCGGATATCTAAGCGGGGACGAATCGGCGTACTGCTGAGAGTCGCTAGCTGCTGCGCGAGAGCTGTCCTGGGACTGTGGCGGACCTGCCGATCGCCACGATCCGGGATAGCCACGCCAGGGCGCAGCTTCGCCTTCGGGGGTCATGCCGGGTGTGTCGTCCGAGTCTGGCGAGTGGTCCATGTTCCGGCCTTCGATCACTGCGCCTCCTAGGGAACGGGATGGATCTGGATGGTCGTCGTCTGCTCGCTCTCGTCTACTTGTCCGAGGGGGCAAGGCTCGGCATAGGGGTTCTCGCGGCAGTACTCCTCGTCATAGCTGTCGGCCCAGCATCCACTTAGCGCGAGTGCGCTTACAGAAGCGACAGCAAGGGCGAGAAACCTGCGGTTGGCGGTGAGGCTCATGTGGTCGCATATCGGCAGGCTGAGCGATGGCTTGAATTGTTTTGTCTGCAAGACAAGTCCATCCGATAGAGCACTTATCCTTTGTAAGTGCAATGCAGGCGCTCAGAGACTTCGAGATGGCGCTGGAGACGCAGGGGGCGTCGAAAATCCGTAAGGAGGACCACCTGCGCGTGCTGCGCAAGCTGGATGCCTTCCTCGGGTTGAAGTCTGTCTGCCACGCCGATGGCTCCGACCTTGCCGCCTACCTAGCCCATCGGCGCGAGTGCGAAGGGATCGCTGCGAACTCCGCGCGCAAGGAACGACAGCTCGCCCTTGCGTTCTTCGCTTGGGCGCATGAAACCGGGCAGATCGGCGCTGAAACCCTGGAAGCACTGCGGAAAACGGCGAAACCCAACGGTTCAACCGCGAAAGTTGATCCAAAGCCGTATGCGCCCAAGGAAATCCGTGAACTTGGCGAGGTGCTCGATTTGCGCTGGCCGCACCTGGATGATCGCGAGGCGGAAAGGCGTGTCCAGCGCTGGATAAGGGGAACGGGTCGCTACTCACGGATTCGAAAGCACGCGATCCGCCTTCAACTTGACGCCGTAATCGCGCTGGGCCTTTATTGCGGCTTGCGCCGTGGGGAGATTCAGGCGCTGAACCTTGACGATCTGCACTTCGACAACGCTTTCGTCGTCGTCTGGCGCGGAGAGCGGTGGGCCGGTCCTTATCGCGAGGTTCCCTTCACCGGAGCCGCCCGCGCGAAAGTGGCGGTGTGGCTTGAACTCCGCGCTGCCATGCACGTCGATCACGAGTATCCGTGGCTCAATCTCTGGTCCGAGAAAACGGCGCGGAAGCCGATCACGCACGACACCTTCGCGAAGCTGCTCTCCGGCCACGTCGGTCCCAAGTGGAACTTTCGACGGCTTCGCCACACCTGCGCGGCCAAATGGCTTAAGGCCGGGATGACGCCGGTGGAGGTTCAGCAGTACCTCGGCTACGCGGAACTCAAGGAGTTGGCTCCCTATCTGGCTGCTGCCAGTGCGCCGCTTGAGCGGCGAGTGGAACGGCTACAAGCTCCGTTTGCCAGAGCCTTGACACTGGCCTGACCGGCCCAGCCGCTGCAAGATCCGATATGCGTGCGTGCGCGTTCCGTAGCTGATTAGGCGTAGTCGAGTAAAACCCTCGGGACTCTCACCCGACCGTGCAGAAAAATGCATCGCCGGTCGTACATTAGGTGGCATAGGCATGATCTACTGCAGTCACACTTCGCATTGCCGCTTGCTTAGCTGCTTCTGGCCGTCCAATGCACGTGTGCGCATCAAATCGACGATGCGCAGCCATCATGGGTAACCCCGGACACTACCGCAGGCGATGCAGACCACGTCGCAGCCCACCTTGGTGGAGGCAGGCAAAGTCGAGGCTGTGAGGCCGGTAATGGTCTCTTCTCAGGAGGACAGCAAGCCGCCGGATGGCCGTCGGCCCTGTGTTCCCTGGGGGGAGGCGCAGTGACCGCACCCGTCCACCTCGACGGCACTAGCATCGAGGCTATCGCGCGCCGCGTGGCCGAACTGCTGGTTGGTGAACATGGAAGTGGAATTTGGATCGATGCGACCGAGGTTGCCCGACGGTTCGGGTTCTCCCGCGACTACGTGTATAGGCACGCTGACGAGCTTGGAGCTGTGAGAATAGGAGATGGACCCAACGCGCGGTTACGGTTTGATGTGAGCGTTCTCACCGAGAAACTAAGGGGGTTCAGTTCGCGTGGTGCGGAACTGCCCAAGCGAGCAACCCAGCGTTCGGTTCGTAGTCTCTCGGCCGCCGACCTACTGCCGATTCGGGGGCGCTTACCGTAAATGCCACCTCACAGTAGCTGCGTGGAGACTGTGGACAAATAGTTAGGTTGTGAGTGTCGGATCGTAAGTGTAGGTTTGAAACCGTAGGCAAAAGCGGCGACCCGCTGCGGTGGAGCGCAAGCGGGCCGCCTGACCACAAGGAGGCATAGCTCCTCATGGCTGACCGCAATCCTACGGGCAGCGACCCTTCCGTCGCGCTCGACATCCCCACTGACCACCACGCCTTCCTGCGTAGCGTCTTTGAAACGGCGCGCGAGGGAATCCAAGGCGATCTGGCTGACTTCCCCGAGCGCCTGCGCGAACCCGAGCGGCTGCGGCGGGAAGAGGCTGCCTACGGGCGGCTGCTCGCAGCGCTCGATGCTGGCGTGATCGTGCCCGACCGGGACGTGCGCTGCGTGCTCGGCAGGTTGGCGAGGGTGATCGACGCGGCCAACGACTTCGAGCGGGTCCTTTTCGAGCATCGAGCAATCTGTCGCTTGCTCGTCCAGGTCGATCCAGCGGGCGGGCAGTGTTGATGCCGCGCAAGGCGACCGGCAGCGTCATCGAGCCGAGGGATGGGCGAGCCTGGGCGATCCGGTTCCGGGCTTACGGAGAGCGCCGCTACGTCACCCTCGGCACAACCGAGGAGGGTTGGAACCGCCAGAAGGCGGAAGCGGAGCTGCGGCACGTCTTGGCCGATGTGGAGCGGGGAATCTGGAAGCCGAACGAACCGGTGGCGGTCGAGGCTCCGGCGGAAGCGCCGACATTCCATGAATTCGCGAGTGAATGGCTGCGTGACGGCGAACCGGGGTGGCGATCAAAGACGATCAGCGACTACCGCTGGGCCTTGGAGTTGCACTTGCTGCCGTACTTCGCTCGGCATCGGTTGACCGAAATCACGGTTGAGGAGGTTGACCGCTACAAGGCCGCCAAGCTCCGAGAGGACAAGCTCTCTCCCAACGCGATCAATAAGACCTTGACGCGACTCGCGCAGATTCTCGAAGTCGCGGTCGAGTACGGCCATATTGAGCGCAACCCGGCAAAGGGGAAGCGCCGCCGAGTCAAAGGCACGGAGCCGTGCCGCTCCTGGGTGGAGCCGGAGCAGCTTCCGGCGCTGCTTGACGCTGCGGACGCCTATTTACGACCGCTGATTGCGACTCTGGCCGGTGCCGGGCTGCGAATTGGCGAAGCAGTGGCGCTCGACTGGCGCGATGTGAAGCTTGGGACGGGAACGCTGATTGTCCGAGAGTCCAAGACCGCAGCGGGGGAGGGGCGCGAGGTCGATCTGCCGGTGGGTCTGCGGGAGGAGTTGGCGACCTGGCGGGCGCAGTGTCCGGGTAGCGAGCCGGACGATCCCGTATTCGTCAGCCGGGCGCGTCGTGGGCACCATGCCCGCCAGACGTCGCGCAACGTGCAGGCGCGACTCGCAACGGCGGTCAAGGCCGCGAATCGCAAGCTCGCTGCGTCTGGCATCGAGCCGATAGGCAAGGTGTCGCCTCACTCCCTGCGCCGCACCTACGCGAGCTTGCGGGCGGCACTCCGCGACGATCCCGTTTACATCGCCGAGCAGCTTGGACACCGGGACGCTCGCTTCACCTTCCGCGTCTACCAGCGGGCGGCGAAGCGGCGGGAGAGGCTGGCCGGAGCGCACCTGGAGGCATTCGAGCGGGCGCTCGAATGGGCAGCAACGGGCAGCGGCAGCCATTCCGGCGCTACCCTGACGGAGTCAGCACTTTCCAACGGAAGCGCTGAAATGGCTTCACAGAGCCGAGAAGCAGAAGCCCCGGGCGGTTAGCTCAGTTGGGAGAGCGCCTGCCTTACAAGCAGGAGGTCGCTGGTTCGAGCCCGGCACCGCCCACTTACCGCGGAGTTAGACCAGGCTCGGGGTCCGGGTGCCGCCGCGGGAGCGCTCGCCGCGGATGACGACGTCGAAGAAGTAGTCGTTGCGGCCGCGGCGGATGAAGTGGGGCATGACGCGGTGGGCGCGGCGGTGGGCGGCGGCGACGGACCTGAAGGCTGTCTCGCGGGCGGACGTCCAGCGGATGCCGAAGATCTCCCGCACCCGCGGCGGCAGGGTGCCTTTGATGACCAGGTTCTGGGTGGCAAGATTGCCGCGGGCGGGGAGCGGCACCGGCTGGCGGAAGGCGACCAGGGGCGCCATCTCCAGCGCGTGCGCTGTCGCGTGCAGGTCAGGGGATTCCAGCCGCTCGCGGAACCACTCGGTGAACTCGCGATGGGTCTGCGGCGCGACGTCGCGTGGCATCCCGAACAGCTCGCCGAAGCGCATGTAGTCCTGCCAGAGGCCCTCGCGCTCCACGTCGGACAGCGGTCTGACCAGCGTTTCGTACATCTCCCGGCCCGAGTCGGCGATCACCGCCAGCGTCCAGAGCATCAGCTCCGGGTCGAAGGCGGAGTAGGCGGCGCCGGCGGGGTGCTTGCCGGCCGCATTCGGCAGTGCGCCCTCCACACGTCGGTGGACCCGGTGAACCGCGGCGAGCGCCTCGTCGGCCTCCTCGCGGGTGCCGAGCAGGACCGTCTCCTGGATCTTCGCCGTGCGCGCCAGGCGCTCGAAGGGCCGGTCGCCCGACTTGGTGCTCAGCATCGTGCCGGTGTAGGTGAGCGGCTCCAGCGCCCCGATCAGCAGCGCCCGCTGCCCGTAGAGCAGGCCGACCGACCGCTCGCCGTGCACGCGACGGGCGACGGAGCGACCCGGCGGGAAGTAGTGGTCGGAGTCGCCGTCTGCGGCCATCCCGGCAAAGCGTAGTCGGTCCCCGCCGGAGCACAGCGCCGAACGTCCCGGGATGCCTGCTACGCGGGGTGCTCCGGGACGTTCGGCGGGTTGGAGGCTAGGCCTGCGGCTGGTCTCGCGTCGCGGCCACGCCCGACAGCTCGACCAGGGTGCCGCGCTTGCGGGGGCCGCGCGCCTCGCGCAGCTCGTGGGCGGCGAAGATCTCGTCCAGCTCCTCGCGCGCCAGCGTCTCCCGCTCCAGCGCCGTCGCGGCCAGGTCGTCGAGGCAGCGGCGGTTGGCGACGAGCAGCTTTCGCGCCCGGGCGTAGGCGTCGCGGGAGAGGGTCATCGCGCCGAGGTCGACGTCGCGGCGGGTGCTGTCGGCGAGCGCGTAGTCGCCGGTCGGCAGCGCGATCGGCGACTCGGCGCCCGCTTCGGGCGTGACGCCCATCCCGAACTCGGCGACCATCTGCTTGCAGACCTCGTGCACCCGGGCCAGGTCGTCGGCGGCGCCCGAATAGGGCTCGCCGAACGCCTCCTCCTCGGCGGCCCGCCCGCCGAGGAGCGTCACCACCTCGTCGAACAGCTCCTCGCGGGAGCGCAGGTAGCTGTCCTCCTGCGGCGAGTGGGCGACGAAGCCGAGCGCCGGGCCGCGCGGGACGATGCTGAGGATCTCCGGCGGGTCGAGGCCCAGCAGCCGCCGGCAGAGCGCGTGCCCGGCCTCGTGGTAGGCGACGATCCGCCGCTCGCGTGAGGTCAGGCGCCGCGCCTGCTGCGAGCCGACCGACTGGCGCAGCAGCGACTCGTCCAGGTCGGCGCGGGAGATCGCCTTGCGCCTCGCGCGCCCGGCGATGATCGCCGCCTCGTTGAGCGCGTTCGCGAGCTGGGCGCCGGTCATCCCGGTCGTCTTGCGGGCGACGTCGGCGAGGTCGAGGTCGCGCGCCAGCGGTTTGCCGCGTGCGTGGCTGGTGAGGATTGCCTCACGGCCGTCGCGATCCGGCGCCGAGACCAGCACGCGGCGGTCGAACCGCCCCGGGCGCAGCAGCGCCCTGTCGAGCTTGTCGACGTGGTTGGAGGCGGCGACCACGATCACCGTGCCGGGGTCGCGCTCGAAGCCGTCCAGCTCGACCAGCAGCTGGTTGAGCGCCTGCTCGCGCTCGCTGGAGCCGCCGTCGCCCCCGGTGCCGCGGGCGCCGCCCACCGCGTCCAGCTCGTCGATGAAGATCACCGCCCGCCCGGCCTTGCGCGCCTCCTTGAAGAGGCGGCGGATGCGCGCCGCGCCGCGGCCGACGAACATCTCGACGAAGCTTGAGCCCGAGGCGGCGAAGAAGTCGACCCCGGCCTGGGCGGCAACCGCCCGCGCCAGCATCGTCTTGCCGGTGCCGGGCGGCCCGTAGAGCAGGACGCCGCGCGGCGGGCTGGCGCCGAGGCCCTTGAAGCGCTCCGGGTCGCGCAGCCACTCGGCCACGTCCATCAGCTCCTCTTTGGCGGAGTCGACGCCCTGCACCTCCTGCCAGAGGACCGGAGCGGTGCGGCTCGCCTTCACCGTCTCCGGGCGCGTCGTGCGCATCGTGCCCTTCAGCAGCAGGGCGAAGACGATCAGCAGGCCCGCCATGAAGATGACCCCGAACACGGGGTACCACTCGAATATGAAGTCTTGGACGCCCACGGTCCTCGCCCGCGCGGCCCGCTCGGTTCGGGGCTGGCGAAAAGTGTGCATGGAGTGTGAGGGGTCTTCCCACGCGCTCCCATCGCACATGCGTCCAAAATGCTCAGCCGGGCTAAAGGCCACTGGAGCCATGCTCGGCTCGCCGTTGCGTCCGCGCCCCGCCTAGGATCGACGGCGATGGGCATGGAGCGAGCTACCCCGGAGGGGCCGCGCGCCGCCACCGCGGCGGAGCTGAAGGCGCAGATCGAGGCCGAGCGGACGGGCCGTCCCTTCCTCGTCTTCCGCGACGTGGAGGGGGAGCAGCGCATCCTCGGGGTCGAGGAGGGGCGAGCGGAGCTCTGGGTCGGGCGCAGCGAGGCGGCCGACCTGCGCCTCGACTGGGACGAGGAGGTCTCCGCCCTGCACGCCCAGCTGGAGGTCGTCCGCGACGAGTGCACGCTGCTCGACGACGGCCTCTCCCGCAACGGCTCCTTCGTCAACGGGGAGCGGGTACAGGGCCGCCGTCACCTGCGCGACGGCGACACGGTTCGCTTCGGCCGCACCCTCGTCCTCTACCGGCGACCGGGGGAGCCGGCGCCGGAAGCAACCGTTGCCGCTGCCGAGACCCCCGCCGCCGCCACGGTCTCTCCCGGTCAGCGGCGGGTGCTGGTCGCCCTCTGCCGCCCATTCAAGGACGGCGCCTCCTTCGCCACCCCGGCCACCAACCAGCAGATCGCCGAGGAGCTGCACCTCAGCGTCGACGCGGTCAAGACCCATCTGCGCGCCCTCTACGAGAAGCTCGAGGTCGAAGGGCTGCCGCAGAACCGCAAGCGCGTGGCGCTGGTCGAGCGGGCGCTGCAGAGCGGCCTGGTCGCCGAGCGCGACCTCTGAGCGGAGTCCGCAGCGGGCGCGGAGCCCGCGCCGCCGGCCCCACCAAGGGGTGGTTCGCCTCATACCTCCGGGGGGTCGAATCCAGCCCCCGGGCCCCTGGGCGCGGCGACTGCGCGGGCCGACACTGCGGTCACGGTGATTCGCACCCGACAGACACGACACAGGAGGAACCCGATGACCCGCAGCAACCCCGACACCAAGACCCAGCCCACCGCTCGCCGCCTCGGACGCCGCCTCGGCGCCTCCGCCGCCGTCGCAGCAGTCGCCCTGATGCTCGCTCCGGCCGCGGGCCAGGCAGCCAAGTACGGCCACTACAAGTTCGGCGCCGAGCTGAACCCGACCGTGCAGCCGTCCAACTCGGTGCCGTCTCATCCATGCGAGCCGGTTCCCGGCCAGGCCTGCACCCGCGTCTCGATGGAGGCCTACGGTCGTCCCGACGGAGGCGAGCGCGCCCCGCGGCACGGCGTGATCAAGCGAGTCCGCCTGATCGCGGGGGAGGCGGGCAGCTTCCGCCCGCTGCTGGCCCGGGCCAACCCCGACACGCAGCGGGCGAAGCTCTCCCGCTACGGCCCGAAGATCGACTACGAGGGCCAGGACCAGGCCAACTGGGACAGCGACCAGTACAAGGTCGAGTCCTTCCGGGTCAACATCCCGGTCAGGCGCGGAGAGCGCCTGGGCGCGCTCGGCCGCTACACGAGCATGGTCCGCTGCAGCTCCGGCGGGGCCAACCAGCTCCTCTTCCAGCCGCGGCTGCTCAAGTCCCCGGTCCAGACGGCCGATGAGACGGATGGCTGCTGGCTGCTGATGGAAGCAGTCGTCAAGTACCGCCGCCGGTAGCCGAATCGGTTCATCTCTCTCCCTCTGACGAGGCCCCGCCCCCCGGCGGGGCCTCGTTGCGTTCGGGCTCAGCCGGGGATCAGCCGCGCTCCACCTGCGAGCCGCCGACGATCGCCTCCTCGCCGGAGTCGGCGAACCGGACCCAGGCCTTGTTGCCGCCGTCGTAGTCCGGCGCCCAGAGCTTCAGGGTCGCCTCCCTGCCCCAAACCGAGCACGGTTCCTCGCCGACCTCGTCGAGACCGCGCCAGACGCGGACGAAGGGGTTCGACTCCCACTCCTCGCCGATCGTCGTCGGCTCGCGGTGGCCGGGGTGGACACGGGTCTCGGCGGGCAGCTCCATCAGCTTCATCACCGAGTCGCGCAGGTCGTCGAGGCCGGTGGCTCCCGGCGCCATCGTGCCGCCCACCGTTCCCTTGAAGAGGACGTCGGCGGTGAAGACGTCGCTACCGTCGACCAGGAATGCGAGGTGTCCCGCGGCGTGGCCGGGCGTGGAGATCGCCTCGATCTCCAGCTCGCCGCTGCGAAGCGTCTCCCCGCCGGCGATCGTCTCGACTTCCCCGCCCAGCGCCGCGCCGGTCGCCTCGTGGGCGACGAACGGAGGCCCGCCGAGCCGCTCGCGCGCCTCGTCGAGGCCGGCGACGTGGTCGGGGTGGGGGTGGGTGACGAGCACGTGCCCGATCTCGATCCCGTCGCGCTCGGCCCGCTCCAGCAGCGGCCCGAGATCGTCGTTGCCGTCGATCAGCACGCCGCTGCCGCCGGGGCCGGTGGCAACCAGGTAGGCGTTGGAAAGCCAGACCGGATTCTCGGTTCGCTCGACGATCAAAGTCTCGCTCCCTTCGTCGGAGGTTCTCTCCCGAGCCACCGTAGTCGAGACCGGCGAGGCCGAGATTCCAGAACCCGATTTTCCCGTGAGTCGGCCGGTCAGGAACCGCTTTTTGAGCACCGGTTTTCCATAACTCAGAAACGCTCTCGTTCTCCACGTACACTCGCCGTTCGAACCGGGTGGCGCCACGTTCGACCAGGCCCCTTGCACTGGAAGGCAATTGGCACATCGGTTCGCAGCGCCGACACCCGCTCCTACATCTTCAACCGGCTCCGGGGGGAGGGCGCAGGCGCGGTCGCAGGCTGAGCGGGTGCCTGGCGGCGGTTGTCGCGACGGCCCTTTGGGCGGCGGTGCCCGCGATCGCCGAACGTGAAGCGGCGCCGACCGGTGGCTCCCACGTGCGGGACGTGGTGCTGGGCGCGCCGAGCCTGCCGGCGGCTCTCGTCTCCGCGACGGCGACCTCCCACCACTACCCGGTTGGCGATGCCGCAGGTCGCGCCGTGGAGGTCGCCATGACAATCGCCTGCCGGCACCACTGCACCGCAGCCGACCCGGAGAAGATCGCCGAGTTCCTCGGCACGCTCGCGCATGCCAGCGAGATGAACCTGCTCAAGGTGCAGCTGAGCACGCCGAGGGAGATCGCCTACAGCTGCGGCGCGGGAGTGCAGGCCTGCTACTACCCGCTGGGCAACCGGATGGTGATCAACGGCAATGACACGGTCGCCGACGACGGCGCCACGCGCGCTTTCGTCATCGCCCACGAGTACGGGCACCACCTCGCGAACCACCGGCCGGCGCCGCCTCCCGGCAGTCCCGCCATCTCCTGGGGGACGCCCCGCTGGGCCAGCCACGAGCGGGTCTGCAGGATCAAGGGCCGCGGCCTCTACTTCCGCAATCCCGGCGAGGCGTTTGCCGAGGCATTTGCCTTCAGCCGGTTTCCGGATGCGGCGGTGCGGTGGGCTTGGAGCTGGTCGCTGAAGCCGGACGCCGGCGCCTTCGCTGCGATTGGCGACGATGTGCTCGCCCCGTGGCGCAGGATGGGCAGGTCGCGCTTCAGTCGCCGGCTGCCCGGGGGCGGCAGCACGACGCACAAGTTCTCCGCGCGCTTCGACGGCATGGTCACCGTGCGGCTGAGGAGCTCGAGCCCGCGGCGGTTCAAGCTCCGCTTGTTCGATTCCCATGGCCAGCTGCTTGCCGACGGAGTCGGCCGGCGCCGGGGCGCAGCCCTCCGCTACTCGCTCTGCGGGCAGCGGAAGCTGCGCCTCGTCGTGCGGCGCCGCGGCCCGGCCGCCGGCCGCTACCGGCTCTCGATTCAGGCGCCCTGAGGCTGCAAGCGATCTTGCGGACGCCCGCCGGAGACGTGGGTCGTGTCACACAGGAGGCGCTCTCCGGGCCATACTAGGCGACTCTTCGCGACCGCAGCATCGATTCGCAGACCGTGTTGAGACCAATCGTGAGGCCCATGCCAAGCGCGACGCCGCGCGCTCGCGCGGCGCTGCTCGCGGCCGCTGCCGCGGCCATCCTTCTCATCCTGCCCGGGACGGCCGGGGCCGCCACCGGCGGCGCCACGGAGCCGGAGTCCGTTCCGTCCGAGCCGGCCGGGAAAGCGCCAGCCGGGAAGACCCCGTTCGACCGGCAGGGGATGTGGATCTGGTACGTGTCGCGGGCCCACGGCGGCAGCGTCGGCAGGATCGTCGCTCGCGCCAAGCGCTCCGGAGTCGGCACCCTCTACGTAAAGGCCGGCGACGCCGGCAACACCTGGAGCCAGTTCTCGCCGTCGCTGGTTCGCCGTCTGAAGCGGGCCGGCCTCGATGTCTGCGCCTGGCAGTTCGTCTACGGCAGCAACCCGGTCGCCGAGGCCCGCGCCGCCGCCGTGGCGATCGCCCGCGGCGCGGACTGCTTCGTGATCGACGCCGAGGGCCACTACGAGGGGCGCTACGCGGCGGCCGACCGCTACGTCCGCATCCTGCGTCGACGCGCAGGCCCGGACTACCCGATCTCCCTCGCCTCCTTCCCCTATGTCGACTACCACCCGTCCTTCCCCTACTCGGTCTTCTTCGGGCCGGGCGGCGCCACCTACAACCAGCCGCAGATGTACTGGAAGACGATCGGCACCTCGGTGCGGCGGGTCTACGAGCACACTTACCTCTTCAACCGGCTCTGGGGGCACCCGATCTATCCGCTCGGGCAGACCTATGACCGGCCGGGGCGCGTGCCGGTCAAGCGCTTTCGCCGCTTCGCCCGCAACTACGGAGGATTGCAGCCGAGCTGGTGGGAGTGGGACCACACGCCGGGCGGCCTCTGGCGCGCGCTGCGGCCCCGCCTCGCGCGCATCTCCCGCTACCGCCCGGTCTTCGACCACCCGCTGCTGAAGCGCGGCAGCCGCGGCGACCTCGTCGTCTGGGCGCAGCAGCACCTGCGCGGGGCCGGACTGCGCGTTCCCGTGACCGGGTTCTACGGACGCCTCACCCGCCGCTCCGTGATCGCCTTCCAGCGCCGTGAAGGGATGAGAGCCGACGGGGTGATCGGTACTCGCACCTGGAACACGCTGCTCGAGCATGACCCCGTGCGCGTCTCGTGGGCGCGCCGCGCCGCCCGTCGCAGCGCCGCCCTCCGCTCCGGCGCCGCGACGGCTTCGCAGCTTTCTCGCTCTGCCCCGCTGTCCGCCTCGCTGCCGGCGCGCGCCTACGAGATCGACCCGGGCCCTCGGCCTTGAGCAAGCGCTTCGCCGCGGTTCTCGCGGCGGGAGTTTCGATGCTGACGATCGTCGCCCCGGCCGAGGGCGCGGGACAGCCGCCGCCCGGCGGGCCGCTCGCCGCGCCCCCGCTGAGCCCGCCCTTTCGCGACGTCGTCCTCGACCGGCCGAACCTGGCCTCCGCCCGCGCCTCGGCGACGGCGAGAACCCGCCGCTATCCGGTCGGGGACGGCAGGGGCCGCTCGGTGGCGATCTCCGTCACCGCCGCCTGCCGGGCGACCTGTCAGGTGGCCGCCCCGCAGCGGATCGCCGACTTCCTGGGCACCCTCGCGCACGGCGACGAGATGAGCCTGCTCAACGTGGAGATGAACACCCGGAGCCAGATCTCCGCAAGCTGCGGAGGCGGGGCCCATGCCTGCTACTTCGCGGGCATCAACAGGATGCTGATCGTCGGCAACGGCTCTCCCGCCGAAGACGGCGCGCCGCGCCGGTTCGTCATCGCCCACGAGTACGGGCATCACCTGGCGCAGCATCGTCGCGCGCCGGCGCTGCACTCGCCCGCGATCGACTGGGGAACTCTCCGCTGGGCGAGGTACGAGCGCATCTGCCAGGGCCGGCGCAAGCGCCGGTACTTTCCCGGCAATCAGCGCCTGCACTACTTCCGCAACCCCGGTGAGGCCTTTGCCGAGGCGTTCGCCTTCAACCGCTTTCGCGGTGCCCGGGTCAAGTGGGCCTGGAGCTCCTCCCTGAAGCCGGATGCCGGGGCATTCGCGGCGATTCGCGCCGACGTCGGCTCGCCCTGGCCCGGACGGAGCACCAGCGGCTTCAGCCGCCGCCTGAGCGGAGGCAGGCTCGCCACCCACTCCATCCCGACGCCGCTCGACGGCACGGTGACCCTGCGTCTCGGCGACCCGCGCGCATCGCAGTTCGAGTTGCGCCTCTTCGATCGCTCCGGACGCCTGCTGCGCGCCGGGCGCGGGGGTGGAGCGCTTCGCTTCGACGTCTGCGGCCAGGCCGGCCTTCGCGCGGAGGTTCGCCGGCTCACCCGCGGCGCCGGACGCTATCGCCTCACCGTCCGCACTCCCTGAGCCTGCCGGACCGCCGGCGCCCGACCCTGAGATAATCACCCGCGCGGGCCGCCACCGGCCGCCCGCAGTCCACGGGGGCGTAGCTCAGTTGGTTAGAGCGCCGGCCTGTCACGCCGGAGGCCGCGGGTTCGAGTCCCGTCGCTCCCGTATCAACGCAAGCCGCATTGTAGAGCTGATTCGACGGACCTCCAGCGCTGGCCGATCTCTGGTCTTGATTACTTGGGTACCGGATTTGGGTACCAAAGGATTGGATTAAGATCGTCGCCGCCGTCATGCAGAAGAGGGACATCCTCTGCTTGTCTGCTGCTCGCCTCGTTCACGGCAAGAGCGAGTCGCGGACAATCGGAACGCTCGCGGATGAAGGGCGATGCCATTGACCGAGACGGCCTGCGCGACGCCTTTCGACCCCCAGACGTATGGCGTCGCGATGAAGCTGTTTCCGCTGCGTCTCTACGGCCGAGGAGACCGGTTCGCCGTCGCGGCTCGGATCGAGTACCGCCATGTCGATGACGACGAGCTTCTCGGCGCGGAGCACTCTCCTGAAAGTCAAGCGGAAGCGCTCGCGAGCGTAGAGCTTCTTGAAGAACGCCTGGTTGTAGCCGCGCTTGGTTGTCTCCTCGGCGCTTTCGTAGACCTCAGTGTGGACTGCCCCCGGTTTCGACGACACCTTGATCGGGGGTAGATCAACGTGTCGCCAGAAACGGGGGCGGTCCACACAGCGCCTGTCGCTGAATCAGCAAGCCTCGACCTCAATCACGATGTCACAACCCCGTGTTAGTGTTTGATCGCCGTCAGCCAGGGCTCCCAGTCAATGACGCTGCGCGTCGCGCTTTACCAAGGAGGGACAGGCAGGATGAAAACACCTCTGCACGATGATGAAGGTCGACGCTCCACCACGAACACGCAGCCTACCCGTCACCTGCGTCCGGCCGTCACGACACTCCTAGCCCTCGCTGTAGCGGCCGGCGCGGTGGCAGCTGCCGCTTCTGGTGAGCGCAGTAGCCCGCGCACCTATATCAACAGCGGATTCCTCCCCTCGGGTCCCGCCTCGGGTCCCGGCATGAGCGCCGACCGCGCGCAGAAGCCGGCATCAGTGAATTTTCAGTTCATCCGTCGCGGAAAGAGAATCCGCGGCTTCTACTGGAATCTCCAGCTTGACGGGGACGTGGGTGTGCCGAGATATCCGGCACGCTGGTCCTCCTGGGGAGGTGCAAGAGCTAAGGGGGCTGGCATCCTTTACATCAACTGGGAACTCTCGCGCGTCCATGCCCCAACGGGCAACTTCAAGATCGTTGACAGGGGGGAGACCAAAACTCCACGTGCAGCTTTGATTCTGGGTGGCCGTGTCAATTGTGCCGGTCAGGCGCTATACACCCGGTATAAAGTTGAGTTACCTGCGGGAACCACACCGCCCCGTTTCTTCGACCACCTCAAGGAAGGTGGGGCCTCGTGTCAGGTCTACGTTCGCCAAGATCAAGCCGGTGCTCCGGCGTACAATCCCAACACTGGTGCTTCCAGCCCCACATTCAATGGAATGAGATGCGGCAACGGTTTTACTCAGGCGGTGGACTTCACAAGCGGCTGCTGGAGGTGGAAAGGCTGGAATTCTAAGCGGGCTACGGGGACCGGCTTCATTCGTACCGCCGGCCGACTTAACCCCAAGGGACTTAAGTTCGATTTTGACGACACACGAATTTACCTGGTGCGTATTGTTGTATCGCGCCCGCGATGGTGTGGGGGTATGGTGTACACCCGACAGCGAGTGGTGGCCTACGGGAGTGGGATCGCCGATACCTACCCTGGGGAGGCTACCAGGCGCCTTCCAAAGAGCATGTGGCGGAGATTGAGGGCAAGTGCTCGTGGGGATGCCCACCGTCGAGTGTACGACTCCTACTCCCAGCGTGGACGGCGCTGCGATCGTTAATCAACTCTCCGACTAGGCACAGAAGCGAGGACTCGCTGGGCAGGGATGGCCGCCCGCAGCCCCCACCGCCGTCGGTTTCTTCTCAACCGCCAGCCAGTCAGCAGTAGACCGATTGACACGACGAGGGCGGGCCGTGGCCCCGCCCTCGTGAGACTTCGTTCTCAACCCGCTGGCAGTGCCACCGTCGCCCGTTTCCGCCGCCTATGCCACAGTGGCTACTGGCTCAAGATTTCTTGTGAGCTGATCCTCTAGGTCGAGCGCCTGGTCGATCGCGGCGGGGTCGAAGTGCGGATACAGCCGATAGACGTTCTCCTTCGCGATCCCCCGCCGGGAGATGGCTGCGAGTGCCTCTGTCTCCAATCGGGTTCGCAGAAGGTGCGCTTGCGAGCCCTAGTGGTGGACCGTCGACTTCGGCACTCCGGACAGCGCAGCGGCTCGCTCGGCTGTATATGCGCCACGACGGTCGTTCATTTGCTTAGTATCGCGCGCTGTCCTGACGACCGGAGTTCCGGGTGCTTCCCCTCGTCGCCGGGTGGCTGTATGTGTCGGCCATGCTCCGCCAGGAAGTCCCGCCACTCCCGCTCTGTCGGTTCGCGGCCTCCGGAACGGGCCAGAATGGCCTTCCAGGAAGTGAGCGGAACCTGGGTTTTCCCAGCCATGCGGATGATGGTTGCAGACCGGTCCCCTCTCGGCTGCGTTGCTGCCATTGGGCGGTTTCTGCCCAAACGGGTCAAATCGATCGCGAAGGGCTGTTATTCCTGGTTCGGTGGTGCCATGAGGCGGCCACTTTCATTCCGCATCAAACAGCGAAATCTGGCCGTATGGATCTTCTGTGCTGCTCCTGTCACGCCGGAGGCCGCGGGTTCGAGTCCCGTCGCTCCCGTATCGCTTGGTCCCGTAGGCCGTGCTCTTCGGTGCGGATCGTTTTCCCGTAATTGCACAGAGGCCGGTAATGCTTTGAGCCGGGCTCTGGTTTCCTTGGCGGCAGCCCGCCTCTGGGAGTGGGCGAAGCCGCCCGGCGGTGTCGATGCCGCCGATCGGCTCCCTTAACTGAGGAGAGATGGCCGAAGCCCCGACAGCCCACGTCCCGCCGCAGAACATCGAGGCCGAGGAGTCGGTGCTGGGCGCGATGCTGGTCTCCGAGCCGGCGCTGACCCGGGTGATCGACGAGGTGAAGCTGGGCCCGGAGGACTTCTACCTCGACAAGCACCGGGCTCTTTACTCCTGCGTCTACGACCTCTACGCGGAGTCCAAGCCGGTCGACGAGCTGACCGTCGCCGAGGCGCTGACCCAGCGCGGACAGGTCGAGGAGGCCGGCGGCAAGCACTATGTCTCCGAGCTGGCGGCCAAGGTCCCCGCCGCCGGCAACGCCAAGCACTACGCCCAGATCGTCCAGCAGAACTCGCTGCTGCGCCGCCTGCTCGGCGCCGGGCAGCGGATCCAGTCCTGGGTCCACGAGCGCGACGGCGAGCCGCGCGAGCTTTCCGAGCGGGCCGAGAAGCTCCTCTTCGAGGTCGCCCACCGCGAGCAGGCGAGCGACTTCCGCCTCCTCTCGGAGATCCTCCACGAGGAGGTCGACCGACTGGAGAAGCTCTCCTCCGGGGAGAGCGAGCTGACCGGCACGCCCTCCGGCTTCAAGGACATCGACACGATCACAGGCGGCTTCCAGCCGGGCAACCTCGTGATTCTCGCTGCACGCCCGGCTATGGGGAAATGCCTAAAATTTGGTAGCAAGATCCTTGATCCTCGCACTGGAGCAAGGCATCGAATCGAGGATTTGTGCCAAGCGTTTGAGCAGGGGAATGAGGTCTGGGTTGCATCGCTGGGCCCGGATCTGCAAATGAAGCCGGCGAAGGTTGCGGCGATCGAGCGCAACGGCAGAAAGAAGGTGTACCGGCTGACCAGCCGTCTCGGGCGCCGGGTAGAGGCAACCTCGAACCATCCGGTCTTGACCAGCTCGGGATGGCAGGAACTTGGCAAAGTTGAGCCGGGCACGAGAATCGCGGTGCCCAGACGGTTACCGGGTCCCGCTAAGCCAACGGCGCTACCAGATCAAGAAGTGGTCTTGCTGGCGGCGCTCATTGCCGATGGGGCACTTGGGGAGCGGACTCCACGCTTTTGCTTCGGTACTAAGTCCGGCGTCATCGGCGAAGTCGAAAAGGCCGTCGACGCCTACGGACTTCGGATCAACGCTGGTCCTCGGAGCCATGGCTGTGGGTTGATCAGCGGTGGCCGCGGCTCCGGTCCGAATCCTGTGACGGCGATGCTGCGACGGCATGGCCTGATGGGCCTGAACTCCAAGCAAAAGTTCGTCCCCGACGCGATCTTCGGGCTCAGCGACGAGCAGATTGCTCGCTTCCTCGGCGTCATGTACGCCTGCGATGGGCACGTCTACTGCAGCGACCGGCTTGCGCAGATCGGCTACACGACGATCAGCGAGCGACTGGCCAGGGACGTGCAGCATCTGCTGCTGCGCCTCGGGATCGTGGCGACCATCAGGACCCTGAAGCGTGACGTGTACGAGGGCACCGAGACGGTTGCTCGCGAGGTGAGGATCACGTCGCAGGAGAGCCTGCGTGCCTTCTGCGGGCTGATCCAAGTCCCTGGCAAGGAGGAACAGCAGGAAAGGGTGCTCGAGAGGCTTGGGGGCGCCCCGCGGTCGACCAACACGGACACCCTGCCGGTCGAGGTCTGGGACGAGATTCTCTTCGCGAAGGGCGAGCGGTCCTGGGCAGAGGTCAGTGAGAGCACAGGGCGTCCCCGAAACCACAACTGGCACGTGGCGAGCCGCAGTCCCTCGCGCGGGCTCGTGACCGAGCTGGCCACAGCCGTCGCGTCGCCATCACTGGAAGAGCTGGCCGACTCCGACATCTGGTGGGACGAGGCGCTCTCCGTCGAGTGCGTCGGGATGGACGAGACCTTCGACCTGGATGTCCCGGGCTCTCGGAACTTCGTCGCAGACGACATCATCGTCCACAACTCGGCGCTGGTCGCCAACATCGCCGAGAACGTCGCGGTGAAGCGGGAGCTGCCGGTCGCCTTCTTCTCGCTGGAGATGTCGGAGGTGGAGCTGGCGCAGCGCTTCATCGCCTGCCGGGCGCGGATCTCCGGCGACAAGCTGCGCAAGGGCCAGGTCGCCCAGCGCGACTGGCCGAAGGTGGTGCGCGCCTGCAACGAGCTGGAGCAGGCGCCGCTCTGGTTCGACGACTCCTCCGACCTGGGGATCCTCGATCTGCGGGCGAAGGCGCGGCGGCTGCACGCGCAGGAGCAGGCGCGCGGCGGCCTCGGGCTGATCATCGTCGACTACATCCAGCTGATGCGCGCCGACGACCATCGCGCCAACCGGGTCGAGCAGGTCGGCCAGATGAGCCGCGGCCTGAAGATCCTCGCCCGTGAGCTGGAGGTGCCGGTGCTCGCCCTCTCCCAGCTCTCGCGGGCGCCGGAGCAGCGCACTCCCGCGAAGCCGATGCTCTCCGACCTGCGCGAGTCCGGCAACCTCGAGCAGGACGCCGACCTGGTCGCCTTCCTCTACCGCGAGGACTACTACCGCGACTCGCAGGACGAGCCCGATGGCCTCGCCGACGTGATCGTCGCCAAGCACCGCAACGGGCCGATCGGAACCCGGCAGCTCGTCTTCCTCGACCGCTTCCCAAAGTTCGCCGACTACAGCGGCCAGGAGCAGCCGGTTGAGCAGCCTGCCGGCGAGGGCCCGCCGCTGGAAGGCGCCTCCGAGGAAGCCACCGCTGACGGAGGCGTCGAGCTCTAGTGGGCGGGGCGAGTGCCGCTGCCCAGCCTTCCCCCGAGCGCGCCTGCCCGCTCGGGGTCTGCGACGGCTCCGGCTGGATCCTCGGGCCCGAGGACGTGGCGCGGCCATGCGAGTGCCGCGAGTCGCGGCTGCGAAAGGGCCGCGCGAAGGGGGTCAACTCGGTGATCCCACCCAAGTACCGCGGTGTGTCGTTCGATCGCCCACCGATCAGCGACATGGAGCGAGACATGCAGAACCGGGCTGCGGTCACGGAGGTACGCCGGTTCGTGGAGGCACTTGACGACCGCTTGGACGAGGGCAGAGGGCTCTGGCTGTTCGGAGAAACCGGGACCGGGAAGACCTCGCTGGCGATGCTTGTCTCCAAGGAAGCGCTTGAGGCAGGCAGATCAGTGGCCATCTATTCGCTGCCAAAGCTGCTCGCACGTATTCGCCGGACCTTTGAATCCGCCACCGGCGAGGACAACTACACGGAGCTGTTCGAACGACTGACCTCCGTCGATCTCCTACACATCGACGATTTCGGTGCCGAGAAGCGCAGCGACTGGGTCTTGGAGCAGCTGTACGCGTTGATAAACGAGCGCTACGAGACTGAGCGGGCGGTTGTGGTCACGACCAATCTCCCTCACGAGGAACTGGAGGAGCAGATCGGCGCTCGCACCGTTTCGCGACTGAGCCAGATGTGTGACGAAGTTCCTCTTTTCGGTCCCGACCGCCGCTACGGCACGGCTGCCTAGCTGGGAACGGACGAGCGACGCGGCGCATCCGTTATCCACCCGTCAGAATCCCCAGGCGCTTATGCCAGGAGTCGTAATAGTCGGCGCCCAGTGGGGCGACGAGGGCAAGGGGAAGATCACCGACCTGCTCGCGGAGCGGGCGGAGATGGTCGTCCGCTTCCAGGGCGGCAATAACGCCGGGCACACGATCGTCCGCGACGGCGAGGAGTTCAAGCTCCACCTGATCCCCTCGGGGATCCTCCACGCCGACAAGCTCAGCGTGATCGGCAACGGCGTCGTGCTCGACCCGCGCATCCTGCTGGAGGAGATCGACGGCCTCAAGCGCCGCGGCGTCGACGTCGGCAACCTGCGGATCTCCGCCAACGCCCACCTGATCATGCCCTACCACGTGCTGCTCGACACGGCGGGCGAGGCGAAGCTGGGGAAGCTCTCGATCGGGACGACGAAGCGGGGCATCGGGCCCTGCTACGCGGACAAGGCGGCGCGCCTCGGGATCCGCGTCCAGGACCTGCTCGACGAGGCGATCCTGCGCAAGAAGATCATGGCGGCGCTGGAGCCCAAGCAGCAGGCGCTGCGCGAGCTTGGAGTTCAGCGCCGCAAACTGCGCAAGGCGGCTGAGGAGAGCGAGGAGCAGCAGGGCGATATGCCCGACCCGCGGCTAGACCTGCACGCGATGACCGAGGAGTACGTCAGCTACGGCCACCGCCTGGAGCCCCACATCGCCGACACGGCGAGGCTCTGCTGGGAGGCGCTCGACGCCGATGAGACGGTGCTTTTCGAAGGCGCGCAGGCGACGCTGCTCGATCTGGATCACGGCACCTATCCGTTCGTGACCTCGTCGAACCCGGTCGCCGGCGCTGCCTGCATCGGGGCCGGGGTCGGCCCGACCGACATCGACGAGGTGTGGGGGATCGCCAAGGCCTACGCGACGCGGGTCGGCGCCGGGCCGTTCCCGACCGAGCTCACGGACGCCGACGGGCGCCACATGCTCGAGCGCGGTCACGAGTACGGGACGACGACCGGGCGCGAGCGGCGCTGCGGCTGGATGGACCTGGTGGCGCTTCGCTACGCGGTGCGGTTGAACCGGATGGGCGCGCTGGCGATCACCAAGCTCGACGTGCTGGCCGGGCTCGAGACCCTGAGGGTCGCGGTCCGCTACCGCTCGCCCGAGGGCGCGGTCTTCGACGAGTTCCCCTACCACCAGTCGATCATCCACTCGGCGGAGCCGGAGTACGAGGATCTGCCGGGGTTCGGGGCCGATATAGGCGAGTGCCGCAAGGAGGCCGACCTGCCGGCCGAGGCGCGCGAGTTCCTGCGCTTCGTCGGCGAGTTCGCCGGCGTGCCCGTCAAGTTGGTTGGAGTGGGGCCGGGGCGCGAGCAAGTCGTTTGGATGGATTGAGCTATCACCCGGCATAAGTTCCGGCATCTCCTCCGCTTCGCGTCCGGGGATGCCGGGTGTCAACTTATGGCGCGCTCTCCTCTGCGCAGCATCCGCAGGGTGAGGATCGCGATGCTGAGGATCGCCGTGATCCCGAGGCTGACCTGGACGCTGAGCAGGCCCTCGCGCGTCCAGTAGACGTCGCGCAGGTCGAGCAGCAGCGCCGCCTCGTCGAAGGTCATCCCCATTCCCGCGCCCATCGGCACGGCGAGCCACTCTTCCAGCTCGGAGTCTTCGGTGAGCAGCGCCCCGACTCCGGCGGTGAAGGCGAGCACGATCCCGGGGACGAAGTGGTGGATGTGGTGGCCGCCCATGCGGACGTTGCGAAACGGGCCCCACTCGTCGCGAATTCCCCAGGTCGAGAGCCTCACGGTCGCGAAGGAGGAGAGGAAGCCGGCGAGCAGGTTGAAGAGGATCGTCTCGCTGCGCGGCGCCGCGGAATACCCGCGGAACGCGGCGCCGACGGTGTCGATCGCGGCGGCGGGCGCGGCCTCGATCAACCCATCGTTATCCGCCGCCTGGTGGGAGCGCTGCCTCAGCATGCGCCCGAACTGCCCGGCGAACGCCACCCCCGCGCCGGCTACGGCAACCGCCGCCAGGCCGACTGTGGTCCGCTCCGAGCGAGCCCAGTGCCAGCGGGTCCGCGCCCTGGCGCGGCGACTTATGCGTGAGGAGAAGCGTCGCCCTGCCATGGGCGTCAGCCTAGCCTGCGGGGGAGCGCTATTTCTCCTCGGCGACGATCGTCTTGATCGAGGTGGTCTTGCCTTCGCCGATCTCGATCTCAACCATGTAGGTGCCGATTTCGCGGATCGGCGTCTCCAGCTTGATCTTGCGGCGGTCGACCTTGAGGTCGCGGGCGTCGCGAATCGCGTCGGCGATCTCCCGCTCTCCCACCGAGCCGAACAGCCTGCCGTCCTCGCCGGCTCGCTGGTGGATGGTGAGCACCGTCTTGGAGAGCAGGCCGGCGGCCTCGCGCAGGCGCTCCGTCCTTTCCCGCTCCGCCTTTTCCTCGGCCGCCTTGCGGCGCTGGGCTTCCTCCAGCGCGCCCGCCGTCGCCGGCTGCGCGAGCTTGCGTGGGATCAGGTAGTTGCGCAGGTAGCCGGGGGAAACCTCCACCGCGGTGCCCCGCTCGCCGAGGTGTTCGACGTCCTTGAGCAGGATCGCTTCGGCCACCGGGCGGCTTCCTAGCGCTCGCCGACGTAGGGCAGCAGGGCGATCTCCCGAGCCCGCTTCACAGCGATCGAGAGCTGCGCCTGGTGGCGGCGTGAGAGGCCCGTCACCCGCCGCGAGCGCGTCTTCCCCTTGTCGGAGATGAAGCGGCGCAGCAGGTTGAGGTCCTTGTAGTCGATCTCCTCGGCGTTGATCCGCGTGTACTTGCGCGGGCGAACGCGCTCTGCGGCCCGCCGACCCCTACGGGCGCTGTTGTCGTCCTTCCTGGCCATGAGGATCGACGATCCTACAGATGTTTTGGCCCGGGCCCGGGGCCCCCGGCGGGGTTAGAAGGGGATGTCGTCGTCGGACGAGCCGCCGCTGGTGCCGACCCCGGCGCCCTCGAAGTCCGAGGTGTCGGCCGGCACGTCGCTGCTCGGCGAGAAGCCGTTGCCGTTGCCGCCGCCTCCGCCGTCGCGCGATCCCAGGAACTGGACCGAGTTGGCGACGATGCTGACCGCCTGCCGTTTGCCGCTGCCGTCCTTGGCCTCCCACTCGCGCCAGTCGAGGCGGCCCTCGACCGCAACCGGACGGCCCTTGGAGAGGTAGTTGGAGCAGTTCTCACCCTGCGCGCCCCAGACGATCACGTCGAAGTAGTTGGGCTTGTCGATCCACTCGCCGGTCTGGCCGTCCTTGCGGCGGCTGTTGACCGCAACCCGCAGCTCGCAGACCGAGGTGCCACCCGGCGTGCTGCGCAGCTCCGGATCCTTGGTCAAGTTCCCGGTAATGACCACTGTGTTGATGTTCGAAGCTGCCACGGCTGTCTCACCCTTCCGATCGCTTTCCGGATAGGAGTCTAAGAGCGCGATCGGCGCGATCTCTCCCCCTCGGCGCGGGTAATTGCCGCAAAGAGCGGCACCCTTCGGGCGGGGCGGCGATCAGGAAGCCGCGGGAGCGGCCGCCGCGGGCGGCGCCGGCGTGCCGGTGCCGGAAGGCGGCGGAGAGCCGGAGGACGGGGGCACGACAACGGGCGCCTCCGGGTTTACCTTGAACACGCGGAAGCGGAGCAGTCCGTCGGCGATCTTCAGGTTGTGATCGATCCGCTCGAGGACGTCCGGCGTAGCCTTGAAGCGATACCAGCGGTAGTCGGCCTCGGTGCGCCGCTGGATCTCGTAGGCGAGCGACCGCAACCCCCACTTCCGCTCCTCTTCGACGCTGCCGCCCTGCTCGATCAGCCCACGGGCCTCCTGCGCGAGCTTGTCGCGGTCGGCTTCGCCGAGGCCTGGATCCAGCATCAGGACCAACTCGTATGTGCGTGTCTCAGGGGGCAAGGCGGCCGACGACTATAGCGGCAGAGGGGAGAGATCCTCCAGCCGCCGCCTTGAGGAGCCGTGGGCCCGATGCGCATCCACTGGCCTGCCGCGGCGAAGATCGTTGCGGCATTTATGGCCGCCCTGCTTGCCGTGCTGCTCGGTCCGTCCCTCCTCGCGCCGCCGGATCCCCCGCCGCTGCCACCGGACGTGGGTCTGCCGAGGCCGGCTCCGACCCAAACCACGCGCGTTGGGGCGGGGGTGGGGGAAGCACGGGCGGAACCCGTGGCCGAGAAGGCCGCGACGAGGAAGAGGAGGCACGAACAGCGTCGGGGTAGGGGGGCGGGCCCGGGTCGCAGGCGGGCAGTGCGCGGCGTGCAATCCAGGACGAAAGGAAGGCGGGGGCGGGGTAGGGGAGGTGGCCGGGTTGGTAGTCGGCAAGTCCGCGGCGATCGCTCCAAATCTCGCCGAACGTCCCGGAGTCCACGCCATACGGGGCACTCCGGGACGTTCGCGCATCCCGGCCCGCCGCCCCCATCGCCTCCGCCCGCACCACCGGCCCAAGCTCCACCCCCACCATCGCCAAGTCCAACGCCGATCGGCGACGGATCACAGGAGTTCGCACCCCACTAGCTCCTCTCCGCGGGTGGCGTCGGGTGTCGGACGGACGGCCAGCCCGAAGGCTGCGGAGGCGCGGAAGTGAGCCCGGTGGTTCGTTCGCGCCGAGCCGGCTCGGACGACGCTCGCTGGAGCTAGCGGCGAAGCCGCGGTGACGCGGCCGATCACTCCGGAGCGCAGTGGCGCCCCCTCCCGGCACGCCCGGACGCGGGAGCGAGGGCGCGAGATCTCCGGTTGTCATTAGCGCGCCCGAGCGGGAGCGGAGGACGTGCCGGCTTGAAGTTTTTCGATGTCCGCCAGCTGCTCGTCCACCCAGTCCCCCGGGTTGCGCGAGAAGATGATCTCCCGCAGGTGGCCGGCCCGCACCCGCCGCTCCTCGGGATCCATGGTCAGCGCCTTGTAGATCGCGTCCGCCTGCTCCTGGATGTCGAAGGGGTTGACCGAGAGCACGCAGTCGGACAGCTCCTCGTGGGAGCCGGTGTTCTCCGACAGCATCAGCACTCCGTCCCGGGTGTTCACCGCCGGCGCCTCCTTGGCGACCAGGTTCATCCCGTCGAAGATCGAGTTGACCATCAGCAGGTCGAAGTGCTTGTAGCGGGCGACCGCGTCGTTGAAGTTCTCGTAGATCTTCAGGTCGATCGGCATCCAGTCGGTCGTCCCGTGCCGGTGGTTGACGACCGCGACCAGCGCCTCGATCCTCTCCAGGTACTCGGCGTACTCGGGAACGTCCTGCCGCGAGGGCTGCAGGTGCGCGATGAAGGTCACCTTCTCGCGGAACTCGGGATGCTGCTGGAGGAAGACGTCGAAGGCGGTGAAGCCGCGCAGCACGTTCTTCGAGAGGTCGGCCCGGTCGACCCGGATGACCAGGTGCTCGCGGCGGCGCTCCAGCACCTCGCGCTCGGCCTCGGCCACCTCCGGGGACTCCGCCGCCCGCCGCAGCCGCTCCGAGTCGATCGAGAGCGGATAGGCGCGGGCGAGCGTCTCCCCGCCGGTGTGGGAGACCGAGCCCCCCTCGTAGTCGACGTCGACCTCCAGCAGCTCGTCGCAGCAGCGCAGGAAGTTGCGGCAGTAGGCGCTGGTGTGGAAGCCGATGATGTCGTTGGCGAGCATGCCGCGAAAGATCGCCTCCCGGATCCTTCCCGGCAGGATCCGCCAGGAGTCCGGCTGCGCCCACGGTATGTGGACGAAGTGGTGCAGGAAGGAGTCGGGCCGCTCGGCTCGGATCATCCCCGGCGCGGTGTAAAGGTGGTAGTCATGGAGCATCACCAGCGGCCGCTCGATTCTCTCGATCTGCCGCAGCACCGCCGCCGCGATGTCCTCGTTGACCGTCTGGTAGCCGAAGTCCCAGGCGTCGAGCTCCTCCTGGCGGATGTCCGGCGCGTTGGAGAGGTCCCAGAGGTAGTGCTGGATGAACCAGAGGATCGGGTTGGCGATCACGTTGTAGAAGCGGTCGTACGCCTCGCTGTCGCTGCCGACCAGGAGCACCCGGTAGTCGATCCCGTCGATCGAGAGCTCGACCGGGCCGCCCTGCTCATCGGACACCGCAACGTCCTCGTCGGTCATCGCCGAGGCGATCCACAGCGCGTCGCGATGGGAGACCAGGCCCGAGAGCGCCGTCACCAGGCCACCACCGCCGCGCCGCACCGTGCGCTCGCCGTCCTCCCCCAGCTCGAATTGCGCAGGCCCGCGATTCGAAACGATGATCAGGGGTTGGTCGGCATCGGGCATCGGCCTCAGCCTACCCGCACCCCTCAGGGACTATGTGCCCAATTCGTTGAGAAGTCCGAGCCAGTCGTTGAGCAGGCGGGGTGAGAGGAAATGCCGCCGCGCGTGCGCCTTGCCGGCGCGCCCCAGGCGCATCCCCAGCTCCGGGTCGCCGAGGATCTCGATGCAGCGCTGCGCGCACTCCTGCGGCGAGCCGACCAGGAAGCCGCCCTCGCCGTCGACGATCTGCAACGGGATGCCACCGACGTCGCCGGCGACGGTCGGCCTTCCCTTCCAGAGCGCCTCGGTCACGGTCAGCCCGAATCCCTCGCGGATCGACTTCTGCAGGACGACGTCGGACTGCGACTGGAAGGCGTTGACCTCGATCGCCCCCACGTTGTTGAGGTTGTTGAGGATCTTGATGTCGGGGTCGCCTTCGGCGTGCTCGAAGGTGCGCTGGAAGAACTCCCACCCCTCGGGGTCGTCGGTCGCCATCGAGCCGACGAGCGCCAGTTGCACCTCCGGCACCGCCTCGGTCACGATGCGGTAGGCGTCGATCACCCCGATCGGGTCCTTCCAGGGGTCGAAGCGCGACACCTGGGTGATCAGCGGCCGCCCCACGTCGATCCCGAACTGCTCGCAGACGAACGCCGCGTCGTCGGGGGAGAAGGCCATGTTCTTCGGCGAGAGGGGGTCGATCGCCGGCGGCACGATCCGCACTCCGGCGTTGCCGTCCAGGCCGTCGGGCACGTAGTTCGGCATGTGCCAGACCGTCGCGTCGTACTCCTCGATCGCCGGCAGCAGCCGTTCGATCGGCGCCGGATTCGGCTCCGAGAGGTCGATGTGGCAGCGCCAGATCCAGTTTCGGGCCTTCTCGGCGGCTCCGCGCCGCAGCCCGATCGGCTGCGGGTCGTGGACGATCACCGCGTCCCACTCGCCCTGCAGGCCGCCGGCGTTCATCGCGTTGACCTCGTCGAACAGCTCCCACTGCTCGTCGCTCAGCGTGGTCTCGTCCCCCTGCAGCGAGTTGTGCAGGAGCTTGGTCGCGTTGAAGAACTCCTCGCGCCCGAGGATCACGTGCCAGTGCGCGTCGAGGCCCGCGTCGCGCATCAGCGGCACGATCGTGTAGAGGATCTCCGAGACCCCGCCCCCGAAGGCGGTGGCGCTGACGTGCAGAACGCGCTTTCCCTTCAGGGGCTCGGCCCGCTCGCGGATCTGCTCGATCAGGCCCCGGCCGGCGATGTGCGTGTAGTCGGCCACGGACTTGTGGCCGAGGGCGACTTCTTGGAGCACCCGCGGAGTTCTACCCGTTCGAGTGGAGGATGCACCGTGACGCGCGTCTCACCCGGGTTGCCTAACCGCCGTTCGGGCTCAGCGGCCGCTCGCCGAGCGTCACCTCGACCTCGCGCCGATCGCTGTCGCGCAGCACCGTCAACGCCACCCTCTCGCCCGGCTCACGGGCGGAGATCAGCTCCGCCAGGTCGTCGGGCGCGACCACGCGCCGCCCTTCGACCGCAAGGATCACGTCGCCGCCCGTGTCGTAGGGGATCGCCTGGAAGCGAACCTCGTCGTCGCTGCCCCGCAGGCCGGCTTCGTCGGCCGGTCCGCCGGGCACCACGTCGGCGATCAGCCCGCCGAAGTCGGCGTCGATTCCCAGCTCGTCGGCCAGCTGCGGGTAGAGCGCCTGGCTGGACACCCCGATGTAGGCGTACTCGACCTCCCCGTCGGCGCGCAGCTGGCGGATCGACCGCTTCACCGTGGAGATCGGCACCGCGAAGCCGACGCCGTCATTGGCGCCGGACTGCGTCTGGATCTGCTGGTTGATCCCGATCACGCGGGCGGCGGCGTCGAGCAGCGGGCCACCGGAGTTGCCCGGGTTGATCGAGGCGTCGGTCTGGATCGCGCCTTCGATCTGGAAGCGGGTCAGCGAGCGGATCGAGCGGTCCATCGCCGAGACGATCCCGACCGAGAGCGACTGCTGGGCGCCGAACGGGCTGCCGATCGCCGCGACCGGCTGTCCCACCGTCAGCTGGGCGTCGTCGCCCAGCCCCAGCGGCTCGAGGGCAAGGTCCTCCGGGTCGACCTTCAGCAGCGCCACGTCGGCGAAGGGGTCGAAGCCGACGACCCTCGCCGGCACCACGTTGCGGTCGGGGAACTCGACGAACACCGCCCGCGCCTCCTCGCGCCTGGCCCCCTCGCCGTCGGTGACGACGTGCGCGTTGGTGACGATCTCTCCGCTTTCGCTGAGCACGAAGCCCGAGCCCTCCGCCGCTCCTCCGCCGAGCAGGCCGTCGGCGCCGCCGCGGAACACGGATCGGATCGTGACCACGCCGTCTGCCGCCTCGCGAAAGACGCGGGCCGCGTCGAAGCCGTTCTCCGCCGCCTGCACAACCACCCTCGGCGCCGGCTCCGCCGCGCCGCCGCCGGTATCCCTCCCGCTCCCTTCGTCGGAGCCGCATCCGGCGAGCGCCGCCGCGCCGAGCGTCAGGATCGCCGCGAGAAGCGCCGCCGCCCGCCGCCCGCCCGGTGCCGAGCGGGTCACGCCGCCGCCCCGTCTCCCGCCGGGACCTGCGGCGTGAGAGCTACACCCGGGAGGTCGAGCGTGAAGGCGGTGAACCCCTTGCTCGAGGTGACCGTCAACCGGCCGCCCATCCGCTGGGACAGCTCCCGCGCGATCGCCAGCCCCAGGCCGGAGCCGCTGACGGAATCCTCGGTGTAGAAGCGCTCGAAGATCCGCGCCTGCGACCGGCGTTGGATCCCGGGGCCCTCGTCGGAGACGGTCAGCTCCGCTCGCTCGCCGCTGTTGTAGCTCGTCACAGTCACCTTTGTGCCCTCCGCGGTGTGGGTAAGGGCGTTGTCGAGCAGGATACGGAGGATGCGCCTGATCCAATCCGGGTCTGTTTCGGCGACGGCGGCGCGGTCGGGGGTCCGCAGCTCCAGGCGCGAGTCCCGCGACGAGGCGCGCGGTCCGAATTCCCGCACTATCTCCCGCGCGATCTCGCCCAGGTCGACCCGCCGTCGCCTCGCGGCCATCCCGCCCGCGTCCATCTGCGAGAGGTCGAGCAGGTCGCCGGTCAGCTTGGTCAGCCGCTCCACCTGCTCGCGCATCGCGTGGACGAACTCGTCTCTCGCCTCCGGGTCGGGGTCCTCGTCTTCGAGCAGTTCGACGAATCCGCCGAGGCTGAAGATCGGTGTGCGCAGCTCATGGGAGGCGTTGGCGATGAACTGCTTGCGGGCGCTGTCCAGCTCGTCGAGGCGACTCTGCATCTCGTTGAAGCTGCGGGCGAGCTGCCCCAGCTGGCCGCCCGAGTCGACCGGTATCCGGGTCGTGAAGTCACCGTCGGCCACCTTGCGCGCCGCCTCCTGGATGCGGGAGATGCGGCGGGCGGCGAGTTGGGCGAAGTAGACGCCCACTCCGGTGGCCAGCAGCAGCCCGATGATCCCGCCGACCAGGATGTCTCCCTTCACCTCGCGGTCGCCGCTGATCCCAACCACGTAGACGTAGATGACGAGGGCGACCCCGGCCCCGATGGAGACGGCGACGACCGTGATCATGTTGCCCAGCGGGGTGAGCCGGGAGGGGCGCCGCAGGAAGCTCACTCTCTGAACCTGTAGCCGGCGCCGCGCACCGTGAGCAGGTATTCGGGCTCCTTCGGGTCGACCTCGATCTTCTCTCGCAGGTGCCTGATGTGGACGTCCACGGTGCGGGGATCGCGGTACTCGGCGCTGCCCCACACGTGCTCCAGCAGGGTCTCGCGGCTGAGCACGCGGCCCGGGGAGCGGGCCAGCGCGCCGAGGATCTCGAACTCGACGTAGGTGAGCTGCGCCTCGTTGCCGCGGACGACCGCCGAGCGCCGGCCGAAGTCGATCTCCAGGTCCCCGCGCTCGATCGTCTCGTCCTCCGGCGGCTCGCCGAGCATGCGCGACCGGCGCAGCGCCGCCTTCACCCGGCTGCGGAACTCGCGCATCGAGAAGGGCTTGGTGATGTAGTCGTCGGCGCCGGTCTCCAGCCCGGTCACCTTGTCCGTCTCGTCGCCTTTGGCGGTCAGCATGATGATCGGCACCTGACTGCGCGAGCGCATCCGCCGGCAGACTTCGATGCCCCCCAGCTGCGGCAGCATCAAGTCGAGGATCACCAGGTCGAACCGATCCTCGGCAAACCTCTCCAGCGCCTCCTGCCCGTCGAGTGCCGAGACGACCTCGTAGCCGTCCTTGCGCAGGGGGTAGCTGAGCAGCGTCTGCACCGACCGCTCGTCGTCCACCAGCAGAATGCGCGATGCGTCGTTGGGCATGCTTAAAGGGTATCCGCGCCGGATTCCCGCACCTCGCGGATCCGCTTGGACGTATGTGTTAGTACCGAGAACTAAGGTGTGGGGAGCCATGGCCGATAAGAGCCCCATGTCGCCCCAAGACGAGAACCGAGCCCACGGGGACTCCAGGCCCCAGCAGCTGAAGCGCCTGGTCGAGGCCGGTGGCTACGAGCCCGACGCGGGCCGGGTCGCGGAGGCGATGCTCCGTCGCCGCGGCGTTCGGGAGCTGCTCTACCGGGGACTCGGCGCGCCTATCCGAGCTGATCGAATCCGCGCGGCGTCAGCCGCTCACCACCGGGCAGCCTGATCTCGACCCCCTCGCCGTCCGAGGCCGCTCCGATCGGGGTGAGCGTCGAGCCCGCTGCCTCCACGGCGGCGGTCGCAGCCTCCAGGGCCTCCTCCGGCAGCGTGGCAAGCAGCTCGTAGTCCTCACCCGTGCAGGCCGCCGGCTCCAGGGGGTCGAGTCCCGCGGCTGCGGCCACCTCTGCGACCCCCTCCGCCAGCGGCACGGCACCAGCCTCGATCCGCAGCCCCACGCCGCTGGCCGTTGCGACGTGGCCGGCGTCGGCGCCCAACCCGTCGCTGAGGTCGATCATCGCCGTCGCGCCCGCGCCCGCGAGCGCCGCGCCCGCGGCCAGGCGCGGCGTGGGATCGCGCTGGCGGCTCCGGAGCCGCCCGGCCGTCTCCGCCCCGACGGCGCGCTTCAGCTCCGGCTGCTGCTGCAGCAGCAGCCCCGCCGCGGCGCCGCCCAGCCTGCCGGTCACCGCGAGCAGCTCGCCGGGCCGTGCTCCAGCGCGGGTCACCAGGTCCTCGGCATGAGTCGCGTGACCGACGACAGCGGCTGTCACGCTCAGCGCCGGGGCCCTGGTCACGTCGCCGCCGACCAGGTCAGTGCCGGTCTCCGCCGCGAGGTCGAGCGCTCCGTCGAGCAGCTCCAAGCACTCCTCCTCGCTCGTTCCGGTGGGCACTCCCAGCGCCAGGTAGGCCTCGCCGGGCGCCGCACCCATCGCCGCCAGGTCGGAGAGCGCCGCGGCCAGCGCCTTGCGGCCGACCTCCTCCGGCGCCCACAGCTCACGCCGGAAGTGGACGCCGTCGACGACCGCGTCGATCGAGGTCGCCGTCGCCCCTCCGGGCACGGTGACCGCCGCATCGTCTCCCATCCCGACCCGCACTCTGGAAGCCGGCCGCGGCAGCCTCCGTCGGATCTTCTCGAGCAGCTCGAACTCGCCCATGTTCACCATTGTCCCGCCGCCGGGACGGGGGGGCCGCCCGGGTC